>Ga0233425_10009735_pt1 | contig 12030 bp, 9 predicted proteins | sample Watercolumn_Towu_2_FD_181712 | JGI IMG/M metagenome (GOLD analysis project Ga0233425, IMG submission 181712) | Freshwater microbial communities from Lake Towuti, South Sulawesi, Indonesia - Watercolumn_Towuti2014_140_MG | ecosystem: Environmental > Aquatic > Freshwater > Lake | place: Indonesia...
CCTAAGCATACGTTCTATTTGCACCTGAAAGAGACTGAGTTTCGCTTTAATCATAGGGCTGTTAATATGTACCTTGAAATACTCAAATTATTAAGAAAAAATCCGCTTTAGCTTCCTAAGACCCTATACTTTTATTGTATTACGTTTAGACTAAAGGCCTTCCAGCATTTCTGCCGTGACAAGCACCGTACCTTTTTCCGACACATAAAAACGTTTCTGATCTGCTTTGGCATCAAACCCGATTTGCATCCCCTCAGGAATTTTCACGCCTTTATCCACCACCACGTTTCTGAGCTTGCAATGGCGGCTGACCACCACATTGGGCAGCAACACAGCGCCATCTATCTCAGAATAACTGTGTACACGTACGTTCGAAAAGAGGACAGAGCTAGTAACGCTCGCACCACTGATGATGCAACCGCCGGATACGATGGAGTCTGTTGCTTTACCAGTTCGACCTTCGTCTTGAAATACAAATTTGGCAGGCGGCAGTTGTTCCTGATATGTCCAGATAGGCCACTGGTTATCATACATATTCAGTTCCGGTGTCACGCGGGTCAGCTCCATATTGGCTTCCCAATAGGCATCTATAGTTCCAACGTCACGCCAATAATAAAAGCCGTTTTTTGCGCCGACACAGCTATCGGCAAAACGGTGCGCATACACTTTGGCGCGTGATATTAGGTAAGGGATGATGTCGCCGCCAAAATCGTTGGATGAGTTCGTATCGGCAGCATCCCGCGCGAGCTGTTCGTAGAGGAATTCTGCATTGAACACATAAATCCCCATACTAGCCAGCGCCTGTGTCGTGTCACCGGGCATATGCTTCGGGTTAGCGGGCTTCTCGGCAAATTCAATAATACGATCGTCATTATCTACCGCCATCACCCCAAAACCTTTCGCGTCTTCCAACGGTACGTTTAGGCAGGCAACCGTCATGTCAGCGTTCTTTTTCACATGAGTTGCCAACATCTGTCCATAATCCATCTTGTAGATATGATCTCCGGCCAGAATCACCACGTATTCTGCGTTAGTTTCTTTCAAAATATTGATATTTTGAAAGACCGCATCCGCCGTACCTTTATACCACTCCTCATTATCGTTTTGCTGCGAGGCTGGCAATAGCTCGACATACTCATTAAATTCTGCGCGCATAAAGCTCCACCCGCGCTGGATGTGCCGGATCAGGCTATGGGATTTGTATTGCGTCACAACACCAACGCGGCGAATGCCCGAGTTGATACAATTCGACAGCGGAAAATCAATGATACGAAACTTACCTCCGAACGGCACGGCCGGCTTGGCGCGTCGGTCAGTCAGGTTCTTCAACCTGCTGCCACGACCACCCGCCAGAATCAAGGCGATAGTATTTTTGGTAATTGCACTTACAAATCTGGATGAAATGACACCTTGCGCCACGATATGCCCTCCTCGGAAATAGTTTAAGCATTTATAATCGCACCATCGTCTAACACATACGGGCAAATATGTGTCCGGACGGGTACCATTATAGGCGCGATACGAGGTATAATCCAGTACGTCAAACACTTTTTGAATGCGACCATCTTGAAAACCTCACACGCTCATGCACTACAATTGATTCTTGATGCACGCCACCACGATCCGTTTGCGTTTTTAGGGTTGCATCAGGAAGGAAAAAATTACGTTTTCCGCACGTTCCAGCCGTTTGCAACTCAGGTCAGTCTAAAGACAAAATCCGGCTGGACTGTGCTTGAGCGTACGTATCATCATGGTTTGTATGAATGGCGAGGTGCCGAAGCCCTTATCTGTCCATGCCAATTGTTGATCGAATATGGCAAACATGTTGTCGAAACACATGAAACATACAGCTTTCAGCCATTGCTGCCTAATGTAGATCTGCACCTATTTGGCGAAGGGCAACTCAACGAAGCCTACAATAGCTTTGGCGCACACATGATGGAGCATCAGGGAATTAAAGGTACCCGTTTCTGCGTGTGGGCTCCCAACGCGGAACGCGTCAGTGTCATCGGTAACTTCAACCAATGGGACGGCCGCGTTAACCAGATGCGAATTCGCGGTTCATCTGGTGTATGGGAGCTTTTCATCCCCAATCTCGGTGAAGGCGAACTCTATAAATTCGAGATTAGAAACCGCCATACCGGCGCTATCATGGTAAAAACTGACCCGTATGCGCAATCCTATGAAACCAGACCCGGCAACGCGGCAAAAGTCACCCCTGCAAGCCAACACCAGTGGCAAGACGCGCCTTGGCTAGAGCAACGTGCCGCCCACGACTGGATACATGCACCATTCAACTGTTACGAGATTCACCCCGGATCCTGGAAACGCAACGCCCAAGGGGAGTTTCTCACCTATCGAGAACTTGCCGATCAACTTGTGCCCTACCTGAGCGAAATGGGATACACCCATATCGAACTTCTGCCAATTACCGAGCATCCGCTCAATGAATCTTGGGGTTATCAGACCACAGGTTACTTCGCAGCCACCAATCGGTTTGGCACGCCGGATGATTTACGATATTTTATTGATGCATGCCACCAGGCCAGTATCGGCGTAATTCTGGACTGGGTGCCAGGGCACTTTCCCAAGGACGACTGGGCACTAGCACGTTTTGATGGTACTGCATTGTACGAGCATGAAGATCCGCGCCTGGGTGAACATCAGGACTGGGGCACCTATATCTTCAATTACGGCCGTAATGAAGTACGCAATTTCCTGATTTCCAGCGCTTACTACTGGTTAAAGGAGTTCCACATTGATGGTTTGCGCGTAGATGCAGTGGCTTCAATGCTGTACCTGGATTATTCCCGCAAGGAAGGGGAATGGATTCCCAACAAGTACGGCGGACGAGAGAATCTGGAAGCCATCGACTTCTTCAAACAACTCAATATCTTAGTGCATCAGGATTTCCCGGGGGCGTTGACCATTGCGGAGGAATCCACCGCATGGCCGGCCGTATCTCGTCCGGTATATCTTGGCGGACTAGGCTTCAGCATGAAGTGGAACATGGGCTGGATGAATGACACTTTAAGCTACATGCAAAACGACCCTGTGCACCGACGCTACCACCACGACAAGCTGACTTTCGGACAGCTATATGCCTACAGCGAGAACTTTGTGCTTCCGTTCTCACACGACGAAGTGGTGCATGGCAAAAAATCCTTACTGGACAAAATGCCCGGTGATGCCTGGCAGAAATTTGCCAACCTGCGCCTGCTGCTAACCTTACAAATGACCCACCCGGGCAAAAAGCTCAATTTTATGGGGAATGAGTTTGCTCAGGGTCGTGAATGGAACGTCAATCAAAGCCTTGACTGGCATCTGCTGGAAAATGAATGGCACCGGGGTGTTCACCAAGCTATGCTGGACCTGAACAAACTATATAAAGCATCACCTGCCCTTTACGATCTGGACTTCGACTATTCCGGTTTCCAGTGGATTGACTGTCATGATAGCGAGCAATCTATAGTCAGCTTTATTCGCCGGGCACGAGATAAAAAATTTCTTGTGGTAGTGCTTAACTTTACGCCCGTACTACGTACCGGTTATCGCGTAGGCGTGCCGCAAAGCGGCTTTTACCGCGAAATCTTCAACAGTGACGCTGCTTGCTACGGAGGAAGCAACCAAGGCAATGGTCAGGGTCTGCATTCAGACAATGTGGCATGGATGAATCAACCTGACTCCCTGCTATTGACCATTCCGCCACTTGCAGGAATTGTTATTAGCATTTAACATTAAAACTTAAATATAACTGATTGTTTTATAAATAAAATGGCACACCTAACTCAATACCCTGTATGGGAAAAACTGTGTAAACATGAGCAAAATATCGCCAATATGCATATGCGGGACATGTTTGCAAACGACTCTAAGCGCTTCGAAAAATTCAGCCTGAAGTTTTCCGACATCCTGTTGGATTACTCCAAACATCGCATTACAGATGAAACCTTGCCGCTGCTTTTCCAGATGGCGCGCGAAGCAAAAATCGAAGAATGGCGTGACCACATGTTTGCCGGCGAAAAGATCAACATCACCGAAGGCCGCGCCGTACTGCATACAGCCTTGCGCAACCGTGCCAACACTCCAGTGTTCGTAGATGGCAAGGATGTCATGCCGGAAGTCAATGCAGTGTTGGCGCAAATGCGCGCTTTCAGCGATAAAGTAAGAGATGGCAGCTGGGTTGGCTATACAGGCAAACGTATTACGGATGTAATCAATATCGGTATCGGCGGCTCTGACCTGGGTCCGGTGATGGTATGCGACGCGCTGACACCCTATGCTCGTCCTGACATCCGCATGCACTTCGTCTCGAATATTGACGGCGCGCATCTGATGCGTGCGCTAAACAAATGCAACCCAGAAACGACCTTGTTTATTGTTGCCTCAAAAACCTTTACTACGCAGGAAACCATGACCAATGCGCGTTCCGCGCGTGACTGGTTTTTGCAGACCGCTAAAGACCAAACGTATATTGCCAAGCATTTTGTAGCGCTTTCAACCAACACAAAAGCTGTGTCTGACTTCGGCATCGATACGGCGAACATGTTTGCATTTTGGGACTGGGTTGGCGGACGCTACTCCTTATGGTCTGCCATCGGCCTGAGCATTGCTATCAGCGTAGGCATGGACAATTTCGAGGCACTACTCACCGGCGGTCACGAGATGGACGTCCATTTCAGGACTGCCCCGCTGGAACGTAACATGCCTGTCATCATGGCTATGATAGGCATCTGGTATAACAACTTCTTCCATGTGGACACCCACGCCATCCTACCCTACGACCAAGGCATGGCACGCTTCCCGGCCTACCTGCAGCAGGCGGATATGGAAAGCAACGGCAAGTTTATTTGCCGCGACGGCAACCGGGTAAAATACAAAACCGGGCCAGTCGTATGGGGTGAGGCTGGCACGAACGGCCAACATGCTTTCTACCAGCTCATTCATCAGGGGACACAAATGGTACCGGCTGATTTCCTGATGCCTGTGCATTCCCATTACCAGGTGGGAAGCCATGGCGACGAACATCATCACATCCTGTTCGCCAATTTCCTGGCGCAGACACAAGCCATGTTGCTAGGAAAAACTCGGGAAGAAGCACGCATCGAGCTGGAAAAACAAGGCATTTCGGGCGAGGCGCTTGAGCGGTTGCTCCCGCACAAAGTATTTGAAGGTAACCGCCCAACCACCTCCATCCTGTTCGATAAGCTGACCCCGAACACGCTGGGCAAGCTGATTGCCTTGTATGAACATAAAATCTTTGTTCAGGGCATTATCTGGAACATCAACAGCTTTGATCAGTGGGGCGTGGAGTATGGCAAACAAATTGCACAACAGATTCTCCCGCAATTGCAACAGGGCGATATGGTCAAGGGCTTTGACAGCTCAACCAACGGCTTGATCAACCACGCCAAAAAGCTGCGGTAACCCCGCCTAACGGCTTATACAAAAGGCCTAGCGTAACTGCAGGCCTTTTTTTATGGACTCCAACCCAAGCGACTGCGCCACACCGGCGCCCAAGCGCTTGGCAAAACGATCTGCGAATGATTCCTGATAAGTAAAATCGACGACATTTTCCTCTTTGATCACCTCGCGAGCCACATAATCTGCGCTGCCCAATGCATCCGCCAAGCCCAGCTTGATACCTTCCTCACCGCTCCAGAACAGTCCGCTGAACACCTCCGGCGTTTCTTTCAGACGGTTGCCGCGGCCTTTGCGCACAGTGCTCATGAACTGCTCATGCACTTCATTCAACATCGCTTGTGCATAAGCCTCATGTTTAGGGTTCACCGGAGAAAATGGATCCAGCATCGCCTTGTTCTCACCCGCAGTCATCAGCCTCCGCTCTACACCCAGCTTTTTCATTGCCTCGGTAAAGCCGTAGCCATCCATCAGCACACCAATGGAACCGATGATACTCGCTTTATCCACATAAATCTTGTCTGCTGCCACGGCAATGTAATAACCACCAGAAGCGCAGATGTCCTCCACCACAGCATACACGGGGACTTTTGGGTGCAATTTTCTCAGTCGGCCGATTTCATCGTTAATGATACCCGCCTGCACCGGGCTTCCCCCGGGGCTGTTGATACGCAAGATAATACCTCGCGTCCCTTTATCCTCGTAGGCGTCACGCAGGCTGCCCATCACTGAATCCGCATTAACCTCGCCGCCCGGCTCGATTACACCGGCAATATCAATCAGCGCCGTGTGTTTTCCGGCTCGCCCCTTGCCTTCCCCCATCCAGCCGAACATATAGAACAGCAGCATGAACAAATACAGGAATATCAATATCTTGAAAAAGATATTCCAGCGGCGCGCAGTTTTCTGCTCCTTCAACCCGGCGCTGGCAAGGCGCTCCAGTGCGTCCTGCGCCCAGTAGTTATCCTGGCTTGGTGTTTTATTTTCTTCTGCCATAATCGTGCAGTTCCTCCAAATGTATCGTAATTTGTTGATTCATCTCCGTCACCGGGATTGCTCGCAAGCGCTTGCCCTGACACGGCCCATAGACACAATGCCCCGTATCCGGCTCATATTGCGCGCCATGAGTCGCGCAAATCAGGTAATCTTTGCTCACCGTAAAAAACTCGCCCTCTTTCCAATCCAATTCTGTTGGCAAGTGTGCGCACTGGTTCACATAGGCATAAGCCTTGCCTTCATAGCGAATAACGAAGCCAGTTGCATATTCGCCAAGCTGCGGCAACTTGAAGCGCAAGCCCAAGCCCTTTTCCTCCAGCGCACGACTGTCAAACTGTAGTTGATGTGCGCTCATATCCCAGTAACCATTGTTTCAATTCGCCAAACTGATGAAATATCCGTAAAGGATTATAACTCAGTAATTTATCGTGCGCGTGCGCGCCGTAGGCCACTGCCACCGCAGGTACGCCAGCATTCTGCGCCATTTGCAAATCAAAACCGGTATCACCAATCATCAGGGTGCGCTCCGGCTCTACCATGAACATCTCCATCAGCTCTTCCAGCATTTGTGGATGCGGCTTGGAGAAACATTCATCTACCGTGCGCGTGCTGTGGAAATAGCTGGCCAGACCGCTGCGCTCCAAAGCCAGATTCAAGCCACGGCGTCCTTTACCGGTAGCCACCGCCACCTTGGTACCGCGACGATGCAATTCGATAATGGTTTCCTTCGCGCCGTCGAACAAAGGAATGGCATGCTCTTCCGCGTAATAGTTGGCGTTGTAATGTTTGGCCAGCGCCTGTGCCTGTTCCGGTGGCAAATCACCAAACAGCGTGTAAATGGATTCGCGCAAGCCTAACCCGATGATACTGGTCGCTTTTTCGGGTGCGATCGACAAGCCTACCTGCTCCGCCGCCTTGACAACCGCGCGGGTAATCATCCCCGTAGAGTCGGCTAATGTACCATCCCAATCCCAAACAACTAAATCAAAATCCTTCATGTTTTTTTCGATGGTTCCAACGTGTTTAAAAAGTTAATCAATTCTTGTGGCAAAGCAGCCTCCAAATGCAACTTCTCACCTGTGACAGGATGCCGCAGGTTTGTTTCAGCAGAATGTAAAAACATGCGTTTAAGGCCACGCTTCTGCAATTGCTTGTTCAGTGCGAAATCACCATATTTATCATCCCCCACGATAGGAAAACCCAAATGCGCCAATTGCACACGCAGTTGATGCGTACGACCCGTCACCAACCTCGCTTCCAGCAGGCTAAAGCCTTGAAAACTTTGCTTCAGGTAAAACATAGTTTCCGAGACCTGCGCCTCGGCCTGCGCGGCTTGGGGTGCATCCTTACTCACCACATTCACGCGACGCTCTCCGCTGGGGAGCACATACTTCTGCAAATCCAGCACCACACGTTTTTTGGCCTCCTGCCACTCGCCCGCCACCAGCGCCAGATAGCGCTTGTCCGTCTGGTTGTTGCGTATCGCCTCATGCAGATTAACCAGCGCCTGCCGCTTCTTGGCCAGCAGCAACACTCCAGAAGTTTCCCGATCCAGGCGGTGTACCAATTCCAGGAACTTGGCCTTCGGCCGCTCCAGCCGTAATTGCTCGATCACGCCGCGACTGATGCCGCTACCACCGTGCACCGCCAACCCTGCTGGTTTGTTAAGCACCAGCAAAGCGTCATCTTCAAAAACAATATAAGGCTCCAGTTTCTTTTCTGTCAGCACAGGAGCCATGGCTGCCCTTTCGGCCACCTTCACCGGCGGGATGCGTACCACATCCCCTACCGCCAGCTTATAACTGGCATCAATGCGCCCCTTATTCACGCGCACCTCACCGCTACGCAGGATGCGATAAATATGGCTTTTAGGTATGCCTTTCAAAGTCTTTAGCAAAAAGTTGTCGATGCGTTGCCCGGCATTATTCTCATCAACCTCCTGAAAACTGACAACCGGGCTGCCTGATGGCGCTTGAGACACTTGAGATGTAGATGACATGCGTTCGCTTAAAAATTTATAGAGTTTTTTTGCTTAAATTCGTGATAACGCCTATACTGTGCAAGTTGTTGGTTTTTGTAGCCAAAGGCCGTACCAACACACCCGAAAAGTGACAAAAAATACGTGGCTAACATTGCTCGCCATTACAAAGTAGCGATAATTAAAAAAATGCGCTCTAGTTGCGGCAGACAAACAAGTTCCAGCACGACTAAAGTTGACTGAAGACTGAATTTTAACGAAATTTGTGCTCAAATTAGCAAATCGGCATAAATTTTTTAGGGAGAAGTGCGAATCCGCCCGCACGGCAAACGATTGCCAGTGCGTAGCCTTGCAGCTTCTATAACTTTTCCGGCGCCAATTCGACAGTTGTTTCCGGCACCGATGTTTTGCAGGTATTCCTGCATCCCTGACAAGTTCGTCCGGCCTGCCCGGCGACACCTTCGGTGCTTTTCTCGTATGGCACGTCTGCGCGCTCAGACGCGGGAGAAAAAATGAAACGCATGTTATTCAACGCGACGCAGGAAGAAGAACTGCGCGTCGCCATCGTCGATGGACAAAAACTGATAGACCTGGACATCGAGCACGCCGGCAAGGAGCAACGTAAAAGCAATATCTACAAAGGAGTCATCACCCGCATAGAACCATCGCTGGAAGCCGCGTTTGTGGACTACGGCACAGACCGGCACGGCTTCCTACCATTCAAGGAAATTTCTCGCAGCTACTTTCAGGATCCTTCCGAAGGTGGTCGCGGCAAGGTGCAAGATCAGCTCAAGGAAGGCCAGGAGCTGATCGTTCAGGTGGATAAAGACGAACGTGGCAGCAAAGGCGCCGCACTCACCACCTACATATCCCTCGCTGGTCGCTATCTGGTGCTGATGCCAAACAACCCGCGCGGGGGCGGTGTTTCCCGTCGAGTGGAAGGTGAAGACCGTAACGAGTTGCGCGACGTGATGGAGCAACTGAATATCCCCAAAGGCATGAGCATCATTGCCCGCACCGCCGGTATCGGCCGCACGGCCGAAGAACTGCAATGGGACTTGAACTACCTGACCCAGTTGTGGACTGCTATCGAGGACGCCTCTACCATCCAGTCCGGCGCCTTCCTGATCTATCAGGAAGGCAGCCTGGTGATCCGCGCCATTCGCGATTACTTCAGCGCCGACATCGGGGAAATCCTGATTGATACGCCAGACATCTACGAACAAGCCGTGCAATTCATGAACCACGTGATGCCGGGCAACGTACCGCGCGTGAAACTGTATCAGGACGAGATTCCGCTATTCTCCCGCTTCCAGATTGAACACCAGATCGAAAGCGCGTTCTCGCGCGAAGTGCGACTGCCTTCTGGCGGCGCAATCGTGATTGATCACACTGAGGCCCTAGTGTCTATCGACGTCAACTCCGGTCGATCCATCAAGGGTGCGGATATCGAGCAAACCGCCTTTAACACCAATCTGGAAGCCGCTGAGGAAGTCGCGCGCCAGTTGCGCCTGCGCGACTTGGGTGGCCTGGTGGTGATTGACTTTATCGACATGGAAAACCAGCGCAACCAACGTGAAGTGGAAAACGCCTTGCGCGACGCGCTGCATATCGACCGCGCTCGCATCCAGACCGGCAAGATCTCGCGTTTTGGCCTACTGGAGCTTTCTCGCCAGCGACTGCGCCCAAGCCTGGGGGAAACACACCATGAGACCTGCCCACGCTGCAACGGCACTGGTCATATCCGCGGTATTGAATCCACCGCACTGCACATCCTGCGCATCACACAGGAAGAGGCCTTGAAAGAAAACAGCGCCATGGTACAAGTACAGCTACCAGTGGAAGCAGCAACCTTCCTGCTAAATGAAAAACGCGCAGATATCCATAAAATCGAACAACGTACCGGTTGCGAAGTCGTGCTGATTCCCAATATCCATCTGGAAACGCCGAACTATCGCGTCACCCGCATCAAGGCAGACGACTTAAGCGAAGAAACCAACCGTGCCAGCTACAAACTAGTCGAGATTCCGCCGGAAACCGCCTATGAGCGCGCATTGCAACAAGAGGCGAAACCACAGTCACCTGAAGCGCTGGTCAAAGGCGTTACGCCGGCAACTGCCGCGCCGATTGTGGAAGAAAAGCCTGCCGAGGCTGCCAAAACCTCGTTTTTCAGCAAAATCAAGAAATGGCTTGGCGGTGTAGGCGCAGTAGAAGCCGGCGAGAAACCCGAAGCGAAAGCCGCACCGCAGCGCGAAAACCAACGTGACCGCCGTAGTCGTGACCGTGATCGCGACAGGAACCGCAACCGCGGTCGTGATCGCGAACGTCAGGCAACCCGTCAGGAGACACACGGGCAAACAGATAAACTAACGCACGAGCGTCCACAGACCAAACCGCAATCAGCACCGCGCAATGAGCAAAGTGTAGGGCAAGCACGTCCAGAGACGGCGGCGGAAAGCACTACTCCGGAACGTAGCGGAAGAAGGCGCCGTCGTGGTGGCCGTAATCGCAACCGTGGCGAGCGCGGCGAACACAGCAACGAAACCCAGCTGCAAAAACCAGTGGAAGCACCGCTAGAAGCCGCGCCAAAAATCGAGCAACCGCCCGCAGCCCCAGCAGCATCTGTCACAACTGAAACCGCGACCCCGCGAGTGGCATCCAGCGCAGCTCCTGCCGGGAACGCCGAAAAAGCAGCCGCCCCCAAAGGCAAAGGTCGCGCGCCACGCAAGCCCAAAGCTGCGGAAGCAGAAACCCCAGCTATAGAAACACCTGCTGCTGTCGAAGCCGCTGTACAAGGCGCTGAAGACAAACCGGAGAAAAAAGCCAAACCGGCACGCAAGCCAAAGGCACCTAAATCTGTGGATTTGACTGGCAGTGGCCTGCAACTGGTAGAAACCAAGGCCGAAACCAAGGCCGAGAAAACCCCGGAACCGCCCAAACCTCGAGGTCCGCGCAAATCGGCCACCTGGCAGAAAAAATCGGAGAAGTCCGGCGGTGACGAGCCTATGGTGATGATAGAAACGCAGAAGTAATCTGCTTTCTGCAAAAAGCCCGCGCAAGCGGGCTTTTGTGTTTTAAAGGTCTAGCGCCGCAAGGCTTGCATCAGCGCAAATCCCAAAGCCGCCATTGCAAGTGCGCCAAGCACATGGCTTAAGGTATGCATACTCGCCAGCCAATATTGGCCACGCTGCAGCATCAGTAGGCTTTCAGCAGAAAATGCGGAAAAAGTGGTAAACCCGCCGAGAAAGCCGGTCATAACAAACAATCGAAATGTGTCTTGCGGACCCATTGCGGAAAAGTAAGCTACCGCCATCCCCATCAGCAGACCACCCAGCAGGTTGACGCATAAGGTTCCATACGGGAACGTCGGCATATTGAACATCAACGCCAAACCCCAGCGCAGCCATGCGCCCAACACCGCCCCGGCGGCTATCGCTGCCAACTGCATCAACACACGCTTCTCCCTGCCAAAAATGAAACAAAATCACTATAATAGTAGCAATTATTATAATTAGGGTCTTAGGAAGCTAAAGCGGATTTTTTCTTAATAATTTGAGTATTTCAAGGTACATATTAACAGCCCTATGATTAAAGCGAAACTCAGTCTCTTTCAGGTGCAAATAGAACGTATGCTT
>Ga0233425_10009736_pt1 | contig 12030 bp, 9 predicted proteins | sample Watercolumn_Towu_2_FD_181712 | JGI IMG/M metagenome (GOLD analysis project Ga0233425, IMG submission 181712) | Freshwater microbial communities from Lake Towuti, South Sulawesi, Indonesia - Watercolumn_Towuti2014_140_MG | ecosystem: Environmental > Aquatic > Freshwater > Lake | place: Indonesia...
CGACCTGCGGGGGCCGATCAGTCTGGTGGATCTGTTGCCGACCCTGCTCGAACTCATGGGAGTGGCGCCGCCGGCGGGGATCGACGGCCGCTCCCGCGCCGGGGCGTTGCGCGAGCCGGGCACCTGGCGGCCGGAGGACATCGTGGTCGAATGGAACGACGCCGAGCACGCAGCGCAGAGCGGGCGCAGCCTGGTTGCGGCGGACGGCTGGAAGCTCAACCTCTGGCGCGACGATGCGCCCGAGTTGTTCGATCTCAACCGCGATCCGGGCGAATTGCGCAATCTTGCGCGCGAAGCCGACCAGCGGGATCGCCGGCGCCGGATGGCCGACCAGCTCCGCGCCTGGCAGACGCGCACGCGAGACGCGCTGCCGCTCACGGTGTGACGGCCGGGCCCGAGCGGCCCGGGCCGGACTCGCCGCGCCGGGGGTCGGGGTTGTTCAGCCTGCGTTCATCCCACTCAGAGGTGTGATGAATGCACCCTCGCCCCGACTCGGTCGGGGCTGCGGGCCGACCAAACTCGCGACAAAGTCGGAGTTGTCGGGGTTAAGTTTCCGCCGGCGTCCACGATTCCATCGCGAGACTCGCGGCGCCGAGCGCGCCAGCGTCGTCGCCCAGGATCGAAGGCACGATCTTGAACGGTTCCTGCGCGAGGGCGGAATAGCGCGCTCGCGTCGCCGCCTCGACGGCGCCGCAGAATCTTGCGCCCAGCGCCGTCAACGGTCCGTGCAGAAAGAACACCTCCGTGTCGAAAAGCAGCTGGAGGCAGCCGATCACCTGGGCGTAATCCGAGACGACGCCTTCCCAAGCCTCGCCTTCCACCTGCGCCAGCGTGGCGAAGCGCGCCCGGAGATCCTCCGGCAGCCGGGCGCGTTCGCCCACCCCCGCGAGCCGGCGCCAGACGGCGGACGCGGAAAGCCGCGCCTGCAACTCCGCGTCCTCCCGGCCAAACACCCCGCGCCAATAGCCGATTTCGCCGGCGGCATGATGCGCGCCGCGCAGCACGCGACCTCCCTGCACCAGCGCCACGCCGAAGCCGCTGCGCGGGCCGAGCACCACATAATCATCCAGCTCGCGGCCGCCGCCAAACCAGCGCTCGGCCAGGGCGATCGCGCGCAGGTTGTTTTCCACCGTGACGGGAACCTCGAACTTCCGGCCCACCAGGTCCCCGAGGGGAACGCGATCCCAGTTGGCGATCAACGGATAGTGTTCGCTGAGGCCGGTGGCCGGGTCGACAATGCCGGGGGCGCCGACGCCGATCGCCAGCAACGGCTCCCGGGTGCCTTTCGCCAGCATTCCGATCGCGGTGGTGATGACGCGCAGCGCGGCGTCGGCGTCGCCGTCCTCCGCGAGAGGTCTTGCCTGGGCGGCCACGAGCTTTCCGGAGAAATCGACCCGCACGGCCTGCACGCGCTCGGCGTTGAATTCCACCCCGGCAAACCAGCCGGCTCCGCTCCGGGTGTTCAGCATGCGCTTGGGCCGGCCGACGCTGCCGCGCTCGAGGCCGGCCTCGCTGACGTAACCGGCGGCGATCAACTGATCGACGTAGAGCCCGGCGGTGGACGGGGCCAGGCCCAAGGCGGCGGCGAGCGAGCTGCGCGAGGCGGCGCGCCCGCGGCGCACCTGCAAGATCGCCGCGCGGAGCAGATCCCGTTGGATGGCCGGCTTCGTTCGCATTCAAACAAAACGCTTGAGTTGCGCGTCACTGGGTTGCAAGTTATTTCGATAGCGAAGTATGTTGTTTGCCCCGGTCCCGCCGTTCACGCCCTCCACCGCATGATCTCCCGCCGCCAGTGCCCACGATCGTGCCGCTGAGCACCCAGCAGGGCAGCCCGCGGCCGGCGACGAGGCAGTCGCTGGCGTTCTTCACGCGCAAGATGAAGGACAGCGAGACGCCGAGCATCAGACACCCATAGATGATGAGCCCGACGATGATCGCTGAGTTGGTGCTCATCGGAGATTCCGGCTGAGTTTGCGGGCACGGGTAGCGGCGGGGGCTTAACCTGCATTTATCCCAGCGCGGCGGGACGCCGCAACCCTCCTCCGGCGGGCAAGCCAAAGTGCGTCCACGAACTGGCTTTGCGCTGGGATGCATCCGGGTTAAACGAACTTGGCGCCGATGGCGCGGGCGAAGCGGCGGAGGAAGGCCTCGTGGTGCCCGGTGAAGAGGGCCACGTGGTGCGGCATGCCGGCATGGCAAAGTTCCTCGAACCAGGCGCCGGCATCCTGGCGGTGCAGGCGGGCGAGGCCGTTGGTCATCATGAGGTGGCGGCGCGGGCGCAGGGTCTCGCCCTCGCGGGCGGTGAGGAAATACTGCCCGTCGCAGCGCCAGAGGCGGACGAGCGTCATCGGCAGGCCGGCGCGGATGGTGGCCTCGACGACGAGCGGTTTCCTGTTGTTGAAGTGCCTCGCCAAGCGGGGGCCGCCGGGGGTGCCGACCGGTTCGCACAGCGAGATGGGCGCGGCGCCGCCGTGCCAGAGGGTGATGGTCTCGCGATCGTGTTCGAGCCAGTCGGTGAGGTAGCAGCGGCCGAGGCCAAGGGATTCGCCGATCCAGCCGGTGAGGGCGCCATCGGCATCACCCTCGATGGCGATGGCGCGGCCTTCCTCGGCGAGACGGGCGACGGCGAGATAGGGCCATTGGCCGAAGACATTGGGCATCTCGGGCCATTCGCGAAGGGTGAGCGCGTCGAGGTTCTCGGTTTCGAGGAAGGCCCGCATCGTGAGGTAGAGCTTCGAGGCCATGGGGAGGTCCTCGTCGGTCGTGTCCTTGTGCGGGAGTTGGAGGGCCTGGACGGCGGCGACGTCGGCGGCGACGGCGTCGTCCTTGAGTTCGGCGAGGGCGTGGGAGAACTCGATGAGGCTGTAGGTTTGCAGTTGGACGCCGAGGCCGCGGTGCAGCGAGAAGGGTTCTCCGCCCATGGCGAAGAAGCCCGGGGCGTGGCCGCCGATGGCGCCGAGGCGGACGGTGCGCAGACGGCGCACGGTGACGGCAAGGCGAACGGCTTCACGGAGGCGGCGCTGGGTGGCGGCGTCTTCGGGGGCGCCGTTGACGAGCTCGAAACGGTGGCCCATCTGGCGGAGAACGGAAGCCCAGTTGTGCGTGCCGACGAGGGAGCAGGAGCTGATCATATCGCCCTGCTGATTCTCGGGCGTGGACCAGAGGATGAGGGGATCGGGCCAGAGCTGCGCAAGGGTCGGCGCGAGGCGGCCGTCGCCCATGGTGCACTGCAGGACGACGAGGGCATCCACGCGCGGCTCGGCGCAAGCGGCCAGGACGCGGCGGAGGGACGGATCGTCCACGGCTTTCTCCGGGGGTTCGAACCAGGAGAGGTCCGTCTCGCGGCGGAGGAGGTTGCGCACGCGATCTTCCATCGCGCGGCCCCAGTCCAGATCAAAACCGGGCCGGCGACGGCCGAGGAAGATGACGCCGAGTTTGGGCAGAGAAGTGTTCATGCGAAAGAAGGGTGGGGGGCGCGCGGGGTGATCACTTCGAAGCGAGCCCCGGGGAATCAGCCTGCATTCATCCCACTCAGAGGTGCGATGAATGCACGCTGCGGGCCGACTTTGTCGGGGCCAACCCCGATGCATCGGGGCAGGCTCGCGACGAAGTCGCCTTTTCGCCCTCGGAGAGGGCGAAAAGCGGATGCTGCAGTCCAAGAAAAAGTGGGAGGCATCCGGGTTAGCCGCGGAAGAAGCCGCGAGTGAGCAGGAGCGTGGCGATGCTGACGACGCCGACGGCGCAAGCGGCGGCGAAACCGACGAGCAGCGGGCGCAGGCCGAGCCGGCGGAAGCGCGAGAAATCGGTTTGGGCGCCGACGGAGGCCATGACGACGGCGATGGCGAGGGTGGAGAAGGTCTCGGCTCGAGCGAGGAGGCCGCGCCATTGGGCGAGCTCGAGCAAGCCGAACGGCCGCGCGCCGCTGTCGCCGATGGTGCGCAGGAGCGTCATTCCGACGAAGCCGAGCACGAAGAGCGGGAAGACGGTTTTCCAGGAAGTCCTGCGCGCCGTTCCCGTCGCGGCCGCGCCGCGCAGGTAGCCCCAGACGGCGAGCGGGATGGTGGCGGCAAGGCAGAGGTTGCGCATGAGTTTGGTGACGGTGGCGACATCGAGGGCTTCAGGTGCCTGGAAGCGTCCGGCGAACGTAAGGGCGGCGCCGGCAACCTGCGAGGTGTCGTGGATCGCGGTGCCGAGGAAGATGCCCGCCGAGCGGGCGTCGGCGGCGAACACAAGGTGGGCGATCCACGGGTGCAGGAACATGGCGATCAGGCCGAAGATCGCGACGCAGGCGACGGCGTAGCTGACCTCGTCTTCTTCGGCGCCGATCGCCGGCGCGGTGGCAACGATGGCGGTGACGCCGCAGATGCCGGTGCCGACTCCGATGAGTGCGGCCAACCGGGGCGGCAGCCCGGCGCGGGCGCCGAACCACGGCACGAGGACGAGGGCGCCGCCGACGCACAGGGCGACCACGGGCAACGCGTGCCAGCCGATGCCGGCGGCGACACCGAGGCTGAGCCGCAGGCCGAGGAACACGATCGCGGTGCGGAGGAGCGTGGTGGCGCAAAAGCGCAGCCCGGTCTTGAAGCTGGCCGGCACGCCGAGGAGGTTGCAGACGATCAGGCCGAAGATGATGGCGACGGGCACACCGCTGATCGGGCTTCTGGCGTAGCCAAGAACGGAAGTGCCGAGCCAGCGCGCCGCGGTCTCGGCGAGCCACGCCAGCGCGCCGGCGAGCACCAGGCCCGGCGCGATCTCGCCGAGCCAGACGAGCGCGCGATGCCCAAGGCTGCCGGCCGGAGCCGCGGGCTTGGTCGCGGGTGCGGCCCGGAGCGAGGCGGGCACATCGGCCCAGTCCGGGACGCCCTCCATGCTGCTCCAGCTCCGGGCGGCATCGAGGTTGATCGCGCTGTTCATGGATCGGGATCGGACGGGCCTACCGCGGCGCGTGGGGTTGGAAAAACCCGGCGAGCTGATCGTCGGTTTGCGCGGCGAGGTCGCGTGGGGCGTCGAGGAGGATCCAGCGTTCGGTGTGCTCGGCGCTGGCGCCGGGCGCGAGCCGGAGGAGCGGCCCGAGGCTTTCGACCTCGAGCATCTTGGTGTTGGAGAACGTCTCGAAGTTGCAGCCGCCGTCGAGGTAGGTGGCCGCGGGATCCCAGGCGTAGCGCTTCAGGAAGCAGACGTCGCCGACCACGTAGGCGCACCAGCCGAGGGGATCGGCAAGGCCGATCTTGGTGGCGCCGCGGGTGGCGTCCTGTCGCAGGCGGAAGAAGCGGCGGCCGAAAGTCCAGCGCGGGTCGCTCAAGTCGGTGTAGGGCCAGACGACCATCTTCCGGTTGGGCAGCAGGTCGCGCGGGTGTTCGCCCAGGGCGGGTTGCGGCATGAGCGCGACGCCGCCGGGGGTCATGACGGTGAGCGCCCAGAGCGCGAGATCGGCCGGTGTCGCGCCGAGGCGGGTGACGCGGTGGACGACCGTCACGCCGGTGCCGGAGGCATCGAGGGTGATGTCGAGCTGCTTTTGGAAACCGATGGCGGTCTCGGCCGGCGGTGTGACGCGGACGCGGTGGGGGCCAAGCTGCTCCCAGGCGACGGGAGCGTTGTCGAGGAAGTAGGTGATTTCGCGGGACTCGGGGGCGATCCAGAGGCGGTGGCCGCCGCGGTTGCGCCAGACGGTGTCGCCGGTGGTGCCGGCCTGATCCTCGTAGATCTTCAGCGGGTTAAGGCCGCCGGATTTGGTGTAGGAGAGGATGCGGGGGCCGACCTCGAGGGTGACGAGCAACTCCGCGGTGCCGTTGCGCAGGCGGAGATTTTTCGCCCAGCCGTTGAAAGCGACGAGGTCGATCATAGGGCGAGCGAAACGTGCTTGGTTTCGACGAAGGCTTCGATGCCCTCGCTGCCGAGTTCGCGGCCCCAGCCGCTCTGCTTGACGCCGCCGAAGGGGCAGTTGCTCGTGGTCGGCACGCCGTCGTTGAGGCCGAGCGTGCCGGTTTCGAGCGACTCCATCAGGCGGAAGGCGCGGCTGAGGTTGGTGGTAAACGCGTAGGCGGCGAGGCCGTAGGTCGAGGCGTTGGCGCGGCGGACGGCATCGTCTTCATCGTCGAAGACGCAAACGGGCGCCAACGGAGCGAACGTTTCCTCGCTCATGCAGGCGGCGGTGTCGGGGACGTCGGCGAGGATGGTGGGCGCGAGGAACCAGCCCTGGGTACCGGCGCGCTTGCCGCCGCACACGAGCCGGGCGCCGCGCTTGACGGCGTCGGCGATGTGCTCGAGGGCCTTGTTAAGGCCGTCCTCGTTAATGAGCGGGCCAATGTCGACGCCGGGTTGGGTGCCTGCGCCGACCTTGAGGGCGGCGGTGCGAGTGGCGAGGCGCTGGAGGAATTCGTCGTAGATGGGGCGCTGCACGTAAACGCGGTTGGCGGCGATGCAGGACTGGCCGGTGTTGCGGAACTTGGCGATGGCAACGCCTTCGACGGCGCGATCGAGATCGGCGTCGGCAAAGACGAGCACCGGGGCGTGGCCCCCGAGCTCGAGGGAGAGCGGCTTGATGGTCCGGGCGGCGCCGGCGATGAGCGTCTGGCCGACTTCGGTGGAGCCGGTGAAGGAGATCTTCCGGCAGAGGGGATTCTCGAGGAACTCGGCGGCGATCTCGGAGGCCTTGCCGAGGACGACCTGGAAGACGCCGGGCGGGAGGCCGACCTGGTCGACGGCTTCGGCAAAGGCGAGCGCGCACAGCGGCGTGGCGCTGGCGGGCTTGAGGATGACGGGGCAGCCCGCGGCGAGGGCGGGCGCGATCTTGCGCACGGCGAGCACGAGGGGGAAGTTCCACGGGCTGATCGCGCCGACGACACCGATGGGGGTCTTGACGACGAGGTGGCGCTTGCCGTCGGCCTGGTGCGGGACGGTGCGGCCGTAAACGCGGCGGGCTTCCTCGGCGAACCAGCGGAGGTGGTCGACGGACATCGCGACTTCGCCGGCGCTCTGGGCGAGCGGCTTGCCGTTTTCAAGAGTGATGAGCCGGGCGATCTCGGCGCTGCGAGTCTCGAGGTGGTCGGCGATCTTGCGCAGGAAGTCGCCGCGGGCGCGGGCGGTGAGCTTGCGCCAGCCGGGGAAGGCGGCGTGGGCGTCGGCGACGGCTTGGGCGACGCCGGCGCGCGGGAGCGTGCAGGCGGCGTCGAAGGCTTCGCCGGTGGCCGGGTTGTGGACCTGCACCGAGGTGTCGGTGCGGCGCCACTGGCCGTTGAGGAAGAGCGGGCGGGGGTTCATTTGTTCTGGCCGGTCGCCTTGGCCCAATCTTTCAGGAAGATGTCCAGGCCGATGTCCGTGAGCGGGTGGTCGTAGAGCATCTTGAGGAAGTCGAAGAACATCGTGCAGACGTCGGAGCCGGCGAGGGCAGCCTGGAGGACGTGCTCGGGGTGGCGGACGGCGGCGGTGAGGATCTGGGTCTCGAAGCCGTAGTTGTCGTAAATCGTCCGGATCTGGCGGACGAGGTCCATGCCGATGTGGCCGACGGAATCGAGGCGGCCGACGAAGGGGCTGATGTAGGTGGCGCCGCACTTGGCGGCGAGGAGGGCCTGGAGGGGCGAGAAGTTGAGGGTGACGTTGGTCTTGATGCCGTCGGCGGAGAGCTCCTTCACGGCTTTGAGGCCCTCGCGGATGACGGGGACCTTGACGACGACGTTCGGGTGGAGTTTGGCGAGCGCGCGGCCTTCTTTGACGATGGAGGGGGCGTCGGTGGCGATGGTCTCGAGGGAGACGGGGCCGTTGACGATGTCGAGGATCTCGCGATAGACGTCGTCGGGCTTGCGGCCCGTCTTCATCACGTGCGTGGGATTGGTGGTGACGCCGTCAATGATGCCCCAGGACCAGGCTTCCTTGATTTGCGCGACGTCGGCGGTGTCGATGAACAGTTTCATGGTGTGGCGAAAAGGTTGAGACGGGCGGAGGTTGGAGGTTGGCGGTGCGAGAGCACAGCGGTCAGGCGGTCGTTCCCAGGTAAGGAATCGTGGAAGAGGCGTTTGGCAGGATGCCGATGCGCTCGCCCGGCTGCAGTCCGGGCAGCGCCTGATCGACGGCGGTCTGCAGGTCCTTGACTGGATTGAGCAGCAGGGCGTTCGCCTGCCGCTCATCCATTTCCGAGCAGAACAGCAGGCGGCATTGCGAGGCGTCGCGCGAAATCTGGAAAGCCTTGTGCGGGCCGATGCGGAAACCCTCGGCGCAGAACCGGCGGATGACTTCCGCGTGGGAAGTCATGCCCGCCATCCACTCCTCGTAATGCGGGCTGCCGGAGCCCTCGGGGCAGGCGGCGGCGAGGATGATCGTGGCGCCGGGTCGCGCGATCAGCGCCGCGTGCGACAGCCCCTTCTGGGCCTGATAGAGGTTGAGGTCCTTGGGGTGTCCGCCCGGCGAGGAGATCAGCAGGCCGTATTTGACGTCGACGCGGGCTTGGCAGGCTTCGCGCGAGAGTGGAATCCCCGCCTGCATGACCGCGCGCGGATCGCCGGCCAAGACATGGACGACCTGTTTCTTCCGGTTAAGAATCGTGTTGAGGGCAAGGTGAATTCCGATCTTCGCGCCGATCTCCTCCACGTCCTGCCGCGCGGGGTTGGTCTCATAGGCGCCGAGCTGGGAATCCGGGTGCGCCATCAGCGCATGGTTGCGGTTGATGGTCTGCACGCCCGAGAGCCCGATCGCCGCGGTTTTGACGCCGCCGGAGAAACCGACGAACTGGTGCGGCTCGATGTTACCGACGACGATCCTGAACCCGGACTCGGCATAGCCGCGGTTCGACCAGACCACAGTGCCGCGGGAGGTCGTGCCGAGATTCACCAGCTGCGCGGTGTTGTCCGATTGGTGCGAGACGACGCGAAAGCGCTGCAGGATGTCGGCCGGCAGGATCGCGGGAAATTCGTCCGGCGTCATCGTGGGGTGCGTGCCGACCGCGACATAGAACGTGATCGCGGCATCCGGGATGCCGAGGGCGGCGAAGCGCGCCAGCAGCGGCGGCAGGAGGAGCTGGTGCGGGACCGGGCGCGTCTTGTCACTGACGGCGATGGCGACGGTGCGCGCGCCGGCGAAATCATCCCACCGGAAGGATCCGAGCGGTTGCGCCAAGGCGCGGTGCACCGCCCCGAGGGGATCGGCCGCCGGGGGTGTCTCGGGCGCCTTGATGATGTCGACACCGACACCGTCGGGGATTTCCGCCGTCAGTTGGGAGCGACCGTAGGGAACCTGGATGCGCATTGACTAGCAGTACGGGCGGTCGAGCACGCACTCCACACCGAATTCCGCGCCGCCCGGCGACGCGGACGGAACCGGGTCTTCGCGCCGGAGGAAGGAGATCATCGGAGAAGGGTTGGATGGCACGGTGGCGAGCAAGCCAAGCAGCGTGGTCGGACGACGGATCGGCGAGGATTACTCTGATTTCAAAAAAACAACGCAAGCGCTTTATTCGCATTCGGAGCAATCGCGGAAAGCCGCGGCGCGGGGCGGGGGGCAAGTCGGCGGGCGAGCCGGGCTACCTGGGCAGGGCGAAGCAGTAGAACAGGTCGCCGGCCTTGGTCTCGGGTTTGCCGCCGCCGCCGGCGGCGATCACGACGTACTGGCGGCCGGCCACCTCGAAGGTGGCGGGGGTGGCGTAGCCGCCGAACTCGAGCTGGTACTCCCACAGGAGCTGGCCGGTGTCCTGGTCGTAGGCGTGGAAGCGTTCGTCCATCGCGGCGCCGATGAAGACGAGTCCGCCCTTGGTGACGATGGGGCCGCCGATGTTGAACGTGCCGGTCGGCGGCAGGCCGCGAGCCTCGAGCTTGGGATAAGTGCCGAGCGGCACGGACCACTTGACGCGGCCGGCGTTGAGATCGACGGCGTGGAGCTGTCCCCAGGGGCGCTTGTTCACCGGGAAGCCCTCGGGATCGCGCCATTCGTGGTGGCCGGTCATGAGGAAGGGGATGTCGTTGGCGAAACTGAGCTGGAGGTCTTTCAGCTCGACGATCTCGTCCTGGCCCTCGCCAAAGAGAAAGGCCACCACTGCGTTCTTTTCGAGTTGGCTGAAGCTGGCGAAGGACGGCATCTGGCCGCGGCCGGTCTGCATGAGTTCGAGCACCTGCGGGCGGGTGAGGCGTTCGCGCGCGAACTGCAGGGAGGGGGAAGCAGGATTGATCGGCGAGGCGGTGCCGTGGCAGTGCGCGCAGATCCCCTGGTACAGGCGTTTGCCGAGATCGTGGAGCGGGAGGCGATCGGTCGGTCGCGCCGGCACCATCGAGGTCCATTCGGGTTCGTTGCTGGTGTTGACGAAGACGGTGTGGCGCTCGGGGTCGAAGGCGGCGCCGCCCCATTCGCAGCCGCCGTTGAACTGCGGCAGGACCGCTTTCTTCTGCAGCGACGGCGGGGCAAAGAGCGGCGCGGGCAGGATGTCGCCGAGCTGCCGCAGGACGAACTCGCGCGCCGACGGATTCAGGTCGGTGACGTCGTCGCGCGTGAAGCCCTGGCGCGAGAGGCGGAATTCCGCCGGGGGAAACGGCTGGGTCGGGAAGCTGACCTCGCCCGGGATGTCGGACGGCGGCACGGGCCGTTCCTCGACGGGGAAGAGTGGGCGGCCGGTTTCGCGGTCGAGGACGAAGAGGTGGCCCATCTTGGTCGGCTGGACGACGCAGTCGATCGTGCGGCCGTCGCGGCGCAGGCGGGCGAGCACCGGCGGGGTGGGCAGATCGTAGTCCCAGAGATCGTGGTGCACGGCCTGGAAGTGCCAGAGGCGCCGGCCGGTGGCGGCGTCGAGGGCGAGGGTGCAGTTGCCGAAGAGATTCGCGCCGGGCCGGTTGCCGCCCCACTTGTCGTAGGCCGGCGAGCCGGTGCCGGTGAAGACGATGCCGCGTTGGGCATCGAGGGTGAAGCCGGCCCAGGCGTTGGCGCTGCCGACCTTTTTCCACGAATCGGGGGCCCAGGTGTCGTAGCCGAACTCGCCCGGATGCGGGATGGTGTGGAAGATCCACTTGCGTTCGCCCGTGCGCACATCGAAGGCGCGGATGTGTCCGGGCGCGCAGGGCTGCGGTCCCTCGCCGGTGGTCGAGCCGAGAATCAGCAGGTCGCGCCAGACCATCCCCGGGGTGTTGTTGCCGACGGAGAGGAAGAACACATCGGTATCGAAGCCGTCCTTGTGGCTGATGCGACCGCCGCGGCCGAAGCTCGGGATCGGTTTGCCGGTTTTGGCGTCGAGGGCGTAGAGCCACTCGCCCGCGGAGTGAAAGATGCGCTCGTCGCCCTGGCCGTCGCTCCAATGGGCCACGCCGCGGTTGACGCCCCGCCCGCGCCGGCCCTCCCACGGATCGAAACGCCAGAGGAGCCGGCCGGTCGCAGCCTCGAGGGCGGCGGCGTGGAGCTGGCCGGTCGTGACGTACATCACGCCGTTCACGACGATCGGGTTGCACTCGATGGTGGTGCCGACGTCGCCGGCCTTCCATTTCCAGGCCAGGGCGAGGCGCTTCACATTGGAGCGGTTGATTTGGTCGAGCTCCGAATAGTGGGTGCCGCCGTAATCGCCGTGGTAGATCTGCCACTCGCGCAGGCTGGCCTTGGGATCCGAGGTCGCGGCCGCGACGAGGGGCGGGAGCAACAACACGACCAACAGGCGCAACAGTGGGATGGGTCTCATGCGGGAAGCATCGCCTCGGGGCGAAGGGGAAGTGCAGCGATCGCGGCGGGCACGTCAAGCGCCCGGACCGGCCGGAATCCGGCGAACGGAGGTTGGCGGCGTCCCGTTGCCCTCGGCGATGCCGCGGACGTATTGGGGGCCGAACGCCTTATCGAGGCCGTTGTAGCGCCGCGGCGGCACTTCGCCCTGCACCGTGAGGAGCTCGTCGAAGCGCACGCCGTCGTCGCCGGTGACAATCGCGAGCGGCCACCGATGGCGGTTGTCGCGGCGCGGATTGTAGAGGAGGGCGTAGCGCCCGTCCGGCGTGCGTTGGCCCCAGACTTTGGCCTCGGCCATGGCGAGGGTGGGGACGCGCACGCGCGGGCTCCACGTCCGGCCTTCGTCCGTCG
>Ga0233425_10009737_pt1 | contig 12030 bp, 14 predicted proteins | sample Watercolumn_Towu_2_FD_181712 | JGI IMG/M metagenome (GOLD analysis project Ga0233425, IMG submission 181712) | Freshwater microbial communities from Lake Towuti, South Sulawesi, Indonesia - Watercolumn_Towuti2014_140_MG | ecosystem: Environmental > Aquatic > Freshwater > Lake | place...
TTGTTCAACAGGCATCCGAGCCTGCACAGGCCCAGCTTGATGGCTCATTTTGTGCGAGTATTGCCTAGCAAAACTTTCAGGCTTCACCCTGCTGTAACTGTTCCCTATAATGCTGATTTCGATGGTGATGAAATGAATATTCACTCTCCTCAAACTGAAGAAGCAAGAAGCGAGGCTAAGATATTATTGGATGTAAACAACAACCTTATTTCTCCAAAAAATAATACAAATTTAATTGGATGCATAAGCGACGCATTGACTGGCGGGTATATTCTTGGAAAAAGCGAGATTTTAAGGGGAGATGCCATGCAATTGCTTTATGAAGCAGGAGTAGAATCTAACTTTTCAAAAAAGACTATGAGCGGCAAAGAAGCATTTTCTGAAACTCTTCCAGAGGTTAATTTTGAATACAAAACAAAAATCGGCAACTTAAGCATAAAGAACGGAAAAATAATTGATGGAGCAATTGACAAATATATGTTTGGTGTTGAGGACGGCATTTTTATAAAAGCATTAGATAACCAGGTTGGAAGAAAGAAAACTTTAGAAACTATCAACAAGGCATTTGCTTTAGGAACAAAATATCTTTCAAGAAATGGGTTTACAATTGCATTAGAAGATTTGAATGTTGTAGATAAGATTAAGAAGACAACAAAAGAGATAATTGAAGAAGCAGAAGACAAAACAGAAAAGATAATAACTGCCTATTATGACGGGAGCTTGGAGTTAATTCCTGGAAAGACAAAGGAAGAATCAAGAGAAATCAAGATACTTCAAGCTTTAAATGAAGTCAGAGCGAAGATTGGCAAGATTGTAAAAGAAGAATTTCCAGCAGATAATCCTGCAAGCATTATGATTACATCCGGAGCTGGAGGAAATGTGCTTAACATAACTCAAATTGCCTGTTGTGTAGGACAGCAGGCATTGTGGGCAAAAAGAATCAGCATGGGATATACAAACAGGACTTTATCATTCTTCAAGGAGCATGATTTATCGCCAAAAGCCAAAGGATTTATTTATTCATCTTACATGAACGGAGTCAAGCCTTATGAATTTTTCTTTGGAGCAATAACAGGAAGAGATGCACTTATGGACTTGGCATTAAGAACTCCTAAATCAGGATATCTATACAGAAGATTAGCTAATGCACTGCAGGATTTGAAATCAGAATATGACGGCACTGTCAGAGATGCCAATGAAAGAATTGTCCAGTTTGTATATGGCGAGGATGGATTGGATGTTTCAAAGGCTCATTTAAACAAGCAAATTGCTCCCGGAGAGGCTATTGGAATTGTCACTGCCCAGTCATTTGGAGAGCCATCTACTCAAATGGCATTGAATGTATTCCATTTTGCAGGAGTTCAGGAAATGCAGATTACATTGGGACTGCCTAGATTAATTGAAATTTTTGATGCAAGAAAGCTTCCTTCAACACCTACAATGGAGATTTATTTAGAGAAAGAATTTAACAATGAGAAAGATGCAAGGACAATGGCTGAAAAGATAAAGGAAGTTACTCTTAAAGAAATCATGTCAGAAATAAATATTAATTTTTCAGACAATAAGATTGAAATTGCCCTTGATAATAATGCACTTAAATCAATACATACTTCTATTGACAAAGTTGCTGACAGATTGAATGAAAAAGGATTTAAGGTGAAGGCTAAAGAAAATTCATTGTATATTGCTGGAGACAAGGATTTCAAAGAGCTGTATAAGCTAAAAGAAAAATTGAAGAACACTCCTATATCCGGGATTAAGGGAATCAAGGAAATATTAGTTGTAAAAAGAGAAAAAGATTATGTCGTCCTTACTTCCGGCTCTAATATGCCTGAAATAATCAAGATTAAAGGAATTGACAAAAATAATGTTACAAGCAATAATATTCATGAGATTCATGAAGTTTTTGGAATTGAGGCAGCAAGACAGGCAATAATCAATGAAATTCACAAGGTTATTGAACCTCAAGGATTAGATATTGATGAGAGACACCTGAAGCTTGTTGCTGATGCTATGTGCACTTCAGGAGAAGTCAAAGGAGTTACAAGAATGGGTATTATTTCTGAAAAAAGCTCTATACTTGCAAGAGCTTCATTTGAAACACCTGTCAAGCATTTTGTAAATGCTACAATAAAAGGAAGCAAAGATGAGCTTGCCAGTGTAATTGAGAATGTAATATTAAATCAGCCTGTACCTGTAGGAACAGGGCTTCCTGGGCTATTAGTTGAAGTTACCGGCTCTCTGGCTAAACCCGAAGGGAAAACAGGCTCTAAAGCTGAAAAGAAGAAAAAAGAATAGGTTCTTATAAAAAATGGATTACGATGAAATTATGAATGAGATTGAAAATGAGAATGTTTTATTTGGCATCAGTGAATGCTTTAAAGGCTCTGAAAAAGGAGAAATCAAAAAAGTTTTTTTAGCTATGGATGCAAGGAATGAGATTGAAAGCAGTTTGAGAAAAAAAGGAATTCAATTTATAAAATTAAGAACAAATGCAGGCGATTTAAATGAAAAATTAAGATTAGGATTTATATGCGAAGTTTTTTCAGTAAAGGGCAAAAAAGCAAGTTCGGGAGAAGCTGGTTCAGCAAATGAAAAATGAAAACAATTAAAAAAAATGTTAAGACACTGCCTCTTGGAATTAAGCTGATTTCCATACTGCAGATTCTAATAGCAGGCTTATTTATTATTTTTGGGATTATATGGATTAATACTATTTTTAAGGGCGTGGCTGTAATCTTGCTTGTTTTAGGGGCAATAGGGATTGCCCTTTCAATCTTTTTATTAAAAAAGAAAAACTGGGCAAGGATTGCTTTTGGAATTATTTATTTAATCATAGCTTTTAATTATCTGGCATCAATACCTTTTTTATTCAGCTTTGGATTATTATATACCTTTTTTACTTTTTTGCTCATATCTTTATCTGGATTTTTGTCTTATTACTTTTTATTAAATAATAATGTAAAAGAAGCATTTAAAAGCACTTAAAACAAATTTAAAGAAAATGAAAACAATTGATATGAAAATTATAAGATATTTGAATTTATTTGAGCAGGTAACAGGAGTCAGGACTAAGAACTGCTTCTATTATAATATGCAGATTGTGTTTGCAGTTCCTGCCAGAAGCATGAGCAAATCAATAGGAACAAATGGGAATAATGTGAGAAGACTGAACAGCATAATAGGGAAAAAAGTAAAGATTGTTTCAATGCCTGAAGCCCAGGATGATGCCTTTAATTTTATTTCATCTATTGTCAATCCTATAAAATTCAAAAATCTTGAGATGAATAATGAGGAGATAATAATAAATGCAGGGCAGCAGAGCAAGGCTTCTTTAATAGGGAGAAACAAAGCCAGATTGGAAGAGATGAAGGAAATTGTCAAGGAATATTTTAATAAGAATTTGAGAATTGTATAACCTTAATAAAATTAATGCATTGATAAGCTTTAAAAAGAGCTTTTTCAATTGATTTGTATACACAAAATGGGAATAATGAGTGCTAAGAAAATGATGAAGAAAAGGAAGAAATTCCTTTGGAAGAAACAGAAGTATAAGACAAGAATCCTTAATTTATTTGAAAAATCAGACCCATTGCAGGGCAAGAGCCAGGCTAAAGGAATAGTATTAAGCAAGGTTCAAAAAGAAGCCAAACAGCCGAATTCAGCTATGAGAAAATGCTGCAAAGTCCAGCTTACTAAAAATTCAAGAAGCGTGATTGCTTTTATCCCGGGAAACTTGGCTCAAAAATTCATTGACGAGCATGATGAAGTTATTATTGAGAGAATAGGCGGAAGAAAAGGGAGAACCAAGGGAGATATTCCAGGAGTCAGATTCCAAGTTATTAAAGTAAATGACCAGCCTTTGAGAAGATTAGTAAAAGGCAAAATAGAAAAAGGAAGGAGATAAAAATGATATTTAATGTTGAAGATGAGGTTAAAATCCCATTAAATGATGGAAGAGTACTTGAAGGAAAATTAGTAGAAGTATGCCCAAGAGGAAAAGAAGGAAATACCCCACTTGCAAAACCACACATAGTAGTTGAGACAACATTAGAAAATGATTTTAGAAGGACAGGGAGATTCCCAAAAGTTTATTATGCTATGAAATTTGGTGGCAAATTAAATGAAGATTATGTTGAGGTAGCTTAAAATGACAATGAAAATTTTTGATTTATATGATGTTTCTGAAATACAAGTAGAAGACCCTGGATTAAAGAGATATATTAATGTTGAGCCAAGGCTTGTATTAAAGACTCATGGAAGAGACAGGGCTAGATTTGAAGATGCAAAAGTCAATGTTGTAGAAAGACTGGCAAGATTATTGGGATGCGCAGGGCACAGGGGAAAGAAAAACAAGATTATGCTAAGCGTGGCTTCTGGGAAATTCAACAAAAATATGAAGATAGTTTTGGAAGCTCTGAAAATAATTCATGAAAGAACAAAGCAGAATCCTGTTCAAGTTTTAGTAAAAGCAATTGAAGCAGGAGCTCCTGTTGAGGAAATTACAGTTATTGAATATGGGGGAGCAAGATATCCTCAATCTGTAGACTGCTCACCTACAAGAAGAATCAATTTGGCATTAAGAAATATGGTTCATGGCGCATCAGACAAGGCTTTTGGGAAGAAAGTTACAATTGCACAAGCTCTTGCCAATGAGATTATTCTAGCTACACAACAATCAAGTGAAAGTTTTGCATGGCAGAAGAGAAATGAAGCTGAGAAACAAGCAGCTAGTGCGAGATAAAACTATTTTTACAAGGTTATTTGCATACAAACCTTTAAAAATCAAAATATCAATTTAATAAAATGGCAAGCGAGCAGGAAAAAGCACAGAAGATAACTGATTTAATGAAACAGCCAAAGTTCATCAGAAATATAGGCATAGTTGCGCATATTGACCACGGCAAAACTACACTTTCTGATTCATTATTGGCAGGGGCTGGATTGATTTCAGAAGCTCTTGCCGGGGAAATGTGCTTTATGGATTTTCATGAAGATGAAAAATCAAGAGGAATTACTATAGACTCTTCAAATGCCAATATGCTTCATAATCTTGACGGGCAGGATTATCTGATTAATCTTATAGACACGCCGGGACATGTAGATTTTTCAGGAGAAGTTACTAGGGCTATGAGAGCAACTGATGGTGCGGTAGTTCTTGTATGCGCTGCTGAAGGGATGATGCCCCAGACTGAAACAGTATTAAAACAAGCTTTGAAAGAAAGAGTTCATCCTGTTCTTTTTATCAATAAAGTTGACAGGTTAATTAATGAACTGCAGTTAAACCCTGAACAAATGCAGGAAAGATTAATTAAAATAATTACAGGAGTAAATAAGTTTATAGCATCAATTGCCCCTCCTGAATTAAAAGATAAATGGCTTGTAGGTGTTCAGGATGGAAGTGTTGCATTTGGTTCAGCTAAAGACAAGTGGGCAATTAATATTAATACGATGCAGAAGCTTGGAATCAAGTTTGCAGACATCAGAGATGCTTATGCTACTAATAACAAGGAAAAAATAAAAGAGCTTGCTAAAAAAGTTCCATTGCATAAAACTCTTTTAAATATGGTTGTAAAGCATGTTCCTAATCCTACTGAAGCGCAAAAATACAGGATTCCAAAAATCTGGCATGGTGATTTAGAAAGCGATATTGGAAAAAGTCTGTTGAACTGCGACCCTAATGGCCCAGTAGCTTTTGTTTCAACTAAAATTGTTGTAGACCCGCAAGCTGGAGAAATTGTAGCTGGAAGATTGTTTTCAGGAACTTTAAGAAAAGGGCAGGAATTAGTATTGAATTTAGCCAAGCAGAATGTCAGATTGCAGCAGGTTAATATTTATAGGGGGCCTCAAAGAATTATTGTTGATGATATTCCTGCTGGAAACATCATAGGACTTGCTGGCTTGAAAGGAGTAAATGCAGGAGAGACTATTTCGAGTATTGAAATGGAGCCATTTGAGAGCTTGAAACATTTATTCGAGCCAGTTGTCACAGAATCTATTGAAGCTAGAAAACCTGCTGATTTGCCAAAGCTTGTCGAAGTTTTGAAAACTGTTCAGAAAGAAGATCCAACTATTAAAATTGAATTAGATGAGCAGACAGGACAGCACTTGATTTCTGGAATGGGGGAGCTGCATTTAGAAGTTGTCACTAATAGGATAAAGACTGAAAAGGGTGTTGATGTGGTTACAGGGCCGCCAATTGTTGTTTATAGAGAGACTGTAGAAAAAGAATCTGGCACAGCTGAAGGCAAGTCTCCAAACAAGCATAATGTATTCTATATGAATGTTGAACCTCTTGAAGAGCCAGTTTATAATGCCATCAAAGAAGGAGAGGTATCAGAAGGAAGAGTGAAGAAGAAAGCAGATGAATTATGGAAGAAATTATCTGATTTGGGAATCAGCAATACAGAAGCAAGGCAGTATAGAGATATTTACAAAGGGTGTGTTTTATTAGATACAACTAAAGGCGAGGTGCACATGCCAGAAGTTATTGACATGATTTGCGATGCATTTGAAGCTGTTGTAAATTCTGGGCCATTGGCTCATGAGCCTTGCATGAGATTAAAAGTTTCTATTGAAGATGTGAAACTGCATGAAGATGCTATTCATAGGGGGCCTGCTCAAGTCTACCCTGCAATAAGAGATTCTATCAAAGCAGGCATGCATCAAGGAAGAGCAATTATTTTTGAGCCGATACAAGTACTGCAGATTGAAGCTCCATTGAAATTTATGGGAGAAATTACAAAGCTTGTTCAGAGAAAGAGAGGGCAGACCATGAATATCGAGCAGGAAGGCGACCACATAAGTATGAGAACAAAAATGCCAGTTTCAGAAATGATGACATTAGCTTCTGATTTAAGGGGCGCTACTGAAGGAAGAGGCACTTTTGCTTTAGTTGACCAATTATTTGAAAAACTGCCTAGAGAATTGCAGGAAAAGTTAATCCAGCAAATCAGAAATAGAAAAGGATTGGATGTTAACCAGTAAGTATATACTAATTTTTATAAAGTAAGTGTTTTTAAATTTTTAACTATGGAAAAAGGAGAGAGCAGAAGTTATTTTGAAAGAATAAGAAGTCATTTTAGAAGAAGAAAAGTTGAATATATTATTGGAGGAACATTATTAGGATTCTCAATTGGAGGAATAAAAGATGGTATTAGAATATGTAGGAAGGATAACTAGAAAAATAGCAGACTATACTATAACTGGATTGTTTACATTAGGAATTGTTACAGCTGTTTTTTTTATAGCTGGGAGCAAGAATAATGGTTCTGGGTGTGCTTCTAGAAAAATAACACCAAGTGTTACAATAACTGCAACTTATACTCCTACACCTAGGGAATTTTCTATGGCATATGAAACTCTAACTCTTAAAACTGAAGGAATTAGAACTCCAACCCCTAAAATTGAAAATTATCTTGAAGCAGGAATAATATATGCTAAAAATTAGTATATACTAATTTTTATAAACTAATAATCAATAAATTTGATATGAGATATAGTGGTGTTAGAGGAAAAGAAGAAAGTCTGGGCCAAAGAATATTAAGGAGTTCTTTGTATGATAGCGCCTGCACCGATGCCACTGCCATTACCTTCTCCTTCTCCAGCAAGAGGAAAGCTTTCTGATTTAGAAAAATGATTGAAACTATTAATGATGGAAGGGTGCCATTAGACAGCTTATATGATAAATATTCGAGATTAGAACTTATTCAAGAAGAAATTTATAGACAAAATGAGGAAACTAATGGAAGGAAAATTGAAATGCCAATTCTTGCTTTTAGAAGCTTAAAAAAAGGAAAAAGTTTATGGCTGATTGCAGGAATCCATGGAGAAGAGCCTGCAGGAGTTAATGCTGTTTATAGAAATATTGATTTAATAAATAAATATGCACAAGCTTTTCCAGTTGTTTTAATTCCTTGTGCAAATCCAAAAGGATATAGAAAAGATTGGAGATATCCAGATAGGGAAGAAATGGTGTTAGAAGACCCTGTTCCAAGTGTAGGCTCTTCAGACCATATAGTTTTGAATGGAAGTGATAAACCAAGATGGCCTGTTCCAACTTGTCCTGAAGCAGAAGCATTGAATAGATTTATGCTAATAACAATTGGAGATTATCCCCCTTTTATAACAATGGATTTGCATGAAGATGAAAGTAATGTTTATGTTTATTCTCATGGGAAATTAGGAAAAAATGACCCTGTTGCAATAAATGCTTTAGATATTGCAAGAGATTGTGGTGCTAAGATTCAATTTTCAGGGGAGACATTATTTCATGAACCTATAAGAAATGGCATTGTTGAAGGTTCAAGAGATGGAAGCATTTCTGATTTTTTTTCATCTAGAAGAATTTATGTTAACGGAGAAATTGTTCCTGGGCCTTGCGCAAGAAGTGTAGTTGTTGTAGAAACTCCGCAAGATTTAGATTTGGAAAGAAGAGTTGAGATACATTCGCGAGTTATAAAGTCTCTTGGAAGATTTATGAGCTAATAAATTTTCCCTCGAGAAAAATAAAACCAAAAGATTTAAAAACCCCTAAAATTTTAAGACAATAAGAAAAATGGCACACGAGAAACCAAATATTAATGTTGTTTTTGTAGGGCATGTAGACCATGGAAAATCTACAACTATCGGCAGATTAATTTATGATTCTGGATTATTGCCTGAACAGGAATTGACTAAATTAAAAGAAGAAGCTCAAAAACATGGAAAAGCCGGGTTTGAGTTTGCTTTTGTTATGGATAGATTCAAGGAAGAAAGAGAAAGGGGAGTTACAATTGATTTAGCTTACAAGAAATTAATAACTAACAAGTTTGAAGTAACAATAATTGATGCCCCTGGACACAAAGATTTCATTAAGAATATGATTACAGGAGCTTCACAGGCTGATGCAGCTTTCTTAACAGTAGCAGTTCAGCATGGAGTTATGCCGCAGACTAAAGAGCACTTATGGCTTTTAAGAACAATGGGTGTTGAGCAATTAGCTGTTAATATAAATCAGATGGATACTGTTAATTATGACGAAGCTAAATTCAATAAAGTCAAGGCTGATGTTCTTGCTTTGCTGAAGGGAGTGGGATATAAAGCTGAAAAAGTTACTTTCCTTGCAATTTCAGCTTTTAAGGGAGATAATATTGTTAAAAAAAGCTCGAATATGCCTTGGTATAAAGGGCCAACATTAAGAGAACAATTAGATTTATTTGAAATTCCTAAAAAGCCAATTGAATTGCCATTAAGAATGCCAATTCAAGATGTTTATGAAATTACTGGCATTGGAACTGTTCCAGTTGGAAAGATTGAAACAGGAAAAATGTTCCCTAACCAGAAAGTTATAATCCTTCCAGGAAGAAGCGGGAAAGGAATTACAGGAGAAGTGAAAAGTGTTGAAGCTCATCATGAACAATTGCCAGAAGCAATTGCTGGAGATAATGTTGGAGTCAGCATAAGAGGAGTTGGAAAGAAAGATATAGCAAGAGGGGATGTTATCTGCGATGCTGCCAAGCCAGCTACAATGGTTCAGGAATTTACAGCACAGATAGCTGTAATCAATCATCCTACTGTTATTGCTAAAGGATACACACCTGTATTCCACATCCACACAGCTCAAGTTCCATGCACATTTGTTGAGTTACAAAAAAAATTAGATCCAAGAACAGGACAACCTACACCAGAAACACCTGAATTTTTGAAGAATGGAGATGTTGCAATTGTTAAAATCAGGCCAATAGGAAATTTAGTTTTGGAAAAAAGCACAGTTAATCCACATATGGCAAGATTCGCTATCAGAGATGCTGGAGCAACAGTTGCTGCAGGTGTCTGCATAGATATTGTTGAAAAGAAATAATTCTAGTGTAACAATCTTTAAAAATAGATATTTAGTCTGTTAATTATGACATTACAAGCATTTATGGCTTATTATAGAGTAGAAAATGAGAGAAGGGCGGTTATATTAACTCCTAGTGAAGGAAATCTTGTTGTTGAAAAAATTGGTGGAGAAGAAGTTTTTGCAGAAGGAGAACAAAGAAAAATGCCTTATTATAAAGATTGTTTTTCTCAACCTTCCAATCCTACTGCAACTTTTGCTAAATTTTTAGATGAAGCAATTAAAGTAGGAAAATTAAAAGTTGGAGAAATCTTGCCTAAATTAATACATCCAGAAATAATGTCAGCTTATGCTTGGACTTTTGGACTAGAAAAAAACGTAATGATAGCTTTAGAAGCTAAGCAATTACAAATAGGTAGACATCTTGCAGAAGGAATTCCTTTAAATGCGAATCCTCTTACTTATGAAAAGAAATAATTATATAGTTTTATAAATTCAATTTTCTTGTATTAATTATGAGTTTAGAATTTATAATAATTTATTTAGCAGCCCTGATTATTTACTTTATTATATGCGAGGTATTCTATTATCTTCATACTTCCAAAAAATATCCGAGGCTGTGGAAAAAAGTAAAATTGGCTCCTGTTTGTATGCTAGATGAGATTGTTTACAATCATCATAAAAAAGACAAGAAATATTCTTAATCATGCAAAATAGGAAGTAAGAAAATGTTAATTCTATTACAATAATCCTTTTAAACTCTTCTCTAATTAAATTCTTCATGGCAGTTAATGCTTATAGAAATGCCAGATATGAAGGAAGGGTTCTTGCAGTTGTGCCAAGAGGGAATTTTGAGAATACTTGCCCTGGTTATGATGCAAGGGTAAAGTTAAGAGATAAGACAAGAAGAGAGAGCAGGATTTTAGTGATTCCTCTGGAAGATATTCCAAATTATAGAGCCTATAGAGGAATGGAGTTTTCAGTTCAGCTAAACCTAAAACCAGGAACAAGAAAAGCAAGGCATGAAAACTTAACAGCAATAATCTCTCATAAAGACCCTGCTGCAGAACACTTATATTTAGGTGTGTTGCATAAAAGTAATGATAGATATGCTCACTTAAGGATAAAATATGATGCTACAGAAAAGATTAGGAAATCTGCCTGGCTTAAAATTCCAAATGACAAAGTTCTTGGAGAATTAGTGCCTAGCAACCAGTCAGAAGATGAAGAAGATGAAGCAATATTACCAACTCATGTCTTTGAACAGCTTAAAGACGGGAGATTTTTAATAAGGCCACTTCACTTACCATGCAAAGGTTGGAAAGTGTTATTGGCGCAAGAGCTTTTATTTAGAAGGATATTTAGAAAATTAGATAAAAGATGATTGTAATTAATTTTAAAAACTAATTTTTATTATAAGTATTATCATAAAGAAGATAAAAATATTCTTTAATATTAAATTTTTACAGGGCAGGATATATTGGCTTATTAGTATTTATAGCAGTATTAATAGTAATTTCTTCTGGCTATGATTAAATTCACGTCGAGCTTCCGACGACAAAGGCAGGAAAACATTTAAATACTACATACTATTATTTTCTGCATCAAAGGGTGTGATGATATATAGTGCTTAATACTCTATCATTAATAAAGGGGTTTTAAATGGAGAATTCTTGGAATAATTTATTAAGCGGGAGCATTACATCTGCTGCAGTTTTAAGGGAGAAGTTAATTGAAAAAGGAATAGAGCTGACTGATGAAGAATATGGAAATATAAAAGAGGTTGCAAAAAAATACCCTATATGCATTAATCCTTATTATTTATCTTTGATTGGAGAAAAAGGTGATGAGATTTGGAATCAGTGTGTTCCTAGGATTGAAGAAATTACAGATACAAGAGGAGAGGAAGATCCATTGCATGAAGAAGACAGCAAGAGCGGAATTCCTTTTTTAACTCATAGGTATCCTGACAGGGTTTTAATGATTGTTTCTAATTCGTGCGCTATGTATTGTAGATTTTGCACAAGGAAGAGAAAAGTCGGAGATAATAGAAAGAATCCCACAAAGCAAGACATAGATAGGATGATTGATTATATTAAGGAACATAAAGAAGTCAGGGATGTTATCCTTTCAGGAGGAGACCCTTTATTATTATCTGATGAAAAACTTGAATGGATTTTAGAAGAATTGAGAAAAATTAAGCATATTGA
>Ga0233425_10009738_pt1 | contig 12028 bp, 8 predicted proteins | sample Watercolumn_Towu_2_FD_181712 | JGI IMG/M metagenome (GOLD analysis project Ga0233425, IMG submission 181712) | Freshwater microbial communities from Lake Towuti, South Sulawesi, Indonesia - Watercolumn_Towuti2014_140_MG | ecosystem: Environmental > Aquatic > Freshwater > Lake | place: Indonesia...
GGCTGCCGAGCAGCGCGGCGGTGAAGGTGCGCGTGACGGCGGTGAACGACGCGGTCGAAAGCCAGCCCAGCGCCACCGCGCAGATTGTCGTGCCGTAGGAGGCGGCCAACACTCCTCACCCCATCCCTCTCCCCTCATCCGAGGAAGGGGAGCGTGCTCGAAGGGCAAGGGGCGCATCTCAGTTTCTCGCAGCACAGAGGGAAGGACGGACGAATTGACAGAAAGAAGCGGGCAAAAAGAAGGACTGGCACACGGCGCAGCACGGACGGCAGGTGAACGAAGGAAGGCGCATCCACTCCTTTGGCCGCGCATTGGTTTGCCCCCATTCGTTTGCCAACCTCATGAGTCCTGACATGGGCTCGGACCCCCGGTTTTTTCTGCCTCCTTCGTTCTGTCAGTTTCCGACGCCTGAGTCGCTTGCAAGAAAGTGAGATGCGCCCAAGGGCAAGGCGAAAGGGGAATATGTCTTGCCGTGGCTGGCGCGGCCTCGTAGCCTCCATCGGTGCTAGGCACCCTTCATGTTGACGCAAGTTAAGAGCCTGTTTTCCAACGACATTGGCATAGACTTGGGGACTGCAAACTCCCTGGTCTATGTCCGGGATCAGGGCATTGTGTTGCGCGAACCTTCGGTCGTCGCCATCCAAGCGGGGACGACCAACGTGCTGGCGGTGGGCGAGGAAGCCAAGCTCATGCTCGGCCGCACCCCCGGCAACATCGTCGCGATCCGCCCCATGAAAGACGGCGTGATCGCGGACTTCGAAATCACCGAGGCGATGCTTCGGCATTTCATCCAAAAGGTTCACCATCGTAAACTGATCGCCCCCCGTGTGGTGGTGGCGGTGCCCTCCGGGATCACCGAAGTGGAACGACGGGCCGTCAAGGACTCGGCCATGCACGCGGGAGCGCGCGAGGTTTACCTCATCGAACAACCGATGGCCTCGGCCATCGGCGTGGGCCTCCCCGTGCACGAGCCGGCCGGTAACATGATCGTGGACATCGGCGGCGGCACCTGCGAGATCGCGATCATTTCGCTCGCGGGCATCGTGTTCAGCCGCAGTCTCCGCGTGGGCGGTGACGAATTCGATGACACGGTCGTGGCGCACATGAAGCGCACCTACAACCTGATGATTGGCGAACGCACGGCGGAAGAAATCAAGATCCGGGTCGGATCGGCCGCCCCGCTGGAGCAGGAATTGACGATGGACGTGAAGGGCCGCGACTTGAGCGCGGGCCTTCCCAAGACCATCACGATCCGCTCCGAGGAAATTCGCGAGGCGCTCAAGGAGCCGCTCTCGCAAATTTTGGAGTCCGTCCGCCTCACCCTCGAACGCTGCCCGCCTGAACTGTCCGCGGACTTGATTGACCGCGGCATCGTGCTGGCGGGCGGTGGCGCGTTGTTGCGGGGCATTGACCGGCTCGTGTCGCAGGACACGGGCCTGCCGGTGCACATCGCCGACGACCCGCTCACCGCGGTGGCCGAAGGGACGGGGCGCGTGCTCAACGAACTGCAATTCCTCAAGCGGGTCGCCGCGAGCACCAATTCCTGACGCGCGTTTGCCAGTTCCGCCATCGCGGGACTGAGCGAATGCAGAAACGAAAGCACCTGTTGGTCCTGGGCCTCGTGGCCGTGCTGGCGGTGGTTCTCCTGAACCTCCCGGCCGGCGCGGCTGCGCGCCTCAAGCTCGCCCTCGGCAGCCTCTTCCTCCCCCTCTTCGGCCTTGCCGGCGCCACGGGCCACACCGCGGGCAAGCTCGGCGACGCCGTCACCCCGCGCAGCGACCTCGTGCGCGAACTCGAAACCCTCCGCAGGGAAAACGGCGAGCTCAAGGTCCGCGTCGCCGAGAAGGAAGCGATCGAGCGCGAGAACGCGCGCCTGCGCGACCAACTCGCGTGGGCGACGCAATCCGGCTGGAAGCTCAGGCCCGCGCGCGTCATCGCCCGCGACCCCGCCAACTGGTGGCGCACGGTGTTCATTGATGCCGGAAGCCACCACGGAGTCGCGCCCGACATGCCGGTGCTCACATCCGACGGGCTGGTGGGCCGCGTTGCGAGCGTGGGCTTGCTGCGCTCGCAAGTCGTGCTGCTCGGCGATCCGGCGTGCCGCGTCGCCGCGATGGTGAAGGAGTCCGGCGAGAACGGCTTCGTCTCGCCGATGCCCGCGCACCTCGCCGACAACCGGTTCGTCGTCCTCAACTACCTGACACGCGCCGCCGCGCCGAAGGCCGGGCAGGCTGTCGTGTCCAGCGGCGTGGAACTCAAGCCGGGGCAGACGGTGCTTTCGAGCGGGCAGGGCGGCGTGTTCCCGAACGGCCTGCTCATCGGGCAGGTCGTGGACACGCGCACGGTCGGCCACGGCCTTTACACCGAAGCCCGCGTGCAACTCGCCGTGAACCTCAACGCCATCGAGGAAGTGTGGGTGCTGCTTCAATGAAAGGCCTTCACACCATCGCCATCCTCGGCGCGGCGTTCCTGACCGTGTTCATCGAGGCGCAGCCCGGCGGCGTGCGGCACCGGCTCGGCGTGCAGGTGGACTTGCTGCCCGCGCTCGTCGTGTATGCGGCGCTCACGGCGGACCTCGCGACGGTCACGCTGCTGGCGGTGTTCGGCGGGCTGTGGTTCGACTCGCTCTCGGCCAACCCGTTTGGCATTTCCATCCTGCCGCTGTTCGTCGCCGGCGTGGTCATCCAGCGCAACCAGGAACTGGTGCTTCGCGACCAGGCGTATGCGCGCGTCGTGCTCGGCCTGCTCGCCAGTTCATTCGTGCCCGTCACCACGTTCCTGCTCATGTCCGGCACGTCCGCCAAGCCCATCGTGAATGCGGGGACGCTGTGGCAATGGCTTGTGATGACCATCGCCGGCGGACTCTTCACGCCGGTGTGGTTCTGGTGCTTCGGCCGGCTGCGAAGGCTGTTCTCCTACCCGACCATGCCCGAGCACTTGTATCGCCGCGACCGGGTCATCAAGCGCCCGCGCCGCATCTGACATGCTCATCGTAAATCAAATCCGCAAGGCCGACCGGCGTCTCCGCGCGCTGGCGGTGACGGTGCTGGCCGGGTTGCTCGTGCTGCTCGGTGGCCTCTGGTATGTGCAGGTGCTCAACGCGCGCCGCTACCGCGAAACCCTCGAGGACCAGGCCGTCCGCACCGTGCGCATCCCGGCCGTGCGCGGGCGCATCCTCGACCGCAACGGCTCGGCGCTCGCGGAAAACCGGCCCAGTTACAACGTCGAGCTCTACCTCGCCGAGCTCACGGGGTCCTTCCGCCAGCAATACCGCCTGCTCCGCCCCGAGGGCCGGCTCAAGCGCTCCGAGATCGAGCAGCTCGAAACCCGTGCGCGCTACGAGGTCGTCAGCAACATCGTGTCGCAGGTCAGCACCGCGCTCGACCGGCCGCGCGTGCTCGAGGCGAACGTGCTCGCGCGCCATTACTCGGAGCTGCGCGCGCTGCCCTTCCTCGTGCTGAACAACCTGCAGCCCGACCAGGTGGCGCGGTTCGTCGAGCGCCCCGCGGTCGTGCCCGGCCTCGAACTGGAAATCGAGGCGCGGCGCATTTATCCGTTCCACGCCGCCGCGGCGCACATAGTCGGCACTCTGGCGCGCGACGACAGCTCCGCCGAGGGCGAGGACGCCGACTTCCATTACCGCCTGCCCGACGTGAAGGGCATGACCGGCGTCGAGTGGCGTTTCGACCGCGAGCTGCGCGGGCGGGCGGGCGGCAAGCGGATGATGGTGAACCGCCTTGGCTACCGGCAGTCCGAGACGCTCGAGAGCGCGCCCGAGCCCGGGAACAACGTCACGCTGACGATTGACATCGGGCTGCAATCCGCCGCCGAGCAGGCGCTCGCGTCCTCGAGCTTCGGCACCAACACCCGCGGCGCAGCCGTGGTGCTCGACGCGCAGAACGGCGACATCCTTGCGCTTGCCTCCGCGCCGGCATTCGACCCGAACCTGTTCCTCAGCCGGTTTTCGACAAGCGTCTGGGCGCATTTGTCCGACAAGCAACTGCGTCCGCTCGTCAACCGCGCCACGCAGGAGAACTACCAGCCCGGCTCGATCTTCAAAATCGTCACGGGTCTCGCCGCGCTCGAGGCGGGTGCGCTCAAGCCGGACGAACTCGTCCACAACCCCGGCTACTTCGAGCTGCCGCGCCGCGTCATCAAGGACACCGCGCCGCCCGGCACCTACAACTTCCGCCGCGCGCTTGCGCAGTCGTCCAACACCTACTTCATCACGCAGGGCCTCAAGCCCGGCGTGCTCCAGAAAATCATCGAGCTCGGCCAGAAGCTGCACCTTGGCGAACGCACCGACATCCTCCCGCGGCAGGAAACGCGCGGGAACTTCCCCGCGCACAAGGACGTGCTCAGCGGCGCGTGGCGCGACGGCCACACGGCCAACCTCTGCATCGGGCAGGACAAGATTGACGTGACGCCGCTGCAGATGGCCGTAATGACCGCCGCCATCGCCAACGGCGGCAAGGTGTTCTGGCCGCGCCTCGTGCAGCGCATCGAGCCGCTCGACCCGGGCTTGGGCGAACCGGCCACCGACTTCCCCGCAGCCCGCCTGCGCGACGACCTCGGCGTGCGCGCGGAAAACCTGCAAATCGTCCGCGACGCAATGGTCGCCGATGTCGAGGACCCGCGCGGCACGGGGCGCGACGTGTGGATGCCCACCCTGCGCATCGCGGGCAAGACCGGCACGGCGCAGGTCGAGCAGAACGGCAAGGTCGTGGACCACATCGCGTGGTTCGTGTCCTTCGCGCCCGCGGACCAGCCGCGCTACGCCGTCGTGGTGATGGTCGAGAGCGGCGCGAGCGGCGCAAAGACCTGCGTGCCCATCGCGAAGCGGATTTACGAGGCCATCCTCAAGCGCAACCCCGTGGAGAAACCCGCGCGCATCGCGGGCGCCTACTGACGATGTTCACCGAGACCGACAGCATCAACCGGCGCGAGCCCAGGTTCGATTGGGGGCTGTTGTTCGCCCTGCTCGGGCTGATGACGCTCGGCTGCGCGTTCATCCACAGCGCGCGCCTCGCGGTCGAGGCCAACACTACGCACTGGTGGCAGAACCTGTGGTGCAAGCAACTGGTCTGGTATGCGGTTGGCCTCGGCGGGCTCGCGTCCGTCTGCCTTCTCGACTACCGCATTCTCGCGCGCTGGTCCTACGTCGCCTATTCGGGCGCCATCCTGCTGCTCGTTGCGGTGCTCATCCCCCACATCGGCGCCTACAAGTTTGGCGCGCGTCGCTGGATCGAGCTCGGCCCCTTCCAGTTCCAGCCGTCCGAGTTCGCCAAGCTCGCGTTCATCATCGCGCTTGCCCACTACCTGAGCCGGCCGCAGGACGAGTTGAAGCAGCCCAAGATTTTCTTCGGCGCGCTCGGGCTGATGGCGCTGCCGTTCGTGCTCATCCTCAAGGAGCCCGACCTCGGCTCGGCGCTCGTGCTGCTGCCCGTGGGGCTGGTGATGCTGCTGGTCGCGGGCGCGCCGGTGAAGTTCCTGCGCCGGCTCGTGCTCGGCGTCGGCGTGCTGGTCGCGCTGCTGCTGGTGGACATCCTGTTCGCGCCGCCGAACTGGCGCATCAAGCTCGAGGACTACCAGCGCCGCCGGCTGCTGGTTTATTTCAACCGCGACTACCGCGACTTCGCGCCGCCGAACGCCACCGCCGCGGAGCTGCAGCGCGCGCGCCTCCAGCAGCGCACCGATTTCTACAACGTCGAGCAGGCGCTCATCTCCGTCGGCTCCGGCGGGCTTACCGGCAAGGGCTGGCGGCAGGGCACTCAGAACCTGCTCGGCTACCTGCCGCGCGGCGTCGCGCACAATGACTTCATCTTCTCCGTCATCGCGGAGGAAAGCGGGTTCGTCGGGAGCATCGTCGTGCTCTCGCTTTACGCGGTGGTCCTGTTCACGGGCATCCGCATTGCAGGCCAGGCGCGCGACCGCCTCGGCAAAACCGTGGCCGCGGGCGTCGTCACGCTTCTGTTCAGCCACGTCCTCATCAACATCGGAATGAACATCCGACTCATGCCCGTCACGGGCGTGCCACTGCCGCTGTTGAGTTACGGCGGAACCTCAGTGCTCGCCTCGCTGGTCGCAGCGGGCCTCCTGCAAAACGTTTACATGCGCCGCAAATCCTACTGATTATGAGCGACAACAAATCCTTCTCCTCACGCCGCAGCCGCGGCACTCACCGCTTCCGCCCACGCGGCGGACTCAACCCCAACATGCGCCCCGACAAGGCGGCCATTGATGCACGCGCCAACGCGCTCGGCAAAAAACAGGGCGGCGAAACGGTCTTCGCCGACATGCGCCACGAGCACGAAATCCGCCGCGCCGAAAACCTCGCCGCCGGTTTGCCAGCCGAGGGCGACGCTGCGCAACAAGCCGCCGAGCTTGCCGAGGCCGACGCGAAGCAGGGCAAGTTCCGCGACCCGCACCTCGAAACACCCGAGGAGGTCAAGGAGGAGGAATTCGAGCCCGTGCCCGTCGAGGAATCCAAGGGCATCGTCGGCGCCATCAAGCAGGCCGCCAACAAGGTCATCAAGCAGGTCAAGAAGCTCATCAAGCCCGAGAAGAAGGTCCACAAGGAGGTCATCATCAACGCCGAGTCCCTCGAGACTCGCGTGGGCGTGCTCGAGGACGGCAAACTTGAGGAGTTCACCATCGAGCGCACGGACGACGACCGCCTCGTCGGCAGCATCTACAAGGGCAAGGTCCGCAACCTCGAGGACGGCTTGAAGGCCGCCTTCGTGGACATCGGCTTCGAGAAGAACGCCTTCCTCCACTACTGGGACATCGTGCCGAGCAACCTCGACAGCGGCGTCGAACTCGTCGAGCGCGACGACAAGAAGCCCAAGAAAGAAGCCCAACCCAAGGTCACGCAGAAGGACATCCCCAAGCTCTACCCCAAGGGCTCCGACCTCATCGTTCAGGTCACCAAGGGGCCCATCGGCACCAAGGGCCCGCGCGTCACCACGCACCTTGCGCTGCCCGGCCGCTACCTCGTGCTGCTGCCCAACTCCGACCAGTCCGGCATCTCACGCAAGATCGAGAACCAGGAGGAACGCCAGCGCCTCAAGAAGATCGTCCGCGGCCTCACCATCCCCGACGGCATGGGCGTCATCATCCGCACCGTCGGCGAGGGACAGCAGGCGCGTTACTTCGTGCGCGACCTCGCGCTGCTCCTCGACGAGTGGATCCGCATCAAGGAAAAGATCGAGAAGGAACCCTCGCCCGTTTGCGTCTTCCAGGAGCCCGACCTCACCGAGCGCACCGTGCGCGACTTCCTCACCGAGGACGTCGAGCGCATCATCATTGACGACTCCAAGCAGTTCGAGCGCATGAAGGAGATGGTCGGCCGCATCAGCAAGCGCTCCGTCGGCAAGGTCAAGCTCTACAACGAGGCGCAGCCCGTCTTCGATCGCTTCGGCATCACGCGCCAGCTCGAACACGCCTTCAGCCGGCAGGTCCACCTCAAGGGCGGCGGCTACCTCGTCATTGACGAGACCGAGGCGCTCGTCGCCATTGACGTCAACACCGGCAGCCAAAAGGGCGGCAAGGACCACGAATCCACCATCCTCAAGGTCAACCTCGAGGCCGCCGAGGAAATCTGCCGCCACCTGCGCCTGCGCAACGTCGGCGGGCTTGTCGTGCTCGACTTCATTGACATGCGCTCGCGCCGCGACCAGCAGCAGGTTTACAACAAGATGCGCGAGGGCCTCCGCCGCGACCGCGCCAAGACCCACATCCTCCCCATCTCCCAGCTCGGCCTCATGGAGATGACCCGCCAGCGCCACACCGAGAGCGTGCGCTCCGCCACCTACGACGATTGCTCCTACTGCAAGGGCCGCGCGAAGGTGAAGAGCCCGACCACGATGAGCGTGGAAATCCAGCGCAAGCTCGCCACCATCCTGCGCCAGCGCCCGCGCGACGAGTCGGACTTCCAGCTCCGCATCATCGTCCACCCGAACGTGCTCGAACGCCTGCGCAAGGAGGACGAGAAGATCCTCATCGAGATGGAGAAGAAATTCTTCGGCAAGCTCACGTTCCGCGCCGAGCCCGCGTTCCACGCCGAGCAATTCAAGATCATCAACGCCCTCACCAACGCCGAGCTCGCCAGCGAGGGAGGTTGACCCACCACGCTTCCAAGCAGCAGGCAGGAAACTGAGTCGCGCCCGGCCGGGAACGGCTGGCTTGACACCGCCGCCCGCCGTCGCAAACTGCGCGGCAGACTGGCAATGGGCGCGAGGGTGGCAGCGCGTCCGAACAAGAGCCCGTCGGCTGCGGGTGGGCGGCGTCCTCGCGGCGGGGGTTCAAACGGGCCTTTTCGAAGCCATTTCCGCCCAAAACCTGCCTCAAACGGGACTTTTTCAGGCCGGTTTTGCGCCAGCGCGCCTCAAACGGGAGTCGTTTGGGTCGCCAGAGCGCCAGAGCAAGGCAAACGAGAGATGTTTGGGTCGTTTTCGCGCAAATCCGCCTCAAACGAGAGTCGGTTTGATCGGCCAGCGTCCTGCGGCGAGGCAAACGAGACTTTTTTGAGGCGCCGGAGCGCCACAGCGAGGCAAACGAGAGCCGTTTGGGTCGCTTTCGCGCAAATCCGCCTCAAACGAGAGCCGTTTGGAGCGCATTTTTCCAGAGAACTGTCTGCCGGTGAATGGTTTGTGACGGTTTTTCAAGAAGTCCTGCTTGGGAGTCGCCCCGAACCCGCGCATGGACGCCAATCGCCCAAGCCGCCGCACTCGGCTACTTTGGAATCTGATTCAGCGTGTAGTAAAACGTGTCGTGCCAGAGCTTGCGGCCCTCGGCGCTCGTCACGTCCAGCCCGCGCACGAGCGTCACGTAGCCGGGCTTCCAGCCTTCGAGCGTCAGCGTGACCTTCAGCTTGTCCGCGCTCACCGTGGCTTTCTTCACCGTGATGGCCGTCGAGCTGTCCTTCTTCCCGTCGTGGTCAATCTCCGGCGAGCCATAGGTCGTGTGATGCAGATACGTGTATTGCGCCACGTCGAAGCTGTCTGCGCTGCCCGCGGTCGCGGCGTCCACGGGCTGCGTGAAGGCCAGCTCGAAGCCCGTCCGCGTCGCGCGCGCCTCCTTCACCTCGAACGGGACCTTGCCCGTCCACGTCACGCGGTCGAGCGACGTTTCTTTCGGCGCGATGGCCGCCCACGCGGCGTTCTTCAGCCCGCCGACGTAGAGCCTGCCGTCCGGTCCGAACGCCAGCCGGTGCGTGCCCGAGCCGAAGCCCTTCATCATCGGCCACACCGCGCCCTGCCACTCGCCGCTGACCTTTTCGAGGAAGACGCGCGTCACGATGGCGTTCTGAAAATCGCCCACGAGCATCTGCCCCGCGAACGGCCCGAACTTGTCCGTGCTGATGGTTTCGATGCCGCTCGCGGACTTCACCAGCGAATACGGGAACCACACCGCTGGTGGCGCGACGTCCTTGCGCTTGCCGTCGAACTCGTCGCGCGACGCGGGCGTGCTCGAAGGGAAGCCGTAGAATTTTCCCGCTCGAAGGTGGTTCAGTTTGTTCGCGCCGATCCAGTTCCCTTGGTTGTCGGTCATGAAGATGTCCTTGTCCGGCCCGTAAGTGCCGAAGCCGTCCGGCGAGCGCATCCCGCTGCACACGGGCGTGGCCTTGCCGGTCTTCGGATCAATCGCGAGATCCCATCCGTGGAAGCGGCTCTCGAACACGCCGCGGTTGCCCGTGCGCAACACGTGGAAGTTGCCCGCCTTGTCCACGACGGGGCCGAAGGAGAAGTCGTGATAATTCCCGGTGAAGCCCCAGTCCTGGCTGATGCACTCGAACAGGTCCGCCTCGCCGTTGCCGTCCGTGTCGGTGATGCGCGTCAGCTCCTGCTTCTGCACGACATACATCTTGCCATCAATCACGCGCAGCCCGTTGGGCTCGCAAAGGCCGCGCGCGAACCGCCGATACGTGGCGGCCGCGGGCGCGCCCGTGGCCTTCTCGACAATCCACACGTCGCCGAGCCAGGTGCAGACCGCGAGGTCGCCGTTCGGCAGGAAGTCCATGCCCGTGACGAGCAACTCGATCTCCTTCGGCAGCGGAAAGCGCTCGATGCGGTAGAACTCGTCGCCACCGGGGAGTTGGAAGGACTTGTCGCCGGGAACAACTTTCACCACCGCCGGCTCCGATGCTCGAACTGAGTTCGTCACAAAGGCCAGATTCGGAGGCGGCAATCTTTCGCCATCCCAGGTCAGCGAACCCGAATTCCCTTCCCCGCTGTCGCCGACCGCGACCGCAAACTCCACTGTCTCGGACTTCGAGTGCGCCGGGACATGTAGATACATGCGCTTCTGAGGACCCAACACGGTCACGTCCTTTGACACGCTGTCCTGTTTCGTGCTCTCCGTCCAAGACTGCGACATGAAAAACATCGGCGATTCGCTCTCGCGGACAAGCCAGTCCGGATAGCCACCGTGCAAGTCAATCGCCCCGCGAGCATCGAGCTTAAGTCTGCAGCTCGTGGATTCAAACGTGCGCTCCGCCGAGTGAATAGGTATCCCACCAACTTGCTTGTAACCGTTGAGGCTAACCGCAAACACGAACAGCGGCCGCCTGGACGCGCTGATTTCAAACCGTCTTACGACCATCCCAAGCTTGCCACCCTCCAATCGAGGCGTCTCGTGAATCCGCACCCGCTCGCCATCGGGCAACTCCAGTTCATACATCAGCGTCGTCGCACCGCCCTTCGTGCTGAGGCCGAGATAGCGCGCGCCCGACGGAGCCGTTATCCAGTCCCCGCTTGGTTTGTCGCCGACTGACCACGCGAACACCGGCGCGTTCGTCCACAGCACCGTGCCGTTGAAGTCGCAGTAGAACCGGTCCTTCGCGCCGTGATAGACCGCGCTCCACAGGTTGAGCGTCTCGCCTTTCCACGCCACGTGCGTGCGCAGCAGCTCCGTGTCGAAGGCGATGTGGATGTTCGTCGCGAGCGGGATGATGACGCTCCGTGTCGCCACGCTCATCGGCGCGCAGCGGAACGGCATGTCCGGCGGGTCGTGCCTCGGCCCCGCGGGCTTCGCCGGCTTCGGGAACGGATTCGGCTCCTTCTTCTGCGGGGCCTGCGCAGAAGCACCGAGCGGCACCGCGGCTGAAGCAACTCCAATCAACGCCAGAAACAGACCTGCCACTCCGACACGTCGGAGCAGCTTGTTCGCCTGTGGTGACAAACATCCGCTCTCCCTCACCCCTTGCCCTCTCCCGCTGGGAGAGGGAGAAGCCTCGTCCGCGTCCTGCGAGTCCAGCACCGATTCCGGTCTGCTTACGGCCCGATCCACCCCGATGCCACCGAACTCACGCGAGACTGGCGACCATCCCCCCTCTCCCGGCGGGAGAGGGCCGGGGTGAGGGAGAGCGCGTTCGTGATGTGCGGGCGCTTCCAAAGTTCTCATCGTGCTGAAGTTCACCAGACTCTACCTCGGAATCTGGTTCAACGTGAAGTGTGCTGTGTCGTGCGCGAGTTTGCGGCCATCCACGCTGCGCACGGCGGCAGCTTGGATTGACGTCACGAATCCCGGCCTGCGTCCATCCACAGTGAGCCGCGCCACGAGCCCGTCCGCATCGCGCACCGCCGCCGTCGCCTTAAGCGCAGACGACTTGCCTGCGCGCGCGTCGTGGTCCACCCACACCGGTTCCTCGCCCGCTCCCGGCACGTAGGCGAACTGCCGCAATTCAAAATCCTCCGCGCGCACCGACATCGCCACAGGCTGCGTGAACACGAGGTCAAACCCCTCCACGGTTGCGTGGATTTCCTTCATTTCAAACGCCGCCTTGCCCGCTAACGAAATCCGCTCGATGAATCCCTCTCCCGCCACGAGCAGCCGTCCCGCGCCATCGAACACAAGCGCGCGCGCGCCGCGTCCCGCGATGCTCAACAACGGCCACACCGCGCCTTGCCACTCGCCGTTCACCTTCTCCAATGCAACGCGCAGCACCGCGCCGAGCTGCGGGTCGGCGACGAGCAACTGTCCCTTCCACGGCCCAAGGCGCTCGTCCTCCACCGCGACAACCGCGCCG
>Ga0233425_10009739_pt1 | contig 12027 bp, 15 predicted proteins | sample Watercolumn_Towu_2_FD_181712 | JGI IMG/M metagenome (GOLD analysis project Ga0233425, IMG submission 181712) | Freshwater microbial communities from Lake Towuti, South Sulawesi, Indonesia - Watercolumn_Towuti2014_140_MG | ecosystem: Environmental > Aquatic > Freshwater > Lake | place...
CGAACAGGGCCGGCGGCCGGCACGCGCGTGGAAAACGACGACGCGGGGCGGCTGTCTCGTCGAAACGGTAAACACAACAAGCACCGGGCGAGCCCGGTCGCCCCGCGCCCTCCCCGAACTTTTCCGCGGAAACGCCGAAGAGCGATGACGCACGCCCCATGTCGCGCTAAACCGCCGCCAAACCCCCAGGAGCCTTCCCATGACCGTCGCCGCCCGCCTCGCCGAACTCGGCATCTCCCTGCCGGAACCCGCCAGGGCGGTCGCCAACTATGTGCCCTTCGTCCAGACCGGCAATCTGCTCCACATCTCGGGCCAGCTGTCGAACGACGCCTCGGGCGGGATCAAGGGCACGGTCGGCGCCGACGTCTCGCCGGAGCAGGCGAAGGACGCGGCCCGCATGTGCGGCGTCAACCTTCTGGCCCAGATGTCGGCCGCCCTCGACGGCGATCTCGAACGCGTCGTCCGCGTGGTCAAACTGGGCGGCTTCGTCCAGGCCGCCGGCGACTTCGAGGCCATCCCCGCCGTCATCAACGGCTGCTCGGACCTGATGGTCGAGGTCTTCGGCGACAAGGGCCGCCACGCCCGCTCGGCCGTCGGCGTCTACAAACTGCCCCTCGGCTTCGCCGTCGAGGTGGACGCCATCGTGGAAGTTCGCTGATCCTTCAGACCGCCCCCATATCCCGTGCATCCCCGCGAAGGCGGGGACCCAGTTCTGTCCAGCTTGGAGCCGGCGTCTCCGGACAACGATCGCGCCGAGCCTCACGGGCTGCAACACCCAAAGCACTGGGTCCCCGCCTTCGCGGGGATGCACGGAAGTGAGCTTTACCCTCCACGTCCACGACCGGGTCGCCGACATGGGCCGCGAGGCCTGGGACGCCTGCGCGTCCTCCTCCGGCGACCCGTTCGTCAGCTTCGACTTCCTCGACGCCTGCGAGGCGTCCGGCAGCGCCGTTCCGCGTCAGGGCTGGGCCGGCCGCCACCTGTCCCTGCGCGACGAGACGGGCCGCGTCCTCGGCGTCATGCCCCTCTGGCTCAAGGGCAACAGCCAGGGCGAATACGTCTTCGACCACAGCTGGGCCGACGCCTATGAGCGCGCCGGCGGCCGCTACTATCCCAAACTGCTGGCGGCCGTGCCCTTCACCCCGGTCACCGGCCCGCGCTTCCTCGCCCATCCCGAGGCCGACGCGGCGACGGTGCGGCAGGCCCTGCTGCAGGGCGCCCTGGCCCTGACCGAACGGCTCGGCGTCTCGTCCCTGCACGTCAACTTCCCGACCCGGCCCGAATGGGAGGCCATGGGCGAGGCGGGCCTGCTGCAGCGGCAGGACATGCAGTACGTCTGGCGCAACGCCGGCTACGAAACCTTCGACGACTTCCTCTCCGCCCTGTCCTCGAACCGCCGCAAGACCATCCGCCGCGAACGCCGCGAGGCGCAGGCGGGCCTCGACATCCGCGTCCTGACCGGGGCGGACATCACCGAGGCGCACTGGGACGCCTTCTTCGCCTTCTACATGGACACCGGCGCGCGGAAGTGGGGGCGGCCCTATCTGACGCGCGACTTCTTCAGCCGCCTCGGCGCGACCATGGCCGACCGCATCGCCCTGGTCATGGCCTTCCGCGACGGAGACGCCATCGCCGGCGCCCTCAACCTGATCGGCCGCGACGCCCTCTACGGCCGCCAGTGGGGCGCGCTGGAGGAGGTTCCCTTCCTCCATTTCGAGCTCTGCTACTATCAGGCCGTCGAATTCGCGATCTCGCGCGGCCTGTCCCGGGTCGAGGCCGGAGCCCAGGGCGAGCACAAGATCGCCCGCGGCTACCTGCCCTCCCCCGTCTACTCGGCCCATTTCATCGCCGATCCGGCCCTGCGCGAACCCGTCGCCCGCTACCTCGAGGGCGAGCGTCCGGCGGTCGAGGCAGAGATCGCCGTCATGACCGACGAACTGTCGCCGTTCCGGAAGGACGCCTGATGGCTCAGTCGGCGCGCTTCGGATCCTCGCCGATGAACCAGCCGGCGATCCAGCTGACGATGCCGGTCACGATCGCCGCCCCGATCCCGGCCCACAGGCCGTCGACCACGAAGCCGCTCAGCAGCATTGCCACCAGGCCGATGGTCGCCGCGTTCACCACCAGCAGGAACAGGCCGAAGGTGACGATGGTCAGCGGGAAGGTCAGGATGGTCAGGATCGGCCTGACGATCGCATTGGCCACGCCCAGCAGGATGGCGGCGAGCCACAGCGACGGATTATCGCTGAACCCCACGCCGGGCACGACCTGCGCCGCCAGCCACAGGGCCAGGCAGGTGACGAGAAACTGGACGATGAAACGCAGCATGGACGACTCCCTTTCGACCTTGACCATAACACCCGAAGGCCGCCGGGGCTCCCCTCATCCGGCCGTCCCCGCTAACCTCGCCTGAGCGCCGCCCGAGCCCGCCATGACCCTCAAAGCCCCGTACGATCCCGACAACATCTTCGCCAGAATCCTGCGCGGCGAGATTCCCTCGGTGAAGGTGTGGGAGGACGACGACGTCCTGGCCTTCATGGACGTCTTCCCCCAGTCGGAAGGCCATGTCCTGCTGATCTCGAAATCGTCCACCGCCCGCACCCTGCTGGAGATCGAGCCCGACGCCCTCGCCCGCCTGACCGAGGCCACCCGCCGCACCGCCCGCGCGGTGGAAAAGGCGCTCCGGCCCGACGGGCTCCAGATCATGCAGCTGAACGGCGACGCGGCCGGCCAGACCGTCTTCCACCTGCATTTCCACATCATCCCGCGCTGGGCCGACCGCGCGATGAAGGGCCACGGCCACGCTCCCATGGCCGACACGGAGACCCTGCGCGCCCTCGCCGAAAGGATCGCCGCCGCCCTTGAGTGAACGCCGTTCCTTGATCGGCCATGGAACCGGCGTACCCTTCTCCGTCAGCGGATGATCCGCAGGCCTTCGGGAGGGGCTCCATGACTGCGAAACTGAACTGGCTGGGCATCGTCGTGGCGACCGTGGTCGCCTTCTTCACCGGCTTCCTCTGGTACGGCCTGATCTTCGCCGAGAAATGGATGGCCCTGACGGGCGTCACCGACGAGGGCAGCGGCAACTCCCTGTGGATGCTGGCGGGCGTCGTCCAGACCTTCATCACCATGGTCGGCCTGGGCTGGTTCATCGCCCGCGACGGCGCGCCCGGCTGGATGAACGGCCTGAAGATCGGCCTGGTCGCCGGGGTCTGCTTCGCCCTGATGACCTCGGCCTACGGCTTCATCTACCAGACCTCGCCCTTGGGCCTGCTGCCCATCGACTGGAGCCACCTGCTGGTCGTCTACGCCCTCGGCGGCGCCATCATCGGCGGCCTGCGGATGAAGCCGAAGACCTAGTCGGTCCGGAACTGGAGGGCGGCCAGCCGGGCGTACAGCCCGCCTTGGGCGATCAGCGCCTGGTGCGTGCCCTCCTGCACCACCTTGCCGTCCTCCATCACCACGATGCGGTCGGCGCGCAGGACCGTGGCCAGACGGTGGGCGATGACGATGGTGGTGCGGCCCTCCATGGCCTGATCCAGCGCGGCCTGGACCAGCCGCTCGTTCTCGGCGTCCAGCGCCGAGGTCGCCTCGTCCAGCAGCAGAATCGGCGCGTCGCGCACCAGGGCTCTCGCAATGGCCATGCGCTGCCGCTGCCCGCCCGACAGACTCTTGCCGCGCTCGCCCAGCGGCGTGTCGAACCCCTGCGGCAGGGCCTCGACGAAGCTCAGCGCCTGCGCCTCCTCCGCCGCGGCGCGGATCGCGTCGTCATCGGCGTCCTCGCGACCGAAGCGGATATTCTCGCTGGCCGAGCCCGAGAACAGCGGCGCCTCCTGCGACACCCAGGCGAACCGCCCGCGCACGGCGACCGGATCGGCCTCCCGCACGTCGATCCCGTCCACCGACACCACGCCCGACTGCGGATCGTAGAAGCGCAGCAGCAGCCGGAAGACCGTGCTCTTGCCCGCCCCCGAAGGACCGACCAGCGCCACCGTCTCCCCCGGCCGCACCGTCAGCGAAAACCCCTTCAGCGCCGGCAGGTCGGGCCGGCCGGGATAGGCGAACTGCACCGCCGACATCGACACCTCGCCCGTCGGAGGCTCGGGCAGCGCCCGCGGCGTCTCCGGCGCCCGGATGGCCGCCTGACTGCGCATCAGCTCGTCGATCCGCTCCATGGCCCCCGCCGCCTTCTGCACGTCGCCCCAGCTCTCGCCCAGGGCGCCCACGGCCCCGGCCGCGAACACCGACAGCAGAACGAACTGTAGCAGCGCCCCCGGCGTCATCCGCCCGCCGATCACGTCCTGGGCGCCCAGCCACAGCACCAGGGTCACGCCGCCGAACATCACCACGATGATCATGGCGGTCATCAGGGCCCTCGCCCTCATCCGCACCAGCGAGACGCCGAACGCGTCCTCGACGGCCTTGCCGAACCGGTCGATGGCGCTGGCCTCGCGGCCGAAGGCCTGGACCGTCTCGATGGCGTCCACGCTTTCGCCGGCGAAGCCGACCGCATTGGCGAACCGGTCCTGCGACGCCACGGTCAGCTTCCGCACCCGCCGTCCGAACAGGAAGATCGGCCCCAGCAGCAGCGGCACGATCAGCAGGACCATCCCCGTCAGCTTCGGACTGACCACGAACAGCAGCACCGTCCCCCCGATCAGCGTCAGGAAGTTGCGCAGGGCGTAGGACACCGAGGTGGTCAGCAGCGTCTCCACCAGGGCGATGTCCGTCGTCAGGCGCGACAGCACCTCTCCGGTCCGCATCGAGGCGTAGAAGGCCGGGTCCAGCGTCAGGATCCGCTGGAACAATCCCTTGCGCAGGTCGGCGATGACCCGCTCGCCGGTCTTGGTCACGAAATAATAGCGGACGGCGGTCGCCAGCCCCAGGAACAGGGCGTTGGCGCCCAGCAGCAGGAACCACAGGTTCAGCCGCGATCCGCCGTCGTCGAATCCGTTGTCGATCGCGCCCCGCGCCGATGCGGTCAGGGCCAGGGACGCCGCCGTCGACAGGATCAGCCACACGCCCGCCATGGCCATATGGCCCTTGTGACGCAGCGCATACGGCAGCAAACGGCCCAGGGGGCGGATGTCGCGGCGCTTCTCGCGGCGCTGCCCCGCCTCGCCCAACTGTTCGATCAGAATGGCCCCCGCCCCGGGGCGTCCCCGGATGTCAGCAGCGTCGGCGGTGGCGGTTGCATCTGTCATGGCGCGCGCCTCTTGCCCCGGAACGGCCCCCGGTGTAAACGCCGCCGCTCATTCCCGCCGTTTCGCCGGCGGGTTTCTCATTTTCGCGCTCCGACGGTCGGCATCGTCATCGCGCAGAGACCGGACCAGAACCATGAAGGCGGATACGCACCCCGACTACCACTTCATCACCGTGACGATGACCGATGGTACGACCTATCAGACGCGCTCGACCTACCAGAAGGAAGGCGCCGTCCTGAACCTGGACATCGATCCGCTGACCCACCCGGCCTGGACCGGCGGCAACCAGCACATGCTGGACCGCGGCGGCCGCGTTTCGCGCTTCAACAACAAGTTCGCCGGCTTCATCAAGAAGTAGGCCGCTGTCAGGGCGGGCTTTCGGGCCACACCCTGCGGCAAGTCGACCACAAAGGCGTCGGTCTCCGGACCGGCGCCTTTCTGTTTGGCCGGAACGCCGATAACATCCCGGCGTTGGCCTTTCGGGGGGCGTGGACACGGTGTCCCGCATCGAAACCGGCATAGAGAACCTTGGCGATGAATCGACGGCAACTCGGATTGGGCGCAGCCGTGACGGCGTTTGCGTCGGCTGTGGGTCAGGCCGCCCTGGCCCAGACGCGCGATCCCGCCGCCGTGGCCTTCTATGACCGGTTCAACGACCAGCTGGCCCGCCTGCCCGCCGAGATCCAGCCCGACGTCCGCGCCTTCTATGAGCTTAACGGCTGGCGCCCCGTCTGGAACGCCGAACGCGTGCGCGCCCTGCAGGCCGCCGCCGGCCGCGCCGAGCGTCACGGTCTGGCCCAGGCCGACTATTTCAACTTCGAGACCCTGGCCGCCGATCGCGACTCCGCCGAGATGCGCACCACCGCCGCCGCCATGGGCTACGCCCGCGTGCTGGCCGAGGGCCGCGTCCGCCCCGAGACGGTCGAAGACCTGTGGGAGATGCAGAAGAACCGCGTCGACCTGCCCGTCGGCCTGAACGACGCCCTCGCCCAGAACCGTCTGGTTGACTGGTTGGAGGGCTTGGCCCCCGCCGACATCGGCTATTCCAACCTGTCCGCCGGCTACGTTCGCTACCGCCGCCTGATCCGCGAGGGCGGCTGGCCCGTCTTCCGTCAGGGCGCCACGATCGAGCCCGGCGCCAGCGACGTCCGCATTCCGGCGCTCATCCAGCGCCTCGTCGCCGAGGGCGACCTGCCGGTCGCCGATGGCGCCCGTCTCACGCAGCAGGGCATCGTCTACGGCCCCGAACTCCAGGCCGCCGTGCGCGGCTTCCAGGTCCGCCACGGCCTCGTCGCCGACGGCCGCATCGGCACGGGCAGCCAGCGCTCCCTGTCCGCCTCGGCCGAGGACCGCGCCCGCCAGATCGCCCTGAACCTCGAACGCCGCCGCTGGCTGAAGCGCGAGGTCGCCCCCGAGCGGATCGAGGTCAACACCGCCGCCGCCATCATGGTCTACTGGAAGGACGGACGCCCCGTTCACTCCAACCGCGTCGTCTGCGGCGCGCCCTCGACCCAGACGCCCAGCCTCGAAAAGCCGTTCGCCTCGGTGGTCGCCAATCCGCCCTGGTACGTCCCGGCCTCGATCGCGCGCAACGAAATCCTGCCCAAGGGCCCCGGCTATCTCGCCAGCCAGAACATGTACGTCCAGAACGGACAGGTCATCCAGCGCGCCGGTCCGACGGCCGCGCTCGGTTATGTGAAGTTCGAACTGCGCGACAGCTACGCCATCTTCCTGCACGACACCCCGTCCAAGTCGGCCTTCAACCTGGCCATGCGCCAGCGGTCGCACGGCTGCGTCCGGGTCCAGGGGGCGGTGGAGTTCGCCCGCCTGCTGCTGTCGCCCGACCCGGTCCTGCTGGCCGAATTCGACACCGCCCAGGACACGCGCGAGACCAAACGCATCCAGACCGGCCGCGAGATCAGCGTGCGCCTGCTCTACTGGACCGCCTTCGTCGACGGTCAGGGCCGCGTCGCCTTCCGGGAGGATGTCTACAGCCGGGACGCCAAGCTGGCCGAAGCCCTCGGCATCGCCATCAGCCTGCCCAAGCCGGTTGACGACGGGGCGCGCGTCGCCAACGACGTCGGGCCGTAGGATCTAGTTTCCGAACGCCGCCGTCAGCCGGTCCAGCTGGCTCTGCACCGGATTGACCGCGTCCTCCTCGGGGGCGTCCAGATACATGCGGCGGTCCAGGTGCAGAACCCGGTCGTACAGCTTCTCGGCCCGGATCAGATATTCGACCAGGGCGATCGGCAGTTCGCTGTTCGTGGGTTCGGTTTCGGGCTTCCGGTCGGTCAGCCGGTAGCGTGCATCGCACGCCGCCAGAGCCGTCATGTCCCCCTCGCGCACCGCCCGCTGCACCAGCAGCCACGAGGCGATCTGCATCAGCCGCGTGGTCAGCTTCATGCTCTCGCCAGCATAGGCCAGGGCCGTGGCCCGCGACAGCAGCTTGGATTCGCGGCGGCCGTCCCCGTCCAGATAGGCGGCGGTGTCCTCGACCAGCTCCATGCCTTCGCGGAAGGTGCGGTCGAACAGCTCCGAACGCGCGAAGTCGTCGACGACGGCGGCGCGGCTGCGGCCGGCGGACGGAGGAATGTCGGCGTCGGTGGGCATGAAGTCGGTCAAACTCATAAGGGAAGGCGAATCCGTATCACGACCGGCACGGTTTCGCGCGGCGCATCAACGGAGTGCAACGGTTGTGCCAACAGCTTGATTCAGGGCCGGAAGTTGAACATGGCGTCGGCGGCGTTGCGTTGCGACGACTTGCCCTCGATGGCGGCTCTGGACCGGTCGATCTCGGCCTCCAGTCCCGCGATACGCTGCTTCAGATCCTCGACCGAATAGCCGTCCAGATCCTCCCGCGTCAGCGCGATCAGGGGCGCGCCGCGCGCCGGACGGGGCTCCAGATCCTCGAACATCGCCGCCTCCTTCGTGGCCAAGGGATACGCAACCTCGTATCAAAACGCCCGGAGACGGACGATTGCAAGAACGGGATGTGCGGATGCGGGTCATCGAGATAGCGGGCGGCGCGGGTCCGGCCGAGGCCCTGATCCTCGCGGAAAGGCCCGATCCGGCGGCGGGGCCGGGTCAGATCCGGATTCGCGTGCGGGCGGCCGGCGTAAACCGGCCGGACATCCTGCAGCGCCTCGGCCGCTATCCGGCCCCGCCGGGCGCCCCGGACGTCCTCGGCCTGGAAGTCGCCGGCGAAGTCGATCAGATCGGCGCGGGCGCCGCCCGCTGGAAGCCGGGCGACGCGGTCTGCGCCCTCCTGGGCGGCGGCGGCTATGCCGAATACGCCGTCGTCGACGCCCGCCACGTCCTGCCGGTCCCGCCCGGCGTGGATCTGATCCAGGCCGCCGCCCTGCCGGAGACGGCATGCACCGTCTTCGCCAATGTCTTCGAGGCCGGCGGCCTGAAGGCCGGCGAAACCCTGCTGATCCACGGCGCGACCAGCGGCATCGGCGTCACGGCCATCCAGATGGCCAGGGCGGCCGGGGCGAGGGTCATCGCCACCTCCCGCGGCCCCGACAAGGCCGCCGCGGCCCTGCGACTGGGCGCGGACCTCAGCCTCGACGCCCTCGCCGACGATATGGAGGCGGCCATCGCGGCCTTCGGCGGCGCCGATGTGGTGCTGGACATGGTCGGCGCTGACTACGCCGCGCTGAACCAGGCGGCGCTCAAGCCGTTCGGCCGTTGGGTGGTGATCGCTGCGCTGTCGGGCCCGGCGGCGCAGATCGATCTGGCGCGGCTGATGATGAAGCGGATCGTGCTCACCGGCTCGACCCTGAGGGCGCGGCCCGCGGACGAGAAGGCCCGGCTGATCGCCGCCGTGGAGGCCAAGGCCTGGCCGTGGATCGCCTCTGGCGTGGTCCGCCCGCCGGTCGAGGCGACCTTCCCGCTGGAACAGGCGTCGGCCGCCCACCTCGCGCTCGAGGCGGGCGGCCATGTCGGCAAGATCGTGCTGACGACCTAGCGGCGGCCGCGCCGGATCGGACGCATCGACGAGATCCGGTCGTTCAGGCCCGAGCTGCGCAGGTTCCGGACGTCGTCGCGCAGCGTGATGCACACGCCGCGGAAATAGGCGTCGGTGCAGACCTCCCAGTCGCCGCGAAGCTGCAACGAACTGATGGCGTCGTTGAAGCCGGTGTTGGCCAGGTTCGGAACCTCGTCGTCGAACCGGAAACTCGCGCCGCGGAAATCGGCGTCCCGATAGACCATCGCCGAGCCGCGTCCGCCCCCGCCCGGCCACCCGGGACCGTTGCCGCCGCCCCCGGGCCGGTCCTCGTACTGGCCCCGATACGGACCGCAGACCAGCAGGCCGTCGTTGTTGCGGATTTCATAGTCCGAACACCGGTTCAGCTCGATGGAGGTGCCGCGGATCTGGCCGCGCATTGTGCGGCAGTCGGCGTACAGCCGCCCGCGGTTGGTGTATTCGCCGCTGCAGCTTTCGCGGTAGTCGCCGCGCGGCGCGACCCGCGCCCCGAGGTCCTGCCCGGCCGAACCGGCTCCGCCCGAAACGACCGCCATCGCGGCCAGCATCTCGATCAACATGGTCGTCCCTCCTCAAGGGTTGCACGACGCAGAACGCGTCCGTAGCCGCACTGTTCAGCTTGCTGGATGAACCGTGGCTGTACGGTCCTGTCGGCATCCGTTTTCTTTTCGCGCGAATAGGCCTATATCGCCATCATCAACGCCCGGTCGAAAGGCCGGGCGCCGTCGTATCCAGAGCCCGGTTTCCGGGCCTGAAAACCAAACCGGAATGCGTTCATGACCGACATCCTCATGCCCAAGGCCACCGCGGTCTGGCTGGTCGACAACACCTCCCTGACGTTCGAGCAGATCGCCGACTTCTGCGGCCTGCATCCGCTGGAAGTGCGCGGCATCGCCGACGGCGACGTGGCCCGCGACATCCGCGGCGCCGATCCGCTGGTCAACGGCCAGCTGACGCGCGAGGAGCTGGACAAGGCCCAGAACGACGAAAACTACCGCATGCAGGCCGTGGTCAGCCGCCACGCCGAACTGATGAAGGGCGGCAAGCCCGCCCCGAAATACACGCCCGTCTCGCGCCGTCAGGACCGCCCGGACGCCATCGCCTGGTTCGTGCGCAACCACCCCGAGGTGACCGACGCCCAGATCGCCAAGATGCTGGGCACCACCAAGTCGACGATCGAGAGCGTGCGCAACCGCACCCACTGGAACAGCGCCAACATCAAGCCGGTCGACCCCGTGACCCTCGGCCTCGTCGGTCAGCTGGCCCTGGACGAACTGGTCCGCAAGGCCGCCGACAAGAAGGCGAAGGACGACGCTAAAAAGGGCGGCGCCACGCTGCAGCCCGTCGACGCCCCCGCCGAACCGGCCGAGGAGGAGTTCGTCCCCGAGGCCCGCGAACGCCGCGGCGCCGAGCCCACGGCGGCTTCGGTGTTCGGCACCAAGGACTAGACGGAAAAACGGCCCCGGAGATCGCTCTCCGGGGCCGATGTCCTTGTCGGGAGGCCGCCTCGCTATCCTGCGCGGGCCTCCAGGCTGGTGATCTGTTCCTTGAGCCGAAGCTTCTGTTGCTTGAGCTCCCTGACGCGAAGCGAGTCCGTGGCCGGGTGGATCATCTCGCGCCGGATGATCTCATCCAGGTTGCGGTGACGGTTTCCCAGTTCGCGGATACGAGCTTCGATGGTCATGGCTTGCGCCTCCATGTCTAAGGGACCAGTACAGTCAGCGCCGGGTGCGCCCGGCTGTGGAATCACATTCCGGTGAAATCGCCGACCGTCCGGACACGGACCACCCTGGAGCCCGAATTGGCCGAAGATGTGAACGGAGCCGTACGGAACCTTTCCGGCTCGACGCCCCGCCGATTGATCGTCGGAATTTCCGGAGCGTCCGGCGTGACTTACGGCGTGCGGGTGCTGGACGCCCTGCGCGAACTCGGGGTCGAAAGCCACCTGGTCGTGACACGCGCCGCCCTGCTGACCCTGTCGCAGGAGACCGATATTTCCGCCGACGACCTGATGGCCCGCGCCGACGTGACGCACCGGCTCAACGACGTCGGCGCCTCGATCGCCTCGGGGTCGTTCCGGACCATGGGGATGATCATCGCCCCCTGCTCGGTCCGCACCATGAGCGAGATCGCCACCGGCGTGACATCGACCCTTCTGACCCGCGCCGCCGACGTGGTGCTGAAGGAGCGCCGCCCGCTGGTGCTGATGGTCCGCGAAACCCCCCTGCACCTGGGTCATCTGCGCACCATGACCGCCCTGGCCGAGATGGGCGCCGTCATCGCCCCGCCCCTGCCCGCCTTCTATGCGAAGCCGGCCAGCATCGCCGACATCGTCGATCAGTCCGTCGGCCGCGCGCTGGACGTCTTCGGTCTCGACTGGTCCGCCGTCCGCCGCTGGGACGGTCTGAAGGGCGCGGCCGCCGAATGAGCCTGTGGGACTGGGCCGTCGCGGCATATTCGGCCGAGGGCGTGGCCGAGGCCTGTCTGGAGCTTCAGGACTCCGCCGGCCAGAATATCCCCCTGCTTCTCTGGGCCGCCTGGTGCGCCATCGAAGGGCGCATGCCCGACGAGGACGCCCTGGAAGCCGCCGGCGACACCGCCCGGGCCTGGCAGGAGACCGCCATCGCCCCCCTGCGCGCGGTGCGTCGGGTGCTGAAGCCCCGCACCCCCGATCTGGACGACGCCCACCGGGAGGCCGTCCGGGATATGGTCAAGGCCGTGGAGCTTGAGGCGGAGCGCCGCCTCCTGACGGCGCTGGAGGCCCTGGCCCCGCCCTCGACCGGCCCGGCCCGGCCAGCGCTCGCCGCCATGGTCGCCGCCGCGCGGGTCTGGTCG
>Ga0233425_10009740_pt1 | contig 12025 bp, 10 predicted proteins | sample Watercolumn_Towu_2_FD_181712 | JGI IMG/M metagenome (GOLD analysis project Ga0233425, IMG submission 181712) | Freshwater microbial communities from Lake Towuti, South Sulawesi, Indonesia - Watercolumn_Towuti2014_140_MG | ecosystem: Environmental > Aquatic > Freshwater > Lake | place...
GTGTAAAAGCGCTCCCATGCATCGAGATATGCCTGCTTAAGCTCTGCTGCAGACATCTTCGGGTGCTCTATGACGGGGTTTGTGGTGTCGAACTTGTTCATGTCCGGGTCCATCCATGTTCCCTGTTCCCAGAGACGCTTATGGTCTGCTGATCCTGGCAGAGGCGTAAGAATAGTGAAATAGACTGTGTCAATGGGCAGTTCACGCTTGATGAAATCTATGTCACGACGGATAGACTCAGGTGTGTCGGCCGGGAAGCCAATGATGTACGCAGCAGTTATCACTACAGGAAAGCGCTTCCATGCAAGCAGCATCTCCCTGTACTCTTCGATGTTGTTCTGGCTCTTGCCTGCACTGACAAGGTTCTCGGGGTTTACGCTCTCCATCCCGATGAACATCTGGTCAACGCCTGCCTTTACGGCCTTTTCGATAAAACCGGGGATCTTATGCGCTTTAGTGTCGACCTGAACATTGAGCCTCAATGGGATCTTGCGCTTCTCCTTCAATTCCGTCAATCTGTCAAAGAGCGCTGGCCAGTTCGCGTTGCGCGCAAGATTGTCGTCAGTGATGAAGAACTGATGCACGCCCAGCTTGTGGTTCTCCATGATTATGCGTTCAAGGTCGTCAGGCGAGCGGAAGCGGCTCTTATGGCCATGCACATTGATTATGGTGCAGAATGAGCAATTGAAAGGGCAGCCCCTTCCCATGTCGAATATGGACATCACAAGGTTGCCGCTTCTTTCGAGAGTCTCGCGCGGCAGTATTGGTACCGGCTGTCCCTGAAGCCCCGGTGTTTCTGAAAGATGATTGTAAATGGGCTTTAGACTGCCTGCATAGGCATCCTTTATGACCTGATCAAGCCTGCCCTCCTCAGCCTCGCCGGCAAAGAAGCAGATACCTGCTGCCTGAGCCTCTTTCAGGTCAGGCGGCAGCTCTTTGAGCATGGCCAGGCATCCGGATACATGGATGCCCCCAACTATTATCGGGATACCGGCAGCAAGAAATGGCCCGGAGATGTCCATCGCCCTTGGGAACTGGTTGCTCTGAACGCCAACAAGGCACAACATTGCCTTTCCACCATCCTGCTTTACGCGCTCTATAAGCTGCTTCACGGGAACGCGCTGTGATATCTCATCCATTGTATGCACAACTATATCCACATCAGGCCCCAGCACCTTCCTGTCGCGGCAGTCCATTGCAAGCGCATTGAGGCAGGCCAGTGAATTGGAGGCTATCCAGTTATGGCGCCATTGTATGGGATAGCCTTCAGCATCATAGTGCGTGGGCTTGATAAGGATCAGATGAAAAATGCTCATTTATACCCCTATAAGTTGATATTGAAAACAGCAGGCGGCAATAAAACCGTTTAAATAATAGAACATATACAAGTTGTCAGGGTCAAGCTCCAAATGCCGACGCATGCATTTGAAAATATGCAGCCGCAACCTTTAAAATCTTTCATGTCTGTTTTGGCAAAGATCGCAGAAAAAAAGAGGGAGAGACTTGCTGCCGCAAAGCGCGTTACATCTGCAGCTGAGCTGAGCTCAAGGATTAAGGAGCTGTCAATGCCCCTTGATTTTGCCGCAGCCATAAAGGGACAGGGCTGCCCGATCCGGCTGATCGCGGAGGTGAAGAAGGCATCACCCTCAAAGGGCCTCATACGGCCGGACTTTGATCACAGGGCTGTGGCAGCCGTATATAAAGAGAAGAAGGTCAATGCTATATCCGTGCTTACGGAAGAGGATTTTTTCCAGGGCAGCCTCGAATTCCTGAAGGATGTAAAGGATATTGCCGGCCTGCCTGTGCTCCGCAAGGATTTTATATTCGATGAGTACCAGATTCTCGAGGCAAGGGCAAACAATGCCGATGCGATACTGCTCATCGCAGCGATGCTGGAGAAGAAGCAGGCTGCAGAATATCTCCATCTTGCAGCAGAGCTGGGCCTGTCGGTTCTCTTCGAGGTGCATGACCATGAAGAGCTTGAGATGGCGCTTAAAATAGATGCACCCATAATAGGCATAAACAACAGGAACCTCAAAACTCTTCAGATAGACCTGAATACCACCTTTATACTGAAAAAAGAGATCCCGCAGGGGAAGGTCATTGTGAGCGAAAGCGGAATCAGGAGCAGGGGAGATGTACTGAGGCTCGAAGAGGCAGGCATAGACGCTATGCTGATAGGCACTTCCCTGATGGAATCGGCAGATATAGGCAGGAAGATAGACGAACTGAGAGGCGCTTAATAGCAGGCCATTGTGTTAAAATAGGCCTTGCTTCAACATACCAAATCATTCACCGGAGGTAGCGTATGCAGGATACGAAGATAGTACTGTCTGACAGAGAGATCCCGAGACAGTGGTACAACATTATGGCAGACATGCCCAATCTTCCGAAGCCTCCGCTTCATCCTGGAACCAAGCAGCCCATAGGTCCGCAGGACCTTGCAGCTATATTCCCGATGTCCCTGATCGAACAGGAGGTCTCTACACAGCGCTGGATAGACATCCCTGAAGAGGTGCTGAAGATATACAGCCTCTGGAGGCCGTCCCCGCTCTACAGGGCGCACAGGCTCGAAGCAGCACTCGGCACTCCCGCAAAGATCTACTATAAATATGAGGGCGTAAGCCCTGCAGGTAGCCACAAGCCGAACACCTCCATCCCCCAGGCTTACTACAACAAGCAGGCCGGAATTAAGAGGATAGCCACAGAGACTGGCGCAGGCCAGTGGGGCTCATCCATGGCCCTTGCAGGCTCGATGTTCGGGCTTGATGTTACCGTCTATATGGTGAAGGTGAGCTTTAACCAGAAGCCTTACAGAAGGATAGCAATGGAGACCTGGGGTGCAACAGTGCATGCCAGCCCTTCAACAGTCACCAATTCCGGCAGGAAGATACTTGAGATGGACCCCAACAGCCCGGGGAGTCTCGGCATTGCAATATCAGAGGCTGTCGAGGATGCCGCAACCCATGATGATACGAACTATGCGCTCGGCTCTGTGCTGAACCATGTCCTTCTGCACCAGACTGTCATAGGTCTTGAGGCGAAGAAGCAGTTCGAGATAGCAGGGGACTATCCTGATGTAATAGTCGGCTGCTGCGGAGGCGGAAGTAATCTCGGCGGGGTCGCGTTCCCGTTCCTGCAGGACAAGATCGCAGGAAAGCAGCTGAGGGTAATTGCTGTTGAGCCGATATCATGCCCGACCCTCACAAAGGGAGAGTTCAGATACGACTTCGGAGACACCGCTGGCCTGACCCCGCTTATGATGATGTACACGCTTGGCCATGACTTCATGCCTCCAGGCATACATGCCGGAGGGCTCAGGTATCATGCAGATTCGCCACTCGTATGCCAGCTCTATCACGACAAGCTTATAGAGGCGGTTGCATATGGCCAGACATCATGCTTTGAGGCTGCAATACAGTTCTCAAAAGCAGAAGGAATAATACCGGCACCAGAGAGTTCTCATGCAATAAGGGGCGCAATTGATGAGGCCCTCAAGGCAAAGGAAGAGGGCAAGGAAAAGACGATATTCTTCAATCTGTCCGGACACGGCTATCTCGATCTTGCAGCGTATGCCGACTATATTGCCGGAAAGCTCGAAGATTATGCATATCCTGACGATATGATAAAAGAGGCCCTGAAGAAGCTGCCGGTCATTTAGGCAGTCAGGCCCTAAGGGCCAGTATATGTGGCATGCAATGATTAGGATAAAGATCTGCGGCATTACTAATGTTGATGATGCGCTGAAGGCTGTCGATTTTGGCGCAGATGCCCTCGGGTTTGTGTTCTATAAAGGCAGCCCCAGATATGTCAGCCCTGAACGGGCGCGCGAAATCATCAGGAAGTTGCCGCCATTCGTTACAACGGTCGGCGTATTTGTCGATGAAAGCAGGCAGGAGATCAGCAATATCGTCTCCCATGCAGGCATCAATGTCATCCAGTTTCACGGGGATGAGACCCCTGATGCCTGCAGCATATCCCACTGCGCCATCAAGGCAATTCGCGTAAAGTCCATAGACAGCCTCGAACCACTCAAGCTTTTCAGGAATATCGTATCTGCATTCCTGCTCGATGCATATGCTCCTGATGCCCTCGGAGGCACAGGACTGAAGTTCAACTGGGACATTGCTGTAGAGGCAAAGCAGTTCGGGAGGATAATCCTTGCAGGAGGGCTCACTCCTGACAATGTACAGGATGCGATCAGCCATGTCAGGCCCTATGGGATAGATGTAAGCAGCGGTGTAGAGGCATCAAAAGGAAAAAAGGACATTCAGAAGATGAAGGCCTTTATCGAAAAAGCCCGGGCAGCATTATAGTACTTCCCGCCAAATTGGACATAATCGACATCATAAAAGCGAGGCGAAGCATCAGGAAGTTCAAGCCTGAGCCGGTGCCTGAAGATATTATAGATAAGGTGCTTGAAGCGGGCAGGTGGGCGCCTTCAGGTCTTAACAACCAGCCTTGGCTGTTTGCCGTGGTGCGGGACCGCGAAAAGATCGAAAAGATATCCGGGCTGACCCACTATTCGAAGATCGTCCTTTCTGCACAGGTGCTGCTTCCGGTCTTTTTCGATACAGAGAAGGGCTACCACCGGGAGAAGGACATGCAGGGCATAGGCGCATGTCTCCAGAACATGCTGCTTGAGGCCCATTCTCTCGGTCTCGGTGCTGTATGGCTTGGAGAGATAATAAAAAGCGACAGGCAGATAAGAGAGCTTTTAGGTCTTGGTGACGGGCTTGAGCTTATGGCTGTCATCGCGCTCGGGTTTCCTGACCAGACTCCTCGAGCCCCGAGGAGAGAGCTTAAGGAGCTCATTGTATATAAGGATTAGAGGCAGACGCTATCGTTCCTGAGGCCCGATTTCTGCGGCTCTACAGCTCATTCCGCTGAATTCCCGAAACTCGTCCCTGCTGGGACTCGAACAGTCGGGAATTCATACGCTTCATTTCGCCAAGATCCGCAACAAAATGCGGCCCATGTCACTCTTGCATCAGCCTCCAACTGAGGGATTTATTAACCCGGCAATTAAATGCATTAATTTTGTTATTCCGGCTTGTCCGGTCCCGCCTAAGGCGGGATTCTTAGTTTTCGATGTGTTAACCCGTCGGATTATTGAGCTTCCGGATTTTCAGCTTTTTACTGAGAGCGTTCTGCATCTGCGGCCCTGCTGAATGTCTCTTGCATCGAGGTTCTTTTCGATGTCCCGCAGTATCTGGTGCCTGTTCTTTCCCCACTCGGGCGCGATAAGGATGTCGTCAGGCGCAGTCGCAAAGAGCCGCTGAAATACTATATTCGTTGATGTTCTTTCGATAAAATCCGCCACAAGGTCGAGATACTCCTGATATCCATATACATGGAAGGGTTTCTCCCCGAACATTGCCGCAAGGGGCGTGTCCTTCACTATCTGGAGCTGGTGCAGCTTAAGAAACTCTATCGGCAGGTTTGAGATGTCATCTGCCATGGCCAGCGTCTCTTCCCTCGTCTCTGTGGGAAACCCCAGGATAAGATGCGTGCCGATATGAATGGATCTGTCTTTTGTCATTTCTATAGCGCGGAGAAAGGCGCTGTAGTCATGGCCGCGCTGAATGAATTCGAGACTTCTGTCATATACGGACTGGAGCCCGTACTCTACAAGGATGAAATATTTTGAAGCAAGCGATTCGAGGAGCCGGATCTTTTCGGGATCAACAGAATCAGGTCTTGTGCCGATTGCGAGCCCTATCACATCAGGCTCTGCAAGCGCCTCACTGTAAAGCCTTTCGAGCTCCTCAACAGGGGCATAGGTATTTGTGTAGGCCTGGAAATAGACAAGGAACTTGTCTGCCTGAAAGCGTCTTTTTGTGTGGCTTATGCCGTTTTTGACCTGCTCCGCCACAGAGAGGGATGGCTTGCATGAGCTTGGCCTGAAGCTGTCGTTGTTGCAGTAGATGCAGCCCGAAAAGCCGAGGGTCCCGTCCCTGTTGGGGCATGTGAAACCCGCATCCACATTGACTTTGTAGACCTTGGCCCCGAAATTCTGCTTCATATATGGTCCAAAGGAGTTGTACCGCTGCATGTTTAATTATCATGCTTTACGGATTTCCGTGTCAAATTAAGGGGTCTGATGCATGTTCAGAACAGCGTGGACGCGCGGCTTGACGCTTATGCTATACAGATGTATAGTATAAGCCAGAGGTGTTAAGTGGTCCAGATAGGAGAATCAGTAAAGGTATTTGCATTGTTTGATCCTGCCTTTAAACTCAGGCCCCTGAAATTCTTGTGGAAAGAGCGTCCTGTAACTGTCAGGGAGATTACCTATGTCTGGAAAAGCACAAAAGGTGATTCAGTCATATGGCATTTTGCTGTCTGCACTGAAACAGGGTTGTATGAATTAAGTCTTGATGCATCTTCAATGTTATGGAGGCTTGAAGCTGTTGATGCTGGATGACCAGAGGACAGTGCTTCTTGTTGATATGGATGCATTCTTTGCGTCTGTTGAGCAGCAGGTGAATCCCGCATTGCGCGGCAAGCCGATTGCTGTTGTCGGTTCGGGCCACAGAACAGTCGTCACAACGCGGTCATACGAGGCGAGGGCATACGGTGTCAAGACCGGCATGAACATATGGGAAGCAAAGCAGGCCTGTCCCCATATAATCCTTGTTGTTGGGGACACTGACAAATATACGCATACCTGCAGGGAGCTTGCCTCTGTATATGGCAGATTTACGCCTGACCTGGAGATATACTCGATCGACGAGGCATTCCTTGACCTGACCGCTACACAGCATCTGTTCGGCGGCCCTGAAGCGGTTGGCAGTGCAATAAAGAAAGAGATAAAAAAGATGTTCGGCATCAACTGCACCGTGGGCATAGGCCCTAACATGCTGATTGCCAAGCTCGCAGGAGATATTGCGAAGCCTGACGGACTTCTGAGGGTGAAAGAGGCGGAACTGCAGGGGTTTCTTGAGGATATGCCTGTCGGACAGCTCTGGGGCATAGGCAGAAAGACAGAGGCGAAGCTGAACAATATGGGAATAAAAACATGCGGAGAGCTGGGCCGTACGCCCGCAAGCCTGCTCAGGAACATGTTCGGTATTTACGGGGAGGCGCTCCATGACATGGGGAGGGGCATAAGCAGCAGGCAGGTTGTTGCTGAGGAAGGCGATCCCAAATCCATAGGCCACAGCATGACCCTGCCGAAAGACATACATCTCAGGCATGAAATAGAGGCCCACCTCCTGAGGCTGAGCGAAAAGGTCGGAAGGCGGGCAAGAAAGTACGGATTCATGGGCAGCACAGTATCTGTCGTGTTCAGATATCCTGATTTTGAGACCTTCTCCATGCAGAAGAGGCTCTCGTTCCATACTAATGACACACATCTGATCTATAGCAATGTGCTTGATCTGCTCGACTCCATAAGGCTGAAGGACAGAATAAGGCTGCTGGGGGTCAGCATCTCCGGTCTTCTGCCCGATACAGGCCAGCTCTGCCTGATCAAGTCTGAGCAGAAGCGGAGGGACCTTCTGAAGGCAATGGACGACCTTAACAGCCGGTACGGCGATCACAGCGTTAACTGGGGTTCTTATATGGCGCAGAAGAAGCGGGCAGACGTTATCTCTCCTGCCTGGAGGCCTGAAGGGGTGCGCAGGTCCATGTGAGCATATGCCCGGCATCCTCTGAATTTTCTGATATCAACCATGCATGCCTCATGATAAAATCTCTACATAAAACAGGAGGATGAGATGAAAAAACTTGCCCTGAGTTTAGCCATCATGTTGTTGGCAGTATATGTTTCTGATGCCTATGCAATAAGCCTCTGGGAAAGACACTGTGCTGCCTGCCATGACGGAAAGACAGTTCTGAACAACAAGGTTGTGACGGACAAAGAGCAGATAAAGGCAAAATACGCAACAATAGAAGATCTCACAAAAGCAGTCACCTGCGACGGCCCACCTTGCATGAACATACTGAAGCACGACGAGACCCTGATAAAAAAGGTCGGCAAAGAACTGGGGCTTAAGAGTGGACAGAAGAAGTAGGGCTGCTTATCCGAGGCGGCAGGCATGCTCCAGGAGGTGCTGGTCCATGGCGTGGTGTCGCGCGGCAGCATAATTCGGGTTTCTGGCCTAAAGGAGAGAACAGGACGGACACTTCTTGGGATGTTGCTTGGGGAAGGGCTGCTGTTATCAGATTCGCCTAAGGGAGAGGTCAGGATAGGGTTCCCGATACATGCAGCCGGATGGTATTTCCCGGACCTGTATCCGACAGCAGATAGATGATGACAAATGATTAATTTGGCTAATTCATCAACATTAAGTGCTTCGCCTCCTGAACCGAATCCGCAGTAGCAGGGGAAGAGCGAGGCTGCTTCATGCGCCATACAGCTTACCTCTGGCAGTGAATATGGCCGTGGTTTAGCGCTAATATTGCGTACAGTTCGGTCTCTTGGCGACTACCGGCTATGAATCTTTATTGCTCTTTGCGTTGTAATCAATAATGTGCCGTTAGATGTCGATAATTTGTGGGTATATGGATCAATGCGGTAAAATCGGTTCTTTGCAATAAACGGACGAACCCACGGGTGGTCGCCACAATAGAACACAGCGTCTTCGGCACACCGCACTATCAAGCAATTGAGCTTTACAAGTTCGTTATGGCTAACCTTGTGCCTGCGGTAACTGAAATTTGAGAAAGAGAAGTCTGATTTACTCCTATCAAGTTTGAGGTCGGGCCTGATTCGGAGTGCGAGATTAGGCGACAGCGGTACAATCCGATTCAGGATGCGCGGGTCGTCAGTCTTCTCAATTGCCACAGGGAAATCGCTTGTAAAGAATGAACTATCGGCAAAGTCGTTTTGCAAAATCTCCCATTTGAAATTGCCGAGGGTGGCTGTATGCTCCTTAATAGCACTGATACCCATAGCTTGTGGATACTTGGGATCTATCGTTACATTAACTACTCCGTCTCGTAATAGTTCTGTGAATGTTGTGTCGCCTAACTCGGGGAGAGGTTTTGGCAACAATCCCTTCGCCTCCATAATGACAGCTTCGGTTTCGACTATATTTTGAAGTGGCCCAGAGCCTATGCGCATACCAGTCGGAGAACAAGTTATAACATAGGCAATGAAACCTGCAATCGTGTAGATACATTCTTTATCGATCTCTCCAATGCTAAGCTTGTCCAAAGCAGTGTTGTAATTTGGCTCGATTGTCCTCAAAAAATATTCAACAGCTCTATCATCCCTCAGATAAGCATTCGTACTCCCATCCCTGATAGTGCAAACTGCCTGTGCGTTTGGTGTAAACGCTTTGAGGTCGCTCTTGCGAATCGCGTATAAACGATCTTTAAGCGCTGGCGAATAGAATTTTCTAAGATGAACTCGGGGAACATAGTGATCATTAGGCATTATTTTCCACCATATTTATAAGCGTAGCTCAGATGGCTAAATTGGTATGATACCGCCACTGGGCTAAGAGGACCTCATTGGACTATTTCTTGCCCTTCTGCCAATCAAATCCAATCTCTTCCAAACGCTTTATTCGCTTAGGTGAAAGCTTGTTTTGCTTGTAGTTTATTCTTTGACGGCTTTGCCATAATCCCAATTTGAACCCTTCAACCGTATTATAGCGCTGAGGTGCATTAGGGGTGCCAAATAACTCTTTGTATCTGACTGTCTCCTCGTAACCTTTTTCAAAGGCTTCGTCTATGAGATCCCAAGCAAACCCAATATCTAATAGTCGCTTGATCCTATCAGATGAAAGTATGTCTCGTTTGTAGTTTCTTCTTTGATGACTCTGCCATGATCCCAATTTAAACCTTTCAGAGGTAACATAGTACCAAGGAGCATTCGGCGTTCCTTTTTGCTCCTTATATCTGACGGTCTCAATAAAGCCTTGCTCAAAAGCTTCGTCTAAGGGATTCCATACAAATCCTATCGCTTCGAGTCGTTCTACTCTCTCAGGTGCGATCTTGTTTTGCTTGTAGTTTCTTCTTTGGACACTTTGCCACGTCCCTAAATTAAATGTGTCAGCCGTAATATAATTCGCTGGTGCATTTGGGGTATCGAATTGCTCTTTGTATCTGACTGTCTCCTCGTAGCCTTTCTCAAAAGCTTCGTTAAAAAGGTCCCACACGAATCCAATTTCCTCCAGTCGCCCGATCCTTTCTGCTGAAAGTTTGTCATTTTTGTAATCGGCTCTTTGCCGGGATTGCCACATGCCTAAGCTATCCACATTAGGCGTGATATAATTTTGCAGAGCATTGGGAGTTCCATATTTTTCTTTATACCTTATTGTCAGCCCGTACCAGAAATCCCATGACTTGGCGCTAATCTCTATCATCTTCGTATAAAGTGATTCGGTAAACTGGGCATATTCGATCTTCTTAGGCAAATTAACAATCTCTATGCGGTCCCTGAATTCAGACATTAACTTACCATAAGTATCAGATCCTTCCTTGCCTTCTCCCTGCATGGTCCTTAACTGGGAAACAATCGCCTCCAGCCTTTGGTCCTGATCAAGCATTGCCTGAATAACTTCCCAAACAGTATCGAAGTCTGAACTTGCAATAAGATTTTCTGGATTACTTTCCTCATCAACAACCACCGGGATGAAAATGTAGCCTCTGTCTTTCCATTCTGCTCTCCTGAGAGCTCTTCCCGTTGCCTGCACAATATCTGTCAGGCTCTTCTTTGGATCAATAAAAGCCACAGTATCAACTGCTGGGACATCCACCCCCTCATTAAGACAGCGGGCATTGCTCATAATGCCAGTGTCGGCTGCTTTAAATTCTTTGATGATGCCGTTTCTTGTGCCAGCTGGCATTGCTCCATTAATATGAAAAAGGCTTAATTCAGCAAGGGAAGGCTCAATTTTAGCAGCGATCTGCTTGATACTGACAGGAGCGTTGGTCGCCGTAAAGGCCTTTGCACCTGACACCTTGCCGTGGAAAGTAAAGATCTTTCGGAGCTTATATCTGTTAATCGCTTTAAGAATGGCCACCTGTTTTGCAACAGCCTTAGCATCATATTCAATGTTGTCATCTGCGATTATTCGTCCCCCTTGAAGGATAAGTTCTCTTACCTCTCTGTCTGTAACGCAAATGATTACAACCTTGTAGTCTGTGATCAGGGCTTTCTCGATTGCTTCCCCGAAAGTCATCTCATAAAATGGTGCTCCATAAACCTCGGTGTCATCCATGCTATAGAGCAGAATATCGTTATCTTTTGCCTTCTTTGAAATATGAGGGGCATAAATTCGAGGAGTAGCTGTCATGAAAATTCTTTTTGAAACAGGTATATGAGCATCATGCAGAGCAAGGTTCCATAAGCCCACATTGGAGCCTGTTGTTCTATGGGCTTCGTCAAAGATTGCAACATCGAATCTGCAACCGGTCTTCTGAACTGCCTCGACAAGCACTCTGCTCGACTGGTATGTTGAAAACAACACTGAGGGATGAGTCTGATTCTGGCCGAGAAACTGGGCAACGCTGTCAGCTTCAGTGGTAACAGGGACATCCATATCATAAAGATGTTCTACGGGGGCATCGTTGCCAAGATCGACTGAAGTGTCGCTGCATAGACAGAGATATCTGAATGGCCTGAATGAAATGTTTGCCGCCCACTCCCTAAGGGTCTGACTCATCAATGAAAGACTTGGCACCATTATAAGAAAGCGGTTACCTCCAAGTTCTTCGGCTATCCACATTGCAGTGAGGGTTTTCCCTGTTCCGCAGGGTAGTATAAGTTGTCCTCTGCTACTCTCATTGAAATAAGATACGGCTGCATCTATCGCTGCCTGCTGCGTTAGTTTAGGGGTCTTGATCTCCTGCGACTTTATGCATTGCTCTCTCAGATACATTCTGAGTCTATCAAAGAACTCTGGTTCTATCTGATCAAGCCGGTCGGAAAGTATGCGGCTCTGTTTTGTTCTGTCATTGATTAATCGGTCTAAACCACTGACAATGTCAGTGGTGGGGCGTGGGGGCGGAGGCCCCACACCGACAGCGAACTCAACGAGGTTGGGGAGCAAAGGCCTGTGATATAGTA
>Ga0233425_10009741_pt1 | contig 12024 bp, 9 predicted proteins | sample Watercolumn_Towu_2_FD_181712 | JGI IMG/M metagenome (GOLD analysis project Ga0233425, IMG submission 181712) | Freshwater microbial communities from Lake Towuti, South Sulawesi, Indonesia - Watercolumn_Towuti2014_140_MG | ecosystem: Environmental > Aquatic > Freshwater > Lake | place: Indonesia...
GGCGATTGGTCGCGTGACGGTGACCGAATCCTCCCAACGCCGCAACGGGGCCCGCGCCTCGCGCATCGCCACGTTGCACGATCGCCAGGAGCAGTCGCCAGGCGGCTGGCGGGTCGCCAGCCGTCGAGAAGAGGTGCTCGACGAGCTGAGGGTGCCGCCCCGGCGGTGACCTTCCGGCGCGGCCCGGTCAGGCACGGCGCCGTCACATCCGGCACCCTGCCGCCACTCAGCGTCGCCACCACCCCACCCATTGCAAGGGTCGCCACGCTGAGTGGTCATACTAACTGTTTGCGTGAGATTTTCCTCAAGTTGTTGCCCCGCGGGCCGATCTGTTCTGCGGATCTCACCAAGGAGCAGCACCAATGGTTCTCACCGCCCTCGCCGCCAGCATCGTCATGTCCCTCGGCGCCCAGAGCGTCGCCCCGGCTGCTTCGGCCATCGACCGCGCCACGGCGCTTGCCACGGTCGCCACCGCCCAGCCGATCGCCGACCAGCCCGTGCTCGGCGAGCAGGGTGACGATGTCGTGCGTCTCCAGCAGGCCATGGTCGTGCGCGGCTTCACCCTGAAGGGCGGCGTCGACGGCGTGTTCTCGGCCCGCACCCAGGCCACCCTGCGCAACATGCAAAAGGCCGTCGGCCTGAAGGTGACCGGCATCGTCGACGAGCCGACCGCCCGCTTCCTTGGTCTCCTCACCGTCGCGCGTCTCACCCCCGAGACGCTGCCGAAGGCGGGCGACGTCGGTGACGGTGTGTGGTCGGTGCAGCAGGCGCTGATCGCCAACGGTGTCACCGTGAAGGGCGGCGCCGACGCGTCGTTCGGCGTGGCGACCACCGTCGCACTCGGCGCGTACCAGAGCCGCAAGGGTCTGCCGGTCACCAAGACGCTCGACTGGCCGACGGCGTTCTCGCTCGGCCTCGTTGATGTCGCGCCGCCCGCCCCCGCAGCGGCGCCCGTCGCCAAGCCGGCGGCGGCTGCTCCGGCTGCCGCACCCGCTGCCCCGGCGGCGGCTGCTCCGGCTGCTGCACCCGCTGCCCCGGCGGCGCCCGCTGCCCCGGCGGCGCCCGTGCAGCTCGAGGTGAACGCGCTGCCCAAGCGCGGCGAGCGCAGTGACGCGGTGCGCCTCGTGCAGCAGACCCTTATCAACAGCGGCATCGAAGTGAAGGGCGGCGCCGACGGCGTGTTCGGTGTCGCGACCGCGATCGCACTCGGCAACTTCCAGTCGAGCCGCGGACTCCACGCGTCGCAGGCGCTCGACTTCCCGACCGCCCAGGCACTCGCCCTGATTCCGTCGCTCGAGTCGCTCGGCATCCCGCAGATTGCCGTGTTCCCCGTGCAGGGTCGCTGCTCGTACACCAACACCTGGCAGGAGGCGCGCGGCTCGCGACCCCATGAAGGTGTCGACATCGTCGCGCCGAAGAGCAACCTGATCTACGCGGTTGTCGACGGCACGATCACCAAGCGCTATGACAACGCCTCGCTCACCGGCAACGGCCTGCGCCTCACGATCGGCGACGGCACGTACTTCTTCTACGCGCACCTCGACACCATCGCGCCGAACATCGGTGTCGGCACCGCGGTGAAGGCCGGTCAGGTGCTCGGCACCACCGGTGCGACCGGCAACACGAGCACGCCGCACCTGCATTTCGAAGTGCACCCGCGCGGCGGTGCGCCGGTCGACCCGACGCCGGTCGTCGCCGCGGTCGACGCCTGCCACATCACCGAGCCGCGCCCGCAGCCGTAAGGGAGGTCGGGCAGGGCACCACCAAGACCCGATGTTGCGTGACGACGCGACATCGGTAGCCGACCGCAGGGCGGCGCGATGTGAGAACCACGTCGCCCTGCGGCCCGGCGTCAGCCGGCCGCAGGGCAATCGACACGTCCTGCGGCCCGGCGTCAGCCGGCCGCAGGGCAATCGACACGTCCTGCGGCCCGGCGTCAGCCGGCCGCGGGGCAATCGACACGTCCTGCGGCCCGGCGTCAGCCGGCCGCTCTCAGTATGAGTGGTCGGCAGGGTCGAGGTGCGAGTTGTCGGCGAGGCGCGTGAGGCTGAAGGTGTAGCCGTCGCCGAGTTGCATCGCTTCGAGTCGGCTGATCGTCGCGTGGCCGATCACGAACCGCTCCCACTCCCACGGTGTCGGGGCGAGACCGAGCAAGTGGCAGATGATCACGCTGTTGGTGCCGGCGTGGGCGATGAACGCGAGCTTGTCGCCGGGTTCCTCCACGTGCCACACGGGCAACTCGTGCTCGATGCGGTAGATGCCCCGTTGCGCCAGAAACTCGTTCGCCCCGCGGTGGATGCGCTCGGTGAAGTCGCTGACTGCCTCGCCGCCGTCCAAACCTCTCCAGCGGTCGCTGGCCTTGCGCGCCTTTTCTTCGCGGTACGCCGCCTCGGCTTTCTCCGCCGGGCTGCCCTGCCAGATCGGGCTGCGGATTTCTTCGAGCCAATCCTCGATCACCTCGCCGCGGCGCTGAGCTTCGAGCACTGGGGCGGCGGTCTGGCGGGCGCGCAGGAGCGGCGACACATAGACATGGTCGAAGTGCTCGGCTTCGAGCCGGTCGGCGAGGCGACGGGCCTGGCGGTGTCCGCGCGCGGTGAGCGGCGGATTGTCCTGGCTCAAGCCGTCGCGTACCCACTCGGGCTCGGCGTGACGGATGAGCGTGATGTGCACGAGGGAGAAGGCTAGTTGTCCGGCGTGGTGGTGGGCGGCGTGGTGACTGCGCAGGCGACGAACGAGTCGCGCACGAGCGCAAAGAACTGCTCGTCGTCGAAGTTGATGTCGCTCGCGTCGGCGAACGTCACACCGAGTCGACTCGCGATGCACTCGGCTTCTGGCGCGACGAGTGCGACGCCGTACGCCTCGCCGATGAGAAAGCCGATCGACGCGAGCTCGCGCGAACTCGGCGCGTCGTCTTCGGCGGCGTCACGGCTCGGCTCTTCGCTGACTTCGGGCAGCGGCAGCGTCGAACCGACTGCAGCAAAGAGCGGGTCGCTCTCCCCCACGGCGATCTTGCACTGATCGTCGAAGAACGCCTCCACCTCGTTCGTTGCATCCGATACGGAGGTTTCGGCGAACGCCGCCCGCGCAGTGGCCACCGCCGAGTCTGCGGCTGCCGCCTGCGGATTCCACGCGACATCGTCGAGCGCGACGACGAGCTGGCCGTAGGCGGCGAGCAACGTGCCGAGCGGGTCGCGAAGTTCGCTGGGTGAAACGTCGCGAAGCACGAGCAATTGGTCGATGAGCGCGTTCAGTGACTCCTCGAGTTCGATGGTGGAGGTCGTGTCGAGTTCGGCGACGCTGCGCTCGGCGCGCGTCCGGGCAGCGCCGAAAATCGGTCCGCGTGCGCAGGCCTGCGCGGCCGTCTCGCCGGCGCAGGCGGCCAACGCGACGACGGCAAGCGAGGCCATCGCGCACCACGCGGGCACTCGGCGCAGGGTCATGCCTTCGTCGCGGCCAGCCACGCGTCGTACATCCGCTTGTATTCGCCGCCGAGTGCCATCAATGCCTCGTGCGACCCGTCTTCCACGACCCGACCGTACGCCAACACGACGACGCGATCGGCGCGGGCGGCCGTCGAGAGTCGGTGCGCGATCGAAATCGTGGTGCGACCCTCCGACAACCTGCGCAGCGCGCGCGCCAGGCGAACCTCGGTGAGCGCGTCCACCGACGAGGTCGCCTCGTCGAGGATGAGCACGTCGGGGTTCACCAGCGACGCGCGCAACAACGCCACCATCTGGCGCTCGCCGGCCGACAGCGCCTGGCCGCGCTGGCCGACCGGCGTGGCGAGGCCCAGCGCGAGACCTGCCACCCAGTCGTCGAGCTCGAGCCTGCGCACGGCGGCGGCGAGTTCGTCGTCGTCGGCGTCGGGTTTGGCGAACCGCAGGTTGTAGGCGATCGTGTCGGCGAAGAGAAACGGCTCCTGCGGCACCACGGTGAGCCGCCGGCGCAGATCCTCGTTGGCGACGTGCTTCAGGTTCACCGCCCCGATCGACACACGACCCTGCGTCGGGTCGGCGAGCCGCGCGACGAGTCGTGCGATGGTGGTCTTTCCCGCACCCGATTCGCCGACGAGCGCCACGTGCTGTCCGGGCGGGATGGTCAGGCTCAGTTGCGACAGCACGTTGCTGGCGGGTTCGTCGTCGCGCGGCGCGTACGCGAACGTCACGTCGTGCAACGCCACGCCGAGGCCCCCCACAGGCAGTTCGACGGGGTTCGTGGCCGGCGGCGGCCCGATCGGGGTGTCGAGAATGCCGAGCACGCGGCGCATGCCTGCGACGGCAGTTTGCGTCTGGTCGATCACCTCAGTGAATTCGGCGATCGGTTCCAAGAAGCGGTAGGTGAGGAACATGAAGCCGACCAGTGCCCCGGCGGTGAGTCCCGACGCGGCGCCCTGCCACACCCCGATGCCGACCACCGCCACCACCGTGAACACGCTGAACACCTCGCCCGACGGGAAGAGGAACGCGCCGATGACACCCGAGCGCACCGCCGACCTGGCGCGCCGTTGCGTCGCCTGCTCCACTCGTGCGATGGCCGGCTCGACGGCACCGTAGGCCTGCAGGGTCTCGACGCCCGACACCGTCTCGGCCATGAGCGACAGCATCTGCGCATTGTTCTCGCGCACGCGGTCATAGGCGCGAACGAGTCGGCCCTGCACGTAGCGCAGCACGATGATGAGCGGTGCGACGACCGCGAACGCGACGAGGGCGAGCACCCAGTCGTAGGCGAGCATCACGCACGCGACGACGAACATGAGCGAGAGGTCGAGCATCCACGCCAGCCCGCCCCAGGCAAAGAACATGGTGAGCGTCTCGATGTCGCTCGTGACGCGCGCGACGAGCGCGCCGCGGCGTTCTTCGTTGTGGTCGGCGAGGCTGAGGCGATGGATGTGGTCAAAGAGCCGCACGCGCAGGCCGTAGAGACCTTCCTCGGCGGCGGTGCCGAGCCGGTACACCGCAGTGCGCTGGCAGACGGCCGCCGCCACGATGATCGCGGATGCCACCGCGCAGAGTCGCACCACGTAGTCGACGCGCACGCTGCCGGCACCGAGGCCGTTGTCGATCGCGAGTTGCAGCACGATGGGCAGCGAGGCGCGACCCGCCGCGCCGAGCAAGGCGAGAAGGAACGTGACGCCGAGCCCGCGTCCGAGAGCGGGTGCGTGGGCGATGCCCGCACGGATCGTGTCGACGGCGCCGCGGCGGCGAACCTCGGCGGTGATGTCGTCGGTCATGGTCATCGCGGTCGCGACTCCTGCGCGGATGTGCGGTCGTGCTCGAACGCGGCGATCAGTGCGGCGTAGCCGTGGTCGTCGCGCAGCAGCGCGTCGTGCGTGCCGACGGCAGCCACGCGCCCCTCGTGCATGAACACCACTTCGTCGGCGAGCGCGATGGTGGAGGGCCGCGACGCGACGACCACGGTGGTGATGCTGTCGTGCAGGTCGCGGAGGTTGCGCAGCACCGTTTCCTCGGTGGTCGGGTCGAGTGCGGATGTCGTGTCGTCGAGCAGCAGCAGGTCGCTGCCGACCGCGATGGCGCGCGCGAGGGCGAGACGCTGGCGCTGACCGCCCGAGAGGCTCACGCCGCGTTCGCCGAGCTCGGTGTCGAGCCCCACCCCGAGGTCGGCGATGAAGCCGGCCGCCGCCGCCACCTCGAGTGCCCGGGCGACCTGCGCGTCGGGAATCTGCGCGCCGAGCGTCAGGTTGTATCGCAACGACTCGGCGAAGAGGAACGCCTCCTGGAAGACGAGCCCGACGCGCCGTGTGCCGAGCCGCACCTCGCCACTGGCGGCGGGCACGAGCCCGGCAATCACGTGCAGAAGCGTGGTCTTGCCCGCGCCCGTGGCGCCCACCACCGCGACCGTGCGCCCGCGCTCGACGCACAGCGTCACGTCGCGCAGCGCCGGGCTGCCCGCGACGTGCTCGGCGCACACGTTCTGCAGTTGCACGAACGCAGAGTCGGAGTGCCCGATCGCCGCGCGCGGGTCGGCGAGCAGCGGCTCGCGCAGCACCTCCTGCACGCGGTCCCAGCCCGACAGCGAGTGCGGCAGTTCGGAGAACAGGTAGCTCACGATGCGCAGCGGCATGGAGACGAGCGTGAAGAGGTAGACGAACGACGACAGCTCGCCGATGGTCATCGACCCGCTGCGGATGCGCAGTGCGCCGAGCGCGATGACTGCCACGTTCACCAGCGACGGAGTCGCGTCGATGACGGCCTCGAAACCCGAGCGAATCGTGACGGCGCGCGTGCGCGCACCCTGCAGGCGCCGTGAGATCATCGCCAGCCGCTCGGTCTCGCGGTCCTCTGCGCCGAACGCCTTCACGACGAGCACGCCGTCGAAACTCTCGTGCGCGGCCTCCGACAGGTTGCCGAGTTCGTCCTGTGCGAGGCGGTAGTAGCGGTCGATACTGCGCTGGTACGCCAAGTTGAACGCGAGCATCGCGGGCATCACCGCCACGGCGAACAGTCCCAGTGCCAGGTCGGTGGCGAGCAGCCACGTGCTCGCGACGACGAGCAGCACCACCACCGACGATGCGAACGGCAACGGACCCATGATCGTGACCGCCGCGTCGCTGTCGGTGCCCATCCGCGCGCTGATGTCGCCGGTCATTCGTGCGCGGTGCCAGCTGGCGGGTTGACGCATCGTGTGGTTGACGACGCGCGAAACGATGGTGCGCTCCGTCGTCCACTGGGAGATGCCCGCGTACGAGCGCCGCACCACCACTCCGGCGGCGCGAACGAGCGCGATCAGGACGACGAGCGCCGACACCGCGAGCCAGGTGCCGAAGGTGACGCCGTCGGTCTCGAACGCCGGAATGATGACGCGGTCGACGAGTTGCTGCACGCCGAAGGTCGACGCCACCGTCGCCATCGCGAAGACTGCCGCACCGCCGACGGCGATGAGCACGAGCCCGGTGTGAAAACTGACCAAGGCGACGATCAAGTTCTTCGCGCGAGAAAATCTGGTGCCGGGCGTCGTCACGGATAGCGTCTCGGAAACCATGCGACTTTTTGCCCGTGTCATTCTGTCACTCGTGGTGGGTCTCATCGCAGTCATGTGGGTGTACGCGCTGTTTTTTGCCTCCAAAGAAGCGGTCAACAAGATCGGCGACGAAGCGTGGACCAAGCGCGCCGATGCACGATGCCTCGTCGCCAAGAACGAGCGGTTGGCTCTCGCCGACTACCGCATGGTCACCGACCCGTCGACGGGCGGCCTCGCGGCGCGCGCGGCACTCGTCGACCAGGCGACTGACACGATCGAGAGCATGCTGCGCGACCTGCGTGCCAGCGAGCCGAGCGACGAGAAGGGTCGAGCAGTCGTGCCGCTGTGGCTCGCGGACTACGACACCTACATCGCCGACCGCCGCGCGTACGCCGACCAGCTGCGCCGCGGCGACAACTCGCCGTTCTCGGAGTCGACGTTCGAAGGGCTTCCGCTCGGCGAGCGCATCAGCACCTTCGCCGGCGACAACCGCATGCGCAACTGTGTGACCCCGGTCGACTTGTCCGTGTAGGCGGCGCGGTTCACGGTTCGCCGCGATTCAACACAGTTCAACACAGTTCAACACAGCTCAACGCACGCTGCGAAATTCGTGCGCGGGCGTCCACCCCGAACCCGGCTCGTAGCGCCGAATCACCCGCGCTGGCGCGCCGACGGCCACGCAGAAGTCGGGCAGCTCCCCCGTGACCACCGAGTTCGCCCCGACCGCGACGTGTCTTCCGATGACGGCTCCGGGCAGCACCACGCAGCCTGTGCCGAGCCACGAACCGTCGCCGATCGACACCGGGCGCTCGGGTTGCGTCTGGCGCGAGATCGGAAGAGTGACGTCCTCGTAGCCGTGGTTCTGGTCGGTGACGTACACGTGATGGCCGGTCCACACGTCGTTGCCGATGTCGATGGCCAGATGCCCGACGATGCCGCTGCCGCGCCCGATGAGACACCGGTCGCCGATGCGCACGACCGGCGAGATGAGGCATTCCTGCCCCGGCATCATGCCCGCCGACAACGCACAGTACGGGCCGATCATCGAGTCACGACCGATCTCGATGTAGTGCTCGTTGTACACCGTGACCCAAGGGAACGCAATCAACGAACCGTCGCCGAAGTGCTTGAACTTCTTGCCGCGTGCGGTGTCATTGGTGATGGCGGCGGCGAACTGCCAGTCTTCGAATCGCTCCGACACCACGCCCGCGAGCATGTTCGCAAGCTTGCGCTCAAGGCGCTTGCGCAGCATGGGTTCACCGTATCGCTGGGTCGCGGGGCGCCGCCGCGCCACTACTACCCTTGCGGTGGTGACTGCTCCGTCGATTGCTGTGACGCGCAACGTGGTGTACGCGACCGCCGCGCGATTCGCGCCACCGCAAATCGATCGTTCGGGTCGCAGTCTCGACGCGGCGGTGCAATGTCCGCAGGTGCCGGGCATGCTCGAGCAAGCCATGGGCACCGGCAGCGTGCCGATGCGCGAGGACTGCCTCACGCTCAACGTGTTCGCTCCAGAGGGTGCGACTCACCTGCCGGTCTTGGTGTGGATCCACGGCGGTGCGTTCACCAACGGCACCGCAAACGCCGCGTGGTACGACGGCAGCAACCTCGCGCGCCGCGGCTGCGTGGTGGTCGCCATCAACTACCGGCTCGGTGCATTCGGATTCGCCGGTCGCAGCGACGTCGGGCTGCTCGACCAGATCGCCGCTCTCCAGTGGGTGCAAGAAACCATCGGGCACTTCGGCGGCGACCCGACGAACGTGACCATCTTCGGCGAGTCGGCCGGTGGATGCAGCGTGCTGGCGCTCTTCGCCGCCCCAGCGGCACGGTCGTTGTTCGCCCGCGGCGTCGCGATGAGCCCGTCGATCGGGCAACTGCGCAATCCCTCGCGCGCCGATGAATCGGAGCGGCTGCTCATCAAGGAACTCGGCGTGAGCGACCTCGCGAAGGCCGGTGACGTTACTGGCCCCGTTTCGGCGGATGCGATCGTCGCCGCGCAGGGCCGCATGTTGCGCGACCCGAAAGACCTGGTCACGATGTTCAGCCCGACCGTCGGCGGCGACGTGTTGCCAGCCGACGCGCATGCCCGCATCGCCGCCGATCCGCGCCCGCTCGTGATCGGCACGCTGCGGGACGAGAGCCGCCTGTGGGTGGCCGTCAACCCGGCCGCCGCCAATTTCAGCGAGAGCGATGCGCGCGCGCATTTCGTGCAGAGTTTCGGAGCGCACGCCGACGAAGCGTGGAACTCCTACGCGAGGCTGCGTCCCGGCTCGACCCCGGCGCAGATGCTCGCCGCGCTGCAGACCGACGAGTCGTTCCGCGCGCCGGTGTGGCGCGTGATCGACGCCCGCGACACCGCGGGCACTCCGACCTGGTCGTATCTCTTCACGTGGCCGACGCCGGTCTTCGGCGGCATCCTCGGCGCCTGCCACGGGCTCGACATTCCGTTCGTGTTCGACAACGTCGAAGTACCGGGAGTCGAGATGTTCATCGGCTCCTCCGCGGCGCACCGTCATCTCGCCGACACGATGGCTGGTGCGCTCGTCGGCTTTGCCCGCACCGGCCGGGCCGACTGGCAGAGCACCGAAGGCAAGCGCACCACACTGCAGGTCGACGAACGCAACGACGTGCTCGTCGACCCGGAGCGCTCGTTGTACGACCTGTGGGTTCGCTGACGCTCGCAGGGCCGAGCAAAGAGGTACTTCCAATGGCAAGCATCGACAGTGCCGTGCAGCGCCCCGTGTGGCACGACACGGCCACGCACGAGTCGGTGCGGCGTGACTTTCCAGCACGGACCGCCCCACGCGACGCGCGCTTCGACATCGTGGTCGTCGGCGGCGGGCTGAGCGGTCTGTGGACGGCGTATTACGCGTCGCGCCAGAATCCGTCGGCGCGCATCGCCGTGGTGGAGGCCCGCACCGTCGGCTTCGGGGCCAGCGGACGCAACGGCGGCTGGTGCAGCGGGTTCTTCCCGCTGATGCCGAGCGAACTGGCCGACCTGTTCGGTCGCGAGCGCGCGCTGCATGCTTACGCGGAGAGTTTTGCCACGCTCGACGAGATCGAGCGCGTGGTGCGCACCGAAGGCATCGCGTGCGACTGGCACCGCGGCGGCACCATCCAGTCGGCGTCGACGCCGCTGCAAGCCGGGCGACTGCGCAAGATGCTGGCCGACCAGCATGCGACCGGGCTCGGCGAGTCCGACATGTCGTGGATAGAAGCCGACCGGGTCGCCAACCACCTGCGGCTCGCCGAGACGCACGGCGCGATCCGCAGTCCGCACTGTGCGACGGTGAACCCCTACGCGCTCGTCGTCGGGTTGGCGCGCGTCGTGCGCGCACACGGCGTGGAGTTGTTCGAGAATTCGAGGGTCGTGTCGATCGACGACGGCACCGTGGTGCACGAGCACGGGGTGATGCGCGGCGAGCTCGTGGTGCAAGCGACCGAGGCTTACAGCAACAGTTTCCGGTCGTTGCGCAGGCGGTTGGTGCCGCTCTACTCGCTGATGGTCGCCACCGAGCCGCTCGACGCCACGGCGCTGTCGGCAATCGGCTGGCGCGACCGCGCGACCTTCAACGACGGATCGCGGATGATCATCTACGCCCAACTCACTCGTGACGGGCGCATCGCTTTCGGCGGTCGTGGCGCGCCGTATCACTTCGCGTCGCGCGTGCGAGACCGCTTCGACATCGACGACGCAACGCACCGGCACATCGTCGCCGCGATTGCGCGGCACTTTCCGGCGGCCCGCGACGCCCGCATCACGCACCGCTGGGGCGGCCCGCTCGGCGTGCCCCGCGACTGGACCCCGAGCGTCACGGTGCAGCGCGCACGGCGTCACGCCCGCATCGGGGGCTACGTCGGCGACGGCGTCGCGGCCACGAACCTGTTTGCGCGCACGGTGCTCGACGTGTGGCACCAACGCGACACCTCGCTCGCCGCGCTGCCCTTCGTCGGCCACGAGTCGCCGCGCTGGGAACCCGAGCCCGTGCGATTCGTCGCCATCAACTCGCTGCTGCGTCTCTCTGAACGCATCGACCGCCGCGAGTTGCGACGCGGCAAGCGCCCGCGAGTGTTGGCGAGAATCTTCGAGTCGCTGATCTGACGCCGGGCGTCTGCCCGTACTTGGTCAATCTGCGCGTGCTCGGTCAGTCGACGAGTTCGTGCATCTCCACCGGAGTGCCGCGCGCGATGCTGCGGTGCGCCGCCTCGCCCATCGCCGTGGCCATGAGCCCGTCGTGCAGCGTGACCTCCGGGGTCGCGGCGTTTCGTATCGAATGCTGCATCGCCACGTGCTCGCGCCAGGAAGAGCCGTGGTGCGAGCCGTGCCGCAGCACCGACTCGGGCACGTCGTCGGTGCGCACCGACTCTTCGTCGCACTGGAACCAGCCGCCCTTGCGCAACCCGAGGCGCACGACGCCCTGCGTCACGAGCGCCTCCGCCTTGCCGAGGTCTCCGACGAGGGAGATTTCTTGTTCGTTGCGCGTGGCTTCGGCGAACATGCACAAGTCGAGCGAGGCGCGCGCGCCGTCGGCGAAGTCGACGATCACGAACGCATTGTCGAGGATGTCGGGCGTGCGGCCGTGGTAACGCTCGTCGAGATGGTTCACGTCTTGCGCGCCAGAGGCGTACACGCGCACGGGCTCGCTGCGCAGCACGAGCCGCATCAAGTCGAAGAAGTGGCAGCATTTCTCCACGAGCGTGCCGCCGGTGTTGGCGCTGAAGCGGTTCCAGTCCCCCACCTTCACCAAGAACGGAAACCGGTGCTCGCGGATGGCGAGCATCCGCAGCCGGCCGAGCGTGCCGTCGTGCGCGTGCTGCAAGAGCCGCATCGTCGGGGCCATGTAGCGATACTCGAGCCCGACCCACACGACGCGACCGGGTGCGGCATCGTGACGGGTCGCTTCTTCTGTCGCGATGAGTTCGCGGCAGTCGACGGTCGTCGTGCACAACGGCTTCTCCACGAGCACGTGCGCCCCGTGGCGCAGCAACGGCTCGACCACCGCACGGTGCGTGTGGTTGGGACTCGCGACCACCGCCACGTCGAAC
>Ga0233425_10009742_pt1 | contig 12024 bp, 10 predicted proteins | sample Watercolumn_Towu_2_FD_181712 | JGI IMG/M metagenome (GOLD analysis project Ga0233425, IMG submission 181712) | Freshwater microbial communities from Lake Towuti, South Sulawesi, Indonesia - Watercolumn_Towuti2014_140_MG | ecosystem: Environmental > Aquatic > Freshwater > Lake | place...
GCTACGACCCCAACTGGGCCATCAGCAACGCCAACACCTACCGCTGGGGCTACTCCTACACGCTGCGCGACATGATCCCGTACTACTTCGCCCAGACGCCCAACCCCGAGGTGAAGGGACCGGGGGAAAAGTTCTTCTACATGGACCAGGACATGTGGGCCGCGTCGCTCGCGATGGACCGCTACCTCAAGACCAAGGAGGGCCCGTCGGCGTCGCTCGTGCAGATGCTGCGCGACGAAGTGTACGGGCCGCTCGCCACCCAGCACTTTGCGCTCGGCACCACCTACACGCCCGACGGGTCGCCGGGCTTCACCTACGGCGCTTGGGGCGCGCTGCCCACGATCGAGCTGCTCGCCAAGGCGGGTCGACTCATCGCGTCGGGTGGCGCCGCGCCCGACGGCACGCAGCTGCTGAACCGCGAGATCCTCGACACGTTCGGCCAGAGCGAGGACTACCAGTTTGCGTTCTGGAAGACCACGGTGAAGGCCGGCGGCACCACCTACCAGTTGCCCACGATGTCGGGGGCGGGCGGCAACAAGGTCTACGCGCTGCCCAACGGCGCGTCGCTCGTGATCCTCGGGCGCGACAATTACAACGGCTCGGTGGACGACAAGGCCGCCGAGCGGATCCTCGTCGCGCTACTCGGCCTCGCGGGGTCCTGACCGCCCCTCGTCACCCGGCACGCCAAACGGCGGGGCGTCGCACGGTCGGAGCGCCCGCGTGATGTATTGGTCGGCCTGCGGGGCGTAGATCTCCCACGCCCGCGCGATCGCCTCGATGGGCCGCGCCCCGTCGTCCCAGTCGGCGCGCAGGTCGACGTAGGGCCAGGACTGCTGGTGGACGACGAGCATCCCGGCCGACCGCAGCGGTCCCTCCTCGCCGCCGAGGGCGAGTGCCGCGTGCATCGCGGCGAGCAGTCGGTTTCCGAGCGGACCCGACGACGCCTCGAAGGCCGCGACCATCGCCGCGGGGATCGCCGCGTCGGCCAGCAGGTTGCCGCCCGCCGCGCAGTCCCGTCCGCGAGCGGCGCCCCACGCCCCGAGCGTGCGCGACCCCGAGTGCACCGCGGTCCCGCCGTGGCGGTCGACGGCAAGCAACTGACGGTGCTCGCCGTGACCGTCGGCGGCCACTGCGGCGGCCACCGCGCCCGTCGCATCGCCACCCGCCGCGAGGTGCCCGAGCATCAGCGGCCCGAGCGCGGGATTGGTGACGTTCTGGGTCGCCGCGGCGCCCACCCCGGCACGAGCGTGCGCGCAACGGGCCGCCACGGCGGGCGACGACGACGAGATCGCCACGCCGTACTGTCCGCTCGCCGCACAGCGGGCGACGATGGAAAAGGTCACCCGGGCCTCAGTCGGGAATGACCGCGGTCGCGTCGATCTCGACGAGCCAGCCCGGCCGTGCCAGCGCGGTGACCACGAGACCCGTGCAGACGGGGTGCACGCCCTTGAAGTACTCACCCATTGTGCGGTACACGGCCTCGCGGTGCCGGATGTCGGTGAGGTAAACGACGAGTTTGCACAGGTGCTCCATCGAGCTGCCAGCCTCGTCGAGCAGCTGGCGGATGTTGCGCATCACCTGGTGGGTCTGTGCCACGGGGTCGGCCGGGCCGACGTCGGCGGCCGTGTCGATGTCTTGCGGCGTCTGGCCACGCAGGAACACGACGGTGCCGCGGGCGACCACGGCGTGCGACAGGTCGTTGTCGAGACGCTGCTCGGGGTAGGTGTCCTTGGTGTTGAACGGGCGGATGCGTCGGTGTGCCATGGGACCTCCCGAGGTGCCGATCAGGTCGGACGATACGCGTCGTACGCGCGCTGCTTGGCGATGTGATCGGCCACGTATCGCGCGTCGTACCACACGCCCCAGATGAACGAGGATCCACGCCGCGTCTGCCATGGCAGACCGAGGAAGTAGACGCCGGGCTCCGCGGAGATCCCACGTCGGTGCACGGGGCGTCCCTGCGCGTCCACCGCACGGCCGCCCAGCCAGCCGAAGTCCATGCCGTACCCGGTCGCCCAGAGGATCGTCGATACGCCCGCGGCCGCGAGGTCGAGCTGCGCGAGCGGCTGGCTGACGCACGCCGGGTCAGGGCCGATGATGCGCGCCGCGGGCTCTTCGGGCAGGTCCAGTCCCTGGGCCGCGACCCACGAGTCGGCCTCGTCGAGCAGACCGAGGTAGTCAGCGTCGCCCGAAGCCAGGTGTTGGGCGAGCGTCGGGGCGAAGTGCACCACGCCGTCGGCATACGATTCGGTGGGTCCGACGAGCGTCACGCCCCGTGCCGCGAGCTTGCGGAAGTCGACCGTGTTGCCTCCGTCCACTCCGCTCACCGCGATCGTCACGTGCGTCGAGTCAGGCTGGGCCTCGAGATCCCACTTGCCCAGCACCCCGAGCCACCACACGAAGTCCCGTCCGCGATAGCGCCGCGGCGGCCGACCGTGTGCGCCCACCGACAGGTACACGCTCCGGCCGACCCGCGCGAGGTCGTCGGCGATCTGGGCACCGGATGAGCCCGCGCCCACCACGAGCACCGCCCCGGCGGGGAGTTGGGCCGGATTGCGGTAGGCGCTCGAGTGCATCTGCACCACGGCGGCATGTGTCGGCAGCATTGGCGGGATCTCCGGGCGTTGGAACGGTCCCGTCGCGGCGACGACGAACCGACAGGCGATGTCGCCCGCCGAGGTGCGCACGGAGAAGCCCGGCGTGCCCGCGCGGCGCTCCACGCGCGTGACCTCGACGCCCTCGCGCACGGGTGCGCCGATCTTGTCCGCGTACGCCACGAGATAGTCGACGACGTCGTCGCGGGTGGCAAACGAGTCGGGCGCGCAGGAGAACTCCATGGACGGGAAGCGGTCGTGCCATGCGGGGCCGTTGGCCACGAGCGAGTCCCAGCGTTCTGTGCGCCACCGCTCGGCGACGCGATGACGCTCCAGCACGAGGTGGGCGATGCCGTGCTGGCCGAGGTGCTCGCTCATCGCGAGACCCGCTTGTCCGCCCCCGACGACGACGACCTCGGTCTGCTCAGGCACCGCGGGCTTCCCGAGGCGGTTGTGCGGGCGCGGCGTCGTGCCCAATCAACACGACCTCGCGGCGAAACGGCGTCTCGTCGCCGTCGCGTTCGACACCCAGGTCCTCCGCGAAGCGTCGGCCGTCCCACACTGCCGCTGCGATGGTGGACGGGGCGAGGGCATCGCCCACCGCGGTCACCGAGACGAGACCCGCCGCCGACCACTCGGAGCGCCGAGCCTCGAGTGCGAGCGCGAGCTCCTCGCGGGGCAGGCGGGCCGTCACGAGCACGACGGCGTCGGCCTCCACGGCGGACTCGCGGCCCGTGTGGATGCAGGCGGTGACGGCAGTGCGGCTCTCGGTGCGCAGCAGCGTCTCGGAGAGTCGCAGATGCACGCCCAGCGTGCGGATGCGCTGCTGCACCCGCCCCAGCTCGAGGGTGTGGGCCGTCCACGACGACACGGTGGGGCTTGGGGTGACGAGCGTGACCTCGCAGCCCGCGCCGACGAGCAGCTCGGCGATGACCCCGCCCATGTAGTAGTGGTCGTCGTCGAAGAGCACGACGCGGCCCCGATCCGGGCGACGGCCCGCGAGGATGTCGTTGGGGGTGTAGACGGGCAGCGCGCCGGACAGTGGGATGCCCTTGGTGTGCCAGCGTCCCGCGCCGTCGGCCCGCCATCGCGCACCCGTTGCGATCGCGACATGGTGGAAGCCGTAGCCGAGGACGTCGTCCGCCGTCATCTCGCTTTCGCGGAAAACCTCGACGTTGGGAAGGCGATCGATCTGGCCTAGCCGGTAGTCGACCACGCGGATCCAGGCGCTGAGACCGGGGAGTCTGGCCTCGGTGGCGACGCGTCCGCCGAGCGCGCGCGTCGCCTCGGCGAGCACGACTTGGTAGCCGCGTCGCCCCGCCGACATCGCTGCTTCGAGTCCGGCGGGCCCCGCGCCGACCACGAGCACGCGCTCGTCGGCGTGCTTGGGTCGCATGCGCTCGGGGTGCCAGCCCCGCCGCCACTCCTCGCCCATGCTCGGGTTTTGCGTGCAGCGGATCGGACTCATCGTGAAGTCGCCCGAGACGCAGATGTTGCACCCGATGCACTCCCTGATCTCGTCCATGCGACCCTCCGCGATCTTGGACGGCAGGAACGGATCGGCGATCGACGGTCGCGCGGCTCCGATGAAGTCGAGGACGCCCTCCTTGACCATGCGCAGCATCGTCTCGGGGGAGGTGAAGCGGCCGACGCCGACCACGGGCTTGGGGGTCAGCTGCTTGAGCCCCCGCACGTACTGCTCCTGGTGTCCCTCTGGTCCGAAGCGAGAGGTGATGCTGTCGTCCTCCCAGCTCCCCATGACGAAGTCCCACAAGTCGGGCAGAGCGCCGAGCATCTCGACGATGTCGCGGATGTCCTCCCGTCGCAGCCCGTCCTCCACGCCCAGTTCGGCGATGCTCATGCGACAGCCCACTGCGATGCGCCCCCCGGCTTCGTCGAGCGCATCCTCGAGGAGCTCTCGCAGCAAGCGCACGCGACGCTCGAGTGAGCCCCCGTACGCGTCGGTGCGCTGGTTGTAGCGGGGTGAGAGGAAGTGGTGGATGCCCCCGAGTGCGTGACCCGCGTAGACGTACACGAGGTCGAAGCCGACCTCGATCGAGCGCTTCACCGCGCGACGGTGCCAGCGGCGCAGGTCCGCGATGTCGCGCAGGGTCATCGCCCGCGCCTGCACGGGGTCGTAGCTGAAGGCCGCCACGGGCAGGTGCGCGGGACCCATGGGCGCGACGCGGCTGAAGAAGTTCGGGCCGTTCATGCCGTTGTAACAGAGCTCGATCGCGGCGAGCGCGCCATGGGCATGCACACGCGACGTCGTCAGGGCGAGTGCCGGCAGGTCCGCCTCGTCCCAGATGCGCTGCTCGATGAAGGGGGTGATCTCGGAGGTGTGGTGGATCTCGGCCTGCTCGGTGCAGACGACGGCCCAGCCGCCCTCGGCCTTGACCGCACGCATCTCGGCGTGTGCGGAGGGATCGCGATAGCCCATGCCGCTGCATTGGGGCACCTGTATGAAGCGGTTGCGGGCGACCTTCGGGCCGATCTTGACCTCCTCGAACATCACGTCGAAACGAGGGTCGCGCACGCGCCCAATGGTAGATAGGAGGGGCTCGAGTTGGACGGGAGGAGCTGTGCCGGGAGCGATCGACCTGCGGGGTGTGACCAAGCGATTCGGCCCGAAGACGGTCGTCGATTCACTGGATCTGCGGGTGGAGGCCGGCGAGTTCCTCTCCTTGCTCGGCCCATCGGGGTGCGGCAAGTCCACGACGCTGCGGATGATCGCGGGCCTCGAGCAGCCGAGCGAGGGCCGCATCTGGCTCGACGGGGCCGACATCACCGATCAGCCACCGCACAAGCGCACGGTCAACACGGTCTTTCAGAGCTACGCGTTATTCCCGCACCTCAGCGTGGCGGGCAACATCGCCTACGCGTTGCGACTGCGTCGCACGGATCGTGCCACCGTGGATGCCGAGGTGCGTCGGGCCCTGGAGATGGTGCGCATGTCCGACTACGCCGACCACTCGCCACGCCAGATCTCGGGGGGCCAGCAGCAGCGCGTGGCACTCGCGCGGGCCATCGTGGCGCGACCGAGCGCCCTGCTGCTGGACGAGCCGCTCAGCGCCCTGGACCTCAAGCTGCGTCAGGCAATGCGCCTCGAGCTCAAGCGGCTGCACCGTGAGATCGGCATCACCTTCGTATTCGTGACGCACGACCAGGGTGAGGCGCTCACCATGAGCGACCGCGTCGCCGTGATGCACGAGGGCCGGATCCTGCAGTTGGATCGGCCCGAGGTGCTCTACGAGCGTCCCGCGACCCGCTTCGTGGCCAGCTTCATCGGGGACGCCAACCTCGTGGAGGGCGTCGTGATGCGTTGCGAGGGGGAGCGCGTCACGGTGCGGGTGGGTGATTCCGAGATGCAGGCCGGCGGGGCGTCCGTCGCCGTGGGGGAGCGCACCGTGGTGAGCGTGCGACCCCAACGGATGCGGGTGGAACGCGAAGGCACCGGTGCGTCGGGTTTGCTCACCGAGATCATCTACCTCGGCGAGGCCACGAGCGCCGCGGTGCGCCTCGAGGGAACGGATCAGCAGGTCACGGCACTGCGTCTCAACGTGGAGGGCGTGCGGCCGTTCGGCGACGCCCGCCCGGGGGACCGAGTCAAGATCTCGTGGGAGCCCGGCGCAGCGCGGGTGTTGGTGCAGTGACCGCGCTGCTCGAGCGACGCGAGCGGCGGCGGCTCTTGACCCTGCGCCTGCCCGGTGTGGCGTTGATCGCCGCACTGTACCTGCTGCCCATGGCGCTCGTCGTGGCGTACTCGTTCCTCGAACCGGGCCGTGCAGGCAGTGTCCAGTGGCGACCCACCCTGGACGCCTACCGCGAGCTCCTACGGCCTGACCCGCGCGCCAATCTCTACAACGGGTACGTCACACTCCTCGTGCGGTCGGCGTGGTGGTCGTCGCTCGCGACGGTCGTGACCCTCGCGATCTCGCTGCCGCTGGCCACCTTCATCGCCGGTCGACGCTCGGTGCTGGCCAAGAACGCCCTGCTCGTGGCGGTCGTGATCCCCTTCTGGACCTCGATGCTCGTGCGCATCTATGCGATGCGGTTCTTGTTCGCCAACGGCGGTCCCGTCAACGGCTGGCTGGAGGCGCTCGGCATGGAGCGGCGCGTGTTCCTCAACACGCCCGGCATCGTCTTTGCGGGACTCGTCTACACCGCACTGCCCTTCATGGTCCTGCCACTGTACGCGGCCATCGAGCGCGCCGATCGCGACGTGCTCAACGCGGCGCGGGATCTCGGCGCCAATCCGATCCAGGTCTTCTTCACCGCCTTCGTGCCGCTCGTGCGGGTGGGCATCGTGACCGGATGCATGCTCGTGTTCGTACTGTCGGTCAGTCAGTACCTGGTGCCCACCCTGTTGGGTGGCGGCAAAGCCAACATGATCGCCAACGTCATCGAGAACCAGTTCAACGAGTCGCAGAACTGGCCCCTCGGCTCGGCAATCTCGGTGTCGCTCGTCGTGCTGAGCCTGGTCGGTACCTGGTGGAGCGTGCGGTTTGATCGCGGGTTGGTGCGATGACGACCGCGCGCACTCGCCGCCTCGTGGCCGGATGGTCACTTGGCACCTCAAGCACACTCGCCCTGGTCGTGCTGTACGCGCCCGTGGTGGTGCTCGTCGTCTTTTCTTTCAACTCCGCTCGCACGGGATCCCGCTGGGAGTCCTTCACGCTCGACTGGTACCGCGGCATTCCCGAGGACCGCCAGCTCATGCGGGCCATCGTCAACTCGGCGTGGGTCGCGCTCATCGCCACCCCCGTGGCGACGGTGCTCGCCGTCATGCTCGCCCTCGGTCTGGAGGGGTCGCGGTTCCGCGGCAAGCGCACCACGGAGCAGGTGCTCAATCTCCCGATCGTCGCTCCCGAAATCATCACCGGCGTGTCGCTGCTTGCGGCCTTTGCGCTGGCGCTGCGCGGTCTCAACGACCTGCTCGGCCGGGGCAATGCCGATGCGATCCGATTCGGCAAGCCGACGATCCTCCTCGCGCACATCGCCTTCGACACTGCATTCGCCACGCTGATCGTGCGCGCGAGCCTTCGCAACCTCGACCCCGCCATGGCTGAGGCATCCCTCGACCTCGGGGCGACGCGGTGGCAGACCTTCTGGAAAGTGACCCTTCCGGCGATCCGACCTGGGGTGCTCGGGGGGGCCCTGATGGCCTTCACCCTCTCGATCGACAACTTCGTCATCACCTTCTTCGTCACCGGTCCCGGCTCGACCACGCTCCCGATCGAGATCTATGCCCGCCTCAGGCGCACGATCAGCCCGAGCATCAACGCCGTGGCGACGCTGATCTTTGCGGCGTCGGTGCTCGTGCTCGGCGGTGCCCTCGTGGCGCAGGCAGTAGGCTCGCGAGTAAACCGGCGCACGCTGGGTGCAACCAAAGACAAGGAGAACTGATTCTCGTGGCACGAAACCTCAGCCTCACGATGCTTGCGGCAGCCCTGCCGCTCATGGTCCTCGCCTCCTGTGGCGGCGACGACGAGGGCGACGCAACGGATGCCCCGGTGACGGGTCGCTGTGGCGACGAGAACAAGCTCGGCGACAGCCTCAACTTCTTCAACTGGGCCGACTATATCGACCCCGCCGTCCTGACCGACTTCGAGGCCGAGTGCGGCGTCGCCGTCACGATGGACACCTACACGTCGAACCAGGAGATGATCGCCAAGGTGCAGGCGGGCAACTCGGGCTACAGCCTCGTGATCCCGACCGACTACGCGGCGGAGCAGATGATCCAGAGCGACCTGGTGCAGAAGCTGGACAAGTCGCAGATCCCCAACGCCAAGAACATCGACCCCAATCAGTTGGGGCAGTACTACGACCCGGACAACGAGTACTCGCTGCCGTACCAGTACTCGACCACCGGCATCGCCTACAACAAGACGGCCTTCGATGAGCCGCCGACCAGCTGGAGCGCCCTGTTCGACAAGAACGAGCATTGCAACAAGTCGTCCCTCCTCGACGACCAGTACGAGGCCGTGGGTGCGGCCCTCGTGTACCTGGGATACGACTTCTCCTCCGAGGACGCGGAGGGGCACGAGAAGGCACGGGACCTGCTCATCGAGGCCAAGAAGTGCGTCAGCGCCTTTGACTCCGCCAACTTCATCGGCAACCTCGCGAGTGGTGAGGTCGTCATCGCGGAGGCGTGGGGCTTCGCAGCAGGCATCGCCCGACTCGACAACCCGGACGTCATGTTCGTGGTCCCCGACGAGGGCGGCATCATGTGGCAGGACAACTTCATGATCCCCAAGGACGCACCTGACGCGTACACCGCCCATGTGCTGATCAACTACATGCTCGAAGCCGACGTCGGTGCCAAAATCACTGAGTTCATCCTCGGCTTCACGCCCAACCTCGAGGCCGCGAGGCTGCTCTCCGAGGACTACACGACCCTCATCAACGAGGGTGGCATCGCCGTCACCGACGAGGTGCGTTCGCGCCTGGAGCCGTCCAAGCACGGCAGCAGCGAGTTGTTCAGCGGGACGTGGAACGCGGTGACCACCTCGGGCTGAGACCCACACAGGATTTCGCCAATGGTGGAGCAGGTCGCCGCCCTGCTCCACCAATTGGTGGCCTTCCCCAGCGTCAGTCGCACGCCGAACCGTGAGGTCCTCGGCTGGTTGACGGAGCGGCTCGAGTCGCTCGGGGCGACCGTGCGCGTGGTGGAGGGCGCCCACGCCGGTCGCGCCAATCTCATCGCGACCATCGGACCGCGAGGTGCGGGGGGCGTGCTGCTCTCCGGGCACACCGACGTGGTGCCGCCCGGCGACGGCTGGGACTCCGACCCGTGGTCGCTGACGCGCCGTGGGGACCGCCTGGTCGGTCGTGGTGCCGCGGACATGAAGGGATTCTTCGCGGCGACGATCCATGCGCTCGCCGAGTTGCCCGAGACGACGCTCACCGCACCGGTGCATCTGGTCGCGTCGTACGACGAGGAGATCGGCTGCCAGGGGGTACGCGACGTGCTCCCGGACCTGGCCCGTGATCCGCTCGTGCGCCCCGAGATCGTCGTCATCGGAGAGCCCACCATGATGCGCCCGCGTCATTCGCACCTCGGCAAGGAACTGCACCGGCTCACGGTGACCGCGCCCGAGGCGCACTCGAGCCGGGCGGCCACGGCCCCGAGTGCGATCACGGCAGCCGCCGAACTGGTCGGCGTGCTCGCCGAAATCCAGGCCCTCGCACCCGCCGGCGCCGACCCTGCGGTGCCGCCCTACTCGCTCAACTGCGGCACCATCCGCGGCGGCACGGCACCGAACGTGATCGCAGGCAGCTGCACGGTCGAGTTCGAGGTGCGCCATGACACCGTGCACGACCCCGGCGTCGTGCTCGCGCCCTTCGTCGCCGCGGTCGCCCGCATCGACGGCCGACTGCGTGCCGTAGGGGGTACGGCCACATGTGAGCGGCTGTCTCGCTACCCCGCGCTCGCCGTCGATGCAGGGGCGCCGGCGTTCGTGCGGGCCGCCCGGCTGGCCGATGCGGGTCTGGCGATTGCGCTCGGATTCGGCACCGAGGGCGGACTCATCGCCGAGGCCCTCGACGCACCCGTCATGATCTGCGGTCCGGGCGACATCGCCGACGCACACCGGCCCAACGAATCCGTGTCGACACAGCAGTTGGAGCGGTGCGTGCACTTCGTGCGCGCACTGATCCGCGACTTCTGCACGATGGAGGGTGCCGCCACCGGCGCGAAGTCGGCCTAGTCGGGTCGGGCCCGCACGGCGTCGGCGTGCGCCGGGAAGCCCTCGTGATCGGCGATCGCGGTGATCGCGGCTCCGAGTCGTCGCAGCGCCGCCTCGTCGGCCCGGGCGACTGCCGTGGTCTTGAGGAATGCCGCGGCGGTGATACCGGACGAGACGGCCGCGAATCCCGTCGTGGGCAGCGAGGCGGGGCAGCCCAGCACGAAGTTTGCCGCGGAGAAGGGCGTGTGTTGCCCGAGCAGGATCTCACCCGCGTGCACGACGCGCTTCGCGATGGCGTCGCCCGCGGGCCCGTCGATCGCGATCTGGAGGTGTTCGGGGGCGAACGCATTCACCACGTCGCAGATCTCGTCCACCGAGTTGACCAGCACCGCGCCGCCGCGTACGCCGAGTGCGGCTCGCGCCGCCCTGGCGCGCGGCGCGGGAAGTGTGATGAGTCGTATCGACAGTTCGCGGTCGATCGCGTCGACGACCGCGGCATCGCGGGTCACGAGCACGACGGTCGAGTCCTCCCCATGTTCGGCCTCCACGAGCAGATCGAGTGCCGCGCGTATCGGCTCCGTCGTCGCGTCAGCCACGAGCATGCTCTCGGTCGGTCCGAGCACCATCATCGTCACCACCCCGTGACGCTGCATCTCCACTTGCGCGGCGGTGACGGCGGGGCTGCCGGGTCCGACGATCTTGCGCACCGGAGCGATCGATGCGGTGCCGAGTCCGAGGGCTGCGATACCCGCCGGACCGTTGGCGCGGTACACCTCGTCGATGCCTAGCTCGCGGCACACCACGAGTACCGCGGGGTCGATCTCGCCCGATCCTGCCCGCGCGGGAGGTACCAGCACGGCGATCCGCGGTACTCCCGCGACCACGGCGGGGACCGCCAACTGGTACGCCACCGAGGGGTAACTCGCCTTGCCACTGGGCACGAACAAGCCCGCCGATGCGATCGGGGTCACGCGTTCGCCTGCCACCACGCCCGGAGAGACCTCGTGGGACCAGTCCGTGAGTCGTTCGCGGAGCATCGTGTTGTAGCGGTGTACATGGCCGATCGCGAGGCGCAGAGCCGCGTGCAGGGCGTCATCCACGCGCGCCGAGCGCAACTCGTCGGTGCTAACGCGCAGCTGCGAGGGTTGCAGCGACACGCCATCGAAGCGTCGCGTGGCGTCGATGACGGCATCGTCACCGCGACGCGCGACGTCATCAATGAGGGCTCCAATGTCGACGCGGAGCGTCTCAGGCACGACGTCGCGGATCGACCGCGAGACGAGCGCGCGTCGCTGCGTCGCATCCATGCTCGACCACTGCATGCGACGCAGGACCGAGGTCATCATCCGAACCTAGTGTGGGGTCCGTGGGGTTCACCTTCCACAACTGGCTCGAGCCGCCGCACAACCGCGAGGCCTTCTGGGCCGTGCGCGAGGTGACGACGACCGTGCCGATCCGCAACGCGTCGGGACGCATGCACCCGCTGGCCTCCCGACCCGCGGCCCTCGACGACATGCCCGTGCCCACCGCCGACGGGCTCGGCCGCCAGCCGCTCTCGGCGCACCTCGCGGCGACGCAATGCGACGCCATCTGCGTGGTGCGCGACGGCGTCGTGCGCTACGAATGGGCGGCGCCCAGCGCCCCGCCCCACCCCGGCGGGCGCCACCTGCTCATGAGCGTGTCCAAGTCGATGTGCGCCACCGTGCTGGGCGCCGCCGTGGGCCGCGGCGACCTCGCGCTCG
>Ga0233425_10009743_pt1 | contig 12024 bp, 8 predicted proteins | sample Watercolumn_Towu_2_FD_181712 | JGI IMG/M metagenome (GOLD analysis project Ga0233425, IMG submission 181712) | Freshwater microbial communities from Lake Towuti, South Sulawesi, Indonesia - Watercolumn_Towuti2014_140_MG | ecosystem: Environmental > Aquatic > Freshwater > Lake | place: Indonesia...
GGACGAGATCCGGGACATCATCGAAGAGGTGCTCGAGCAGATCGAAGACGAGGACATCGCGGAGAACCTCGATGTCACCACGCGTTACATGCCCGACGAGGAGAGCGGCGGCGGCGGCGGCTGGTAGACCTCAACCTCTCTTCACCAGCTCCAGGCAGTAGGGGTTCTCACCCACCTTCCCCGTGTAACCCAGGTTCGACGACAGGCAGCCCGCGCGGCAGAGCCGCGCGTAGTGGCAGCTCGAGCAGCCACCGCCGAGTTGAGCCGGCGTGAACTTCCGGTTGTAGGAGAAGGCGTCCGGGTCGTCCCAGATCTCGCGGATGCTCCGCTCCGTGACGTTGCCCTCGATCCACGGCGGCTCGGCCGGGAACGAGAGGCAGCCCAGAACGCCGCCGTCCGAGGTGATGCCCAGGGTCTGGAGCCCGGCAGAGCACCCGGTCCAGAACCGCTGCCGGCCGTGGCGATGCCTCGTGATGTCCTCGCATCCGCCGAAGTAGCCCACGTTGTCGGCCGCGCCGAGCCGCAGCGTGCTCCGGTCGCGGTACTCCCGGATGAAGTCCACGAGCCGGAGCAAGTCGGCCGGTTGGAGCACGACGGGGTCGCCGCGGCACATCCGGCCCTCGGGCACGCAGACCTGGAGCCGCCACCGCTTGATCCCGTGCCCCGTCAAGCAGCCGTGCAGCCACGGGAGGTCGTCGAGGTTGGCGCGGGTGATACACGTGATGGCGCTCAGCTCCGTGAAGCCCCGCTCGTGCAGGAGCGCGATGCCCCGCTCGATGCGGGCGAAGGACCCGGGCCGGCGCCTGAGGTCGTCGTGCTCCTCGGGCCTGCCGTCGATGCTCAGTCCCAGGGAACGGAGCGGCGAGGCGGCGACGCGGTCGGCGACCCGCGGGTTGTTCAACGTCCAGCCGTTCGTGATGGAGTTCGCCCAGATCCCGAGCTCCGACAGGCGGCGCGACACGGCCTCCCAGTGCGGCGAGATCAGCGGCTCGCCGCCGAGCAGCGTGACCACGCGGGTCCCTATCGCCGCGAGGTCGTCGCACAGCCGGAGCCACTGGTCGAGGTCGAGCTCTCCGGGCCGCGCCTTGCCCGCGGCCGAGCCGCAGTGCCGGCAGCGCATGTTGCAGCGGAGCGTCATCTCCAGCACGACGTTCCGCGGCTCGCGGGTGATGCGCGAGAGCAGGTATCCCGGGTCCAGCCTCAGCCGTTCGAGGAGCCGCTCGATGCGGCCATCGATGTCCCGCGGTCCGTCCTCGACGTCGGCCGCGGCCCGCCGCGCCGCGTCGAGGAGCTCCGAGTAGCGTCCGGCCTTGCCCGTCATCGGTCCTTCCTCTCGTGATCCTCTCTCGCGCGCCGGAGCGAGTCCAGCGCCAGGTTCCGGACGGCGTGCGCGACCGCGGCCGCAGCGATCCCGCCGGTCGCCTCGAACGTTATCGCCAGCAGCACGCCGCAGAGCCCGGCGTCCAGCAGCGTGACGGCCCGTCGCTCCGGCCGCGCCGCCGGGAGGTGGGCCACGGCGAACGCCGCGCTCGTGACGCCGATCCCCAGCGGTCCGGTGCCGAGCAGCCACAGACCGAGGAGCCGGAAGAGCATCTCCTCGCCGGTCGCGGCAGCGACGACCACCAGCGCTCGCGCCGCGGTCGGCGGGCTCCGGAAGGGCGACGCGACCGTGGCCAGGAGCTGCCGCAGAGCGAACCGGAGCCCCCTGCGCGACGTGACCAGCGTCGTCACGAGGAGGATGATCAGTCCGGCGGGCAACCCGGCCGCCGCGAGCCAGGCGGGCGAAGCCGCGAGCCGGTCCAGGAGGTCGAGCGCGACGACGGCGATCAGCCCCGCCGGCAGCGCGACGATGCCCAGCCTCCTCACACTCCCACCTGCTGCGCCGCCGTCAGCTCGCGGTAGACCGCGACCTCGCTCAGGAGGTCCTCGTGCGCGCCCTGGCCGGCCACGCGGCCGTGGTCGAGCACGACGATCCGCCGCGCCAGGCGAAGCGTGCTCCAGCGGTGCGCGATGATGATCGTGGTCCGGCCCGACATGGCGGTCTCGAGCGCGTCCTGGAGCCGCGCCTCCGTGGCCGGGTCGAGCGCGCTCGTCGCCTCGTCGAAGACCAGCACCCGGGGATCGCGCAGCAGTATCCGGCCGAGCGCCAGGAGTTGCCGCTGCCCGCCCGAGAGCCTGGCGCCACGCTCGCCGATGACCGTGTCGTAGCCATCGCTCAGTCGTTCGATGAACTCGGCTGCGCCGATCGCCTCGGCTGCGCGCGCCACCTCGTCGTCGGAGGCGCCGAGCGATCCGACGCGCAGGTTCTCACGCACCGTGTCATTGAACAGGAACACGTCCTGGCTCACGAGGCCCACGACTTCCCTGAGGCGCGCGAGGCTCAGGTCGCGCAGGTCGTGGCCGTCGAGCCGGACCGCGCCTGACGTCGGGTCGGCGAAGCGGACGAGCAGGTGAGCCAGCGTCGTCTTGCCCGCGCCGGACGGACCAACCAGGCCGACGACCTCACCCGGCTCGATCGACAGGGTCACCTCGTCGAGCGCGCGCTGTCCCTCGACGTGCTCGAAGCTCACGTCCGCCAGCTCGATGCGCCCCTCGACCTGCTCCGGTCTGACCCCACCGCCCGCCGGGTCCGTGACCGCGGGCGGTTGGTCGAGCACCTCGAAGACCCGGTCCGCGGCGGCGATCGCGCCGAGCAGCTCCGCGACCAGCCGAAATATCACGCCCATGGGCCGGAAGAAGGTCCCGAGGTAGTGGTAGAACGCGATCAGCGTGCCGAGGCTCAGCGCGCCGGAGAGCACGCGGGATCCGCCAAAACCCCAGACCACGACGGCGACGGGCACCAGGGTGAGCACGATCCCGAGCCCGGCGGCGACGGACGTGACGAGCTGCTTGCGGAGCTGGACCCGCTTGAGCGCCGTGCCGTGCTCGCGGGTCCGCCTGGCCTCGCGCGACTCGAGCCCGAACGCCTGGACCACCCTGATCCCGGCCAGTGACTCGAAGAGCCGCGCGCTCAGGTCCTCCTGCGACTCCTGGAGCCGGAGCTGCGCCGTGTGGAGCCGGCGCCGGAGCAGCGCGAAGATCGCCGAGACCAGCGGCAGGGTCACGAGCGACACGAGAGCGAGCCGCCAGTCGAGGCGCACGAGGATCACGGCGCCGCCCACGAGGTAGACCAGCTCGCCCGCCGCCTCGAAGAGCCGCTCGCCGATCAGGCCCTGGACCGCGGCCACGTCGTTGGTCAGCCTGGACACGAGGCCGCCGGTCTCCCGGTCCTCGAAATACCGCACGGGCTGCGCCTGGAGGTGCTCGAAGAGGTCCTGGCGGACCGCGAGGTGGACGTTCTCGCGGACCCACGCCGCGCCGTACGAGCCCGCGATCATGAGCCCGTGGCTCACGAGCCACGCGACGCAGATCCCCGCGACGAGCGCGACGAGCAGCCCGGTGTCCCGCGAGGGCAGGGCGTCGTCGATGACGGCGCGTACGAGCAACGGCACGGGGAGGGCCGTCGCGGCGGAGACCAGGCTCGCCAGGAACACCACGGCGGCACCGGCCGGGTGCCGGAGCACGTAGCGGTAGAACCGGACCAGGCTGGACACCCCGCGATTGTAGCTTCTTGAAAAGCTCTGGCGAAACCCCACGTGCTCGTGCCCGTGCTCAGGGCGCAGCCCGGTGCTCGTGCTCGACCTTTTTCGGGAGAGGGAAAGGGAGCGGGAGCGGGAGCGGGGTACGAGGTCAGGTCTTTCCCCGCTTCGCCTCCCGCCGCGTCTCGAGGCGGCGCGCGAGCCACGAGAAGAGGACGACTCCCACCGTGTCGCACGTGAAGTCCAGGATGCTGGGGCTCCTGTAGGGCGAGAACGACTGCACCAGCTCCTCGATCCCGGCGAGCCCGACCACGATCACCGGCGCCAGCCGGAGCCAGGCCAGCCGCGGCTTGCCGGGGAGCAGCGGCCGGAAGTCGAGCGCGCCGTCGAGGAAGAACGCGATAACGCCGATGAAGACCAGGTGCCCCGGCAGGTCGTACCGGGGGAGTATCCGCGAGGCGTCGGGCAGCAGCCCGAGGTAGGCCACGATGCTGATGGCCGTCACCACCGCCAGGTGCACGCCGAGCCCGATGCGCCAGAAACTCCTCGACATCGCGCCGTGCATCGTACTCGATGTCACGCCGACCGCACCTCCTGATTCATGACGCCCCGGAGCCCACATCATGTTCCCGTTTCACTGCTTCTTGTGTCCCATCTTCAAGTCGCCATTCATCATTCATCATTCCACATTCATCATTCCGCACTCGGCATTCCCCCCTCCTCGCCGCCGTGCTAGCTTCCAGTCCCGATGAAGACAGGGGGCGAAGCGGCCGAAAGGGCGAGGCGCGGAGAGCGCCGTTCGATGGGGCGGTACTCCGACCTCGTGCTGGCCCTGCTGGTGTCGGGCGTCGTGGGCATGATGATCCTGCCCCTGCCCACGCAGCTCCTCGACGTCCTGCTCGCCCTGAACCTCGCGCTGGCCGTCACGTTGCTGCTCGTGGCCATCTATGTCAGCGACGCGCTCCGCATCGCCACCTTCCCGACGATCCTGCTCGTGACCACGCTCTACCGACTGGGGCTCAACGTATCGTCCACGCGCTTGATCCTGCTCCAGGCCGACGCGGGCCGCGTGATCGAGGCGTTCGGCGAGTTCGTGGTCCGGGGCAACTACGTGGTCGGCGCCGTCGTGTTCCTCGTGCTCACCATCATCCAGTTCGTGGTCATCGCCAAGGGCTCGGAGCGGGTGGCCGAGGTCGCGGCGCGGTTCACGCTCGACGCGCTGCCGGGCAAGCAGATGGCCATCGACGCCGACCTCAGGGCCGGGCTCATGGACCAGGCCGAGGCGCGCGTCCGGCGCCGCGCGCTCCAGCGCGAGAGCCAGTTCTACGGCGCGATGGACGGCGCGATGAAGTTCGTGAAGGGCGACGCCATCGCGGGGATCGTGATCATCCTGGTCAACATCGGCGCCGGGCTCGCGATCGGCGTGCTCCAGCGCGGCATGGAGGTCGAGCAGGCCCTTCGCGTGTACGGGCTCCTCACGATCGGCGACGGCCTGGTCTGCCAGATCCCGGCGCTCGTCATCTCGACGGCGGCCGGGCTCGTGATCACGCGCGTGGCGTCGGAGGAAGAGGGGGCGCACCTCGGTGAGGAGATCGGCGCCCAGGTCCTGGCCCACCCGCGTGCGCTCGCCGTCACCGCGGGGCTGCTGACGCTCCTCGCCTTCGTCCCGGGCCTGCCCACGGTCCCGTTCCTGATGCTGGGTGTGCTCTGCGCGCTCGGCGCGTTCGGGTTGAACCGCGCTCGCGTCCGGGCGTCGAAGCGAGCCGCCGCGGACGACCTGGGCGAGCCCGCGGCCGAGGACGCGGAGCCCGGCGAGCGCGCGCAGGCCGGGCCGAGCCCCGTCACGCTCGAGGTCGGTCCGGCGCTGGCCGGGCTCGTGGACGCGAAGCGCGCCGGGGCGGCGCTCGGGCCCGCCGTCTCGCGGGTCAGGCAACGCCTGGCCCGGGACCTGGGCGTCCGGGTGCCGCCGGTTCGCGTGCGCGTCGTCAGCGAGGGTCTGGACGACGGGGAGGTCGCGATCCTGCTCGACGACGTGCCCGCGGCCAGGGCGGCGATGCGGGCGGATGCCGTCCTCTGCCACGCCGCGGCGGACGAGCTGCGGAGCCTCGGGATCGACGCCCGGCCGGCGGAGCACCCCCTCTCCGAGCCGGCCTGCTGGGTGCCCGAGACGGCAGCGGACCAGGCGCGGGCCGCGGGCTTCGCCGTCTCGACCGGAACCGAGGTGCTCGCGTCGCACCTCGAGCAGGTCCTGCGCCGCAATGCGGCGTGCTTCGTGGGCCTCCAGGACGTCCAGGCATTGATCGACGGGCTGGAGTCGACCCACCCCGCCCTGGTGCGGGCCGTGATCCCGCGCGTGGTCGGCATCCCGCTGATGGCCGACGTGCTGCGGCGGTTGATCGACGAGGGCGTCAGCATCCGCAACCTCAGGGCAGTGCTCGAGGCGCTGCTCGAGTGGGGCGAGCACGAGAAGGACCCGGTGGCGCTCACCGAGCTGGTGCGTTCGAGCCTGAAGCGGCAGATCACGTACCGCTACACCCACGGCGAGCCGGGGCTGTCGGTGTACCTGCTGTCGCCCGACATCGAGGCCGCGGTGCGATCGGCGGTGCAGCGGTCGTCCACCGGGACGTACCTGGCGCTGGAGCCGGGGCTCGCTCGCGAGATCGTCGCGGCGGTCAAGGGCCGGGTCGCCAGGCCGGCGGGCGGCGACGCCGTCATCCTGACCCAGCCCGACGTGCGCCGCTTCGTGCGCAAGCTGATCGAGCTCGAGGTCCCGCACGCCGCGGTGGTGTCGTACCAGGAGCTGGAGCCCCACGTCGTGGTCCGGCCGCTGGCCAGGATCGGGCTGTAGGGGGCGTCGAGGGAGCGAGATGAGAGCGTTCACGGTCAACCGGAACATCGTCGAGATGGAGTACGCGGTGCGCGGCCCCATCCCGCAACGGGCCGCCGAGCTCCGCGCCGCGGGCCGGCAGACGATCCCCTGCAACATCGGCAACCCCCAGGCGCTGGGACAGAAGCCCATCTCGTACTACCGCCGGGTCCTCGCCCTCCTGCAGCGCCCCGATCTCGTGCAGCGCGAGCGGGTGCTCCGGAATGTCTGCGACCGCGGCGGACTCCCCGACGGGCTCGACCTCTGCTCGGAGCACGAGCTCGCCGTCGCGGAGCGGATGCTCGCGGGCTTCGGCACCGGCGTGGGCGCCTACACCGAGAGCAAGGGGCCGCGCTTCGTCCGCGAGGCCGTGGCGGCGTTCATCGACCGGCGCGACGGTACGCCCGAGGGCTCGCCGCTCCGCTCGGACCCCGAGCGCGTGTTCCTGACCAACGGCGCCAGCGAGGCGGCGAAGCACGTGATCGAGATCCTGCTCGGCTCGCCGACCGCCGGGATCATGATCCCCATCCCCCAGTACCCGCTCTACTCCGCCACGGTCCGCAAGTGTGGGGGCGTTCAGGTCGACTACTTCCCCGACGAGGAGCGGGGCTGGGCCCTGAGCCGCGAGATGCTGGAGGAGCCCCTCGCGGCGGCCCGGCGCCGAGGGATCGACGTCAAGGCGATCGTGGTCATCAACCCGGGCAACCCGACCGGCGCCGTGCTCGACCGCTCCAGCGTGGACGAGGTGATCGAGCTCGCCCTGGACAACGGGCTGGCCATCATCGCGGACGAGGTGTACCAGGACAACCTGTACGGCGCCGAGTTCTTCTCGTTCGCGGAGGTGCTCGGGTCCCGTCCGGTGCCGCTGTTCAGCCTCCACAGCGTGTCGAAGGGGTTCTACGGGGAGTGCGGCCAGCGGGGCGGCTACCTCGAGGTCCGCAACCCGCCCTGCGTCGAGGTCCCCGGACGGCAGGACCTGGACTTCATGGACCTCCTCGTGAAGCAGGCGTCGGTCAGCCTCTGCTCCAACACAATGGGCCACGCGTTGACCTACCTGATGGTCAGCCCGCCTCCGGACGGCTCGGAGCCGTACGAGCGGTTCCGGCAGGAGCGCGCCACGGTCCTGCGGGACCTGTTCGACAAGGCCACCATGATCCGCGGAGCGTTCGAGGAGATGGACGGCGTCGAGTGCTTCGGCCGCACGGGCGCGATGTACCTGTTCCCCCGCCTCGGGATCATGCCGCCGGGAGCCACGGACTTCGACTACTGCATGAGCCTGCTCGAGGAGACGGGGCTGTGCACGGTCAACGGCTCGGGCTTCGGACAGCGTCCCGGGACGCACCACCTGCGCATCGCATTCCTCCCGCCGCGAGAGCAGCTCGAGGAGGTGCTGCCCAGGTGGATCGCCTTCCACAACGACTATGTGCGACGTTGAGGCGACCGGCTTCAGCCGCATCGTCATGGCTCCGGGGCGACTCGTGCTTGGAACCTCCACGGAAGGATGCGACACTCGCGTTCGGGGTCCTCTGCGAGGCCCCGAGGTGGGAGGCGGAGCGATCATGGACCTGAGAGCTCGTCGTGTGATCGGACTTCTCGTCGTGGCGACGGGGCTGCTCTGCATCACCAGGCCGGCCGTGGCCGAGCAGCAGGACCCGGCGCGTCAGCATTTCGAGCGGGGGCGCACGCTCGAGGCGCAGGGAGACCTGGCGGGCGCCCTGGCGGAGCTCGAGCGGGCCATGGAGCTCAGGCCCACGTTCCGGCTCCACCGGTACATGGGCCGGGTCTGTCGCGGCATGGGCCGTCTGCGCGAGTCCCTCGACCACTACCAGACGTTCCTGCGCGACGGACACGGCGTCCTCGATCGCGACGAGCAACAAGAAGCTGAAACGGCCGTGACCGAGCTGCTCGGCCAGCTCGCCAGGTTGACCGTCACCACGGCGGGCGGCGCCCAGGTGCTCGTGGACGGCACACCGGCCGGGACCGCTCCGCTGGCCGAGCCTGTCCGACTCGATCCCGGGCCGCATCAGATCGAGGTCAGGCTCGAGGGCCACGGCGAGGTCCGGCGGCAGGTCACCCTGGCCCAGGGCGAGGCGTTGACCGTCGAGCTGACCCCCGAGCCGCTCGGGACCACGGACCGGCCGCCGGATGCGGCGAATGTCGAGCCCCACGTGGAGCCGGAGCGTGTCGGTTCCGAGGTCGCGACCGACCTCCGGCTGGTGTCGGTCGCGGGCGAGACCCAGGACCGGCGCCGGGTCCACCGCGCCTGGTTCTGGTCGATGCTCAGCACCTCGGTGTCGCTCCTCCTGACGGGCGGCGTGACCGGGGTCGTGGCGCTCCTCGCCCGGGACGAGTACGACAGCCTGAACCGGACGGACCGGAACGACGACGAGGACCAGCGCCTCATCGAGGCCCGTGACACAGTGGAGGTGATGGCCCCGACGACTGATGTGCTCCTCGGTGTTGGCGCCGCCACGGCCGTGGCCGCGCTGGTGCTCGCGTTCTTCACCGATTTCCACGGCGATACCGGCGTCCAGCTCGTCCCGTCCGCGTCCGCGGACAGCGCGGCACTGGTGCTCGCGGGAGGGTTCTGATGTCTCGCGCACGCCTCGTCACGTGTGTCGCGGCCGTGCTCATCCCCGCGTGCTCGCTCATCACGCAGCTCGATCCGATCGTGGAACGGGACGGGTCGGGCGGCGACGGTGACGCGGACGGTGAGCCGGATGGCGACGCGGACGGAGATACCGACACGGACGGCAATACGGGCGGCGACGCGGACGGCGATACCGACGGCGACGCGGATTGCGATGACCTGACGTGCGACTGCTCGAGGATCTCCTTTTCACTTGAGGACCCCCTTTCGCGGGAGGAGACCCGGGACGTGAGCCTCGCGTTCGGATACATCACCGACGATTCCTACCCAGACGCGGTCACGGCCGGACAGCTCGAGGAGGGTTACTTCAACGGGACAGTCATCTTGTACGAAAGCGATCGCACGGCGGAGGGCGTCCCGAGCTCCCACAGGAGACTGGACCTACCGAGTGCGGGGGATGGACTGGTCCCGGGCGGCGCGAGCATCGGCAACCTCGACAACGACGCCGACTTGGAGATCGCCGTGTTCTCGAGCTACGACTACAGAGGGGGCGGAGAGCTCACCGTCGTCAACAACATCGGAGTGAGCAACACGTTCAACTCTGTCCCCGTGGCGCGTCCACTGACGGGAGGAACGCTCGCCAACTTGGGTGACGACCCGTGCGCAGATGTCATTGCTCTGGCGTACGACCCCGGCATAGGCACCGACCCGGTCGGGGGCCTCGTGGTTTGGGTGCGCACCAGTCCGGCCACGCCGATCGACACGATCGTTCCCCTGGAAGTGCCGCTTGGGGAGGACCAGCCCCTGCGCGTCATGCCCGTGGGCTTGAACGGAGACGATGACGATGAAATCGTCGTGTCGGTGCTTTCCAGCGAATCCGGGACGAACCGTCTCCAGCTTTTCGAATGGGACAATGAGGAGACCACCCTCGTGATGCGATCGGACGTGGAAATCGCCTGTACCCCGGTCGCCATGGCCGGGGTGGACATCGATGGCGAAGGTCAGCCGGAGATCCTGTACTCGTGCGGCTCACACGAGGCGCCCGACCTCCATGCCGTGTCCACCGGAGGCGAGCCGTCGCTCGGCGAAGTGAGGGTCATCCCGGGAGTCGCGGGCCCCGTCCGCGCCCTCGCGGTCGGCGACCTCGACGGCGACACAGACATCGACATCGTCACGCACGACGGCGGCCGAGTCCATGTCTACTGTAACTCGGGACGCGGCGACTTCACCGAGGTCGTGCCGCTGGGATCTGACGCCTCGACACCCGCCAGCAACCCCATGATTGGCATCGTTGACGTGAACGGCGACGAGGAGGCGGACCTCGTCGTGTTCCATGACGGGGGAATCTCCGTTTTCAGGGGAGGCCCGGGCTCATGAAGATCTACCTTTCGAAGGTCCTGTCCATCAGGAACCGCATACTGCTCTCGACCACTGGGCTCCTCCTCATCTTCCTCGTCGCCACGCTCCTCGTGACGCAGCGGCAGCTCGAGAAGGCGCTCGCGCGAGGCGACTACCTGGCGCCGCACTTCTCGCGGTTCCTCGGGGCGCAGGAGTACGTCGGCGGGTTCCTCGAGGTCATGGTCGGGACCATGGCGAGCGACGACCGTCTTGGCAGGTGCCTCGCGGAAGCCCACGCTGCTCCGTCGTCAGCCGGCGCTGCCGACCCGACGAAGGCTGTCGCCGCGAGCGCGCCGTGCTCGGTGGCGGATCGGTGGGGGGAGCTGATGGCCAAGCTCGACGCCACCGTCGCGCCCGAGCTCGCCCTCGTCGCAGACGCGGGCGACGTCCCCGCGGCCGGGACCGGCACGGGGCTCTCGGCCGAGACGCTCAGGCGCAGCTTCTTCTACCAGCAGGTGTCGCAGGGGCTGGCGAGCTCGGCCTGGGTCGAGTTCGACGGCGCCGGCTACCTGGCCGCCGGCGCTCCGGTGAAGAACGGTGACGGCTCGAGGGTGGGCACCGTGCTCGTCGGGCTCTCGCTCGACTCGCTCTTCTCGAGCCACGCGGCCCATTCCGACGCCACGCGCGAGAAGCAGCAGAACGTGTTCTTCATCGTCGGTGACCGGTGCCTGGGATCGTCGTTCACGACCAAGGAGGCGGCCCTGGACGACCTGGTCGCGGCCTTCAGGTCCGAGAACCGGCAGAAGGTGAGCGAAGGCGACACGACCCTCGAGGTGATCGTGCTCGGCGATCGGCAGTACGACTTCCACACCCGGCCCCACCCGGTGATCGCCGGCGCGGCGGCGCGCGACGGGCACCTCGTCGTGGCCCGGCAGCGGACGCACTTCGCCGAGCGTCAGACCGAGCTCGCCCGCGCCATCTACTGGACGGGCGGGATCGCCGTGCTGGTCGGGCTCCTGCTGTCGTTCGTCGTGGCGTGGACCATCGTCCGGCCGCTCCGGGGTTTCATCCAGTACACGGAGCAGATGGCCAGGGGCGGCGGCGACCTCACGCACCGCTTCCCCGCCAAGGGGTTCGACGAGCTGGGCGTCCTCGCCCGCAACCTCAACGGGATCCTCGACCACCTCCAGGAGCTGTTCAAGCAGGTCAAGGACTCCAGCCTCGAGGTCGGCAACTCGGCGTCCGAGATCTCCGTGACCGCGGGCCAGCTCCACGAGCGGGCCCAGGAGCAGTACAGCAAGATCACCGAGATCTCCGGCTCGGTCCACGAGATGAACACGAGCATCCACCAGCTCGCGCGTCATGCGTCGCAGGCGGCGGATCACGCGCAGCGCGGGAGCGAGGCGGTCTCGGGAGCCTCCGATGCCATCAGCAACATGAAGACCGTGGTCGTGGACGCGTCGGAGCACGTCAAGACCCTCGGCGAGCACTCGGTGCGCATCGGCAACATCGTCGAGACGATCCGCCAGATCGCCGACCAGACGAGCCTCCTCGCGCTCAACGCGTCGATCGAAGCCGCCCACGCGGGCGACCAGGGCAAGGGGTTCGCCGTCGTGGCCAACGAGGTCTCGAACCTCGCCGACCGCGTGAAG
>Ga0233425_10009744_pt1 | contig 12024 bp, 11 predicted proteins | sample Watercolumn_Towu_2_FD_181712 | JGI IMG/M metagenome (GOLD analysis project Ga0233425, IMG submission 181712) | Freshwater microbial communities from Lake Towuti, South Sulawesi, Indonesia - Watercolumn_Towuti2014_140_MG | ecosystem: Environmental > Aquatic > Freshwater > Lake | place...
GGTACCGGGTACGACGATCGCTTCCCGAGGCGGCTGCGCCTTCCACGCGGGGTCACCGTGGTAGGCCAGACTCAGGCTATCCTGCCGCAGTTGCAGCGCGCCACCTTCCGGGATCTCCGCCAGGGCGTCCTGCAGGAACTTGGCCGACAGGCTGGCGAGAGCCGCCCCGCGCCGGTCGGGCAGGGCGCGGGCAAAGGCCAGGTGGCCGTCTTCCGTGCCGGCGGCGTGGGCTGCGGGCTTGGCCGCCGAATCCAGTGCCTGCTTCACCATCTCCAGGTCGGCGTAGCCCATCTTGGGGGTACGCACCTCGTCCAGGGTGTTTACGTCCGCGGGGAGCAGCCGCACCAGCAGCGCTCCTGGCAGTTGAGCCGTCATCCGCTCCTCTTCGGCGTGGAGTCTGCCGATATCCCCGGAGTTCAAGGCTTCGGCCACCCGCTTCTCGAGGATCATGGCGCTGAGGGCGTCGTCCACCAGCTTCATCAGGTAGGCGATCTGACGCGAGCTGGCGACGGCGGCGCTGCGGGTGGAGTCGGCCGCCCGCTCTCCGGCCTGCTGCCAGGCACCGGCGTAGATGCCGGCGGTGGCCCCGCACTCCAGCAGCAGGACGGCGGCGCCCAGCAGCAGGACGAACTTCTTCACCGACATGGCCAACACCAGGTTATTGCACCCCGGTGTGGCCAAATCCGCCGGAAGCGCGGCGGCTGTCGGTGAATTCCCCGACCTGCTCGAAACTGACTTGGGCGATCGGGACGAATACCATTTGTGCCAGGCGGTCGCCCGGCGCGATGGAGAAGGGTTCGCGTCCCCGATTCCAGCAGGATACGAACACCTCGCCCTGATAGTCGGAGTCGATCAGTCCCACCAGATTTCCCAGGACGATGCCGTGTTTGTGGCCCAGCCCGGAACGCGGCAGCAGCACCGCGGCCAGATGCGGGTCATCGATGTGGATGGCAAATCCGGTGGGGACCAGACGGGTCTCGCCGGGCTGCAGGGTGAGCGGGGCATCCACGCAGGCGCGCAGGTCGAGGCCGGCAGCACCGGCGGTGGCATACTCGGGCAGCGGGATGTCCGCTCCCAGGCGAGAATCAAGGATTTTCAGCTGAATCTTTCGCATGGAAGCGGTCTAGGATCAGGTCCATCAATTGCGCGGCGATGCGGGGCTTCGGCGCCATCGGGAGATGGGCGCTGCCGGTTTTCCAGTATATGTCCAATGCGTTGTCTTCGCTGTCGAAACCGCCGAAAGGGCCTCCCACCCGGTTGGCGGCAATCAGGTCGAGGCCTTTTGCCTCCAGTTTCTGCAGGGCATATTCTTGCAGATCGGAGGTTTCCGCGGCAAAACCGACGACGAAGGGGCGCTCCGGGAGTGCCGCGACGGCGCTGATGATGTCGGCCGTACGGGTCAGGGTTACGGTCAAGCTGCCCTCCGTCTTCTTGATCTTTTCCGCGGCGCAGGCGACCGGGGTGTAGTCGGCGACCGCCGCCGCGCCGATGAAGATCTGCTGACCTGCGATCCGTTCCATCACGGCCCGGTACATCTGTTCCGCGGTTTCGACCCGGCACAGGGTGGCACCGGCCAGGTCGGGCAGTGCCGTCGGACCGCTCACCAGACTCACCCGGGCGCCCCGCCGCAGCGCTTCCGCGGCGACGGCGTAACCCATCCGGCCGGAACTGCGGTTGCCGATGAAACGGACGGGATCGATGGGTTCGCGGGTGGGGCCGGCGGTGATCAACAGTGCGAGGCCGCCAAGATTGCCGGGACAGGCGGCCTCCACCCGCTGGACCAGTTCCGCTGGTTCCAGCATGCGGCCATCGCCGCTCTCGCCGCAGGCCAGGCTTCCGCTGGCGGGTCCCAGCACGGTCACCCCGCGGTTCTGCAGCACGGCGACGTTGTCGCGGGTCGCGGGGTGGTCCCACATGGCGCTGTTCATGGCCGGCGCCACCAGCAGGGGCGCCCGGCTCGCCAGACATAGGGTGGACAGCAGGTCGCCGGCGCTGCCGGCTCGCAGGCGTGCCAGAAAGTCGGCGCTGGCCGGCGCGATCAGGACCAGTTCGGCCCAGCGCGCCAGGCTGATGTGGTCCATCGCCGATTCCTCTGCCGCATCCAGCAATTCCATGTGGACCCGGTTGCCGGACAAGGCCTGGAAGGTCAGGGGCGCCACGAAGTGGGCGGCGGCGGGGGTGAGGACTACCCGCACCTCGGCTTGCGCGGCGCGCAGCAACCGGGCGAGTTCGGCGGCCTTGTAGGCGGCGATGCCGCCGGTGACTCCCAGCAGGACGCGGATACGGGCCAATCGGCTCAAGTCGGTTCAGTCGGTGGCGGAAAGGAAGCGCTGATTATGGCAAGTTTGGCGGCTTGCTTCTATGCTTGCCCAGCCTGGACCGCTGCAATCTGAGGGAGCTCCCGGGAGAACCACGATGCCGATCACGGACTGGCCGGACGCCGAACGGCCGCGCGAGAAATTGCTTCAGAAGGGCCCAGAGGCCCTGTCCGACGCCGAACTGCTGGCGATCTTCCTGCGCACCGGCAGTCGCGGCAAGACGGCGGTGGATCTGGGACGGGACTTGCTGCAGGAGTTCGGCTCCCTGCGGGCGCTGTTGCAGGCGGACCTGGCGCGCTTCTGCCGCGGCGGCGGTCTGGGCGTGGCCAAATACGTGCAGTTGCAGGCGGTCCTGGAGATGTCGCGGCGCCACCTGCAGGAAGAACTCGAGCGCGGTGATGCCCTCACCAGTCCCGACCTCACCCGCCGTTTTCTGACCGCGCGGTTGCGCGCCTATTCCCATGAAGTCTTCGGCTGTCTGTTGTTGGACAATCAGAACCGGGTGCTGCGCTGGGAGGAGTTGTTTCGCGGCACCATCGACGGCGCCAGCGTCTATCCGCGGGAAGTGGTCAAGCTGGCCTTGTCCAGCAACGCCGCGGCGGTGATCTTCGCCCACAACCATCCTTCCGGTGTCGCCGAGCCCAGCAGCGCCGACCGCGCCATTACCAGCCATCTGAAGCAGGCCTTGGCGCTGGTGGAGATCCGCGTGCTGGACCACTTCATCATCGGTGACGGCCAGCATCCCTATTCCTTTGCCGAACACGGCTTGCTCTAGTGGCAGAAACCAGCGATTCCAGGTTCGCTCCAGTCGTCCTCGTCACCGGTGCCGGCCAACGGGTCGGCGCCGCCATCGCGCACAACCTGCACGGCGCGGGCTACCGCATCATCGTGCACTACCACCGCTCCGCCGCCGAAGCGAAGCGGCTGGCGGCGGAACTGAACCGGGAACGGCCCGAATCCGCCCACGCGCTTTACGCCGACCTGCTCGATGCCGGTGGCCGGAGCGAACTGGTGGAGCGGGCGGCGGCCTGCTGGCAACGGCTCGACGTGCTGGTGAACAATGCCTCACGGTTCGCGCCGACCCCTCTGGGGCCGACCAGCCCGGCGGACTGGGACGGCCTGTTGGCGGTGAATCTGGCGGCGCCTTTCTTCCTGAGCCAGGCCGCCGTTCCCCACTTGCGCGAGCAGACCGGGTGCATCGTCAATCTGGTCGACATTCATGCGGAACGGGGGCTGCCCGCCTACGCCGCCTACGGCGCGGCGAAGGCCGGTCTGGTGTGTCTGACCCGCACACTGGCCAAGGAGCTGGCACCGCAGATCCGGGTCAACGCGGTCGCGCCGGGGGCTATCTTGTGGCCGTCTGAGGACGCCGATGGGGAGCGTCAGCGCCAGGTGCTGGCGCGGATACCCTTGGGTCGCACCGGTACCGTGGAGGATGTGGCGATGGCCGTGAGATACCTGATCGAGGCACCCTATGTCACCGGCCAGGTGCTGGCGGTGGACGGCGGCCGCAGCGTGAATGGCTGATCAATCTGCGGCGGGCGGGGTCGGCGTTCGGGCAAAGGCGATCCGGCGCTGCCGCGACAGCCGTTTGTCGAAGTCCTGCCAGAGTTCGGCGAAGCTCCGCTGCAGGGTCGGGTGGCTGCGGTCGCCGGCAATCTCGGCCAGGGGTTCCAGCATGAAGGCGTAGCGGGTGATGTCCGCCCGTGGCAACTTGAGGTGATCCAGTTCGACGATTTCGTCCCCGTACAGAAGCAGGTCGATGTCCAGGGTGCGCGGCGCGAATTTGCGGCTGTCCCGGGTGCGGCCGTGGCGGGTCTCGATGGCACTGAGCCGCTCGCCGATCTCGGCGGGGGGGAGGTCGGTGGCGAAGGCAACCACCAGGTTGTAAAAGGGGTCGCCGTCGAAGCCGACCGCTTCGCTTTCGTACACGCTGGAAATCTGCAACGGGCCGAAGGCCTGTTCCAGGTCGTCGAGCGCTCCGCGAATGTGGACATCGCGGTCGATGTTACTGCCCAGGCTGAGATAGACGATGGTCATGTCAGGCGGGCGAGCCGCGTTCGATGATGACGCCGACGTCGCTGGCGCCGCTGATGGCACCCTTCTTGTTGAGACTGACCTTGACCCAGGGTGTGGGGAACTCCTCCAGTATTAGGGCGGCGATGCGTTCCGCCAGGGTTTCCACCAGAAGGAATTCGCTGTTTTCGACGAACGCAGTGACCCGTTTCGACACGGCCTTGTAGTCCAGGGTGTCGGCAATGCAGTCGGTCGCCGCTGCGGAACGGATGTCCGTTCCCATCTCCAGATCCAGCAGGATGGTCTGGCGAATGCGGCGTTCCCATTCGTAGATCCCGATGATCGTCTCGATCTTCAGGCCTCGCAAAAATATAATGTCCATCGTCGTTCCGGCAGGCAGAGAGTGCCGGATTTGGTATCACAGCTGGCTGTTCCAACACAACTCGAAATCAGCGGGAATCTTGGCGATCATGTGGCAAGGGCTACTCATTCCGTTCGGCTACCTCCTCGGTTCAGTGAACACCGCGATCCCGCTCAGCCGAATCCTGAAGCTGCCGGATCCCCGCACCGAGGGCTCGAAAAATCCCGGTGCCACCAACATGCTGCGGCTGGGGGGCAAGCGCGCCGCCGCCCTCACCCTCGCCGGCGACATGCTTAAGGGCTTGCTGCCGATGGTGGTCGGCCGTGCCTTGGAGGCGGACCCGGTGCTGCTCGCGGCGACGGGGGCGGCAGTTTTTGTGGGCCATCTGTTCCCGGTGTTTTTCGGTTTTCAGGGGGGAAAAGGCGTGGCCACCGCATGGGGTGTGCTGACCGGATTCTCCTGGTTGGTGGGGTTGCTGATGCCGGTCACCTGGGTGGTGGTGGCGAAGCTGACCCGGATTTCCTCGGTTTCCGCCCTGGTTGCCGCTTGCCTGGCGCCGGTCTATCTCTGGTTGATCGCGCGGGAGCCGGTTTTCGTCCTGACTTCGGTCGCCATGACCGCCGTCATGATCTGGAGCCATCGCGCGAACATCCAGCGCTTGCTGCGGGGGGAAGAGGGTCGCATCGGCGGCTGACCTCTGGTCGGTGAAAGGCCGGTGCTTGCTCCGCGGCGGGAACCGCGGTCACCTAGGTATTTCGGCCTCCGGCAAGCTGTCCAGCGGCCAGCGCGGCCGGGCATCGATCTCCAGGCCACCCTGCTGCCCGGCCAGCAGCCGCTGACAGCCGGCATAGGCGATCATGGCGCCGTTGTCGGTACAAAATTCGAGGCGCGGAAAATAGACTTCGATCGCCTCGTTCACCGCCAGATCCTGCAATCGTTCCCGCATCAAACGGTTGGCACTGACCCCGCCGGCCACCACCAGACGGCTCAGGCCGCTCTGCCGCAAGGCGCGGCGGCTCTTGATGAGCAGGGTATCCACCACCGCCTCCTGAAACGCGGCGGCGATGTCGGCGCGGTCCTGCTCAGTCCGGGACGACTGTGCCAACGCCGTCAGGGTATGGGTCTTGAGTCCGCTAAAGCTGAAGTCCAGCCCGGGCCGATCGGTCATCGGACGGGGGAAGCTGCGCTGCGGCGGGCCGGCCAGGTCCGCCAGGCGCGCCAGGGCCGGTCCGCCGGGATATCCCAGACCCAGCATCTTAGCGGTCTTGTCGAAGGCCTCGCCGGCGGCATCGTCGACCGATTCGCCCAAGGTCCGATAACGGCCGACACCCGCCACCTCCACCAGCAGGGTGTGCCCGCCGGAAACCAGCAAGGCTACGAAGGGAAAAGGCGGCGGCTGGGGCTCCAGCATGGGGGCGAGCAGATGGCCTTCCATGTGATGAACGGCCAGCGCCGGCACACCCCAGCTCCAGGCCAGGCTGCGTGCCACCGCGGCGCCGACCATCAGCGCGCCGATCAGGCCGGGGCCGCCGGTGTAGGCGATGCCGCCGATTTCCCCGGGTGCGACGCCGGCCTCGCGGAGGGTGACGCGAAGCAATGGCAGCAGCTTGCGAATGTGGTCGCGGGATGCCAGTTCCGGTACCACCCCCCCGTATTCGGCGTGGGTCGCGACTTGCGAATAGAGCCGATGGGAGCGCAGTCCGCGCTCCGCATCGAACACCGCCGCCCCGGTTTCGTCGCAGGAGGTTTCGATTCCCAGGACGATCATCGGATTGCTCTTGGGCCGGCGCCGGCGGCGAACTCTCTATGGAGAAGACGACGGCTTGGGGTACGGATGGATGCCGATCGGGCAAGGAAAATGCCTGAGCAGCGACCCATCGCAGCAGCAGCGCCGCAATTCCGGATGGCGGAGGCGGGGCGCCGTGACGACGACGGGCTGCCCCAGGGGCGCGAGGTTGATCGGGGCGACTCCAAGACCACGGGAGGCAACGGCTATTTTTATTGGGAGATTAGCGAGTATAATTGCAGGCTTGCCTACCGGGATAGAAGGTCTCGGTGCGCAGGAATCTTTCCATCCACTTTTTCGGGGAGTTACATGCCTTCAATCAGAATTCGAGAAAACGAGCCTTTTGAAATCGCCATTCGCCGATTCAAGCGCGCCTGCGAGAAGGCCGGCGTGTTGTCGGAAGTACGGCGCCGGGAATTCTACGAGAAACCCACGGAGGAGCGGAAGCGCAAGGCCGCCGCCGCGGTCAAGCGGCATCTGAAGAAGCTGTCGCGGGAGCGCTTCGCCTTGCAGAATCTGCGGAAAGGCCGTCCTACTCCCTGATTGGCCGGGCACAGCCGATATGTCTCTGAGAACAACGATCCAGGATGATATGAAAGCCGCCATGAAGAGTGGGGCTAAGGAGCGGCTGGCGGCGATCCGGCTGATCCTCGCCGCCGTCAAGCAGCGGGAAGTGGATGAACGCTGCGAATTGACCGACGCCGACATCCTGGTGGTGCTGGACAAGATGATCAAGCAGCGACGCGAGTCCATCGCCCAGTACAGCAAAGCCGGGCGTACCGACCTGGCGGAGGCGGAGGCCGCCGAGATCTCGGTGATCCAGGGCTATCTGCCGGCGGCGCTGAGCGCGGAGGAAATCGAACGGATCGTCCAGGAAGCCATGGCGACGGTGGGTGCCAAGACGGTGGCCGACATCGGCAAGGTCATGAATCTGGCCAAGCCCCGCTTGCAGGGGCGGGCCGACATGAGCCAGGTCAGCGCCCGCATCAAGTCGCTCCTCGGCTGAGGGCACCGCTGCCGCGGCGGCCAGTCCAACCGCCGAACATGGCTGGCAGAATACCCCAGGCATTCGTTCGCGATCTGATCGCCCGCGTCGATCTGGTCGATCTCATCGACAAACGGGTGCCACTCAAACAGTCGGGCGCCAATTTCACGGCACGCTGCCCGTTTCACTCGGAAAAGACCCCAAGCTTTTCGGTCAATCGCAGCAAGCAGTTCTATCACTGCTTCGGCTGCGGCGTGCACGGCAATGCCATCTCCTTTCTGATGGAGTATGAGCGCTTGAGCTTTCCGGAAGCGGTCGCCGCCCTCGCCTCCGAACTGGGCATCGAGGTTCCCCGCGAGGTCGCGGTGGCGGCTCCGGCACCGGAAGGTCAAAGTTTGGAGGCCTTGTTCGATGTCCAGGACCAGGCCGCTCGGTTTTACTCGAAGCAATTCAAATCGCACCCGGAAGGGCGGCGCGCCGCTGAGTATCTGATCCAGCGGGGCGTTTCCGGGGAAACCGCCAAGACCTACCGGCTCGGCTACGCTCCGCCGGGATGGCGCAATCTGCCTGAGTCGATGCCGGTTCCGCGCCTCGAGGCGAGCGGCCTGGTGGTTCGCAATCCGGACGGGCACTACGATCGCTTCCGCGATCGCATCATCTTCCCCATTCGCGACCGCAGAGGCCGGGTGATCGGTTTCGGCGGTCGCGTGCTCGGCGACGACAAGCCGAAATATCTCAATTCGCCGGAAACGCCGGTTTTCACCAAACACCGTGAGGTTTACGGGCTGTACGAACTGCTGAAGGCGGTCCGGCGGCCGGAACGAATCCTGGTCGTGGAAGGGTATATGGACGTCATCAGCCTGGTCCAGAGGGGGATTCCATACGTCGTCGCCACCTTGGGAACGGCGACGTCCGAGGATCACGTCAATCTCCTGTTTCGCTTCACCGATGAACTGGTGTTTTGCTTCGACGGCGATGCGGCCGGGCTGGCTGCGGCGTGGAAGGCCGTGGCGGCGGTCCTGCCGGCCCTGCGCGACGGCAAGAAGGCGAGCTTTTTGACGCTAACCGAAGGGCACGATCCCGATTCGCTGGTGCGTGCCGAAGGAGCGGACGGTTTTCGGCGGCGGATCAGCGGGTCTGTCGTCCTGTCCGACTATTTTTTTCAACATCTGCTGACCGACCACAGTCTTGCCAGCCTGGAAGGCAAAGCCGCGCTAATACATTCCGCGCAGCCGCTGTTGGGCCGGCTTCCGGCCGGCAATCTGCAGCGGATGATGTCGGCGCGGCTGGCCGATCTGACCGGGATCGATGGGGCGGGCGGAAAAAAATCGGCTACGCTTACCCGGAACTCCAATCGCCGCAACCCATCGAATCTTCGTCCCTCCCTGGTTCGGACGATTCTGGCTTTGCTGGTGCGGCATCCCGGCTTGATTCGCTTCCTCGACGAGGAAAGCCGTCGCCTGCTGTGCGCAAATGAACGGCTACAGCCGTTTCCGGAAAAGCTATTCGCCGTTCTGGAGAGTCACCCGGAGCTCAGTCTTGGCGGGATCTTGGAGGAGTTTCGGGGGAGTGATCAGGAGTCCCCCGTATTGGCGCTGGCGAACTGGGCCGAGAACATCCCCGAGGAGCGTGCCGAGCAGGAATTCCGCGATGCCTTGAACCGTTATCGGGACGGTGCCCAGGATCGGAAGCTGGCGCTGCTCCTGGATCGGCTTAAGATCGGAGGGCTGGCACCGGCGGAACGGGAAGAACTGGAGAACTTGCTGCGACGACGGTGAGGTCTCTGCCGTTGGGAAACTGCCAGCGCTCCCGGGAGCATAATGACTTGGAGTCCCAATGCGCTGTTTCGTCCCGACCGGGCGTAACACCGCAGTCTCTCCGGCACGGTTGGGAAAAAATGCCGTTGGTCGTTGTGCCATGGGCCCGGCGTCAATGGCGGGCGAGAGTGGCGACCCGCAGCAATCCGTTGCTTCAAACTGCAGGTTCCCGTGTCCGGAAGTTATAGAGGGGCAGCGAAGCGGTGCTTGGAAACGCGCGGCGCGGCATTGGGAAATCAGACGGTGGAAGTAAGGCACCCAGTGGTGAGGGAGAGCCGGAGAGTCCTCCGAATCCGGAGGAAAACGGCCAACGCGGGCCGGGCGTACACGGTGCTGTCGTGGGAAACTGCGGAATCGCGCATTTTCCGAAAGGCGATCCGGATGTAAAATTATCGATCCTCCTTCGTGCGGAAGACGTTACAGGTCCTTACAGGTAATGAACCAAGAACAGCAGCAATCTCAGCTCAAGGAACTGATTGCAAAAGGAAAGATGCAAGGGTTTCTGACTTATTCGGAAGTCAACGACCATTTGCCCAGCGATGTTGTCGATGCCGAACAGATGGAAGACATCATCGGCATGATCAACGACATGGGCATTGAAGTCCACGAAGATGCACCCGATACGGATCTGATCCAGGATGCCGCGGTCGTGACCGACGACGACGAGGATGAGGCGGCCGAAGTGGCGGCAGCGCTGGCGTCCTCGGTGGATGCCGAACTGGGGCGGACGACGGATCCGGTCCGCATGTACATGCGGGAAATGGGAACCGTCGAATTGCTGACCCGCGAAGGTGAGTTGGTCATTGCCAAGCGGATCGAGGAAGGACTCAACCAAGCGGCGCGGGAACTGGTCCGCTTCTCTGCTGCAATGCAGTATTTCGTGAAGGCGTTCGATCGGGTTCAGAGCGGTGAGATTCGCTTGTCTGATCTGATCTCCGACTTCTTCGACCCAAATCAGGCGGAATCGGCGGTCCTGGAAGAGGACACCGAATCGGACCTGATCGACGATTCCGAGAGCGGTCCGGATCCAGAACTGGTGAAGGAAAAGCTGGAGACCTTTCGCAAGCAACTGAAGGCCGCCGTGTCGGCGCAGAATCGGCACGGAAGTCAGAATCCGAAGGCGCAAAAGGCCTTCGAGACCCTGGCCGAGCAATTTCTCGAGTTCAAGAAGACGCCGCAGTTTTTCAAGGAAATCAGTGATGTTCTGTGGACGGCCGTGGACCGGATCCGCGAGCAGGAGCGGTTGATCTCGGACATCGTGGTGACGAAGGCACGCGAGCCGCGTGCCGGCTTCCTTCGTTCCTATCTCGGACACGAATCGGACCCGCAGTGGCTGGAAGATCTTTTGGCACGCAACGGCACCCTACAGACCAATTCTTCCGGCTATGTCGAGGACATCAAGCGGGCCCAGATGCGCTTGACCCAGATTGAGAAGGAGCATGGATTGAGTGTGGGGGAGATCAAGGAGATCCATCGCCGCATGTCGGTGGGGGAGACCCAGGCGCGCATGGCCAAGAAAGAAATGATCGAGGCCAACCTCCGTCTGGTCATTTCCATTGCCAAGAAATACACCAATCGCGGCTTGCAGTTTCTCGATCTGATCCAGGAAGGGAACATCGGTTTGATGAAGGCAGTGGACAAGTTCGAATACCGCCGCGGATACAAGTTCTCCACCTATGCTACCTGGTGGATCCGCCAGGCCATCACCCGCTCCATCGCCGACCAGGCGCGCACCATCCGCATCCCGGTCCATATGATCGAGACCATCAACAAGCTCAACCGAATCTCCCGCCAGATGCTCCAGGAAATGGGCCGGGAGCCGACTCCGGAGGAACTCGCGGAGCGCATGGAAATGCCGGAAGACAAGGTGCGCAAGGTGCTCAAGATCGCCAAGGAGCCCATTTCCATGGAGACCCCCATCGGTGACGACGAGGATTCCCACCTGGGCGATTTCATCGAGGATTCCCGAGCGATGTCGCCGGTCGAATCGGCGACGGTGGCCGGACTCCGCGAAACCACGCAGCAGGTTTTGGCCGGACTGACGGCGCGGGAAGCCAAAGTGTTGCGGATGCGGTTCGGTATCGACATGAACACCGACCACACACTGGAAGAGGTGGGCAAGCAATTCGACGTCACCCGCGAGCGGATCCGCCAAATCGAAGCCAAAGCCCTGCGCAAGCTGCGCCACCCTTCCCGTTCGGAGCAGCTGAAGAGCTTTATCGATATCGATTGATAGCGAGGGCCCTTAGCTCAGCGGTCAGAGCAGGGGACTCATAATCCCTTGGTCCAAGGTTCAAATCCTTGAGGGCCCACCATATTTAACAAAGGCTTGTAGAAATGCAAGCCTTTTTTGTTTTCCCAGGGCTACGCCGGGGCTACGGTTCCAGACAAAGTGCTCCGTTGCCATGCTTCCAATATATGACCGTTGAGTCGAAATCAAATGAGTAACACGGTCGGTTGGCCGGGCCGAACTGGAGGCCGTCGCCTGGCTGAGTTTAACGTCGAGGGGTGTAGAGAAATCAGTCGATTGTTCTTCAAAATTGATCACATGGTAGTCCGTCAAAATGCCCGTTTGACGCTTCTGAAATCTGCAACTTAGGCGTAAGCTTCTGGAACACCGCCAACGAATAAGGTTAGATCGTGAGAGCGAAGCGTAGCGGAGCTCTCCACGATCTGAACCGATTGTTGGACGAGCCCGGCCCCGGAGTGGGGCACGGGCTATGAAAATAGCTTTTGGAGTT
>Ga0233425_10009745_pt1 | contig 12022 bp, 17 predicted proteins | sample Watercolumn_Towu_2_FD_181712 | JGI IMG/M metagenome (GOLD analysis project Ga0233425, IMG submission 181712) | Freshwater microbial communities from Lake Towuti, South Sulawesi, Indonesia - Watercolumn_Towuti2014_140_MG | ecosystem: Environmental > Aquatic > Freshwater > Lake | place...
TGGTATCGATGAAAAAGTCATCAAGAGATATGTTCAATATCAGGAGAAGGTCGATAAGGGCCAACTCCAATTAAAGTTCGATTTTGGTTTTTAGTGCCACGGGCGTGAGCCCGTGGGTATCTACTACGGGGTAAAACTAAAAATGAAATGTGAACAGCCGAAACCGTATTTGGCACGGGTCAAACAGAGCATGTCACAAGGATTAACACGGCAAATTTTTTTTTCCAGAAAAGGAGCGTTCCTTTTCTGGAGATCACCTTCCGCCGCAGGCGGATGAGGCTAGCTCTTGGTCTTACCCGCGTCATCCGGGAAATCCGTGCCAAAAAATATATTCTCCTATTAATCAGCCATAATTTTTTAATTGTGACTCTTCTCCCTTAATGCCGAAACCCGGATCATTACTTGAAACCCTCTTCCCTTTCCTGTCCTAAGTGCGGTTCATCCCGGCTTCGCCGCAGCCATTCCAAGGGCCTCGTTGAGCGTATTCAGAAGCGTTTTAATCGTCGGGCTTTTCTCTGTAAGGATTGCGGATGGCGGGGGGCGTTGAAAGCGCCTAAGCTTCGGACCCTTAACTCTTCAATGACCATTCCTGGTATCGTCGTCACCGGTATCGCCTTGCTGATCGGGATTTGGATATTGATCCGCCTTCTGCCTAGTGAATGAAGGGGGACCCTCTCAATCCTCAAGAGGAGCGCTCCTTAGTGCGGTAAGGTTAACGATCCCGCAACGATCATGGATGAATGCATAAACTATAAAAACCATTTGGACTAAAAAAACCGAGAGGATACTCCATGCAATTTATAGATTTAGCTGCCCAGCAACAAAGAATAAAGGATAAAATTGATACCGGAATACAGAAAGTCCTTGCCCACGGCCAATATATAATGGGTCCCGAGATCGAGGAATTGGAAAACAAACTCGCCGGGTTCGTCAAGACAAAGCAGGCTATTTCCTGCGCCTCAGGCACCGATGCCTTGCTGTTGGCTCTGCTGGCTTACGGCGTCGGACCCGGGGATGCCATATTCACCACTCCTTTCACTTTTTTCGCCACGGCCGAGGTCATCAGCCTTCTGGGCGCCAATCCGGTCTTTGTTGATATCGATCCCGAAACGTTTAACATCGACCCGAACAAACTCGGTCTGGCCATCGAAGCCCTCAAGGAGGGTGATCGCGGTGTTTATCCTTTGCCTCAATCCTCAAGTGCAGCGCTCCTCAGGCAAGGCGCTCCTTTGGCTAAAAATTCTTCCCCTTTGAGCTTTGAGCTTTCAGCTTTAAGCCCTCGCGGTATTATCGCGGTCGATCTCTTCGGCCTTCCCGCCGATTATGATTCAATAAATGCCGTCGCCCAAAAACACAATCTCTTCGTCATCGAAGACGCCGCTCAATCCTTCGGAGCGGACTATAAGGGCAAGAAGGCCTGTGCCTTATCGGAAATCACCTGTACCTCCTTCTTTCCGGCCAAGCCGTTGGGCTGTTATGGAGACGGGGGGATGTGTTTTACCGATAATGATAACCTGGCTGAGATCATGCGTTCTCTCCGGATTCACGGCCAGGGAGACCACAAATATGACAATGTCCGGATCGGCCTCAACGGCCGGATGGACACGCTTCAGGCCGCCATTTTATTGGCCAAGTTTGATATATTCCCCGAAGAAATAGAACTTCGCCAACAAGTCGCCGGTCGCTACAATGAAATGCTCTTTCCTCAAGCCTCAAGCGGAGCGCTCCTCCTGCCTCAAACACCTGGCTATGCCAGGTCTGTCTGGGCCCAATATTCTCTTTTGGCCAAAGATGAAGCGTATCGCTCTCTGATCCAATCCCGCTTGAAGGCGGCCGGCATTCCTACGGCTATCTATTATTCTAAACCGTTACACCTCCAAGCGGCCTTCTCCTATCTGGGTTACCAAGAAGGCGACTTTCCCATCAGTGAAGATTACGCCAAACGTATCTTCAGCCTGCCCATGCATCCGTACCTCAAAAATGAGGTCCAAGAACGAATTGCCCAGATCATAAAAGGTTGAGTTCTATGGGGTTAGAAATGCCTGGACGCTAAGGGGTGGGAGATCAATAATGAATGGAGTGAACAGCGTCTTCCGAATTCAATCTCTTATTGACAGGATTTTCTGTAGGATATAAAATCCGATAAAAAGTATGATAATCGGAGTTCTTCATGAAAACCAAGAAGAAAATTAGTATCACTATCGATGAAAGTTTATACCGGGCCGTTGATCAAGCGTCAAGACGGTTTAAGGTGGCCAGGAGTCAATTAGCCCAGGAGGCCTTATCTCTCTGGCTGAAAAAGAAGACGGAAGCTCTGATGATTAAGGGGTATAAGGAAATGGCCGTGGAAGATCAAGGATTGGCTGAAATCTTCTTGAATGCTCAAAGAGAGGTCCTCCGATGAAGGATTTCCCTTTAAGAGGAGAAATTTGGTCGGTCAACTGGAACCCGGCTCGGGGAAGTGAACAGGCCGGGATTAGACCGGCCTTAGTCATTCAAAATGATATTGGGAATGAACATGCTTCGACGACTATTGTGGCCGCTATTTCCACAACCATACAATTATATCCTATGAATGTATCCCTGGAGCCTCCCGAGGGAGGATTGACCAAGCCATCTATTGTAAAAACTGGACAGATTTTGACCGTCTCTAAGGAGCGTCTGAAAAAGAAACTCGGAAAAATCAACCAGGAAAAAATGGAGGAGGTTAACCGAGCCCTTCAATTGAGCCTGGGCCTTTGAACGTTTACTTTGCCGGGATACTAAAAGACACAGATGATGAATTTAAAAGGATTTAAGGAGCCGCTGAGGTATTAATGCAAACCATCGACCAGATAAAAGAATTGATCAGGCAGAACAAAGATGATTTAAGGTTGCAATACGGAGTTAGAGAGATCGGCATTTTCGGTTCCTTTGCTAAAGGTACGCAAAAGGCAGGCAGCGACCTTGATATCTTAATTGAATTTGAAAAACCAATCGGATTCGTGAGATTTATGAGGCTTGAAAGTCGCCTGTCTGAACTTTTCGGAATCAGGGTTGAACTTGTAACGAAAAATGCCCTAAAACCCTATATCGGACAACGTATTCTACGGGAAGTTATCTATGTCTGACGATCGGCTTTTACAAGATTATCTGAATGATATTCTCGAGTCTATTACAGTATAATGGATTTTACAGTCGGAATAACCGTTAATCAATTCTCTAATGATCGGAAAACGATAAAAGCGGTTATCCGGTGTTTGGAAGTAGTGGGCGAAGCAGTAAATAAAATACCTCAAGATATCAGGGGGAAATATCCTGATGTTCCCTGGACTGAAATAATCGGGATGAGAAATCGTCTAATAGATGAATATTTCGGCGTGGATATTGATGTTCTTTGGCAAACTATTCAGGAAGATATAAAACCGCTGCAGGTTTTAATCAAAAAGATATCCATTGCCGGAGGCTGAGCCGGTTGGTCTGAATCTCTTTCTAAGTCCCATTTCCAGGGGACGCTCTTTAGGCGAAGCCCCCCTCAGAGATTCAGACAAAAAAAATCACTCAGCGACCTCTGCGGACTCGATCGAAGCGGGCGGTTAAAAAGGGTTTCACCTTATTTTTCATTGCGCAGCAAGCAAAGCTTTTCCCCTGGGAGAGTCGCCAGGGGAAAAAGAAATGTCCAGCATTTGTCTGTCTTGGTCAAGCGCAGCGGGCGGTTAAAAGATGAAGTTTTCTTGGACGGTTACAAGATTAAAAGAGTTTTAGATGGTTCCACGGGAAAGAGATAACCCCAAGGAGGCGACGAGGCAAACAAATTTACCAACCAGGCGAAATAATATCACAAGAGCCAAGAGCAGATCTGACCCTTTTGTCGACCCTTTTGTCACGGTTTACGACACTTATTAAAAATGCTATTGATGCGAAGGTCAGGCAGATGGCCTTTAATCTCTTTCGGGGGGCAAAGATTGTTCTGGCCACCTAGAGCAAAGGGAGAGGTACGCCCAAATTATGGGCCAAGATCCCCGAAGGGGGAAAAGGTAGGCCCATAGGGCTATGTTAACCATCTTTTGGCCATGGTTTTAGTGTAATAAACAGGGTTTTGAAGCAAGAATTTAAGAAAAATTTTTGAAAAATTCAAATGGTAAAAAATTTGGCGTCTGAACCATTAATTCAAAGGTCTCGTCGGAACAACCCCACTCCGTAACCCTGCTTCTCCCCGTTCTTCATACGCCAACGACGAATAACGTCTTGACTGCATCCTGCCTCCTTACTCAGCAGAGAAACCGGGATCCCTTCTTCCAGCCTCAACTTCACACAACGAAGCTTAAACTCAAACCCATACCGCTTCCCATACTGACTTTCTTTCCCTTTAACTCTCTTCTTTATTCCTCCTACTTCTTCCATGACGACACCCTTTTCTCCCTCTCAGGAGTGTCACCCATTTTACCCTTCTCTTTTATCTCATGATCTGGTAGTTAGGACAATAAATAGTCTCAAGACCCAAGCCTCAAGTCTCCTTCAATTCAATTAGTCACGGACAGACGCAGACGAACATAGACAGGAATTTTTGGAACGGATGAACCCTAGAAGGCTATTTGTTATTAAGAAATCAGAGAGCTGATTTCTTAATAAATTCCGTCTGCCTGCAGCAGAAGGGAAAACTTTACCAACCAATGACCTTAATTGGTAGTTAAATGAGATCGTTTGAATTGTTTTAATTCTCTCACTTCGAAGGAATAGGCTCGGCCGATTTTATACGCCGATAATCGTTTGGCCTTAACCCACCTTCTGAGAGTTACTATGGATATACCAAGGTACTCTGAAGCCTCTTTAAGGTTAAAAGGCTTTTCGGCTAGCTCATTTTGCCAAGATTCTAAATTTAATAGTTCCGGAGTCTCAGGTAGACGAGTTTTGATCCCGAAAGTAACGATGTGATAAGCTATCTTTTCCCTTTCCGCTAAGGGAAGCCGGTATATTTCTTTAATGACTTTTTCGGCAGTCAACATTTTAAATCTCCTGCTTTGTTTAAATAGTTTTTTAGGGTTTTATAGAAATTTTCATGAGGTCCTACTTGATAAAAAATAAGGGAATCCTCTTTAATTTTATACGCTAGCAATGTTAATTAGCGGTTCATTATAAATTTAAATACTCTTATACCTTCTAAGTCGCCTCTTTTTGGTTCCCCGCTCTCCGGATTGGCTATGACCTCTTGAACGGCGTCCAGAATGGTCTGTTGAAATGGCCGGGAAAGCTTTTTGACGGTTTTTTTAAACCGGGGCATCTGAAGTATTTTCATGAAATAAGTTTATCATAGATTGTCTTACCTTGTCAATAACGACTAATTTTTTTCAGGGATAGGGTGTGGGAAAAATCAGGTATGACGCAACGAAAGACGGACGGGATTTTTTGGCAGGAATATCTGTTTGACGGGATGAACAGGATTAAATGGATGATGGGTTTAAGAAATCATTGGCCGATTTCTTAAAAACTCCGTCTGTCTTCGACAGAAAGAGAAGGTCAGCATGGGTCCGTGCGGGTTGGTGGCTGAATAAGGATAAAAGTGACGAACTCGGTGTTCAAAGAGGATTATTTTTTTCTTGATTTTGCTTTGCGATAGGAGACGTCATGGACTCCGATCGCATAAATTCTCACGGTTTTATCTTCAATTTCATATACGATACGATAAGATATTCCTTTAAAGTCAAGGTCTTTGGAACGAAATTTTTTGAGATCGCCTTGCTTCATCCTGCCCAGAAAGGGTTTTTTAAGTATTTCCGGGATTATGCGGTTTGTTAATAAAGCACCTAATTCTTTATTCCTTCTGGCTATTTTGTAGAGATCCTTTGCGGCCGCCGGTTTGAAAGTGAGCCGGAAAGCCACTTAAAAACCAAATTCCTTTTTTAATGATTTTAGAAAGGTCTCCCCATCAATATCGGGAGACTTATCGCCCATACGGCTACGCAAAAGATCATCTTCGTTTTCCCCGTTAAGAAGATCTATTAATCCAATATGAACGGCTTTTCGAATCACTTCGGATTCCGGCAGGTGTTCTCTGCGCGCGGCAAATTTTATACGGTCCAGTTCTCCTTCTTCAAAGCGGACAGTCTTGACTTTTTTAAGACTTTTTTGTGGGGATAATGGCATAAGGCCTCCAATTTGAGAATACATTTGTATTCTATTTGGTTTGAAACAGTTGTCAAGATTAATTTTTTTGAACATTTATTGATCAAGAAGAAATAAGTCAGATTTAATGGATAGACAGGATAAACAGGATAATAGGGATGATGGTTTCTCAGCTTTTGGGAAAAACTGAGAAAAATCCATTTGCCTTCGGCAGAATCAGAAAAGCGGAAAAACACTTTAGGTGGATAGGGCTTTGAGGTTATCCAGAACGTCCTTGGAGCGGATGTTCCCCTTCACTCCGTGTTCCTGCAGTAAATCGATTGTTTCTGATAGGCTCAAGTTCAATAGCTCGGCTGTTTTCCTGAGGGTAAGCACCCCCTTTTCATAGGATTTAGCTACATAGAATTCGAAGCCTAGCCGAGCCAGTTTCCTGATAGATTGGGCCTTTTCAATTTTTTCGGATTGAGCTACGTAGTTTATAGCTTTATCCATGTCATCGGAAATTCGAAGGGATTTGACGTTCATGTCTTGGCCTCCATTAATATGACGATCGTACTATATTCATCATCACTGATAAAGGAAGAGAGCTTTTCTAGCCATTCCCGAGCCTGCGCCTCTGGGATCAAGCCCTTCTGAAAAAGAAGATAGGGCAAAAGACCTGGCAAAATAAAAGGGACCCCCAGCGATTTGAGATGTTTGATAAACCTGGCATCATCGGTTGCGATGGCATCATAGCCTCCTTTTTGATACAGATCAATTAAGGATCTGTCGCCTTTGATTGCAGAGGAGTATCTTCGGGGCGCCACATGGATAAGACGTTCTGCAATATTCTTTTCGATGATTTCCGCATCAGGGCAGCCCTTAATTTTCCCGGCGTCGACAGTCTCTTTCTTCACCGGTCCAGAAAGGATTATTGTAAAGCAGAAGCAGATTTTCTCCTTTATCCCCGCTTTGGTCAGTTTGATAAGGCAATCGGCATCCATAAGAAGTTTCATGGTATTCTATTGTAATATAAAGATTACAAAAGTCAACTAAAAAGGATCATCGGCAACTCTTTTGGAAATGATCAAAAAAGATAAATAAGCCAGGACTGACACAGACCGACACGGATATGTTAGTAGACAGGATGAACAGGATTATAATGGATGATGGGTTTAAGAAATCGATAGCCGATTTCTTAAAAACGCCATCTGCCTTCGGCAGAAAGAGAAGGTTGGCGTGAGTCCGTGTGGGTCTGCGGTCAAAGAAATAATGAATGAGCCACGGACGAGAAAACAGACAGGAATTTGTAGCACTATAATAGAGCTGAACGCTCCAAGATTGAAACGGAAGGCCCCGGTCATTATTAGATTTCGATTTGCTCTTGACGCAAAAATTTAAAGTAGCTACAATATAAAAAAAGTAGTCACTTTAATCCCGATTGGGTTTAATTCCCGGGCTGCAAGCAGCGTAAATCCGAGCTGCTTGCAGCGTAAACCCAATCTATTGAATCAAGTTTGGAATGTCAGCGGTTCATGGAACCGTGAGAGGTACAAATAATGGCCTTTAGGGGGTTACATACCTCGCAGCTTGCTGCGAGGTTGTTGATTGAGGGTAAAAAACATGATCACCACAGGGATTAAAGAAGTCAAAAATAACCTGAGCCGCTATCTGGCCCAGGTAAAAGCCGGTGAGGAAATTCTGATTACCGACCGGGGACATCCGATCGCCCGAATCATCAAGGAAAATAGGGGTGAACGAAAATTACAAGAAATACTTTCCCCTTTGATACGAAAGGGTCTTATCCTTTTGCCTACCCGCAATCTGACCAAGAATAACCTAGTGCCATTAGAGGTTTCCGGTAAGCCCGTTTCCGATATGGTGATAGAGGACCGGCGGTGATCCTTTATCTGGATACAAGTGCTTTAGTAAAAAGATATTTCCGTGAATCCTATTCGGATGAAGTGATTTTTCAGTGGGAAAGGGCCACGGAGATAGTTATTTCTTCCGTGGCCTATGCCGAAACACTGGCTGCCTTTTATCGCAAGAAAAGAGAAACGGGGTTAAAGAAGGAAATAGTTCGGAAATTAATTGATGGATTTCGGTTGGACTGGAAAAGCTTTATCCGCGTCGAGGTGAATCAAGGACTCGATGACTATCTGGATCGAGTCCTTGAAAAATATCCGATGCGAGGCTTTGATGCCATTCATTTGGCCTCAGCGGTTTTAGTACAGGAAAGATTAAAAGAGAGAATTCTTTTTGTTTGTTTCGATGAGATATTACTTAAGGCGGCTAGAGGGGAAGGCTTCAATACTTTTCCATAAAAAACAAAACAACCGGATTGGGCTTAATCAGCCACGGACGGACACGGACGTGTTGGTAGACAAGATGAACAGGATATAATGGATTATGGTTTTAAGAAATCGTTGGCCGATTTCTTAAAAACTCCATCGGCCTTCGGCAGAAAAAAAAATCCGTGTGAGTCTGTGTGGGGCAGTGGCTAAAATAATGGATTAGCCACGGACAAACACGGACAAGGTTATTCGGCACGGATGAAACGGGTTACACGGAAAAGACCTTTATCTTTAAGAATTTGTGAGCTAAGCCGCCATGCCCCGCCTTTTGGGGCGTGGCACCATCCGGTCGGTTTCACCGACCTAAGGGTTTCCATACGGATCCCGGCATGAAAATAGAGGGGATTAACGAGCAACTCCGAATTCTATTTTCATTTTAATTTCTTAGAGTTCTCCGTCTGCCTTTGGCAGAACTGATTTACCTAGAAAACCAGATAAACAATAGAATCAAGACAAACCGGATTTTCTAGATTAACGAAACAGACCGAGGGAACCAGTTAGGCGTTATAAACTATTGGAGTTGACAAATAGAGAACGAGAAATTAAACTAAATAAACTAAGTTTAATTAGTCATATTTTTTTAGGGGGGGTGTAATGGAAACCATTAATATCCATGAAGCAAAGACCCATCTTTCCCGACTGGTAGAAAAGGCAGCCAGGGGAAAAACCTTTATCATTGCTAAGGCAGGAAGGCCTATGGTCAAGGTTTCGCCCCTTTCTGCAGAAGATCTAAAAAGCGATCAAAGGATTGGATTTATGGCCGGGGAGATTTTAACGCCGGACGACTTTTCTTCTTTCGGGGCAGAGGAAATTGGTCAACTTTTTGAGGGAAAATCGGCGTGAAGCTGCTGCTTGATACCCATATCCTCCTCTGGGCGGCCGGGCAGCCTGAAAACCTTTCTGAATCGGCCCGCACTCTATTGACAACACCCGAGAATAATCTGTTTTTCAGTGCGGCCAGTATCTGGGAGATTATCATCAAACTGGGACTTGGCCGGGAAGATTTTAAAGTCGATCCCCATCGCTTATATAGAATGCTTATTGTCCATGGATATGCAGAACTTCCGATTACCAGTGAACATGCTTTGAAAGTACAATCGTTGCCACCTCTCCATAAAGATCCCTTCGATCGCCTGCTTTTAGCCCAGGCTCGGACTGAGGGCATGCTATTACTTACAGGAGACCTGTCCATCTCTCAATACCAGGAATCTGTGTTGGTTGTGTAATAGATATTTTAGAAAATTCAAAGACCGGGAAAACCGGAATTAGCCACGGACACACACAGACAGACACAGACGATAATTTTTGGCATGGATAACACGGATAACACGGATAGGACTAAAAGCTATCCCTCAATCCTGTAAAGGATAGATTGAGGGATGAACATCATCCGCCTGTGGCGGAGGTTGGTCTGTAGAAAAGGGATTCCTCTTTTATACAGGAGAAATAAAACCGTGTTAATCTGTGTGTCAGGCAACGCCTGACCAGTGCCGAAACCCACGAAATCCTGCTAATCCTGTCAAAAAATTTTTAGTGAATATATCGATGAGCCACCTTACGCAAATCCGGGTTTTCCAGGACGTGGAAAAAGCGGATTTTGGTCAGCAGGGCCGGAGAGAATTGTCCCAGAGGTAGGTAGATGATCTTTCTGCCCTGGCTGTGGGCAAAGGTATGGCAGAAGGAGCGGGGCGGCTTGGCGGCAATATAGGCGACCAGACGCTCCTGGCTGTAGTCAATACCGGCCAGAAGCAATCGCTCAGCTTTACTGCGGGCCAGGTCGAAAAAACGGTCTCTCCAGATATCAAACATCCGCAAGGGCGGGTAGCTTAAAACAAACCCGCCGTATTCGCAGCGGGAGATACCCGGGCCGATGACCTCCTCCCCGGCCGGAGTGGCATAAAAGGCCATATCCGATTCCTGGCTGTGTTCCCCCAGCCAGGTCAGCTTCCAGGGGAATTGCTCCGGGTTTTCCGGAGGCGCCTGATCCTCGTGAAAAATGAAGACGACCGACCCGACTTTGCCCCGAACCTGGATTTCTTCCCGGACAAAGATTTTCTGTTCGACTACCTGACGCAACGTTTCCCTGATATCCAACCCGTCGAGCAGGGATGAAGTAAAGGGAACCACCCGAACCTGCTCCTGTGACAAGACTCCCCGGACCTTCTTCTTGACATAATCTCCCAGCCCTTCAACCCGGATATCCTCGGGCGGGTAAGAACAAATGTATTGGCCGGACCACTGTTTTTTAAAATCCTCTTTTTCCGTGGGGGAAGGCCTCTGTTTTAAAGGAACCGGCACCAGACGGCGGCGGAAGGTGCGGAAGCGCCGATAAAAGCGTATTCGCTTCTGATTGATTCGCAGGTCTTCAGCAGTGACTTCGATTTCCGGGAGAGTCGGGTTGTTCTCCTGAAAGGGATATCGGGAGCCTATCTCCCAGACTTCATAGGCAAAATTGTCATTGACCATCCCCCGACCGGCCACCAGGAGCTGATAAAAATCAGGCGTTAAGGCCCCCTGCAAGAGGGCTAGATTGCGGGCGAATTTTTGGATCAACGCCAGTTGAAAGGCCTCAATTTTTTCCCGGCTGTTTTTTTGGTGTTGTTCGACAGCCAGATTGATCAATTCTTCCTGAAGGCCCAGACGGTCCAGCTTTAAAAAACCCGAATCCAGGGATCGGGAACTGGTCCTCTCCTCTTCATAGCGTTTTTGCAAAAAGGGGAGTTCGGAAAGGATCTCCCGGCTGGAAGACTCCTTTAAATAGCCGACCGTGACCCCGGATCGTTTCCGACGACCAAAGGGTAGCTGCAGTTCCTGTCCAAGGAGATCCAGAATTTTCGCCCAATGGGACATCCCGCAGACTACCAGGACCCGCCGGTATTTTTTACTAAGTTCCAGGGCCTGAAAGGCCATGGTCCGTTCCCGCAAGGCATCATCCGGGGAACCGCTCTCCCGGCCCCGTTCTTTGAGATAGGCTAGGCAATAGTCTTGAAAGCCGATCCGGGAAAGGGCATAGGGATCCGGGTGGGGGTCGGGATGCTGAGGATATCCCTCCGTATCCCGGTCGATAAAAAAGACCGGGAGATGATGTTCTGTCCCCAGCCTGAGGGCCTCGATCAACCCATCCACCGGCTCAATGGGCAGGTAGATATGACGCCCTGTTTTTTCCTGATAGGTGGCTACCGAAAGGAAGGGGAGCCTTTTGACGGCCAATAAGACCGCTTCTTCCAGGGTAGGAGGAAGCTCCACGGCCACGGCATCCGGCTGAAATTCCAGGAACTGCTTATGGACCTCCAGGGCAAATTCGAGACGATTGTGGAGGATGGGAATGATACGGATATTTTGATGTTGGAATGGGGTATCTTTCATGGTAAAAATAAAAGCTGGTTTAAGGTTCAAGGTCTAAGGTATAAGGAAATCCAGGACTGTTAAACCTATGATCCTTTTCTTGTCCATCAGGGATTAGAACGTGAATTATAGTAAGTGAATCCTGGATAAAAATCAAGTTGAGGAAAAAACGATGACCCTTTTTCAAGAAGAACTGGATACTCTGAAAGTGACCATCCTAAAAATGGGTTTTCTGGTGGAGG
>Ga0233425_10009747_pt1 | contig 12020 bp, 11 predicted proteins | sample Watercolumn_Towu_2_FD_181712 | JGI IMG/M metagenome (GOLD analysis project Ga0233425, IMG submission 181712) | Freshwater microbial communities from Lake Towuti, South Sulawesi, Indonesia - Watercolumn_Towuti2014_140_MG | ecosystem: Environmental > Aquatic > Freshwater > Lake | place...
GGGCGGCTCCGCTACCTCGTGGAGCGCGTGGGCCCCGAACTGCGTCAGTACATCGTGACGAACGACCTCGAAGAGCGGCCGTTCAACCGGGCACAGCGCTCCTGGGTCTACCAGAACGCGAAGGGCGTCAACGCCGCGGTCGGCTTCGGCACGCAGCGCGACCCCGGGGTGCCGGGCTCGTTTCATTTCCTTCCCGCTGCCTTTCCCACGCTGACCGAGGAGTCGCCCGAAGACCCGGCCCCGGTCGTGGTCGGCCCCGGCCGTCCGCGCCCGTTCCTCGTCCGCTCGCGCGTGAACATCGCGCCGATGTCCTTCGGGGCGCTCTCCGCGGCGGCCGTGACGGCGCTGGCCGAAGGAGCGGCGCAGGCGGGCGTCTACATCAACACCGGGGAGGGCGGCCTCTCCCCGTACCACCTCGCCGGCGGGGGCGACATCGTGTTCCAGATCGGCCCCGCGAAGTACGGCGTCCGCACCCCCGAGGGCAACCTGGACTGGGAGCGCGTGGCGGCGTGGGGCCGGCACACCCAGGTCCGCGCCTTCGAGGTGAAGATGAGCCAGGGCGCCAAGCCCGGCAAGGGCGGCATCCTCCCCGCGGCGAAGGTGACCGAGGAGATCGCGACGATCCGCGGCATCCCCGTCGGGCACGCCTCGCACTCCCCCAACCGCTTCACCGAATTCGCCGACGTGGCGGGCCTCGTCGACTTCGTGGAACGGATCAAGGCGCTCGTCCCCGTGCCGGTCGGGGTGAAGGTGGCGCTCGGCGAGACCGGGTTCATCGACGAGGTCGCGGCGGAACTTGCCCGCACCGGCCGCGGGCCGGACTACATCTCCGTGGACGGCGCCGAGGGCGGGACCGGCGCCGCGCCGCTCTCCCTCTCCGACCACATGGCGCTGCCGCTGCGCGACGCCCTCGTCGCGGTGGACGACGCCTACCGCCGTCACGGCGTCCGCGACCGCATCGCGATCGTCGCGGCGGGGCGGACGGTCACGGGGGCGGACGCCGCGCAGGCGCTGGCGCTCGGGGCCGACCTCGTCAACATCGCGCGGGGGTTCCTCTTCGCCCTCGGCTGCATCCAGGCGCTCCGCTGCCACGACAACACCTGCCCCAGCGGCGTGGCGACGCAGGGGAAGTGGCGGCAGCGCGGGCTGGTGCCGGAACAGAAGGCGCCGCGCGTCGCGAACTACGCCCGCGCCGTGCAGGAGGACCTGATGGTCGTCACCCGCGCCGTCGGCCTCCGCTCCCCCGGCGAGTTGCGCCGCGACCACTTCGAGGTGGTGGTGGAGGTAGGCCGGCGGATGAAGGGGAGCGAACTCTACCCCTACCCCCCGCTCGCCCTCCGCGTGCTGGAGGAGACGGACACGGACGCCTTCCTCCAGTGGGCCTCGTAGTAGCCCCCCGCTATCCCCGCGCGAGGCGCGCCCAGCGCAGGTAGCGCGCGACCAGCACGAGGATGACCGCGACGCTGCTCAGGTTCGCCGCGCGGCGCACCGCGCGGTCCCCCTCGAAGTTCAGCAGCGAGAGCGTCACCGTGACCGCGAGGACGGCGAGCAGCACCGCGACCAGCCGGTGACGCCCCACGAGGGCGGCCGGGCCGCCCTCCTCGCGCGCGGTGGCGAGCAGCAGCACCAGCGCCAGCGGCAGCAGCGCGAGCAGCGCGGCGAGGTGGGCGAGGACGAACGGGACGCGCCACGCCTCGGCGTTCGCGGCGAGCATCGCCCCCGTCACGGCGAGCGCCACGAGCGCCGCCGCGCCCGCGAGGCGGAACCAGCGGTCGGCGAGGCGGAGCGGACGGTCCGTGGACGGCCTACGCGACGCGCGCGTGGGGTCGGGCGGCGGCCTGCGCGGCCTCGTGGTCGAGCAGCCAGCGCTTCCGCTCCATCCCCCCGCCGTAGCCCGTGAGCGCCCCGGTGGAGCCGACGACGCGGTGGCACGGGACGACGATCGCGATCGGGTTCTGCCCGTTCGCCGCCCCCACCGCACGCGACGCCGTCGGGCGGCCGAGCGCCGCTGCGATCGTGCCGTACGAGGTGGTCGCGCCGTAGGGGATCGGGCGGAGCGCCTCCCACACCTGGCGCTGGAACGCCGTCCCGCGCGGCGCGAGCGGCAGGTCGAACGTGGTGCGCGCCCCCGCGAAGTACTCCCGCACCTGCGCGACGGCCGGCGCGGCCGCCTCCACGTCCCGCCGGGCGGGGAGCCCGGCGTCCGCGGAGAGCCGGACGGCGTGCCGCTCCTCGTCCTCCGCGCGGTCGAGGAACTCCACGCGGTGGACGCCCGCCGCCGAGCCGCCCACGAACAGCGGCCCCACGGGGGACTCGATCACGTCGTACCAGGCGCGGGCGGGCGAGACGGGTGCGCGGTCGGGCATGGGGCTACTCGCCTTCGAGGTCGCGGAGTTCCCGCAGTTCATCCAGTTTCGTCAGCGCGTCCGAGGCCTCCGGCCACTGCGAGACGTAGTGCGGGAGGGTGTAGTTGAAACGGTAGTGCGGCATGTCGCACGAGCCGTTCTCCGGCGAGCACTCGTGGTCGGGGTCGAGCTGCTCGGTCAGGCGGGCCTGCAGGAGGTCGTTCACGGGGTCCCTCTCAGTCGGTCCGGCGGGGCTGCCGGTGGCGGGGGCGAGACCCTGATCGTACACCGCGCCGCCGTTCCGGACTCCCCACTCATGGCACGCCGGGCGGCCGATCGAGGGGCGGTGAGGGCGTCCGAGGGCGCGGGCTATACTCCCGCCCGTCACGCTCTCCGCTGTCCCGCCCTCCTCAGAAAGGCCCGCCGATGCGCCCGAACACCACCCTCCGAGCCTGGCGCGCGGGGAAGTCGACGATCGGGGCGTGGCTTTCCATCCCCTCCGCCCACGCCACGGAGTCGATGGCGCACGCGGGGTTCGACTGGCTCTGCGTGGACATGCAGCACGGCATCATCGACTACGCCGACGCCGTCGACATGATGCGCGCGATCTCGACCACGGACACCATCCCGTTCGTGCGCGTCCCGTGGAACGACCCCTCGATGATCGGCAAGGTGCTGGACGCTGGGGCGTACGGCGTGGTGGTCCCGCTGATCAACAACCGCGCCGAGGCCGAACGTGCCGTCTGGGCCGCGAAGTACCCCCCGGCGGGCGGCCGGTCGTCCGGCCCCGCGCGCGCCACGCTGTATGCCGGGAGCGACTACCAGGAGCACGCCAACGAGGAGACCGCGCTCGTCGTGATGATCGAGACGCGCGAGGGCATCGACAATCTCGACGACATCCTCTCCGTGCCCGGCGTCGACTGCGCCTACGTCGGCCCGTCCGACCTCGCCTACGCGCTGGGGTTGAAGCCGACCGGCGACAACCGGGACGAAGGCCACCAGCGGGTGTGCATGGAGATCATGGAGGCGTGCAGGCGCCACGGGGTCGCGCCCGGGATGCACACCGGCTCCCTCGAGTTCACCACGAAATGGCTGAAGGCTGGCTTCCAGATGGTCACGCTCGGCTCGGACGCCGGGTTCATGCGCGCGAAGGCCGGCGCCGACCTCGCCGCCGCGCGCGGCCAGACCGGCACCGCCCCTGCCCTCCCCGAGGCATAACCCGAGGCATACCCGAGGCATACCCGAGGCATACCCGAGGCCTGACGCCGGATCGGAGGCCGCCGATGTCGATCACGCTCCCCGCCCCGCTGCTCACGGAGTACCTCGTGCGCGTCTACCGCGCCGCCGGTTGCCCCGAAGACGAGGCACGCACCGTCGCGGAACACCTCGTGGAGGCGAACCTGAAGGGGCACGACTCGCACGGCGTGATCCGGACGTCGGGCTACCTCCTCCAGATCCGCAACGGCGTCACTCACCCCGGCGCCCCCACCCGCGTCGTCGAGGAGGCGCCCTCGATGGCGGTCGTCGACGGCGGGTGGAACCTCGGACAGGTGGTGGCGACGCGGGCGACCGAGATCGCGATCGCGAAGGCACGGACGACCGGCGTCGCCCTCGTCGTCGCGCGCGACACCATGCACGCGGGGCGCGTCGGCGCGTACGGCGAGCAGGTCGTGCGCGCGGGGATGGCGGCGATGGGCGGGGTGAACACACCCGGCGCGCGCCTCGTCGCCGCGTTCGGCGGCGGCCACCGGCGCACCGGCACCAACCCGTTGATGTTCGCCTTCCCCGGCGACACCCCGGAGACGCCGTTCGTCCTCGACATGGCCACCTCCGTGGTCGCCGAGGGCAAACTGCGCGTCGCCGTGAACAAGGGCGTCGAGGTGCCCGAGGCGTGGATCCTGGACGGCGACGGGAAGCCCTCCACCCAGCCGCGCGACTTCTACGGCACCGGCGCGAACGCGAAGCCGGGCACGCTGCTCCCCGTGGGCGGCGCGCACAGCGGCTACAAGGGCTTCGGCCTCAACCTCGCCGTCGAGGCGCTCGGCGGGATGCTCTCGGCCGCCGGGACCGCCGTCGAGGGCCCGCGCGGCACGAACGGTTTCTTCATCCTCGCGGTGGACGTCGCCCGCTTCACGCCGCTGGCCGCCTTCACCGGCCTGATGGCCGGCCTCGGCGCGCACGTGAAGGAGCCGCCCTACCAGCCGGGCGTGTCCGAGGTGCTGCTGCCCGGCGAGCCGGAGCGCCGCACGATGGCGCAACGGCTCCGCGAGGGCGTCCCGCTGGACGACGAGACCTGGAAGCAGACGGTGGAGGCCGCGGCCGCCCTCGGCGTGGCCGCGCCGGAACTCCCGGCCGCCTGATGCCCCCGCGTGCGAAGCCCGGCGGTGAACAGGGACGCATGTTCGCCCCCGCCACCTGGCAGGGCCTCGCCGCCGCCTGCGCGGACGTCGCGCGCGACCTCGGCCTCCAGGTGGAGACCGAGGTCTACGTGGGCCGCCGCATCTGGGGCGCGCGCCGCCGCATCGACGTGGTGGTGAGCGACCCCTCGCAGCGCCGCTCGCTCGGCGTCGAGGTGAAGTACCAGAAGACCGCCGGCTCCGCCGAAGAGAAGATCCCCAGCACGATCGAGGACATCGCCGCCTGGCCGATCCCCGGCATCGTCGTCTTCCACGGCCCCGGCTTCAGCGCGAACATGCGCGCCTTCCTCCTCGCCTCCGGCAAAGCCGTCGAACTCGAAGACCTCGAGGTGTGGCTACGGCTCTACTTCGCGCTGCCGGTGCGGAAGGCGTTTGTGGATGGGGAGGGGGAGTAAAGCATGTCGCTCACAGGCCTGCTTGGTGAAAAGGGCTCGCCTCTTCGTGCCGCGTTTCGACAGTGGCTTCCGTATACCCCACGGTTCATCACGGAGTTGAATCGGGAAGTCGCGGCCGTGGCGCCCCTCATAGGCACGTCTCTCGATCCAGGCCTGAGCGGGTCAGCGATCGACTTTCGACTACGGTACTACTTCGGAGTGCAGCCGCTGGAGAACACAGTTGCTTGGCACGGCGCCGAGTTGATGGCAGAGGCACTCGTCGAGGACGAGATCGAAACCGAAGCGGATCCTGTCAAAGTGATCACGGAAGTCGGGAGTCGGCTCCTGCGTTTTAGAACAGTCGGCCGCGCCTTGCCAGAAGAAGCAGAGCGGGATTTCACGCGCTTATGCGTCGTCCTTGCCTATTTCGAGCAGTTCGCGCGCTCAGGGCTTTCGGTGCTCTTTGATGCCCTCGCAGGTGGTCGGGTCCGCTCGCTAGATGATGTTCTTGTGCTACCGCAGGAGGAAGTCGTGGCTGACGTAATCACGATGTCACAGGCCTTCCTCAAGGCTCAATATCCTCAACTTGTCGCCCGTAACGTTATTTTGAATCCAGTATTCACGGGGAGCGGCGATGTTGGCGGGGCCGATGCCGACATCATCGCGGGTGACTCACTTATTGAGTTTAAGAGCACCGCAAAGGCTCGTCCGTTCGATGGTGAGGATGTCTACCAACTATTGAGCTACCCCTGTCTCGACTACGAAGAAGAGTATGAGATACGTCGAGTTGGATTCAGTTTGGTGCGCCGGAACTTTCTCCGAGAGTGGGATATCTCACAACTGGTCGCAGTTCTGTCGCGGGACGAGTTGACTTACACCGATCTGCGGCGGCTCTTTCGCTCGCATCTGAAGGATCGACGTCGAAAGAGGTAGTGACTTCGGGATCGCGTTTGGGGGTAACGCTCATCCGCCCTCTGACAACTGCCGCCGTTCCACCTCGGGCCCGTAGTTGAGCACCACCAGTTCGTCCACGGGGCCGCGCTTGTCGCCGCGGGAGTTGATGGCGCGGCGGGCGGGGGTGCTGTCGATGCGGTAGCGGCCCTCCGCGAAGGGGCCGCGGTCGGCGCTGTAGAGCCCGCGGATGTAGTCCTGCGCCGAGTTCGAGAGCATCACGTGGACGCCGCGCGCCGTCAGGTCGTCGACCGCCAGCTTCAGCCGTCGCTGCTCCGTGCGGCTGAACGCCCCCTCCGTGTACCCCGTGAACGACGACGTGGCGGAGAGCGGCTCGAACGGCGGGTCGAGGTAGACGAAGTCGCCCTGCCTCGGTGCGGCGAGCGCGGACTCGAAGTCCACGTGGGCGAGGCGGACGCCGGCGAGCGCGGCGGAGGCGGCGCGCAGGTTCGCCTCGTCTAGGATGCGGGGGGCGCGGTACTTGCCGTGGGGGACGTTGAAGACGCCCTGGCGGTTGACGCGGTAGAGGCCGTTGAAGCAGGTCTTGTTCAGGAAGATGAACCGCGCCGCCAGGTCCACCGGCCCCAGCGGCTGCCGGTCCCGTTCGGCGTAGTAGAGGCCGGCGCGGCCCTCGGCGTCCGCGGCCAGGTACGGCCCCTGCAGCGCCTCCAGCCGCGCCACGAGCGAGTCCACCTCGCCCCGCACCACCTCGTACACCGTGATGAGGTCGCGGTTGAGGTCGTTCAGCACGGCGTGGCGGGGGGCGAGGGCGGGGTCGGCGAGGAGGGCGAAGAACATCGCGCCACCGCCGACAAACGGCTCGTAATACGTCTCGATCGCCCTCGGCGAGCGGGCGACGAGTTCGGCGACGATCTGCTGCTTGCCCCCGGCCCACTTCAGGAACGGGCGCGCGAGGGCGGCCTCCGGGCGGCGGGCGCGGGGCGTGGGGCGGGGGGTGGTGGGAGGCGCCGGACGGGCGCGTGCAGCGGGGATGGCGGCGCTCCGTCGCTGGTCGCTGGCAGGGCTGGCTGGGGTGCCCGGATTGTACGCGCCCGGCCTCCCAGCGCGAAATCTCGGCGGCACGCCCCAGATTCAAGGGTGTCCCGCCGGGCGTCCCGGGGCTGAGGCGGCCGGCGCCTCCACTTTCTCGAACGAAACATCGATGTAACACGGAGGATATGTTCCAGATATTCGGGGGAGGCATCCTCTCGTCGAGTCGCGAACAGGACGCCATGGGTGGGGTCCGGACTCGCCGAAAGGACAGACGATGGAGATCACCTCAGGGGATACGGCGTGGATGCTGACCAGCACTGCGCTGGTCCTGTTCATGACGCCGGGGCTGGCGTTCTTCTACGGCGGCATGGTCCGTTCGAAGAACATGCTGGCGATGCTGATGATGAACATCGTGGCGATGGGCCTGATCACGATCGTCTGGATCGTGGTGGGCGCCTCGCTCGCGTTCTCCGGAAATGCGGCGGGCGGGTTCATCGGGAACCTGGACCTCGCCGGGCTGAAGGACATCGGGCTGGGGAACGAGGTGTTCAGCGCCTACCCGATCCCGGACACCGTGTTCCTGATGTTCCAGTTGATGTTCGCCATCATCACCCCGGCGCTGATCGCCGGCGCGGTGGCGGAGCGGATGAAGTTCAGCGCCTGGGCGGTCTTCATCGTCCTGTGGTCGCTGGCGGTCTACTCGCCGATGGCCCACTGGGTGTGGGGCGGCGGGTTCATCGCCACGGACGTAAAGGCGGTGGACTTCGCGGGCGGCCTGGTGGTGCACATCAACGCGGGCGCCGCGGCGCTGGCGCTGGTGCTGGTGCTGGGGCCGCGCGTCGGGTGGGGCAAGCAGATCATCCGCCCGCACTCGTTGCCGCTGACCATCCTCGGCGCGGGGATGCTGTGGTTCGGCTGGTTCGGGTTCAACTCCGGCTCGGCGCTCGGCTCCAACGGCCTGGCCGGCCAGGCGTTCATGACCACGCACGTGGCGGCGGCCGTGGCGGCCACCGCGTGGATGGTGGCCGAGGTGATGACGCACGGCAAGCCGACGACGCTCGGGTTCGCCTCGGGCGCGGTGGCCGGGCTGGTGGCGATCACGCCCGCGGCGGGGTTCGTCAACCTGCTCGGCGCGGTGGTCATCGGCCTTGCCGCCGGGGTGATCTGCTTCCTCGCCCTGCGGTTGAAGACGATGTTCAAGTTCGACGACTCGCTGGACGTGATCGCCGTGCACCTGGTGGGCGGCATCCTGGGCGCGCTCCTGCTCGGTATCCTTGCGGACGCGGACGTGAACGAGCTGGCGTCCGGCGGCATGGAGCAGTTCGGGCGGCAGGCGCTCTCCGTGGTGATCGCGTTCGCCTACTCCTTCGTCGTCACCTTCGTCATCGCGAAGGCGCTGGACATGGTGATGGGCCTCCGGGCCACCGAGGCGCAGGAGCGCGAAGGCCTCGACCTGTCGCTCCACGAGGAGCAGGCCTACGTGATGGCCGACTAGCGGACACGCGAAGTACAGGCCGGGACAGGGAGAAACATCGATGAAACTCGTGATTGCTTACATCGCACCGTTCAAGCTGGACGAGGTCCGCGACGCGTTGAAGGCGGCCGGCGTGACCGGGCTCACCGCGGTCAGCGCGCAGGGCTTCGGTCGCCAGGCCGGGCACACGGAGACCTACCGTGGCTCGGAATACGAGGTGGACATGGTGCCGAAGGTCCGCATCGAGGTCCTCGTGGACGACACGCTGGCCCCGACCGTGATCTCCACCATCGAGACCACCGCGCGGACCGGCTCCACGGGCGACGGGAAGATCCTCGTCGTCCCGGTGGAGGACGTGGTGCGCATCCGGACGGGCGAGCGCGGGCGCGAAGCCGTCTAGCGCGAAGCGGTTCCCGTCACGGGCGGGTTTCCCGGCCAGGCCACGCGGCCCGGCCAGGGGACCCGCCCGTGACGCTGCGTGACAGGGAGGCCTCGATGGTGGACGCTCGCCCCGCCGTCCCGCCCGCCCTCCGCGCCTACCTGGACGCGCGGGCGGACGTCTCGCCCCGCGCCGCGGCGGTGGCCGGCGGCGTCCACGTGCGCCGGATGAGCGCCCTTCTGGACGCAGCCCTCGTGGCGCTGACCGGCCCGGACGCCGCGCACGCCGTGGTCGCTGCCGGCGGCTACGGACGGAGCGAGCAGCAGCGCCACAGCGACGTGGACGTGATGCTGCTCATCCCGCGCGGCGGCGAGCAGGCCGTCCGCACCCTCTACCCGCTGTGGGACGCCGGGTTGAAGGTCGGCTATTCCATCCGCACCACCTCCCAGGTGGGCGAGGCGATGGCGGCCAGCATCGACACGTTCACCGCGCTGCTGGACGCGCGGTTCGTCGCCGGCGACCGCACGCTGTTCGACGCCCTGGGCGATGTCGTGCGCAGGAGCGCGCGGCAGCACCGGGGGTGGGCGCGAGACGCGCTGCGCGAGCGACGCCGGAACGTCCTGACGAAGGAGCCGTGGCAGCTGCTCTGTCCCGACCTGAAGAACGGGCGCGGCGGCCTGCGCGACGTCCAGACGGTGCACTGGCTGGACGCTGTCGAGGCGCTCGCCGCCGGCCTTCCCGTCCCGCCGCTTCCGGCGGCGCTGGAGGCGGCCCAGGAGCGGCTGCTGGCGACCCGCGCCGCCGTCCACGCCTTCGCGGACCGCCCCAGCGACCTCTACCCCCCCGAACTGCACGACCGCTACGGCCAGTGGCTCGACGTCGACGGGTTCGAGTGGGCGCGCGGGGTGTACGTCGCCATGCGCGCCGCCGACGCGGAGGCGGCCCGGCGTCTCGCCGAGCCGGAGCGGCGTCGCTTCTTCTCGTTCGGGCGTCCAGCCGCACCCCCTCCCGCCCCGGGCGGGACGCCGTTCGAGGCGCTGCGCGTGGCGTTGCGCGACCTGCGGCCCGAGCCGGGGCTCGACCCGCTCCCGCCCTCTCCATGGCTGGAGGCGCTGATCCCGGAATGGGAGGTGCTGCGAGCCCGGCCGCACGTCGCCCAGTTCCACATCCATCCGGTGGACGTCCACGCCGCCCGCACCGTGTTCGAGGCGCGCCGTCTGCTGGCCGAGGACGAGTTCGGCTGCGACACGCCCGCCGTCGCGCGGGAACTCGGGCGGACGGACGAACTGCTGCTCGCGGCGCTGCTGCACGACATCGGCAAGGGGCACACCGGCGACCACTCGACGGCCGGGGCGGTGATCGCGGAACGCGTGGCCTCCCGGGCGGGGCTTCCGCCGGACGAGGAGGCGCGGCTGGTGGCGGCGGTGCGCGAACACCTCCTCCTGCCGAACGTGGCCACGCGGCGGAACATCGCCGACCGCGAGGTGATCGAAGACACCGCGCGCCGCGTGGGGGACGCGAACACGCTCCGGCTGCTCTACCTGCTCTCGATCGCGGACGCCTGCGCCTCCGGCCCGAACGTCTGGTCGCAGTGGAAGGCGCAACTGATGCGCTCGCTGTATGTGCGGGTGATGGCGGTGCTCGCCACCGGCGCGCCGGACGCCGCGATGCCCCGCCCCGAAGCGATCGTCGAGGCGCTCGCCGCCCGGTTCCCCGCCGGTGTTGTCGAGGCACACCTCGCGGGGCTGGACGCCGACTACCTGATCTCGACCGCGCCCGCGACCATCGGCGACCACATCGCCCTGATCGCGGAGGCCGCCGGCGGCACGGCGGCGCGGCATGACCGGCTGGGCGAGATCGACCGGCTGACGATCGTCACCCCGGACCGGCCGGGCATCATCCAGGCGGTGACGGGTGCGCTGGCGGGCCACAACGCGAACGTCCTCGGCGGAGTGGCGCACACCCACGCGGACGGGACGGCGATCCAGGTCTGGCACGTCTCGGACGCCCTCGGCGTGGGCATCGACGACCGGCGGTGGGGGCGCATCCTGCCGGCCGTCCGCGCCGCGATCGAGGGCACGTTCGACATCGAGGAACGGCTGGCGGAGGTGCGGCGTTCTTACCCGGCGCGCCCGCTGGCGAACGTGCCGACCACCGTGAACGTGAACAACACGGCGTCCCGCGAATTCACCGTGCTGGAGATTTCCGCGGCCGACCGTCGCGGGTTGCTCTACGGCGTGACCCGGGCGCTCCACGAGGCGGGGATCGACATCCACCTCGCCAAGGTGGACACCATCGGTCCGGAGGTGGTGGACGCCTTCTACATCCGGGGCGCGGACGGCCGCCGTATCGAAGAGCCGGCCGCCGCGGAACGGCTGGAGCGCCTGATGGAACGGGTGATCGAAGGCCTGGCCCCATAGCGCCGCCGGAGCTTCCTGCCGCTCCCGGAGGCGGGTGCTAGCATCCCTTGCGGCCCGCCCGTCCCGGCGGGCGCCGTGCGGAGGGGAGTTCCCATGCCTGTCGAGAAGGACCTGTACGCCCTCGGTGAGACGCCCCCGCTGGGGTATGTCCCGAAGCAGATGCACGCCTCGCTCATCCGCCCGTCCCGCTACGGGAAGCCCGACCAGGCCTTCCAGGTCGAGGTGGTCGACGTCCCGAAGGTCGGCCCGAAGCAGGTGCTCGTCTGGGTGATGGCCGCCGGTGTGAACTACAACAACGTCTGGGCCGGCCTCGGCTTCCCCGTCGACGTGATCGGGGCCCGCAACCGCAAGGGCGAGACGGAGGACTTCCACATCGGCGGCTCGGACGCCTCGGGCGTGGTCTGGGCCGTCGGCTCCGAGGTCCGCAACGTGAAGGTGGGCGACGAGGTCGTCCTCTCGTGCGGGCAGTGGGACGAGGAAGCGGCGGACATCAAGGCCGGCGTCGAGCCGATCATGTCGTCGACGAACCGGATCTGGGGGTACGAAAGCAACTACGGCTCGTTCGCGCAGTTCACGCTGGTCGACCACTACCAGTGTTTCCCGAAGCCGAAGCACCTGGACTGGGAAGCGGCCTCGGCCTACATGCTCGTCGGCGCGACGGCGTCCC
>Ga0233425_10009748_pt1 | contig 12019 bp, 7 predicted proteins | sample Watercolumn_Towu_2_FD_181712 | JGI IMG/M metagenome (GOLD analysis project Ga0233425, IMG submission 181712) | Freshwater microbial communities from Lake Towuti, South Sulawesi, Indonesia - Watercolumn_Towuti2014_140_MG | ecosystem: Environmental > Aquatic > Freshwater > Lake | place: Indonesia...
CCGCGGTATTCGAGCAGCTCCAGAAAGCGCACCGGCTTGTCCTCGCGCAGTTCGAGCAGGCCGCCGAAGCGCGAGGTGACGGGGATGCGTTCGGCGAGCAGGATGCCATTGACCGTCATGCTGCATACCGTGCCGAGCGCGACCATGCCGGGCGGCACGGTCAGCCCGCCGAGCGTTTCGCCGGCGCGCCGGACCGCGAGCTTGGTGCCCATGCACAGGTGGCGCGCGAAGACGGGTTTCATGTATTCGAGCGCGCGGGCCAGGAAGTCGTCCGTGATGAAGGCGATGTTGGTGATGATCGTGCCGTGACCGGAGGCGAGGCGATAGTTCATGCGGTAGCCGAGTGCGTCAATTTTCGCGCCCACAAAACCGAGGCGTTCGATGATGTTGGCGTGGCCAAGCTCCTCGCGGCCGCGCGGCGTCAGCTCGCGGCCGCGACGGCGGTTGATAAAGCGCGTGAAGCCCTCGCGGTCGAGCTGGAGCAGATAGTGCCGGATGGTCCGCGGCTGGAGGTGCGCGCCGTCGGCGCTGATGCGGTCGAGCAGGCGCGAGGCACCGGCTGGCCCGCCAAGCTCCTGCAAGGCGCGGAGGATCGCCAGTTTGATCGCCTGATTTGGTTGCATACGTCTGCCGTTTCCGCCTGCCGTTTCTTCGGCCGTGATGGTAGGGTTTTCCGCGAAAATCGCAACAATCAAGTTCCGCTGGTCCGAAAATATAACGGCAATCATGCCGTGTGGGATTTTCACAGACAGCCGTGATAGCCTTTGACTGCGGAGCCTGTCTCGCCATCATACGGCCACGCGTTACCCTTTTGGTGATGCAACAACGAAATCAAGAAAGGATCAGGTCATGGGCTACATCCAAGAAGTGCTGGCGGTGGTGGAAAAGCGGAATGCGGGCGAACCCGAATTCCTGCAGGCAGTGCGTGAAGTGCTCGAGTCGCTGGAGCCGGTCGTGCAGCGGCACAAGAAGTATCAGGAGGCGCGCATCCTCGAACGCATCGTGGAGCCGGAGCGCCAGATCATGTTCCGCGTCCCGTGGATGGACGACAAGGGGCAGGTCCAAGTCAACCGCGGTTTCCGTTTCGAGTTCAACAGCGCGATCGGCCCGTATAAGGGCGGCCTGCGTTTCCATCCGAGCGTCAACCAGAGCATCCTGAAGTTCCTCGGCTTCGAGCAGGTCTTCAAGAACTCGCTGACGACCCTCCCGATGGGCGGCGGCAAGGGCGGCTCGGACTTCGATCCGAAGGGCAAGAGCGATAACGAAGTGATGCGTTTCTGCCAGAGCTTCATGACCGAACTGCAGCGCCACATCGGCGCCGACACCGATGTGCCCGCCGGCGACATCGGCGTGGGCGGCCGCGAGATCGGTTTCATGTACGGCCAGTACAAGCGCCTGCGCAACGAGTTCGTTGGCGTGCTGACCGGCAAGGGCCTGAACTGGGGTGGTTCGCTGATCCGCCCGGAAGCCACCGGCTACGGCGCGGTCTACTTCGCCGAGGAAATGCTCAAGACCCGCGGCGAGTCCTTCAAGGGCAAAGTCTGCACGGTCTCCGGTTCGGGCAACGTCGCCCAGTACACGGTCGAGAAGCTGCTCCAACTCGGCGCGAAGCCGGTGACGCTCTCCGACTCCAACGGCACGATCCATGATCCCGCCGGCCTCACCACCGAAAAGCTCGCGTGGGTGCTCGACCTCAAGAACGTCAAGCGCGGCCGCATCAAGGAATACGTCGCCAAGTTCGGCGGCGAATACCTCGACGGCAAGACCCCGTGGTGCGTGCCCTGCCAGTGCGCGTTCCCGAGCGCGACGCAGAACGAGATCAATGGCGACGACGCCAAGACGCTGCTCAAGAACGGCTGCTACGTCATCAGCGAGGGCGCGAACATGCCCAGCACGCCGGCGGCGGTGGATCAGTTCATCGCGGCGAAGATTCTCTACGGCCCGGGCAAGGCGGCCAACGCGGGCGGCGTGGCGACCTCCGGCCTCGAGATGAGCCAGAACTCCATGCGCCTGTCCTGGACGCGCGAGGAAGTGGATAACAAGCTGCATCAGATCATGATCAGCATCCACAAGGCGTGCTTCGAGACGGCCAAGGAATATGGCCAGCCGGGCAACTACGTCATGGGCGCGAACATCGCCGGCTTCGTCAAAGTGGCCGACTCGATGCTCGACCAAGGCTTGGTCTAAGCTTCGGTTCCAAAAGCGGTGGTCCCGCGCGCCTGCGGGGCCACCGCTTTTTTCTTCGCCACCGCGCCGTGCGGTGGCATAGTGCCGCCGTCCGTTGGGACAGCGCATGATTCACGAGGCCATGAAAATATCGGTGGTGGGGAAAGCGCCGCTGGGACCGGCGGCGGAATGTTTTCTACACGCGTGCCGCCAGTTGCAGGCGGCGACTAAAGTCCCCGACACCATTGCCTGTCCGCCGCTCTGCTTCGTCGCGCCGGATGTGTTACACATCTGGTTGACGGCGGACGTTTCCGACGACTTGCGTAACCAGGTTCAAGCGGCCCTCGCGCCGCTCGGCGCACGACCGTTGCGAGTGCAGCCTTGTTCCGCAGGCGAGGATGCCGACCTCGCCGACCCGCTGCCGCCAGCCGGTTTTCTGGCCAACCAAGGCGCGCCCGCGGAACGTGCGCGGCAGTTTCTTGTTGCGCTGCGCGCGCTGCTCAACAACACCTCAACGCCACTGACGCTGGTGATTGCCGCGCTGGCCGGCCTCCAACAGGGGCAGCGCGTCTTTCCGTTGCTCTCCGGCACGGCCTGCGCCTCCAATCCCTATGCGTGGAGCGAATACATTGACCCGCAGGCCGGCGTGGCGCGGCTGGCGCTGGGGCTGGAAACCGCGTTGGCTGATACCAGTGGTGACAATTTCACGCGCACCGTGGCGCTCGCCGCCCTGCAGCGCCGGCCGGAGGCGGATTTCGACGACATCGCGCAGCACTCGCAACGGTATGCCGCCATACTCAATCTGGCGACGGCGCGCGTTGAGCAGTGCGAAACGACGGATCTGCTCAAGGAACTTACGGCGCGGCAGCGCGACCTGCTGCTCGCCAGCGGTCCCTCGGTGCTCGCGCCTGTGGGTGGTGGCTTGCAGGCCCTCACGTTTGACCGCCTGCTGACGCGTACGGATTTTATCGCTGATCTCCAGCGCCTGCTGGAAGTGTTGAGCCAGATCTTCAACGCGCCGGCCGAAATCGCGTTCACTTTCAACGTGGATGCTGCCGGCGCCTATCAATTTCAACTGCATCATGCCCGGCCGATGGCCGATTGGCCGCTGCTCGGCAATTTGCGCGAGCAGGTCATGGTCGGCGGCGTGCTCAATCCCGCGCGGCAGGTGGCAGGCCGGCCGCTGCCCACGGTCGCGCACACCACCACCATCGAGGCCGAAGTCTTGCTGGAAGCCGAGGGCGCCGTGCTGGGCCGCAGCCGCCGGCAATTGCTCGATCACCTGATTTACATTCCCGCGGAGCAGTATGCTCAACTGCCCGTCAGCGCCCGCTTTGAAGTGGCGCGCGTGCTCGGACGCCTGAACCGTAGCCTGCCCGCCGGCCGCTGGGCACTGCTCGGTCCGGGGCGCTGGTGTACGAGCAGCCCCGAACTCGGTCTGCCCACCACCTTCGCGGAAATCAGCCGCGCCGTGGCGCTCATCGAATTGGTCGAGATGCATTCCGGTCTGACGCCGGATGTCTCGCGCGGCATCCACATCTTCAACGAACTCGTCGCCACCGACATGCTCTATCTGGCCATCTTCCCCGGCAACCCGCATAATACTTTGGCGCGTGAGCGCCTGGCGGCTGCGCCCAGCCGCCTGGCCGAGGTGCTGCCCGAGGCGGCGCGCTGGGCCGACGTGGTGCGCCTGCTGGATGCGCGCGCGTTCGGCGGCGCGGCGGCGATCGAGCTGCATGCCGATAGCCGCCGGCAGCGCGCCATCGCTTATGCAGCCGGGACGCGGCAACATTGATGGATCATCTGCGAGGAACAACGACCATGAGTGCAAACAAAACAGACGTGGCGTGGACCCAATTCGACGAAGCTGTTTCCTTCCTCGGCCTGGACACCGACCTCGCGGAATTCCTGCGGCACCCGGTGCGCGAGTTCGTCTTCACGGTCCCTGTGCGCATGGATGATGGCCGGACGCAGATCATGCAGGGCTACCGCATCCAGCACAACGACGCGCGTGGCCCGTGCAGCGGCGGCTTCCGCTGGCATCGCGACGAAAGCCTGGCGGGCGGGCGCATCATGGCGGCGTGGAACACGTGGCGGGCCGCGCTGATGGACCTGCCCCTCGGCGGTGCCAGCGGCGGATTGATTTTTGACTCCAAGAAACTTTCCGAGACCGAAAAGGAACGCGCCGTCCGTGGCTGGATTCGCGCCATCGCGCCGGAGCTCGGCGGCCACCGCGACGTCGTCACGCCCGACCTCTACACCACGCCGCAGATCATGGCGTGGATGATGGACGAATTCGAGGCGCTCTCCGGCCGTGCGCATCCTGCGGTCATCACCGGCAAGCCGCTGGTTCTCGGCGGCACGCAGGGCCACACCGACGCCCTCGCGCGCGGCGGCGTGCTCGAAGTACGCGAGGCCTGCAAGGCGCTCAACCTCGACGCCGCGAACTGTACCTACGCCATCCAGGGCTTTGGCCAGGCCGGCCAGCACACGGCGCTGTTGCACCGCGAAATCCTCGGCGGCGGCAAATTGATCGCCGTCTCCGATTCCAACAGTGGCATCGTTTGCAGCGAGGGGCTCGATCCCAAGGCGGTCGTGGACTATAAGCGCCGCCACGGCAAAGTCGCCGGCTTCCCCGGCAGCTCGCCAATCAGCAACGAGGACCTGCTCGAGCTCAACGTGGACATCCTCTATCCCGCCGCGCTCGAGGGCGTCATCACGAGCATCAATGCTGAACAGATCAACGCCCGCATCATCTGTGAACTCGCCACCGGCACCACCACGCCGGAGGCCGACACCATCCTGAACGTCAAGGGCGTCTATGTGATTCCCGATTTTCTCGCCAACGCCGGCGGCAGCATCGTCAACTACTTCGAGCAGGTGCAGGGCACCATCAACTATTACTGGTTACGTGACGACGTGAACCAGCGGCTCGACAACCGCATCAGCGCCGCGTGGCAGGAAGTCCGCGGCGTGGCGCAGAGCCGGAACGTGCCGCTTCGTTTTGCCGCGCTGCTGCTCGCCATCTCCCGCGTCGCCGAAGCCGTCCGCCTCCGCGGCTGGGTCTGATCAATTCCAAGGCTTGGAAAAGCTGTGGCGAAATTTTCCAAGCCTTGGAAAACTCCGCTTGTCGGCGCGCGGGCGCGCCGCTAAAGTCCGCCGCAAATTGAGGTACACATGAATGCATCAAGCCAGTTGCGGAATGTCGGAATGGCGGCGCTGCTTGCGGGCGGACTGCTCGTGGCGGCGCGCGGCCAGGCGGAATGGCAGGAAATCGTCAAGCTCGACTTCGGCTCGTGCGAGGCGGCGCTGACGAACATCGAGAACCAGGTGAGCCTGGCCAAGCCTGACCAGCACGGGGTACTCGAAGCCAAGCTGCTCGCCATCCTCGGCGATGGCGCGGCGACGATGCCGGCCAAGCAGTTCGCCTGCCGGATGCTGCGCGTCGTCGGCTCGGAGAAGAGCATCGCACCGCTCGCCAAACTGCTCGGCGATGAGCAACTTTCCCACGCCGCCCGCTACGCGCTCGAAGCCATCGGCGGCGACGCCACCGGTGCCGCGTTGCGCGACGCGCTCGCGAAGACCAGCGGCAAAGCCCGCATCGGCATCATCGGCTCGCTCGGTGCGCGCGGCGACCGCAAGGCCATCCCCGCACTCGGCGAACTCGTCGGCGATAGCGACATCAACACCGCCCGCGCCGCGATCAAGGCACTCGGTCGCCTCGGCACCGCCGACGCGGCGAAGGCGCTGGAGGCGCGTAAGATCGCCAAGGCTGTAGAGCTCTGCTGGTTCACGGCCCGGCTCGCCTGCGCCGAAAAGCTCGGCAAGACCGGTGATGAGAAAATCGCCCGGCGTATCTATGAGGATGTGCTCGCGAAGTCCGAGTTGAAGCAGATGCGCGCCGGCGCCTTCCTCGGACTGGTCCGGCTTGATCCAGTGTGCGGAATCGAGCCCGCGATGGCGGCGCTGAAAGGCGTTGATCCCGTCCTTGGCGAAGCGGCGTTGCCAGCCTTGCTTTCACTCTTGCCGAAAGCTGCGGTTCCGGTATTGACCAAGGAATTGCCGGCTTTGCCTGCGGAGAAAAAAATTATCGCGTTGCGCGCGCTTTCCGCAATGCAAGGCATCAAGCCGCTCGGCGAAGAGCTCAACGCCTGCCTTAGCGATGCCAACACCGCCGTCCAGCTCGCGGCGGTCGAGGCGGCGGTACAGCTCGGCAATGCGCAAAACGTCGCCGTGTTGGTTGCGAAACTCGCCGACGATGGCGACCTCGGCAAGGCGGCGAAGCAGGCGCTGACCGATCTCCAGCGCGACGGCGTCGCCGACGCGCTGGTCAAGGCCGCCGGCACAGGCGATCAGAAAATTCGCGTGACGGTTCTCGCCATTCTCGCCGACCGCCGCGACCCCGCGGTGCTGCCCGCACTCTACAAACTGTGCAGCGACGAAAACCAGAAAGTCCGGCGCGCGGCCGTGAAGGCCATCAGCGCACTCGGCGACGCGGCCGATGTCGGGAAGCTCGTCGGGATGCTGTTCGCCAGCAAGGACAGCGGCGACCGCGACAGCTTCGCGAGCGCGATCTCCTCCATCGCGGCGCGGCAACCCGTCGTGGAAACACGCGCCTTTCACGTGATTGAAGGGCTGGGCAAGGCCGACGACGGCGGCAGAGTATTGCTTCTCGGCGTGCTCTCCGCGCTCGGCGGCAAGCCCGCCTATGAGGCAACCCGTGGCAACCTCGCCAGCACAGCGGCCGATGTGAAGAAGGCCGCGGTCAAGGCGCTCGCCGAGTGGCCCGACGCGGCGCCGCTCGACGATTTGAAGAACGTCGTCAAGACCGACACCAGCGATGTCAACCGCATCCTCGCGATGCGCGGCTACATCCGCCTGCTCGCCGTCTCCAACGTCAAAAACAACAAGCGCGTGGAGGCCTATAAAGAAATGTATGCACTCGCCACGCGACCGCAGGAAAAGCGTGCCGTGTTCGCGGGCCTCGCCGATGCGCCCTCGGTGCAGGTGCTGGAATTCCTGGCCGGCCATCTCACCGATACCGACGTGAAGGCGGAGGCGCAGGTCACCTACTTGAAAATCGCCGAGGAGTTGATCAAGCCGAAGAAGAACGAAGCCAAGGCCGCGCTCGAGAAACTGCTCGCCATCACCGACGACAAGAACCTGCGCAAGCGCGCCGAGAACGCCCTCAAACGCATCAAGTGAACAGGAGCACGAACATGAACACCAAACTTTCCCGCCGTAATTTTCTGAAGCTGGGCGCCGGTGCCGCGCTCGCCGCGCCGTTCGTCATGACCGCGAAGGGCGCGCCCGCCGTCGTCCCGCCGAGCAAACGCATCGTCATGGGCGGCATCGGCATCGGCAAGATGGGCAGCGGCGACTTGCGCAGCTTCCTGAACTTCCCGGAAGTCCAGATGGTCGCCGTCTGCGACGTGCGCAAGCTGCATCGCGACAACGCCAAGGCCGCCGTGGACCAGAAATATGGCAATCAGGATTGCAAGAGCTACAACGATTTCCGCGAGCTGCTCGCGCGCGACGATATTGACGCCGTGCACATCGCCACGCCCGACCACTGGCACGCGTTCATGGCCATCGCCGCGATGCGCCGCGGCAAGGACGTCTATTGCCAGAAGCCGGAGACGCTGACGATCCGCGAGGGCCGGCAGATGGTGGAGGCCGCGCGCCAGTTCGGCCGCGTTTTCTCCGGCGGCAGCCAGCGCGTCTATGGCGATCATCTCGACATTGCCAAGAAGGCCTGGGCTGGCGAGTACGGCGCCATCAAGGCCGTGCACGTGGATTGCGGTATGCCACCGTGGAATTGCAACCTGCCCGGCGAGCCGATGCGGGAGGACATTGATTGGGACCTGTGGCTCGGCCCCGCGCCGTGGGCGCCCTATAACGACAAGCGCTGTAACGGCACGTTCTCCATCAACGGCACCGGCTGGCGCTCGTGGCGCGATTATTCCGGCGGCGGCATGACCGACTGGGGCGCGCACCGTTTCGGCGCCACGATGTTCATCACCGACATGCGGCTCGAAGGACCGACCTCCATCACGCCGCCGAACGGCAAGGACGTGCAGTTCCTGACCTACGAATTCGCCAACGGCGTGAAGTATTATCACAAAGGCGGCAAAGGCCCGGTGGATGTCATCGGCACGCCCGGCGAGCGCGTGCCCGCCAAGGCGATGCCGCACTACAAGGGCGGCAGCGGCATCTACGGCGACTTCGTCCACTGCGTGCAAACGCGCGAGCGGCCGTTCCGCGACATCGAGTTCGCGCACCGCACCGCCACCGTCTGCCACCTCGGCAACATCGCCTACTATCTCGGCCGCCCGCTCAAGTGGGATCCGGTCAAGGAAGAGTTCCCCGGCGACGCGCAGGCGAATCGTTTCCTCGACCGCGCCAAGCGCGAGCCGTGGGCGATCTGAAGACGATGCGGGATTCGGGATGCTGGATATAGAGGCGCAGCAAGCCTGCGCTCCTACTCCAGCTTCCGAGGTTTGGAAATTCTCCCCGGACTTTTTTCCAAGGTTTGGAAAACCATCACGCGAGGAGCATGCCGAGCAGCAGGATCACGATCATCCCCAGCGTCGCGGTGACTTTCACCATCAGCATCGCGGCGCGCGCAAGGATAGCGCCGGTGGCGATGTGCAGCGCGGCGTCATGCCGCTTGAGCCGGCTGCGCTCGACGAGGTAGGCGAGACCGAAGCTGCCGGCGAACATACCGAGCAGCGGACCGAGGATGAACACCGGGATCAACGTGCCGAGCAGCAACCCGACGAGGCCGCCGACCAGCGCGGCCAACCCCGCGAGCTTGGAGCCGCCACGCCGCTGTACGCCCCAGGCGCCCGCGAGCCACTCGGCGATCTCAATGCTCGCGCAGAGCAGCAGGAAGATGAGGATAGTCACCAGTCCTGGAAAATTCGGCGCGCGCAGCCACGCCGCCAGCACCGTGGCCGCGAACACGAGCCACGTGCCGGAGAAGGTCAGCGCCGAGAGCAAGAGGCCGCATAGGCAGAGCAGCAGCACCGTGAGATAACCCACGCCGTGCCCCAGAAACGCGGCAAGCTGTGACCAGTCGAGATGCATGGCAAGAGCGGGCGCAGCTTACGCGCTGCCGCCGCCGGTCGCAACCCCGCGCCGCCCCCGCCGCGCGTGTTTTTCCAAGGCTTGGAAGCGCCAGCGGCGAAATTGTCCAAGGCCTGGAAAAACACTGGTTTCATTTTCCAATCCTTGGAAAACCGCCTTGACCGGCGGCGGGGCTGGGCTAGAGTGTCGCGAAAAATTTCAGGGGTACCCGTTGAAAAAAATCATCCTGCTGGCCGCCTTCCTGTTGCTCATCTCCCCCGCCTCGCTTGCTGTGCCCGCGGAGCATGTGGTCACGCTCGATCTGGGTACCCGGCCCGAGGCGTGGACGGCGCAGGATAACGCGGTGCCGCCCAGCGCGGCGCAGGGCGGAGGCGTCGAGTTCTTCTGCCAGTTCGGCGAGGGCTTCAACCGCGCCTACTGGGACCGCAAGCTCGGCACCGACCTCTCCTCCGCGACGTGCCTCGAACTCGACCTGACGTGCGAATTCCCGGAGGCGCTGCAGTCGCTCAACATCTACCTGAAGAGCGGCAAGGGCTGGTTCGTGGGCCAGAAGCGCATCGCGGAGGCGGGCCGGCAGCGCGTGATTTTTCCGCGGAATAGTTTCGCGGAACAGGGCGGGCCGTCCGGCTGGCAGAAGATCGAGGCGTTCCGCCTCTCGCCGTGGCGCGGCCAGCCGAAGAATACGCGCCTGATCGTGCACAGCATCACCGCGCGCCTCGGCGGCGTGGTGGTGATCGAGGGCACGTCGTCGGTCGGCGAGCACGGCGAACGCCGGATGGCGCAGCGCGTGACGCGGCTGGTCAGCGACTGGCTCGCCGACCTCGGCATCGGCCATGATGTGGTGACGGATGATCACGCGCCGAATGCGCTGCGCACGGCGCGCGTCGCGATCCTGCCCTATAACTCGGAGCCGAAGAGCGCCGAGCTCAAGGCGCTGACGACGTTTGTGAAGGGCGGCGGCAAGCTGCTCGTGTGCTACAGCGCGAGCGCGGACCTGGCGAAGCTGATGCACATGCGCATCGGCCCCTATGAGCGGGCCGAGACCTCCGGCCGCTGGAGCGCGTTCCGCTTCGTCAATCCCGCGGAGTGGAATGTGCCGGAGCGCGTCGTGCAGGATTCGGGCAACATCATGCCCGCGCTGCCCGCCGACGAGAGCGCCAGCGTCATCGCGTGGTGGGAAAACCGGCATGGCAGCCGGACACCCTCCGCGGCGTGGACGGCCTCGCCGCAGGGCCTGTGGCTGGCGCACGTGTTGCAGGACGAGGACATCGCCAACAAGCGCCGGATGCTGCTGGGCCTGCTCGGCAAGTTCGCTCCCGAAGTCTGGCCGCAGGCGGCGCAGCAGGCCTATTACCGCGCCGGCGCGGTCGGCGGCGCCACCAGCTTCGCCGCCAGCCGCGCACGCCTCGCCAATGACGAGGCCAAACTGGGCGAGGCCGACCGGCTGCACGCCAACCTCTCCGTGCTCTACCGCGAGGGCCGCTATAGCGAAGTCGTGGATCAGGCCGCCGTGCTCAACCGCCTGCTGACCGAGGCCTACTCCGCGACGCAGTCGGCGCCGAAGAACGAATTCCGCGGCGTCTGGGAACACAACGGCGTCGGCTGGTATCCCGGCGACTGGGCGCGCACGTGCCGCGAGTTGAAGGAGTCGCACCTGACCGCGGTGTTCGGCAACATGCTCTGGGGCGCGCTCGCGCATTATCCCAGCGACGTGCTCCCGCGCTCGGCCACTTTCCAGCGCTACGGCGACCAGGTGGAGGCCGCGGTCAAGGCCGCGCACGCCAACGGCCTGCAGTTCCACTGCTGGGCCGTGTGCTGGAATCCCGGCGCCAGCGCGCCGACTGACTTCATGACCCGCCTGCAGAAGGCCGGCCGCCTCCAGCAGAACGCCGAGGGTAAAAACATGCCGTGGCTTTCGCCGCATCACCTCGACAACGTCGAGATGCTGCTCAAGGCCTATGAGGAGCTCGCGCAGCGCTATCCGCTCGATGGCCTGCACCTCGACTACGTCCGCTTCGGCGAGCGCAGTGTGGATTATTCGCCGACGGCGCGGCTGGCGTTCGAGGCGTGGCGCGGCGGTACGGCCTTCGGCTGGCCCAAGTGCGCCGAGCCCGGCGGCAAGCTCGCGCGCGAGTTCGAACTGTTCCGCGCCGAGACCATCACCGCCTTCGTGCGCGAGGTCAGCAAGCGCGTGCGCGCGGCGCGGCCCGGCATCAAAATCTCCGCCGCCGTCTTCGCCGGCTACCCCGAGTGCGTCACGCAGGTCGGGCAGGATTGGGCCGCGTGGCTGAAGCACGGTTACGTGGATTTCGTCTGCCCGATGAATTACACGGAGGACACGAACCTGTTCCTCGCGCGGACCGCGCAGCACCTCGCCCTGCCGAACGCGACCGGCAAAATCTATGAGGGACTCGGCATCGCCGCGCTCGAATGCCGCCTGCGACCCGACCAGGCCATCGCGCAGATCGTCGGCCTGCGCAAGCTCGGCGCGACCGGCTTCGTCTTCTTTGACCTTAGCCAGCCGCTCCACGATGACATCCTGCCCTACCTGCGCATGGGCGTGCTGAAGGAGTGACGAGGGACGAGTGGCGAGGGAGGAGAAAGAACACCGAACCCGGCTTCGACCGAGGCTTCGCCGGGGGCAAGCACCGAACATCCAACATCGAACATCGAAGTAAAATCAAACCCTTTTCATTCCATGCACCGCGCGGAGTTGGAGTACTCGCCACTCCTCCCTCCTCCCTCGCCCCTGTTCCCTCGCCCC
>Ga0233425_10009749_pt1 | contig 12018 bp, 11 predicted proteins | sample Watercolumn_Towu_2_FD_181712 | JGI IMG/M metagenome (GOLD analysis project Ga0233425, IMG submission 181712) | Freshwater microbial communities from Lake Towuti, South Sulawesi, Indonesia - Watercolumn_Towuti2014_140_MG | ecosystem: Environmental > Aquatic > Freshwater > Lake | place...
CACCCCGCCTCCATCCGCTTCTGCCACCAGATCGGCCTGACTTACGTGTCGTGCTCCGGCCCGCGCGTGCCGATCGCGCGGCTGGCGGCGGCGCAGGCGAAACTGCTGGAAAGCTAGCTGGCGTCGCGCCGCTCTTCGAGGGAGGCGGCGGCGTTGATGCCGTCGAGGAGCGACCTGCCCTTCGGCGTCAGGTGCCAGCGCACGACGTTGCGCTCGTCGATCTTCGACTCGATCAGCCCCATCGCCTTGAGCGCCGCCAGGCGCGGCGCCACCTGGTCCTTCGGCAGCGTGGTCTTGGCGGCCAGCCCCGAGTTGGCGCCGTAGATGGCGTTGCCCTCGGCGACGGCGCGCATCAGTTCGATGTCGCCAAAGCTCACGGCGTTGCGCGGCAACTCGACGATGGAGGCGGGCGCCGGTTCGGCGGGTGATTCCGCTTCGGCGGCGCGGACCGGCGCGGCGGTGGCGGCCGGCGCGCTCCCCCGCTCGCTCGAATACTGCAGATGCTTCACTTCCCGCCGCATCTGCTCCATCTGGCGCACCAGGTTGGCGGCGATGTTCTCGAAAAAGCGCCGGGTGACCACCACGTAGAGCAGGCAGAAGCCGCCGAAGACGAACAGCTCGCTCGATTTCAGCCGCGTCGCTTCCAGCAGGTGGCTGGACATCATGTTGAGGAACAGCGGCACGGTCAGCGCGGCGACGATGCCGAGCACCATGTGCTTGCCGGCGGTGCGCCAGGGCGTGCCGGTGTCGCGCTCGTTGAGGAAGAAGTTGGCGAGGCCGCCGAGCAACCCGGTGGCGACCATGATGCCGAGAATGAGGATCAGGTGGAGATCGATGCCGCCCGCCGCTGCCTGTGCCGTCTGTGCGCCGCCCATACGCCCTCCACTTGTGCGTGATGGAAGGACACTATGCCACAAGCCGCGCCGGGGGGATAGGCCTACTTGGCCTGCGGCCGGGCGGCCTCGCGGTTCAGCTGCTTGGCCTGCACCTTGTCGTTGACGAACTGAACCGAGATGACCGTGTTGCCGTCCTGCCAGGTGGCCATGCCGCCGGAGAGCTCGCCGATGCTGATGGCGCTGGTCTCGGTCGGCTCGCCGAGGATGGCGACAACCTCCTTCTGCGTCATGCCGTTCCTGATGCGCTCGAAGTTCTCAGCCGACACCTTCGAGCCGCAGGCGGCGAGGAGCAGGGCGGCGAGCACGGCCGCGATGGACTGACGCATTGGCAATCCTTTCATTTGGCGAACAGCCGCGCCGGTTCGCTGAAGGCCTTGAACTCCAGGGCGTTGCCGAAGGGGTCCATGAGGAACATGGTGGCCTGCTCGCCCGGCTGGCCGCGGAAGCGCACATAGGGTTCGATTACGAATTCCATGCCGGCGGCGCGGAAGCGCTCGGCCAGGCGCTGCCATTCCTCCATCGGCAGGACCAGGCCGAAGTGGCGTACCGGGACGTGCTTGCCGTCCACCGTGTTGGTCGGATCTTCCGCGCCCATGCGCTTCACCAGGTGGGCGACGAGCTGGTGGCCGCGAAAATTGAAGTCCACCCATTCGTCCGAGCTCCGTCCCTCCGGGCAGCCGAGGAATTTGCCGTAGAACTCGCGCGCCCGCTCGAGGTCGGTGACGGGAAAGGCGAGGTGAAACGGAGGCAGGGTGGCCATGCGGTTCTCCTATTGGTGTTGCCCTCCGCTCTGCGGCGGACGGGCGGCTAGTGTGCCACAGGCCCTAGACGGCTGTCACCGGCCAGGGAATGACATAGAACAGCACGGCGAAGAAGTGCAGGGCGGCGCCGGCCAGCACGAAGCCGTGCCAGATGGCGTGGTTGTAGGGCAGCCGCCGCCATTTGTAGAATGCGACGCCGGCCGTGTACGCGAGTCCTCCGGCAGCCAGCAGCACCAGGCCGCCGGTGCCGACGCGTTCCAGCATCGGCTCGACGGCGACCACCACCGCCCAGCCCATGGCGACGTAGATCGACACCACCAGCCCGTGCAGGCGCCCCTTCAGCAGCAGGCGCAGGGCGATGCCGAGAAAAGTCAGTGTCCAGATGACGGCGAAGAGCGACCAGCCCCACGGTCCGCGCAGGTTCACCAGCATGAAGGGGGTGTAGGTGCCGGCGATCAGCACGAAGATGGCGGAATGATCGAGCGCGCGCAGCGTTCGCTTGATGTGCTCGACCTGCACGCTGTGATAGAGGGTTGAGGTGGTGAAGCAAAGGATCAGCGCGGCGCCGAAGACGCTGCAACCTGTGACGTGCCAGGCGTCGCCGTGCAGGGCGGCGAAGGCGACCAGCACGGCAAGCCCGGCGATGGCCAAGGCGATGCCGACGCCGTGAGTGACGCTGCTGGCGATTTCCTCGCGCAGGGTGTAGCTGGGCAAGGCGGGCAGGGCATTCATGCAGGACGGTTCGTCGTTCAAGCAAACTAAATCAGTATACTCCCGCTCATTAGGGGAATCCGCCCAATCATTCGCCAGCCAGTCCACGCAACCATGACGCGGCCTGTGGAACTCTCCGGCCTGACGCTCGCCCTGCTGCGCCGGCTGCTCTATGCCTGGGTGCGGACGACTGTCCTGCCCGGCAAGCCGGCCGAGTTCGGCCTCGATCCGGCCCGGCCGGTGTGCTATGTGCTGGACGGACGCCACCTGACGAATCTGCTGGTGCTGCTGGAGGAGACGCGCCGCGCCGGCCTGCCGCGCCCGCGCGCCGCGCTGGCCGCCGGCGCATGGCGTGCAAAGCGCTCCTTCTTCTTCCTCGAGCGCGCCCGCCGCCTCGCCGCCACGGCGAAAGAGCGCTACGGCCACTCCCCCCTGCTGGTCGACATGGTGCGGGCCGCCCTCGCCGATCCCGCCGCCGACGTGCAGATCGTGCCGGTCACCCTGCTCTGGGGCCGCGCGCCGGCCAAGCAGGATTCCATCCTCAAGGCACTCTTCGCCGAAACCTGGCGCACGCCGGGCCGCTTGCGCCAGCTGCTCGCCGTGCTGCTGCACGGTCGGCAGACGCTGGTGCGCTTCGGCGCGCCGCTCTCGTTGCGTGCGTTGCTGGCGGACGAGCCGGGTGAGGCACGCGCAGTGCGCAAGCTGGCGCGCGTGCTGCGCGTGCATTTCCGCCGCCAGCGCGAGATCGCCATCGGGCCGGACCTGTCCCACCGCAACACCCAGGTAGACGCTCTGCTTGGCGCGCCCGCCGTGCGCGCCGCGATCGATGCCGAGGTCGCCGCGAAGGGCATCACCACCGGCGAGGCGGCGCGCCGCGCCCGCGGCTTCGCCCTCGAGATCGCTTCGGACTACACCTATGGCGTGGTGCGCGCCTTCGAAATCTTCCTCACCTGGCTTTGGACGCGCCTATACGACGGCGTGGCGGTGCGCAACATCGAGGCCGTCACGCGCATCGCGCCGGGCCAGGGCATCGTTTACCTGCCCTGCCACCGCAGCCACATCGACTACCTGCTGCTCTCCTTCGTTGTTTACCGGCACGGGCTGACGCCGCCGCACATCGCCGCCGGCGAGAACCTCAACCTCCCCGTGGTCGGCGCGCTGCTGCGACGCGGCGGCGCCTTTTTCCTGCGCCGCAGCTTCAAGGGCGAGCCGCTTTACGCGGCGGTGTTCCACGAGTACCTGCACATGATGATCGCGCGCGGCTTTCCCATCGAATACTTCATCGAGGGCGGGCGCAGCCGCAGCGGGCGCATGCTGGCGCCCAAGGCCGGCATCCTCGGCATGACCATCCGCAGCTTTCTGCGCGGCCAGTCTCAGCCGCTCGTCTTCGTGCCGGTCTACCTGGGCTACGAGAAGCTGCTCGAGGGGCAGGCCTTTCTGGAGGAGCTGCAGGGCAAGCCGAAGCGCGGCGAATCGCTCTGGGGCCTGCTCGGCGCCTGGCGCCTGCTGAAACGCAAGTTCGGCCAGGTGCACGTGAACTTCGGCGAGCCGCTGGCGCTGGCCGAGTTTCTCGATGCGCGGCATGACGGCTGGCGCGAAGGGGGCGATGCGCGCGCCGCCTGGGTGCGGCCCGTGATCAGGTCTGCCGCCGAGGAGCTGGCGCGCCGCATCAATGCGGCGGCGGTGGTGACGCCGGTCAACCTCATCGCCCTGGCGCTGCTGGCGACGCCGAAGCACACCGCAGACGCCCAGGCGCTGGCGCGCCTGATCGAGCACTACCAGGCCCTGCTGCGCGAAGCGCCGTATTCGCCCGGCGCGGCGGGCTGCGATCTGCCCGCCGCCGAGGTCGTCGCCTATGCCGAGCAGCTCGGCTTCGTCGAGCGCCTGCCGCACGCGCTGGGCGAGCTGGTGCGCGTACGCCCAGACGCTGCGGCCCTGCTGTCCTATTTCCGCAATAACGTGCTGCACCTCTTCGCATTGCCGGCGCTGATCGCCTGCCTGCTCGGGCGCAATCGCCGCATCGACGCGCATCGCATGGAGGAGGTGGTGTCCGGCATATATATGCTGCTGCGGGCGGAACTCTTTTTGCACTGGCCGCCGGTGGCGCTGTCCGGGGCGATGGCGACGACCATCGCGGCACTTGCGGCGCGCGGCCTGATGCGGCAGAACCCGGAGACCGGCCGCTACGCCGCGCCGGAGCCCACCAGCCAGGCTTTCGCCGAGTTGCGTCTGATCGGCGAGACGATCAGGCCGACCCTGGAGCGGCACTTTCTCACCCTGGCGCTGCTGCAGCGGCACGGTTCCGGCCGCCTCACGCGGCGCGCCCTGGAAGAGGCCAGCCACCTGCTCGCCCAGCGCCTGGCCCTGCTCTACGAGTTCAATGCGCCGGAGTTCTCGGAGAAATCGCTCTTTGCAGGCGTCGTCGCACAGCTTGTCGATCCGGGCATCCTGCAGGAGGACGAGGCGGGCCTGCTGCATTTCGACGAGCGCATCACCGTGCCCGCCGCGCACGCCGAACTGGTGCTCTCCGCCGAAGTGCGCCAGACTATCCGCCGCATGGCGGGAGAATCGATGGCCAGCGGAGAGTGACGTGAGCGAAAGCCGCATCGGGGATGTCATCGACAAGGCGATCGCCGCGCACGGCGGCGAAGCGCTCTGGCGCGGCCTGTCGGGCATCGAGGCACGCCTGTCCGCAGCGGGCTTCCTGTTTGCCGCGAAGGGCCGGCCGCCGCTCAGCCACATGGACATGTGGGCCTCGGCGACCGAGCCGCGCTTCACCTTCTTTGACTACCCGCGACCGGGCTGGCGCGGCGAGTGGATCGGCGACGCCGAGGTGCGCATCCTCGATGCAGACGGTCGCGTCATGGCGCGGCGCGAGCGCCCGCGCGAAGCCTTCCACGGCCTGCGCCGGCAGTTCCGCTGGGACGAGCTGGATTTTCTCTACTTCGGCGGCTATGCGACCTGGAACTACCTGACGACGCCGTTCCTCTTTCTGCGGCCGGGCTTCGAGTTCGCGCTGTTGCCGCCGGTCGACGGCGTGCAAGGCAGGGTGACGCGGCTGGCCGCCACCTTTCCGGCCGACATCCCGACGCACAGCCGCAGGCAGGTTTTCTATTTCGACGAGCAGGGATTGCTGACGCGGCTGGATTACACGGCCGAAGTGGTTGGCGGCTGGGCGCATGCGGCCCACCTGTGCGAGGCCTACCGCGACTTCGGAGGATTGAAAGCGGCGACGAAGCGCCGCGTCTGGCCGACTCTCTTCGGCAGCAGGCCGCTGCCTTTCCCGAACCTCGTGGCGCTGGATGTCGACGAGATTCGTCCCGTGCCGAGAACCTCCGGAATGGTTTCCCCTGTAGGCACCGGTTGACCCTGGTCAACCATCGGCATGCGCCGATCGGGCTATCTTGTCGTCATGGCATGTCGGCGGTTCGATGCCGCTGTCTGTGAGTGGAAGGGGAAGCGCATGGACGAACCATTCCGCCTTGGCGACGATCTTGGACCGGCCAAGATCGTCCATGTGCACGAGCCTGCGCTCGGCCTGAAGGCCATTCTGGTGGTCGACAACGTCGCCCGCGGCCCGTCTGTCGGCGGCTTGCGCATGGCGCCGGACGTGAGCGTGGAGGAGTGCTTCCGCCTCGCTCGCGCCATGACGCTGAAGAATGCCGCCGCGGGTTTGCCTCACGGCGGCGGGAAGTCCGTCCTCTTCGGCGATCCGCGCATGGCGCGGGATCGCAAGGAGAGCCTGGTCCGCGCCTTCGGCCATGCCTTGCGCAATGAGGCCGACTACATCTTCGGTCCGGACATGGGCACGGACGAGACCTGCATGGCGTGGGTCAAGGACGAGATCGGGCGCGCGGTGGGCCTGCCGGCGGCACTGGGCGGCATTCCGCTCGACGAGCTGGGGGCGACCGGCCGGGGCATCGCCCAGGCGGCGGCCGTGGCGGCGCGCTTTCTCGGTCTCGAGCTGAAGGGCGCGCGCGTCGCGATCCAGGGCTTCGGCGCGGTGGGCAAGCATGCCGCGCGCTTCCTCGCCGAGCAGGGTGCCGTGCTGGTCGGCGCCGGTGACAGCCATGGCACGCTTCACGATCCGCAGGGCATCGATGTCGCCGAGCTGATGCGCCTGAAGGATTCCGGCGCAACCGTGTGTGACTTCCCGCGCGGCCGCAAGCTGGACCGCGATGGGGTGATCGACATCGAGTGCGACATCTGGATCCCGGCGGCGCGCCCGGACGTGATTCGCGAGGACAACGTGGCGCGGCTGAAGACGAAGCTCGTCCTGCAGGGCGCCAACATCCCGTTCACGCCGGGCGCCGAGCGCGCGCTGCATGAGCGCGGCGTGCTGGTCGTGCCCGACTTCATCGCCAACGCCGGTGGCGTCATCTGCGCTGCCATGGAATACCGCGGCGCCACGGAAAGAGCGGCCTTCGAGGCTATCGACGAGAAGATCCGCGGCAACACCGAGGCGGTGCTGGCCGAGGTGAAGGCGAAGCGGATCCTGCCGCGCGAGGCGGCGGTTAACCTCGCTACGCAGCGCGTCAGAGCCGCGATGGGCTGCAGGCGCTTCGGTATCTTGTAGGCGGGCTCATGTTCCGCATCCGCCTGCATGGCCGCGGCGGCCAGGGCATGAAGACGGCGGCCCAGATCCTGGGCCGCGCCTTCTTCCTTGCCGGCTTCGAGGTGCAGGACGCGCCGCGCTACGGCGCCGAGCGGCGCGGCGCGCCGATCTTCGCCTACGTGCGTGCCGCCCGTGCGGCGATCAAGGAGCGTGGCGTCATCACCTGGCCCGACCTGGTGATCGTGGCGGACGAGTCTCTGGTGCCCGTGCCGGCGGCGGGGGTGCTGCAGGGACTCACGCCGCGGACGGTGTTCCTCATCAACAGCACCGAGACGGCAGCGGTTTGGCAGGAGCGTCTTAAGCTGTCCGGGCCGGCCCTGACTCTGCCGGCCGGAGAAGGGATCACCGAGCGCGTCGATCTGCCTCACATCGGCGCGATCTGCGCCGGCGCGGCTGCGCGCCTGATCGGCGCGGTTGGCCGTGAGCAGCTGGCGGAGGCGATGCGGGTGGAGCTAGCCGGCCTCGGCGAGGTGGTGGCGGAGAAAAACCTGACCCAGGCGCTGGCGGCGTACGACGCCATGGCGTCGCATGAAGGCTGTGTGGCGGAGGGGACGCAGATCGCGGCGCGCGATTACGCCAGGCCGGCTTGGACCGATCTGCCCCTGGAGGCGGCGGCGCTCGCCGCGCCCGACATCCATGCCGCGCTCACCAGCGAACTGGCCAATACCGGCGTGTGGCGCACGCTGCGCCCGGTGATCGATTACGCGCACTGCAACCGTTGCGCCTGGGTGTGCAGCACCCTCTGTCCGGACGGCGCGATCCGCGTCGACCCCGACCATACCCCGCGCATCGACTACGACCATTGCAAGGGCTGCATGGTGTGCGTGGCGGTGTGTCCGCCGCATGCGGTCCGTGCCACGGACGAGCGGGAGATGCAGGCATGAACAGAACGCTGCTGACGGGCAACGGCGCCGCGGCCTGGGGGGCGCGCTTGGCCGAGGCGGATTATGTGCCTGCCTTTCCCATCACGCCGCAGACCGAGATCATCGAAACCCTCGCCGCCTGGTTTGAGCGAGGCGAGACGCCGGGGCGCCTGGTGACGCTGGAATCGGAGCACTCCATGATCACCGCTGCGGCGGCCGCAGCGGCCACCGGCGTGCGGGTGTTTACCGCCACCTCGAGCCAGGGGCTTCTTTACGCGATGGAGATGCTGTACACCGTGGCGGGCTGGCGCGCGCCCTTCGTGCTGGTGAATGTCTCGCGCGGGCTGGCCACGCCCGTCACGCTGGAGCCGGACCATACCGACATCCTGGCGGCGCGCGACAGCGGCTTCCTGCAGATCCATTGCGCCACCTGCCAGGAAGTGCTGGACACGGTGCTGCTGGCCTATCGCCTGGGCGAGGACCGGCGCGTGAGATTGCCGGTGATCGTGAACCAGGACGGCTTCTATCTCTCGTTCACCCGCGAGCCGGTCGACATCCCCGAGCCCGGAGCGGTGCGCCGCTTCCTGCCGGCCTTTGACGCGGCAGGCATCGAGTTCCGCGCCGGCAGGCCGATCAGCCAGGCAGTGGCGGTGCTGGGCGGCTCGCCCTACTCCTACTTCCGCTACGAGACGCATCTCGCCGCCATGAAGGCGCTGGAAGTGTATGAGGAAGCGGCGGACGCCTTCGCCCGCGAGTTCGGCCGCCGCCATGCGGCGGTGGAAGCCTACCGTTGCGAGGATGCGGAGATCGTCTTTTGCATGCTGGGCGCCTTCGCTACCAAGGCCATGGATGCCGTCGACCGCCTGCGCGAGCGCGGCGAGCGAGTCGGCCTGGTGCGGCCGCGCCTGCTGCGGCCCTTCCCGGAGGCGGCGCTGCGCGGGCTGCTGCTGGGCCGGCGCGCCGTGGCGGTGATCGACCAGAACCTCGCCATGGGCAAGGGCGGCGTGCTCCACGCCGAGCTGGCGTCCGCCCTCTACGGCCATGCCGGCGCACCGCCGCTGGCCAGCTTCATCGGCGGGCTGGGCGGGCGCGACATCGCCCCGGAGGAGTTCTATGAGATGGCGGCGATCGCCAGGCAGGCGGCCGACGGCGCTGCGCCCGCGCCGCGGCTGCTGTATACCGAGGGCGAGCTGCGCGAGCTGCGCAAGCTGCAGGCCATCGCCCTGTCCGAGCGCAAGGAGGCGGGCAAGTGACGGAACGGATCATCAGGGCCATGAAAGACCTCCCCTCCACCCACCTGCTTGGCGCAGGCACGGCGATGTGCGCCGGCTGCGGCGGGCTGGAGGCGGTACATGAAATCTACGACATCCTCGGCGGCAGAACGGTATTCGTGAATGCCGCCGGCTGCATGACGCTGCTCTCCGTCTATCCCTTCACGCCCTTCCGCGGTTCATGGCTCTATACGTCCATGGCCTCGGCGGCGGCGGGCGCGCAGGGTGTGCGCGACGCCCTGGACATCCTGCTGGCGAAAGGGCGCATCGCGCCGGAGGAGGATCTTGCCGCAGTGGTGCTCGCGGGCGACGGCTCTTCCTACGGCATGGGGCTCGCGCCCACCTCCGCCGCCATCGAGCGGGGTCTGGATTTTCTTTACGTCTGCTACGACAACGAGGGCTACGGCAATACCGGGCAGCAGGCTTCCGGCGCCACGCCGCACGGCGCGCGGACGGCCACCAGCGCCGCCTATGCCGGCGAGAAGAAGGACCTCTTCGCCGTCTGGGCAGCGCACCGGCCGGCCTACGTCGCCACGGTCATCGGGGCGGAACCGCTCGACCTTGCCCGCAAGATCCAGAAGGCGGCGGCGCTGAAGGGCCCGCGGCTGATCCTGGCTCTGAGCCCCTGCCCGACGGGCTGGGGCTACGATCCGCAGGAAACCGTGGAGATCGGCCGGCTGGCGGTAAAGACCGGCATCTGGCCGCTGAAGGAATATGTGGAGGGCCGCGTCATCCACACCCGGCAGCCGCAGCCGCGCCTGCCGGTCGAGGAATACCTGCGGCGCCAGGGACGCTTCGCGCACCTCTTCAGCCCCGGGCGCGACGATGCCGCGATCGCCGCGATCCAGCGCAGGGTCGATGAATACTGGGCGGGTATGAGCTGAGCGCCGCGCCGGCCGGTCGCCTGCGCCGTTCAGAAAACCGGGTGGCCGACGAAATGCACGTAACCGGCAATTGCGAGGATGCCGATCACGTCCAGGGCGAGGCCTGCACGAATCATTCGCGACAGCGGCACATAGCCGGACCCATACACGATGGCATTGGGCGGCGTCGCCACCGGCAGCATGAAGCCGCAGCTCGAAGCGAGCGCCGCCACCGCCAGCAACGGCGCCGGCGGCATGTTCATGGCCAGCGCGGCAGCGGCCAGCACCGGCATCAAGGCGGCGGCGACGGCCGTGTTGCTCGCCACCTCGGAGAGCAGGGTGATCGCGCCGGCGAGCAGCAGCAGGAACAGCAGCGGATGGAGGCCGGCCGCACCCATCAGCCTGGCGGCGAGAAAGACATCCACTTCATTGGCGGAGAGCGCCGTCGCCAGGCTCAGCCCGCCGCCGAACAGGATCAGGATGTCCCATGGCAAGGTGCGGGCCGTCTTCCAGTCCATGGCGAAGGCGGCCGGGCGGCCGCCGACGGGGAGGACGAAGAGCAGGATCGCCCCGGCCAGGGCGATCGCAGTGTCGCTGAGTTCCGCCAGCCCTGTCCAGCGCGCCAGCTGCGGCTGCAGCACCCAACCCGTGGCGGTGAGGAGAAAGACGGCAAGCACCGTCCACTCGCCCCGGCTCATCGGACCGAGGGCGGCGAGCTCGCTGCGCACCACATCGCGGCTGCCGGCGAGCTGCAGGCCGGGAAAGCGGCAGGCGACGCCCACCAGCAGCAGCCAGGCGAGCGGCAGCAGGACCAGCATGAGCGGCACGCCCATTTTCATCCATTCGATCATGGCCACCTGCGCACCGTACTGCTTCTCGACGAAGGCGGCGAAGATCAGGTTGGGCGGCGTGCCGACCAGGGTGCCGATGCCGCCGATGGAGGCGGCGAAGGCGATGCCCAGCATGAGCGCCGCGCCGAAATTCGCGTAGGCGCGCTCCTGCCCGGCGTCGAGGCGGCCGGCACGCTCCCGCAGCGTGTCGATGACGCTCTTGCCGATGGGGAGCATCATCATTGCCGTCGCGGTATTGGAGATCCACATGCTGATCGCGGCCGTGGCGATCATGAAGCCGGCCACCAGCCGCGCCGGCCGCTCGCCCGCGCCGAGCAAGACCAGCAGCGCAAGGCGGCGGTGCAGGCCGCACTTCTGCATGGCCAGTCCGATGATGAAGCCGCCCATGAAGAGGAAGATCAGCGGGTGCGCGTAGGGCGCCGCCGCCTTGGTACCGCTGAGGGCACCGAGCAGCGGCAGCAGCACCAGCGGCAGGAGCGAGGTCACCGCAAGCGGCACCGCCTCGGTGATCCACCACAGCGCCATCCACAGCCCGAGCGCGGCGGTGACGCGGCCGGCGGCGGAGAGGCCCGCTGCGTCCGCCCGCGATTCCGGCAGCAAGGCCATTGCCAGCAGGAATGCCGCAGGGCCGGCGGCGATCGCCACCCGGCGCAGCGACATCGACCGGGATGCCAGAGGGGATTCCGCCGTCATGGCAATGGAGTGCGGCCTACTTCCCGAGCCGTTCGCGGCGGCACGTGGTCGTCAGCCCGCCGCCTTGCCCCATGAATCCTTCAGCGTCACCGTGCGGTTGAACGCCGGCGCGCCGGGCTTCGAGTCGACGCAGTCGGCGACGAAATAGCCGTGGCGCTCGAACTGGAAGAGGCCCTCCGGTCTCGCTTCCTTCAGCGCGGGTTCCAGGCAGGCGATGATGACTTGCTTCGAATCGGGATTCAGGTCTTCCAGATAGTCGCGGCCGCCTGAGCCGGGATTCGGCTCGCGGAACAACCGGTCGTAGAGGCGTACCTCGGCCTCGTAGGCGTGCGCCGCGCTGACCCAGTGGAGGTTGCCCTTCACCTTGTAGGCGTCGGCGCCCGGCGTGCCGCTCTTCGAGTCCGGCATGTATTCGCAATGCACGGCGACGATGTTGCCTGAAGCATCTTTTTCGCAGCCGATGCACTTGACGACATAGCCGTAGCGCAGCCGAA
>Ga0233425_10009750_pt1 | contig 12017 bp, 7 predicted proteins | sample Watercolumn_Towu_2_FD_181712 | JGI IMG/M metagenome (GOLD analysis project Ga0233425, IMG submission 181712) | Freshwater microbial communities from Lake Towuti, South Sulawesi, Indonesia - Watercolumn_Towuti2014_140_MG | ecosystem: Environmental > Aquatic > Freshwater > Lake | place: Indonesia...
CGCCGTGAACCTACCTAACGGCCTGTATCAAGTAAACGTGACGCTCGGTGACCGTGGCGCCTTCGTCCACGACAACATGGGTGTATTCCTGGAAAACGTGCAAGTGGATACGGTTTCCACGGCCAGCACCCAGGTCGTCACCCGCGCCTATTCCGTGAACGTGACCGACGGCCAACTGACGCTGCGGCTTCAGGACTTCGGCGGCGTCGATCCGAACGTGACCATCGTGGCCCTCGCGATGAGCAATCTGGCTCCGCCCACGCCTTCCTTGTTCATCAACGACGTGGCGGTGACCGAGGGAGACGCGGGCACCACGAACTTCACCTTCACGGTGAGTCTGTCGCAGGCCAGCGGACAACCGGTGCTGGTGCAGTACGTCACGGCGGACGGCACGGCCACGGCCGGCAGCGACTACACGGCCACGAGCGGGACGCTGACGATTCCCGCCGGCCAGACCAGCGGCACGATCGTGGTCTCGGTCAACGGCGATACGGACGTGGAGCCGAACGAGACGTTCTTCGTCAACCTCAGCAACCCCAGCGGGGCGACGATTGCCGACAACCAAGGCCAAGGCACCATTCTCAGTGAGGAACTGCCGGCCCTGACGGTCTCGATCAATCCCGCCAGCGTGGCCGAGAACGGCGGCGCCAATGCGGCCACGGGCACCGTGACGCGCAGCGGGCCGACGACTTCGGCTCTCACCGTGAACCTGTCGAGCAACGACACCACGGAAGCCACCGTTCCCGCCACCGTGACGATTGCCGCGGGCCAGGCTTCGGCGACCTTCGCCGTGGCCGCCGTGGACGACGCCGTCTTCGACGGCACGCAGAACGTGACCGTGACGGCTTCCGCCGCCGGGCTCACTTCGGGTACGGCCAGCGTGCAGGTGACGGACAACGAACTGCCGGCGCTGACGGTAACGATCAATCCTGCCAGCTTCGTCGAGAACGCCGGTGCGAGTGCGGCTACGGGCACGGTGACGCGGCAGGGGCCGACGACTTCCGCCCTGACGGTCAACCTGGCGAGCAACGACACCACCGAGGCGACCGTACCGGCGACGGTCACGATCGCCGCCGGCCAGAGTTCCGCGACGTTTGCCGTCGCGGCGGTGGACGATGTGCTTACGGACGGCACGCAGACTGTGGTCATCACGGCTTCCGCAGCCGGTTTCACCTCCGGCACGGCGAACGTCCAGGTTACGGATAACGAGCAGCCGACGTTGACGGTCACGATCAATCCGGCCAGCTTTGCCGAGAACGCCGGTGCGGGGGCAGCCACGGGCACCGTGACTCGCAATGGGCCGACGGCCGCCGCGCTCACTGTGAACCTCGCCAGCAACGACACCACGGAAGCCACCGTTCCGGCCACGGTGACGATTGCCGCGGGCCAGGCTTCGGCGACCTTCGCCGTAGCCGCCGTGGACGACGCCGTCTTCGACGGCACGCAGAACGCGACCGTGACGGCTTCGGCCGCCGGTTTCATCTCGGGCACGGCCAGCGTCCAGGTGACGGATAACGAATTGCCGGCGCTGACCGTGACGATCAATCCCGCCAGCTTCGCCGAGAACGCCGGGGCGGGTGCGGCCACGGGCACGGTGACGCGACAGGGGCCGACGACTTCCGCCGTGACGGTCAACCTGTCGAGCAACGACACCACCGAGGCCACCGTGCCGGCGACGGTCACGATCCTCGCCGGCCAGAGTTCCGCCACCTTCGCCGTCGCGGCCGTGGACGACGCGGCCACCGACGGTACGCAGACTGCGGTCATCACCGCTTCGGCCGCGGGTTACGCCGCCGGGGCGGCGAACGTGCAGGTTACGGACAACGACGCGCCGCCGTTCGCAGCCAGCTTCGACTTCGGCACGGCGGGTTCGCCGTTGGAGGCCGGCTATACTCGGGTGACGGAGACGACGACCTTCACCGCCGCCCAAGGCTACGGTTGGCAGTCCGGCACGATCGGCAGCCGCGACCGCGGCACGGGCACGGCCCTGACCCGCGACCTCAACTTCACCCCCAACGGCGTCTTCGGCGTCAATCTGCCCAACGGCCTGTATCAGGTGAACGTGACCCTCGGCGACCAGGGCGCCTTCTTCCACGACAACATGGGGGTCTTCCTGGAGAACGTGCAGGTGGATACGGTTTCCACGGGGAACAACCAGGTCGTCACGCGGACCTATTCGGTGAACGTGAGCGACGGCCAACTGAACCTGCGGCTGCAGGATCTCGGCGGCGCCGACCCCAACGTGGCCATCGAGGCCCTCGCCATCAGTACGCTGGCCCCGCCCACGCCGTCGCTGTCGATCAACGACGTGTCCCTTACGGAGGGCAATGCGGGCACCACGAACTTCACCTTCACGGTGAGTCTGTCGCAGGCCAGCGGACAACCGGTGCTGGTGCAGTACGCCACGGCGGACGGCACGGCCACGGCCGGCAGCGACTACACGGCCACGAGCGGGACGCTGACGATTCCCGCCGGCCAGACCAGCGGCACGATCGTGGTCTCGGTCAACGGCGATACGGACGTGGAGCCGAACGAGACGTTCTTCGTCAACCTCAGCAACCCCAGCGGGGCGACGATTGCCGACAACCAAGGCCAAGGCACCATTCTCAGCGACGAACTGCCGACCCTGACGGTCTCGATCAATCCCGCCAGCGTGGCCGAGAACGCCGGCGCCAATGCGGCCACGGGCACTGTGACGCGGACGGGACCGACAACCGCCGCGCTCACCGTGAACCTCGTCAGCAACGACACCACGGAAGCCACCGTGCCCGCCACGGTGACGATCCCCGCGGGACAGGTCTCGGCGACCTTCGCCGTGGCCGCCGTCGACGACGCCGTGTTCGACGGCACACAGAACGTGACCGTGACCGCCTCCGCCGCCGGGCTCACCTCGGGCACGGCCAGCGTCGCGGTGACCGACAACGAACTGCCGGCGCTGACCGTAGCGGTCAATCCCGCCAGCTTCGCCGAGAACGCCGGGGCGGGCGCGGCCACGGGCACCGTGACGCGCCAGGGTCCGACGACTTCTGCCGTGACGGTCAGTCTGGCGAGTGGCGACACAACCGAGGCGACCGTCCCGGCGACGGTCACGATCCTCGCCGGCCAGAGTTCCGCGACGTTTGCCGTGGCGGCCGTGGACGACGCGACAGCGGACGGCATGCAGACCGTGGTCATCACGGTTTCCGCCGCCGGCTACACCTCCGGCACGGCAAACGTGCAGGTTACGGACAACGATCCGCCGCCGTTTGCGGCCCACTTCGACTTCGGCACGGCGACCTCGATCGTCGCAGCAGGTTACACCCGGGTGACGGAGACGACGACCTTCAACGCCGCCCAAGGCTACGGCTGGCAGTCCGGCGTGATCGGCAGCCGGGACAGAGGTACGGGCACGGCGCTGGACCGCGACCTCAACTTCACCCAGAACGGCGTCTTCGCCGTGAATCTGCCCAACGGCCGCTATCAGGTGGATGCCATCTTCGGTGATCGTGGCAACTTCTTCCACGACAACATGGGCATCTTCCTGGAGGGCGCTCAAGTGGACACGGTTTCCACTGGGAACGCCCAGGTAGTCAACCGCTCCTATGTGGTGGACGTGATCGACGGTCAACTGAACTTGCGGCTACAGGATCTGGGTGGCGCCGATCCGAACGTGACTATCGAAGCAATGGACATCGCCCTGCTACAGTTGTTTGGCTAACGGAGTACCTTGACCGCTGAGAACCAAGCGATCAGAGCCGCGTTTTGGCAGCGGCTGTAGTAGGCACAGGGGGGTTGGCCACAAGCCCGCCCCCCTGTGTATTTCTGGATGATAGCATACGGTGTCGCGCCCCCGTTCTCGCAGGATTGCGCAGGGTGGGAATGTGGCGCGTTCCGGAAAAATGCGAAGAATCTATCGATTGCGCCGATTGTACTGAAGTTAGCGACGGTACTCGCCGATCTGAGAGTTATGCGGGAGTGTCTTGCGCATCGCGCGCAAGAGGAGCCCATGCGGTCGAAAGCATCGTCATCCGCCGACGGTCCGTTGGTGAGCGTCATTCTGCCCACCTACAACCGGTATGATTTTCTTGGGCAGTCGATTGGCAGCGTCCTCGGCCAGAGTTACCGCAACATCGAGTTGATTGTGGTCGACGACGGCTCGACCGACGCGACGGAGGATCTGGTCAGGTCTCTTCGCGTTCCCGTCCGGTACGTGTGCCAGGAAAACAGGGGCGTTGCCGCCGCGAGGAATCGCGGGCTCGCCGAAGCACAAGGCGAACTGATCGCCTTTCAGGACTCCGACGACCTCTGGCACCCGGCCAAACTCGATCTGGAAGTCCGGCTCTTGCACAGTCGGCCGGCTGTCGGTGTCGTCTACACGTCGCACCGGATCATCGACCTGGAGAACAACGTGATCGGCGGGCGGTGGAAACAGCTTCACTCGGGTCGGATCACCGAGGCGCTTTTCCGGTCCATGTTCATCATCATGCCGTCGACGGTCGTTCGGCGCAGCGTGGTTGATCGCGTCGGTCAGTTCAACACGGCCCTCCGCATCAACTCGGATTACGAATACTGGCTGCGTGCAAGTCTCGTTACCGAATTTGCCGCCATCGAGGAGTCGCTGGTCGACGAACGGCAGTCGCCAAACCGTCTCACCGGAGCGAAGGCCGAAGCGGCGGACCTTCAGTACCGGATGCTCTTGCGGTTCTACCGCGAGCATGGCGGCCATCACGTCATCCGGCCGGCCGTCGCCGCCCAAGCGCTGGCTGCCGCGGCGTGGAGGGCCGGGCGCGCCCTGCGCAAGGAAGGCTTGCTGGATGCGGCCGACGATATGTTTACCACGAGCCTCAAGCATCACTACAGCCTGCGGGCGATGTGGGCCCGCTTGCGCCTGCGATGGAGCCGCTTCTCCCTGCACCCGACCGCCGGAACCTCCGTAGAACCGCCCGCCGCGCAGCCGTCGGCCCCGGCCCGACGGAAGGCCGCATGAACGCGAAGCACGAGTCCTGCAAATCAAGGCGACGGCGATGAAACTCGCTCACCTTCTCAATGTGCGTCGCTACCGGCGCTGTCGCGAAATCTTCTCGTCGCCCCTGAAGTCCCACGTCCGCATTGCCGCCGCCGTGCCGCGGCCGCTTTCTCTTCCCATGATGCGGGGAGGCGCCCTGCGCGTCGAGAGCCCCAGGCAGGCGAGGGGCCTCTTCGATTGGATTCTGCGCGCATCGCCCGATCCCTTCCCGGTCGATGCAGAGGACGATATCGTGGTCTTCCAGCATGAGGGACGGCGAATTGCCCTCCGTCTGCTCGACACGGATTTCTTCACCTTTGCCGAGCTTTTTCTGCGCGATGCCTACGGCCTGAACGCCATGCGGCCTTCCTTAGGCGACGTGGTTGATCTCGGTGCAAACATCGGCCTGTTTGCCGTCCGCGTTGCACCGATGGCGGAGCGAGTCATCTCCGTCGAGCCCGTCGAGGCCAACCTGAGGTTGGCCCGAAGGAACGTGTCGCTTGCCGCCCTGGACGCCAAGATCACACTGCGGCGGTACGCCGTCAGCCCGCAGCCGCGTGATCATGTACGCCTTTTTCTCAGTCAAGGCAACCACGGGGGGCACTCGATTTCCGCGGAACATGCAGCGCAGTGGGGAACGGCCGGCTACGAGGACGTGCCGGCGATTACGCTGGCGGAACTCTTCGACCGCGAGCAGATCACGCGATGTTCCTTGCTCAAGTGCGACATTGAGGGGGCCGAATTCGATATCATTGACGCTGCCTCGGAAGAACTCCTTGCCCGCATCGACCGCATCATCATGGAAGTCCATCTGACGGTCGACAGGTGGCGCGAACATCAGCTCGAGGCGGTTTGCGCCAAACTACGGGACTGCGGGTTCTCGGTCGTTCACGAGAGCGTGCATGATGGAGGGGAGCGTCTGAGGCCAGTCCTCATGCTTTCCGCAACCAGACCGCAGACCGTGCAGGCCAAGTCGTATTCGCCGGCCATGGACCGCTACAAGACTGACCCGCAGAGCCAATTCAGTTCCACGCTCAAGCCGGCGGAGGCGAAATCGCCATGAACGCCCGGGCGAGGCGGCTACGGCTTGCGGCCGTTACAGCCAATCCAGGGCGATGTCGAGCGACACGGCCGAATGCGTCAGCGCGCCGACGCTGATCCGCTCGACGCCCGACTCGGCGATGCGGCGCACGCTGTCGAGATTCACGCCGCCGGATGCCTCTAGTTCGATGGTCCGGTTGACGGCGTCGCGGCGGGCGACCGCTGCGCGGAGCATTTCGGGCGGCATGTTGTCCAGCAGCACGAGATCCGGCCCGACGGGCAGCACGGCGTCGAGTTGTTCCAGCGTATCGACCTCGACTTCGACGATCATCTCGCGGCCCGCCGGATCGGCCGCGTGCTCCTCGACGTAGCGGCGCGCCAGCGCGACGGCCTCGGCCGGCGTGTAGCGGGCGGAGCCGCGGCCCTCGGCGCCGAAGGCCAGGTGGTTGTCCTTGATGAGCACGGCCTCGAACAGTCCGCCGCGATGGTTCCAGCCGCCGCCGCAGCGTACGGCGTACTTCTCCAGACGCCGCCAGCCGGGCGTGGTCTTACGCGTGTCGTAGATCCGCGAGCTGGTGCCGGCCACAGCGTCCACATACTGCCGCGTGAGCGTGGCAATGCCCGACAGCCGCCCCAACACGTTCAGCACCAGCCGCTCGGCCGAGAGCAGCCCGCGGGCCGGGCCGGCGACAATACCCAGCCGGTCGCCGGCCGCCACGCTGCGGCCGTCCTCGCACTCGGGCGACCAGCGAAGCCGCGGCTCGATGGCCGCCGCCGTCATCTCCACGGCCGGCAGTCCGGCAACTACCCCCGCCTGTCTCGCCACTACGGCCGCCCGGCCGACGGCGTCCTCGGGCACCAGACTGCGGGTCGTCCAGTCGCCCGCCTCGCCCAAGTCCTCGCACACCGCCAGCCGCAGCAGTGCCTGCCAGCCGGCCTGCAACGGCTCGTCCCACGCCGTCTGATGAAACTCGCGGCCCACGGTTTCGAGTCCTCCCGGCGGACAAAAAGAGCCTTGCGCAACTCTTTGGCACGCAAGGCTTTCCGAGTGGAGCCGACCGGGATCGAACCGGCAACCTTCTGGTTGCAAACCAGACGCTCTCCCGACTGAGCTACGGCCCCAAGCTTCTCCATGATACCACGTCGGGACAAGCTGGCAACCCGCCGCGAACCATAATCGTATACCACAAACAGCGGGGGAGATAGTTAAATCATTAGGTCGTCGGCTGGCCCAAGCGGGGCGGGGCCGTCGCGGTCCGTGTTGAACCTGTCGGGGGACGGCCCTAGAATACGAGCGTCAGGATTGTCGCGCTATGTCCGCACCAAGTAACTCATCGCCGTTCAACAGTTGGGAGACCGTCCGGTGTGAATTGCTTCACACCCGGATCTGCGACCTCGGATTGACCGTCGAGGGCTCGCCGCTGGAGCCGTACGCCGAGCGGCTTCGGCGCGAGTTCGCCGCCAAAGAGATCGGCTTTGCGCCGGAGTTCTACCTGACCGATTCCTGGGGCTGCCCGGACCGGGTGCCCGTTATTGGGGTACCCTTCTATCTGGCCGACCGGCGTTTGGCGCGGATCGAAGAGGAGCAGACCGGGGAAATCGAAGACGAGGCGATGGTGATGATGCTCGTGCGACACGAGGCGGGACACGCCGTGAACTACGCCTACCGGTTCTGGAACGAACCCGACTGGGCGGAGGTTTTCGGGCCGTTTTCCAAGCCGTACCGCGAGGCGTTCGACCCGCGGCCCTTGAGCCGGGAATTCGTCCGCCACATTTACGCCAGCCAGTACGGGCGGACCTACGCCCAAAAACATCCCGATGAGGATTTCGCCGAGACGTTCGCCGTCTGGCTCACGCCGCGGTCCAACTGGCGCAAGCGATACCGCTACTGGCCGGCGCTCAAGAAGCTCAAGTACGTCGATGCCTTGATGCGGCGGGTCCGCGGGCGTCGGCCGCGGCGGACGGCCGGCAAGCTGGTCAACCGCGTCGAGGAGATGCAGATCCCGCTGGCCGAGCATTATGGGCAACGGGCGGAGCGCTTCCGTGCGGCGGCGCAGGGCTACGTGGACGACCACCTCCGCGCGGTCTTTCCGCGCTTCAGCGGCAACTCGGCCATTCCCGCGCGCGAGATGCTCCGCAAGCACCACAAAGACCTGCTCGAACGGCTGCTCCGCTGGTCGGCGCTCGACGAGGAGGACGCGCGCACGATCCTCCGCAAGTTGGAGGACCGCGCCGGGGCGTTGCGTCTGAAAGTCCGCCGCGCCCAGGAGAGCGACAAACTGCTCGATCTCGCGGCGATGGCCACCGCGCTGGCGGCGGAGTTTGCGTACTACGGGCGGTTGATGGGGTAGCCCGGAATCTCCGGTCTCATGGGGATTTGCCATCGAAGGAGGGACAGGGGACGGCTCGCACCTGCGCCCCCTTGAACAGTTCCGTGTCCGCGATCTTCTGCGTGCGGGTGTGCTTGCCCTCGAGCCAAATAGGCGTGGTCGTGCCGTCGGCGTGCCGAATGCGCAGGTTATCGAGGTAGATTCTGTAAGTGCCCGGCTTGCCCCCCTTGAAGACGATGCCATGACGCGGGAGAGCGCCCGGCGCGCTGCTACAAAGGCCGATGATTCGACGTTCCCACACCCCCGGACCGCCTTTGGGTTCCGGGCCGGAGGCTTGCTCGCGGCCAAACTGGTCGAAGCCCTCGCCGCGCTTGAAGTTGAGCGAGACCGCCTTGTTATCGTTACCCTTGAAGGGCGAGTAAAAGAAGCCCTGACGCAGACTGCCGGGCGCAACTGCCATGTCGTATTCAACGCAGTCCGTGGCGAACGAATGACCCGCGAATCCGGCGAATGGGACCACGAGAGTGTCTCTGGGTCTGGCTTTGTCGGTTACGGTCACGGTAACTTCGAGCACCTCTCCTTCGGGCGCCGGCTTCGCGTCCAGTTTTTGCGGCGCAGGCAGATGGGTAAGCGCGGCGTCCAGGGACTCGATCCAGGCGTTCATTTTGGTTCGGAGCGATGCCACCACCTCGGGATGCGCGTCGGCAACGTTGTTGGTTTCACCGATGTCGCGGCGGATATCGAACAGTTCGACGTGGCCGGAGAAGCGGTGCATGCGCCACTCCGCCGTGCGGATGGCATCCTCGTTGCGCCACGACCAGTAGTAGCTCTCGACCGGGCTGGCGGAGTTGTCGCGCAAGGCGGGCCAGATGTTCTTGCCGTCGAGCGGCCGGGTAGCCGGCATCTTCAGCTCGGCCATGGCCATCAAGGTGGGGAACATGTCCAGCGCGCCGCACAAGCCATTCCACTTGCGCCCGGTGACTTTGCCTCTTGGCCAATGAATGACCGTGGGAAGACGCGTGCCGCCTTCGTAGATGGTATGTTTGCCTCCTCGAAATGGACGGTTGCTGCCGTTCCTCGTCGCGCCGTTGTCGCTGGTGAAGACGACGATGGTGTTGTCGCGCAGGCCGAGCTTGTCGAGTTCGGCGAGAATGGTGGCGACGTTGTTGTCCATCGCCTGCACCATCGCCGCATAGACGCGCTTGGTCTGGTCCGTCACCCGCGCATCCACGCGCGCCAGGTCCGTATCCTTCGCCTGCAACGGCGAGTGGACGATGTGAAACGGGACGTAGCAGAAGAACGGCCGATCCTTGTTCCGGCGGAGGAACTCCAGGACGTGCCCGGTGATCAAGTCCTCGGTATAGCCGACGTCTTGCGGCCGGAACTCGCGGTTGTGCCACCAACTGATCGGGCCGCGGCCTTGTACGGTTTGCCGTGTGAAGTAATCTTCGCCGCCGCCGTAATAGACCCAGGCTTCCTCGAAACCGTGTTCATTCACGCCCAGACCGCCCTTGAGTTTCTTGTTCGGCATCGCCTTCCAAGCCTCCTCGAACGCGCGACGATACTCCGGCGTGTCGGGGTCCGCGCCGTTGTGCCACTTGCCGAAGACGCCCGTGCGATACCCGTGCGATTGGAACGCTTCGGCGATGGTGGTTTCCTCCCGGGCGAGCTCGCCGCCCACCTCCGGCCCGGTGCCGACGCGGAAGGGGTGCCGCCCCGTCAGCAGCATCGCGCGCGTCGGCGAGCAGACGCACCAGCCCATGAAGTTGTCGAGCCGGACGCCTTCCTCGAACAGCTGGTCCAGGCGCGGTGTCGGGATACTGCCGCCATGCGTGCCCAGATCTCCCCACCCCAGATCGTCGGCCAGCAGATAAACGACGTTGGGCCTTTCGGCCGCAGTGACCGGAGTCAAGGGCGCCAACAAGAGGATGGCAAGGGAAAACACTTGTTTCACGATATCGTTCCTTCCGCTGTCACCCCAACGGCGCGGTCAAAGCATCGGAATGTCCGCATCGTACGGCGGGCCTTCGGCGGCGGCCCGCACGATCATTTGCAGGAGGCGGGGATAGGTGATGCCGGCGCGCTCGGCCTGCCGGGCCAGTCCGTAGTCGCTGTCGAGGCAGGCGTTGCAGTTGACCTCCAGGACGCAGGGGCGGCCTTCGCCGTCGAGGCGGATGTCCACGCGGCCGTAGCCCCAGGCGCCCACGGCGCGGAACGCCCGCAGCGCCGTGGCGATGATCTCCCGCGTCAGTTCCGCTTCGACGTGCGCCGGACAGATGATCGAGGTCTTCTTGTATTCCTCGGTGGTTTCGAGGTACTTGGCCGCGTAGGACATGATGGGCGGCACCTCGGGCGGGAGCTGCGAGTAGTTGACTTCGGCCAGCGGCATGACGCGGAGCCGCCGCCCGCCCAGGATGCCGACGTTGAACTCCCGCCCCGGCAAGAACGCTTGCACGAGCACCGGCTGGCGGTACTCGTGCAGCACCTGGCGGACCTTGTCGCGGAGGGCTTTCTTGGTGTGGACCACCGAGTTGCGGTCCAGCCCCATGCCGGCGTGCTCGCGGCTGGCCTGCACGATCAGCGGGAACTGCCAGTGGCGGTCGTCGATTTCGCAAAGCCGCTCCAACAGTTCGCTGCAAGCGGGGACGCGGATCCCGGCCCCTTGCAGCAGGCTGGCGGTCATGTGCTTGTAGCGCGTCAAGCCGATGGCCAGCGCGGGCGAGCCGGTGATCGCGTAGCCCATCATCCGCATGAGCGCCGGCAGACGCATCTCGTAGAGCGCGCCGTGTACGACGTCGTCGTATTGGTTGAACACGACATCGGGCGCCAGCCGCCGCAGCTTGCGCTGGAACGCGAAGAGATTCCGCGCCAGGGGCACGACGGTGACCTTGTAGCCGACGCTCCGTAGCGCGCGGGCCATGCGGCGAATCATCGAGCGGAGATCCGCCGTGCCGCCGCGGTCGTCCGGATGGTCCGGCGAACACTCCCGATCCCCGTTGTACACCAAGGCGATGTGCAAACGCCGCTTGGTGCGGTGAACTTGTTCCACCATCATGAGATGCTACACCATCGACTTCAGTCCGTAGGGTGCGTGAAACGCACCAACCACAACGGATTACGGTGCGTTTCACGCACCCTACGAAGGGCTCAAACCATCGACTTGAGCCCCTTCAACGGGACCAGCTTCACCACGTTCTTTGCGGGCTTGGCCTTCACGGTGATCGGTTCCTTGGTGAAGGGGTTGATCCCGGGGTGTTCGGGGACCGCCGGCTTGCGGACCACCTTGATCTGCAGCAGATCGAGGAGTGCGAAGACTCCGGGACCGTCATCCCCGAGGTTCTTGCCGATCAACTTGGCAAGTTCCTCGAACAAACCGGCCACTTGCTGCTTGGTCAGGGAGGTAGCCTCCGCCAGCGCGGTCAGAACCTCGGTCTTGTTCATGGTTTTCTTGGCCTGCGTTTCGCCCATGAGCGTTCCTTCCTCCTTATGCCTGGCATCGAACGATCCCCGCCGACGCCAGTTTCGGCGGGGATGCAGCGGCGCGGCGAGTAACATCCGCCTGCTCCTCGTAAGCCGCAGCCGTTGCGGTAGGATACACAATCTGCTCAAAAGGGTCAAGCACTACTTGCCCTTCAGGCCCGCGCGGATCGGGTCGTGGTGCC
>Ga0233425_10009752_pt1 | contig 12016 bp, 8 predicted proteins | sample Watercolumn_Towu_2_FD_181712 | JGI IMG/M metagenome (GOLD analysis project Ga0233425, IMG submission 181712) | Freshwater microbial communities from Lake Towuti, South Sulawesi, Indonesia - Watercolumn_Towuti2014_140_MG | ecosystem: Environmental > Aquatic > Freshwater > Lake | place: Indonesia...
AGCACCACGGGGCGGCCTTTGAAATCGGCCAAGCGTACCTGGGAACCGTCATCGCGGTACAAGGTGAACGCGGGGGCTTTCTTGCCGGCGGCAATCCAATCAGCCATGGGAGTTCCCTTTCGAGAGTGAGATCTTGATTGGGCGGCGGAGACAGCGCCGAGTCCGCAGGACATTGTACCTGAACCCCGGCGTTTGCCACGGTGTCCACTACGTTGACGGACTACCACTGGAGGCGGGACACCGCCGGCGGGGCCGATCCTGCGTTCGGCAGACGCCCAGACACGGTGTCATTCCGCCGTCTCGTCGAGTAGAATTCAGCCTGACGTAAACCAGCGATCATCAGAACGCGCGTTTGGTAACTGTTCTCAACACAGCAGCGTAGCCTAACAGGATGGTGAGCACAAATTTGAGAAGTCTGGAGTTGGCGTTGGCAGCAGCTCGCGTGGCAGCCGACAACCGTGGTCAAGCCATCGTCGTTCTTGATTTACGCGAAATCACGCCGGTCTTCGACTATTTTGTCCTCGTGACGGGTACCAGCCGTCGCCAGTTGCACGCGATCAGCGAGGAGATCGACCAGGTTCTGCAGCAGGAATTAGGAGATCGACGTCTTGGCATCGAAGGTTACTCCGCTTCGCGATGGATACTGTTGGATTACGGCTCCGTCGTCGTTCATTTGTTCGACGAGGAGACGCGGGCCTACTACGACTTGGAGAACCTCTGGGCGAATGCGACGCAGGTCGAATTGCCGAAAGTCAAGGATGTTTCCGCGTAGCACTGCCAAGGATGGGTTTCCGGGATGAACATCGCCGCCCTGCTCCAGGAGCGTTTTGCCGCTGCGCTACTTCCGCTCACGGATGCTCCCCGTGAACTGCTTTCGATGATCCGTCCGGCACAGGATCCCCGGTTTGGCGACTACCAGGCCAATTGCGCCATGCCGTTGGCCAAACAACTGAAGCGCCCGCCGCGCGACGTGGCCGCGGACATTGCGCGGCGGCTGGACGTGGAAGACCTGTGTCAACCGCCCGAGGTGGCCGGGCCCGGTTTCATCAACCTCCGTTTGCGGGACGACTGGCTCGCGCAGCGATTGCAGGAGGCCGCGCGAGACGAACGCGTGGGCGTGGCCCCGGTGTCGATCCCGCGGACATTTGTCATCGATTATTCGTCCCCCAATGTTGCCAAGCCCATGCACGTCGGTCACATCCGCTCCACGGTGATCGGCGATGCCCTTTGCCGCACGCTGCGCTTTCTAGGCCACCGCGTCATCAGCGACAACCACCTCGGTGACTGGGGCACGCAGTTCGGCATGATTATTTACGGTTACAAGCACTTCGTGGCGCGGCAGGCTTACGAGCAGCAGCCGGTCGCGGAGCTCAGCCGCCTCTACCGTTTGGTCCACCGCCTGGTGGATTACAGCGAAAGCCGCCGGGAGCTTCCCCGGCTGGAGCGTCGCCTGGTGGACAAGGAGGACGAGTTGCGGGGCCAGCCATCGTCGGCCACCGGGCAGCCGCATGCTCGGCGGCGTCTCCTGCGGCAGTGCGAGGAGGCACGCGAGGCCTTGGAGGCGACGCGCGAGCGCATTGCGGCGGTCGACGGAGATCCCGAACTCAGCCGTTTGGTGCGGGCCCACCCGCAGATTGAGCAGGCCGTGCTGGAGGAAACCGCGAAGCTGCATGCCGGCGATGCGGAGAATCTGCGGCTCTGGCAGGAGTTCCTCCCCTACTGCCGTCAGGAGATCCAACGTCTTTACGCGCGCCTCGACGTGTCCTTCGATCACGAGTACGGAGAGAGCTACTACCAGGACCAGCTGGCGGACGTGGTCACCGACTTTCTCCAACGCAACTTGGCGCGGGAAAGCGAGGGAGCGACCTGTGTCTTTCTGGACGGCTATGAAACGCCCATGCTCATTCGCAAGAAGGACGGCGCCTTTCTCTACGCCACCACCGATCTGGCGACGATTCGCTACCGCCTGCAACGGTGGCATCCCCAGGCGATTCTCTATATCGTCGATCATCGGCAGGCCGAGCATTTTGGCAAGCTGTTCGCCGCAGCGCGGTTGTGGGGATATGACGACGTCGAATTGGCACATGTGAGTTTCGGCACGATTCTGGGAGAAGACGGTCGGCCCTTCAAGACGCGCTCGGGCGACACGGTCGGCTTGGAAGACCTGTTGGATGAGGCGGTCCGCCGCGCGTATCAAGTGGTCAGCGAGAGCGAGGCGACCAAGGGCACAGGCGGCGAGTTCTCCGAATCGCAACGGCAACATGTCGCAGAAGTCGTGGGAATCGCCGCACTGAAATATGCCGACCTCTCGCAGAACCGCTCCAGCGACTACGTCTTCAGCTACGACAAGATGCTGGCCTTGAACGGCAATACGGCCACGTACCTGCAGTACTCCTACGCGCGAGTGCAAGGTATCTTCCTGCGAGGCAATGTGGACCCCAACGTACTGCGCCATTCGGACGCCCGGATCCAGTTGCAGCTGCCTGATGAGCGAGCGCTGGGGCTGAAGCTCCTGGGTTTCGGCGAAGCCATCGACGAAGTGCTGGTGGACTACCGCCCGAACGCGCTGACAAGTTACCTGTTCGACCTGACCCAGACGTTCTTCACCTTCTACGAAAACTGCCCGGTCCTGAAAGCCGAAACGGCGGAAGTTCGCGACAGCCGGCTCCTGTTGTGCGACCTGACGGCGCGCATGATCAAGCAAGGGCTGGAACTCCTGGGAATCCGCGTGGTCGACCGGATGTAAAAGGGGCTCCAAGTCGCGCAGCGCCGGTGCCGCGGCTGGTATCCGGCCTCCGCGAATGAGGGCGAGAGATGCCGATGTCGGAGGTTCCCTTCAACCGTATTGTCTGCGCCGATGCGGCGGAGTACTTGAGTGGTCTGCCCGAAGGCTGTGTCGATTGCACGGTCACCAGCCCGCCCTACTACCGCCAGCGCGACTACGGACGCGCCGGACAAATCGGCCAGGAGGACCGTCCCGAAGAGTACGTGGCGCGGCTGGTGAACGTATTCCGGCAGTGTTATCGGGTGACGGCTCCTGCGGGTTCCCTCTGGGTCGTCTTGGGAGACAAGTATCTCGACGGTCAACAATTGGGTTTGCCGTGGCAGGTGGCCTTGGCGCTGCGCGGCGTCGGCTGGGTCCTGCGCAGCGACATCATCTGGCACAAACCCAACGCCATGCCCTCCGCCGTCAAGAATCGACCCACGACGGACCACGAGTACGTCTTCTTCTTCACCAAGACCGCGGGCAAGTACTACTACGACGCCGACGCGATTCGTGAGCCCCACGTGACGTTCACGGAGAAGAGCCGCATGCGCGGGGGACGCGGGCATTTCGGCAAACGGGATGGCACGCCGGAGCAGGGCAAGAATCAGGGGAACGACAATCTCCACCGCGGGCGCTGGGATCAGGCCTTCCATCCCCGCGGACGAAATCGCCGCACCGTCTGGTCCATACCACTATCCAAGTTCCGCGAAGCGCACTTCGCGGTCTTCCCGGAGGAGTTGGTATTCACCTGCATTTCGGCGGGCTGTCCGCCGGACGGTCTGGTGCTGGATCCCTTTCTGGGAAGTGGCACCACGGCCCTGGTGGCTGCGCGCTGTGGCCGCCGCTTTCTGGGAGTGGAATGCGTCGAGGAGTACTGCGCCATGGCCCGCCGTCGCCTGGGCGTTCTGGCGGGTGCCACGCCGTGCCGCTCGGACTAGGCCATCGCCTGGTAACGTCCGAAGATCATGCGGCCGGCGCTGGTCTGCAACACGCTGGTGACGTGGATGCGCACGGTCGCACCGATGTGATCGCGCCCGGACTCGACCACGATCATGGTGCCATCGTCCAGATACCCGACTCCTTGCCCAGGCTCCTCGCCGGGTTTGACGATGCGCACGTCGAGCTGCTCGCCGGGCAGGTACACCGGCTTCAACGAATTCGCGATATCATTGAGATTGATCACCGGCACGCCGTGGATCTTGGCCATCTTGTTCAAGTTGTAGTCGCCGGTGACCACCTTGCCTTGGAGATGTTTGGCGAGCAGCACCAGTTTCATATCCACGGGTTGCCCCACCATTTCCGGCGTCTCACGGTCGTTGATGCGCAGATCGACTTGCGGATTGGTTCTCAGCCGGTTCAGAATGTCGAGTCCTCGGCGTCCGCGTGAGCGCCGCAGCTTGTCGCTGCTGTCGGCAATGGCCTGCAGTTCAGCCAACACGAAGCGAGGCATGACCAGCTGATTATCAAACACGCTCGTCTCGACCAGATCCGCGATGCGGCCATCGATTACCACGCTGGTGTCGAGCAGGTAGGGCTTGACCCCCTTGACTTCCTTCGAGAATTCCACGTAGGGAATGATGAAGCGGAAATCGTCGCGAGTCTGCAGCAACATGCTGATGCACATGTAGCACATTGCCACGCCTAACACCAGCTGCACGATATTCCTCACGTTGCTCGTCTGGAACTCCGGATTGAAAAACAACGGCTCCAACGTGAAGCTCACGACATACGTCAGGAACAAACCGATGATGATGCCGAAATAGACGCAGCTCACGATCTCGATGCGCTTGCGGGGAGTGCAGATGTCGATCGCGATGACTCCCAGCGCGCCGAGCATCATGCATACATAGAACAGCCATGGCCATTTGATCTCCGTGGCCTGAAACGCCTTCGAGTTGAGAATCGTGAAGGCCACTCCGGCGGAGGCGAGCAGGAAAACGCAACGGAGAATCCAGAGTACCATAGTGCCAACCGGCAATTCGAGACGCGAACCATCGCCAGCGACCGGCGTCAATCCTGCCCCATTCTATCCCAACGCCGGACGCCAATACTACCCCTGGGACCGGCGAAAACGCCGCCGAATTGCCGTCAGACGCGACTCGCTCTGTCCGGTTGCACCGGTCACCGAGCGGTTGTCCGATCTCCGCGCGTCTGATAATCTGGCGGGTCTGTTCCCAGCCAAAACCCGTCGCTATTAGGCTCTCATGGCTATCATAGCGGGTTCGATGCCCGTGCCATCCCTGGATCCGGCCGCCACTGAGATCATCAGGGTCCGCGGCGCGCGAACCCACAACCTGCAGGATATCAACGTTGATATTCCTCGAAACCGCTTGATCGTCCTCACGGGACCCAGCGGATCGGGCAAGAGCAGCCTCGCCTTTGACACGATCTTCGCCGAAGGCCAGCGCCAGTTCATTGAGAGTCTGTCGGTCTCCGCGCGGCAGTTGCTGAATCAGATGCAGCGCCCGGATGTGGATCTGATCGATGGCCTGCAGCCAACCATCTGCATCGATCAACGACCAGGTAACCAGAACCCGCGCAGTACGGTAGCTACCGTCACGGAGATCTATGACTACCTGCGACTCCTGATGGCCCGCTTGGGACGACCTGGCTGCCCCCGGTGCGGGCAGCCCATTCAGCAGCAGACGGCCCAGCAAATCGTCGATGAACTGGCCGACTTGCCGGCAGGCACCAAGACCATGATCCTCGCGCCGCTGGTGCGAGGACGCCGCGGCCAACACCACGAAGTTGCTGCGCAAATCCGCAAGGCAGGTTTTGTGCGGGCGCGAGTGGACGGCCAGGTCTACGAACTGGACCAGTTTCCCGTGCTGGCGCCCCGCCGTCTGCATCACATCGAAGCGGTCATCGACCGGGTGGTCATCCGGCCCGGTATTAACGTGCGACTCGCCGAGTCGCTGCGCACCGCATTGCGCCTGGGCGCGGGTGTGGTGGTGGCCTGTTTCGATCGTGGCGGTGGCGAATCTCCGCAACGCGGCGAATCGACTTGGGAAGAACGGCTGTTCAGTACCGTGTATGCCTGTCCCCGCTGTCAGGTCAGTTTCGAGGAGATCGAGCCGCGCACGTTCAGTTTCAACAGCCCGTACGGAGCGTGCCCCAGCTGCGAAGGGCTCGGGGTGCGCATGGCGTTCGACCCGGAGTTGATCATTCCTCGGCTCGACCTGTCCTTGGAGGAGGGGGCCATTGCTCCCTGGAAAGGAGCTTCCGCAGCGGCGACTCGCAGTTGCGTTGCTGCGCTCGAGTCATTCCTCTCCGCACGCCAGGTCAGCGCTCACGCTCCGTTGTCGTCGCTGCACCACGCGCTCCGTGAACAGTTGCTCTACGGCGACACCAAATCCAAGTTCGCGGGCGTCATCGCCCTGCTCGAAAAGGAGTATTCCACAACCCTCCGCCACAATCGCCGGCAACAACTGGAGGCGTTTCGGGGTTGGGTGGCCTGCCGCACCTGCCTGGGGTCACGCTTGCGCGAAGAAGCGCGCCACGTGCGGCTGGCCGGCATGGCGATCCATGAAATCACGGCCCTGGCCGTGGGCGACGCCCGCTCGTTCTTCGCCAACCTGGCGTTTGAACCGCGGGAGCAGCCCATTGCCCAGCCTCTGCTGGTCGAACTGCAGAAACGTCTGGACTTCCTCGCGCACGTGGGAGTGGGCTATCTGACGTTGGAGCGCCCTGCGGATACGCTGAGCGGCGGTGAACTGCAACGCGTGCGGCTGGCCACGGGGATCGGGTCGGGGCTGGTGGGCGTCTGTTATGTTCTGGATGAACCTTCGATTGGCCTGCACCAACGGGACAACCAGCGCTTGATTGACGCGCTGCGCGGTCTGCAACAACAGGGTAACACGGTCCTGGTTGTCGAACACGACGAAGCCATGATGCGCCAGGCCGATTGGCTCATCGACATGGGGCCGGCCGCCGGTGCCGCCGGCGGCCGACTGGTGGCCGAAGGCCCGCTGGCCCGCATCCTCGAGAGCGAGGCTTCGGTGACGGGCCGCTACCTGGCGGGCTCGCAGCAGCTCATGGGTGCGAGTCAACGCCGCCGAGTCAATAAGTCGCGCGTCATTCGCCTCGAGGGCGTGACGACCAACAACCTCAAGAATATCGACGTGGCATTTCCCTTGGGCTGCCTGGTCTGCGTCACCGGTGTCAGCGGCTCCGGAAAGAGTTCCCTGGTCAATGAAACCCTGGTGCGGGCGCTGCTGCGCCGCCTGAGCGGGCTCGGCCCCAAGCCGGGATCATTCAAGAGCCTGCGCGGAGCGAGCCAGATCGATAAGGTCGTGGAAATCGACCAGACCCCCATCGGTCGCACTCCGCGCAGCAATGCTGCCACCTACACCGGCGTGTTTGATGAGATCCGCAAAGTATTTGCCAATACGCGGGACGCGAAGCAGCGCGGCTACCGCGCCAGCCGATTCAGTTTCAATGCCAAGTCGGGGCGTTGCCAACTCTGCCAAGGACACGGCGTCACCAAGATCGAAATGACATTCCTGCCGGATCTGTTCGTCACATGCAGCGAATGTGGCGGCGCTCGCTTCGACCGCGCTACCCTGCAAGTGCGCTACCGCAACCACTCCATCGCCGATGTGCTGAACATGGCGGTGGACCAGGCGGTGAGTTTCTTCGAGAACTTCAGCCACATCCACCGCACGCTCAAGTGCCTGCAGGAGGTCGGCCTGGGATACCTGCCCCTGGGACAGCCCTCAACAACCCTCTCCGGCGGCGAGGCGCAGCGCATCAAGCTCGCCACGCAACTGGCCCGCGTCGATACGGGCCAGACGTTCTACGTGATGGATGAACCCACAACCGGCCTGCACTTTGAGGATATTCGGCGCCTCCTGGCCGTGTTGCAGGAACTCGTCGAACGCGGCAATACCGTCCTCGTCATTGAACACCACCTGGATGTGATCAAATGCGCGGACTGGCTGATCGACCTTGGGCCGGAAGGTGGCAGCGGCGGCGGTTATGTTCTGGCGGTCGGCACGCCCGAAGAAGTGGCCGCCATCCCCGGCAATACCACGGGCGAGTTCCTGCGCCCGTTGCTGAACGACTCCCCGCGGTAACGTCGCCGCGCAATCCGCGGGACAAAGACCAACTGGGTCTTCTGACTTGCAGGTGTCCTCCTGCGTCTCCTGTGATCGTGATAAGTTATTTCCAGAAAGCGAGTTATGTTGTCGTGCCTGGTGGTTTGACTTGAACTGTGCGGAATCCTGACATACAGTGTAGGGCTTGCCCTCCGCCGCAGGGGTGGGTCTTCAGGTGAGCGCGGCAGCCGATTTGCCTCGCGGCACAAGACCCGGGTGCCTGGCCACCGGGCGGTTCCCGGGATCAGGCTTCCTCGTCGGACTTCGGGAGTGAATTCAGTGTCTTCGGTAAACAGCGCGATCAGCAGTCAGTCAATCAGCGGCGCGGATATTCTCGTCAAGGCGCTGTTGGACCACGGCGTCGAGCGGATTTTCGCTTATCCCGGTGGTACCAGCATGCCCATGCACCAGGCACTGACGCGGTACGCGGACCGGATCCGCACGATTCTGCCGCGCCACGAACAGGGTGGCTGTTTTGCCGCCCAGGGTTATGCGCGCTCCACTGGCAAGCCGGGGGTGTGCATGGCCACAAGCGGTCCGGGGGCGACCAATCTGGTGACAGGTCTGGCGGACGCCAAGCTCGACAGCATTCCCATCGTGGCGATCACGGGCCAAGTGACCCGCAGGGCAATCGGCACGGACGCATTTCAGGAGACGCCCATTGTTGAGGTCAGCCGCGGCATTACGAAACACCACTACCTGGTGACCGACATTCAAGATCTGCCGCGGATTGTGAAAGAAGCGTTCCACATTGCCACCACCGGACGTCAGGGACCGGTACTGATCGATTTGCCGAAGGATGTGCAGTTGGAGCACTGCGTACCTGACTGGAACGCGCCCATGGACCTGCCGGGCTACCGCGGACAATCGCCTCAGGCTCGGCCGGAGCAGATTCGCCAATTGGCCGCGGCGATCAGACTCGCCAAACGGCCGCTGATCTATGCCGGCGGCGGAGTGGTCTCCGCCAATGCGAGTGTCGCGCTGCAGGAGTTGGTGCGCAAAACCAACATGCCGGTAGCCATGACACTCATGGGGCTCGGCGCATTTCCCAACGACGACCGCCATTCGCTGGACATGCTGGGTATGCACGGCAGCGTCTACGCGAATTGGGCCGTGCGCGACTGCGACCTGCTCATTGCCGTCGGCGTGCGTTTCGACGACCGCGTCACCGGCAAAGTCTCGGCATTTGCCCATCGCGCCAAGATAGTCCACATCGACATCGACCCGTCGGAAATCAACAAGAATAAGGAAGCGCACATTCCGATCGTCAGCGATGTGAAGTTCGCCTTGGAGGAATTGAACAAGATCGTCGAGCGAAGTGACGACGTCGATGCGTGGCTGCAACAGTGTGTGACGTGGAAGCGGGAGAATCCCTTCAAGTACGATCGGGAGTTTGACGGAATTCTGCCGCAGGCGGCCATCGACGCGCTTTCCAAAATGACGCGAGATCGCCAGACCATCATCTCGGTGGGTGTTGGCCAGCACCAGATGTGGACGGCGCAGTTCTTCAAGTTCCGTACCCCGCGCTCGTTTCTCTGCAGTTCGGGCCTGGGAACGATGGGCTTTGGCCTGCCCGCTGCCATGGGAGCGCAGGCGGCGCATCCCGACGCGTTGGTGATCGACATCGACGGAGACGGGAGCTTCCTGATGAACATTCAGGAGCTGGCCACCTGCTACTGTGAGAACCTGCCCGTGAAGGTCATGCTGCTCAACAATCAGCATCTGGGGATGGTTGTGCAGTGGGAAGACCGGTTCTTCCAAAAGAACCGGGCCCACACGTACTTGGGCCCCATCTCCCACGCGGAGGCGCGCGGGCAGGGATCAGGGCAATATGCCGAGGATCGCTATCCCGATTTTGTCACCATCGCCAAGGGTTTCGGTTGCGGGGCTGCCTCCGTTCGCGCTCGGGACGATCTGCTGCCCGCGCTGGAGGAGATGGTCAGTCACGATGGCCCCTACGTTCTGGACGTCCAAGTGCCGTATCAGGAGCATGTCCTCCCCATGATTCCCTCCGGTCAGACTGTGGATGACATGATCACCGAGTGATCGAACCGGTTCGACTGGATTGAGTCTCACCCCCACGACGCTGGCTACCCTTCCCGCGGGGGGCGCCATTTTGTTGCGGCGCACAGGTTGAGACGCTGCTCGGCACGTTGTACAACGCTGGGGACGCACCGCGCCGCGGGACGCAACCAGTCAACATGGAAAGGGGCCTGAGCCATGGCACGATCAATCACGCGACGGCGATTCCTGGGTCAAACGGCCATGGGCGGGGCAGCTGCCGCCTGGGCACTTGGCAGCCTGCCCGGTCTGGCAGAGGAGACCGCTCCCGACAAGGTCGTCATTGGCGTCATGGGGCTCAGTCGCGGCAGCAGCCTCGCCGTGAGTTTCGCCGAACAACCGGGAGTGGAAGTGAAGTACCTCTGCGATACCGACGCCGGCCGTGCCCAGGCTGTGGCCCAGATGTTTACCACCAAGGTCAAGAATGCTCAGACGCCGGAATTGGTCGCGGACTTCCGCAAGATCCTGGACGATCCCAGCGTCCACGCGCTGATCTGTGCCGCCCCCAATCATTGGCACGCTCCTGCGACCATTCTGGCGTGCAGTGCCGGCAAACACGTGTACGTGGAAAAGCCATGTTGCCACAATCCGCGCGAAGGGGAATGGATGGTGGCCGCGGCGCGCAAGTACAACCGCGCCGTGCAGATGGGATCGCAGCGCCGCAGCAGTCCTGGGACACGAGCGGCCATGCGCAAACTCCACGACGGAGTCATTGGCCACGTCTACCTGGCGCGCAGCTGGTACACCAGCGCTCGCGGATCAATTGGCAAAGGTCAACCCGCTCCCGTGCCACCGCAGCTCGACTACGATCTGTGGCAGGGTCCCGCACCCCGGCGGCCTTATCTGGACAATCGGATCCCGTATAACTGGCACTGGTTCTGGCATTGGGGCAACGGTGAGCTGGGTAACAACGGCGTGCACACCATCGATCTCTGCCGGTTTGGACTGCAGGCCGACTTCCCGGTGCGCGTCACGTCGAGCGGCGGCCGTTACCACTTCGATGACGATCAAGAAACGCCGGACACGCACACGGTCTGCCTGGAGTTCGAAGGCAAACGCCAGATCGTGTGGGAGGGGCGCAGCTGCAACAAGCACGACAGCGATTTCATCGTGTTCTATGGTGACCAGGGGACATTGGAGCTGGACGGCGACGGCACGTTTCGCGTCTTCGATGCACAAGACAAAAAGGTCGAGGAAGTTCCCAGTCCGAGCCAGGGGGACGAGGAACACATCGCTGACTTTCTGCGGGCCATCCGCCGCGGCGAGCCCTTGGCACTCAACGCGGAAATCGCGGAAGGCTACAAGAGCACCCTGCTCTGCCACCTCGGGAACATCGCTCATCGCACCGGCCGGACTCTCAACTGCCATCCGGCGGACGGGCACATTGCGGGCGATCACGAAGCCATGCAGTTCTGGGGTCGAGAATACGAGGCGGGCTGGGAGCCGCAGGTGTAACTCCCATGACGACGACACCCGACGAACACAAACGGGATGCACCGCTTCGCGTGCGCTGTGCCGCGGTCACGATCAGCGACACTCGCACCCGGGAAACGGACAGCGGGGGACGCGAGTTGGCGGACCGGCTCCAGCAGGCCGGGCACGAGGTTGTCGCGCGTGAGATCATACCCGACGAGCCGGACCGCATCCGGCAACTCCTCGTGTCACTGGCACAGCGCGCCGATCTCGACGCGGTACTGGTCACGGGTGGCACAGGAATTGCGCCGCGTGACCACACCTTCGAGGTCGTCAACAGTCTGCTGACCAAGGCCCTGCCGGGCTATGGCGAGTTGTTCCGCATGTTGAGCTATGCGGAGATCGGCGCGGCCGCGATGCTGAGCCGGACCACCGGCGGATTGATGGGACGCGTGGTGGTCCTGACCATGCCCGGATCGCGCGCTGCCGTGCGGCTGGCGTTAGAGCAGATCATCGTGCCCGAATTGGGACATCTCGTTCGTGAAGCCCGCCGCTAGCCCATGTTTGACAGGTAGCGACGTCGAATTTGACGTAAAGCCTTAGTTCGCAACACAACGGCGGGTCGTTTTCGCCAGACCCGTAGTGATAATATAGTTCCTAGATTACCACCCAAGTCTTG
>Ga0233425_10009753_pt1 | contig 12015 bp, 11 predicted proteins | sample Watercolumn_Towu_2_FD_181712 | JGI IMG/M metagenome (GOLD analysis project Ga0233425, IMG submission 181712) | Freshwater microbial communities from Lake Towuti, South Sulawesi, Indonesia - Watercolumn_Towuti2014_140_MG | ecosystem: Environmental > Aquatic > Freshwater > Lake | place...
TTGATAAACTGTAGACCTTGAACCATTTTTTCGCACCAAATGTGTTTCCTTTTTTTCTTCATTTTTTTCAGCGTTAAAAGAAACGGTTTTTTTAACCAAATCGGAGGCAGGCCATGGGGTTAAAGGACAAAATCGAAGCGGGAGTCTTCACAGTATTGGCGGAGATGGAGCCCCCCAAAGGGGTCGAGATCTCCGCCCTGGTGTCCAGCGCACGAAGGGTGAAGGATAGTGTTGATGCCTTTGTCGTACCGGAGATGAGTAATGCCGTCATGCGCATGAGTTCGCTGGGCGGGGCGATGGTCTTACAGAATGAAGGGCTGCCGACAGTCTTTCAGATATGCTGCCGGGATCGCAACCGTCTGGCCATCCAGGGGGATCTGCTGGCGGCCCACGCCTTAGGCATTAATGCGGTTATGGCTGTGGCCGGGGAAGATCCCAGTTTCGGGGACCATCATCAGGCCCGACCGGTCTATGACATCGACCTGACAACCCTGATTGAGGCCGTCGGTCGACTCAATCAAGGTCGGGACATGGCCGGCATCGAACTGAATGGGGCCCCGGATTTTCTGATCGGCTCCACGGCGGAGGCCGGGGCTAAAGGAAAATCCACGGAAATGGAAATGGAAGAGATGTTGAAGAAGACGGCCGCCGGGGCCCGGTTTTTTATCGCCTCACCGATCTTCGATCTGTCTCTGCTCGAACCGTATCAGAAACGGATCGATCCCCGCAAGATGGCCCTGATCCCCACCGTAATGCTGCTCAAATCTCTGGGGATGGCCCGCTACATCCAGCGCAATCTCCCCCATATCCATATCCCGGAAACAATAATCGACCGGATTGCCCGGGCGCCGGACAAGGTCAGGGAATGTCTGCTCATTGCCGCTGAATTGGTGCGGGATTTGAAACAGCGAGGCTTCAGCGGCGTCTATCTATCCACCCTGGGATGGGAAAATAAACTGCCGGAAATCATCGAAGGCATATAAAGGAAAGGACCATGAACGCACCTATGGAAAAAGGCTTAAAACCATCTGATGTCGGCCAAGACCGAAAGGTTGTCGGATCGGCGATGGTCGTCGGCGGAGGCATCGCCGGGATGCAGTCGGCCCTGGATCTGGCCAATTCCGGCTATTACGTTTATCTGGTGGAGAAATCCCCGGCCCTGGGCGGAATCATGTCCCAGTTGGATAAGACCTTTCCGACCAATGATTGTGCCATGTGAATTATCTCTCCGAAACTGGTCGAGGTCGGCCGGCACATCAACATCGAGCTTCTGACGTTATCCGAGGTTACCGCCGTCAATGGCGAAGAAGGAAATTTCGAGGTTTCCATTCATCAGAAACCCCGTTACATCGACATGGATAAGTGTATCGCCTGCGGGGTCTGTGCGGAAAAATGCCCCAAAAAAGTGAAGGACGAATACAACCAGGAATTGGGCTGGCGCAAGGCCGCCTATGTCAAATTCCCTCAGGCAGTCCCTTTAAAATATGTCATTGACGAAGCCAACTGTATTTATTTTATTAAAGGGAAATGCAAGGCCTGCGAAAAATTCTGCCCCAATCAAGCCGTCAATTTTGAGGACAAGGCCAAGGATTTGACCCTTCGGGTGGGATCGATCATCCTGGCTACCGGGTTTGCCTGTTATGATCCCACTCTCTACGACACCTACACTTATGCCAAGCTGCCCAATGTGGTCACCTCCCTGGAATTCGAGCGGCTTCTTTCGGCCTCCGGGCCGACCATGGGCCACCTGGTCCGCCCTTCGGGAGATCACAAGGAGCCCCAAAAGATCGCCTGGCTCCAGTGTGTCGGTTCCCGTGACATCAATCACTGTGATCACGGATACTGTTCGTCGGTCTGCTGTATGTATGCCGTCAAGGAAGCCCTGATCGCCAAAGACCACAGCAAAGACAATCTGGATTGCGCCATTTTTTATATGGACATCCGCTCCTACGGTAAGGATTTTGAGCGCTATGTCAATATGGCCCAAAGGCAGGGCGTCCGTTTCCTGCGTTCCAGGATCCATACCATCGATCCGATTCCCGATTCGGATGACCTGCTGATTACCTATGTGACCGAAAACGGAGCCATCGTTAACGAAGTCTTCGATATGGTCGTCCTTTCCGTGGGACTGGAAGTGCCCAAATCGTCCAAAGAATTGGCCGGCCGGGTGGGGGTGGAGTTGGATAAGGACGGTTTTGCCAAAACCTCGACCTTTTCCCCTATCGAGACCTCCCGCCCGGGCATCTATGCCTGCGGGGTCTTTCAGTCGCCTAAAGATATCCCCAGTTCGGTGATTGAAGCCAGCGCCGCCGCCTGTCTGGCAGGAGGAAGACTGGCGGTCGCTCGAAATACCACCACCAAAACGATCGAGATTCCCGAGGAAAGGCCCTTCTCGGAGGAGCCCCGCGTCGGCGTCTTTGTCTGCAACTGCGGCATCAATATCGGCGGCATCGTGGATGTGCCTGCCGTAGAAGAATATGCCCGGGGTCTGCCTCAGGTGGCCTTTGCCCGCCAGAATCTCTTTGCCTGCAGCCAGGATTCACTGGATGCCTTGAAAGAGAGCATCGTCGAGCACCAGCTCAATCGGGTGGTCATAGCGGCCTGTTCCCCGAAATCCCATGAAGGAATGTTTATGGATTCCCTTCAGAGTTGCGGATTAAACAAATATCTTTTAGAAATGGCCAATATCCGCAATCAGGATTCCTGGGTCCATTCCGCCGAACCCCTGGAAGCCACCCACAAGGCCAAGGAACTGGTCCGCATGGCCGTTTCCCGGGCCCGCACCCTCCAGCCCCTGCAGGAGAAGATCATTACCGTCAACCAGCGGGCCCTGATTATCGGCGGCGGGGTGGCCGGAATGAACGCCGCCTTAGGATTGGCCGATCAGGGATATGAAACGGTTATCATCGAAAAAGAACCCCAGTTGGGAGGCATGGCCAATCGCCTGACCTTTACCATCGAGGGGGAAGATATACAGACCTATTTAAAAACCCTGATCGAGAAGGTCACCAGTCACCCCCAGATTCAGGTCTTGACCCGTTCTCTGGTGGTGGGCTTTTCCGGCTTTCAGGGCAATTTCACCACCGAGGTCTTGGTGGGCCCGGGGTTGTATGAACGCAAGATCAATCATGGGGTCTTGATCATCGCCACCGGGGCGACTGAATACCAACCCAAGGAATATTTCTTCGGCCAAACTCCTCAGGTGGTGACTCAGGTCGATTTGGCCCGGCACCTGCAAGAGAAAGGGGCCCAGGACCTGCAGAACGTGGCCATGATTCAATGCATCGGTTCCCGGAATGAGGACAATCCTAACTGCTCGCGTATCTGCTGTCAAAGTGCCGTTAAAAACGCCATTAAAATTAAAAAGCTGAACCCTGAGGCGGACGTCTACATCTTTTATCGCGATATTCGGACCTATGGGCTCATGGAAAGCTATTATAAAGAGGCCCGGGAAAAGGGAGTTTTCTTTTTCCGCTATGATCCGGAATCTCCCCCTCAGGCCGAGCAGTCAGAAAATGGGTTTACCTTGACCTTCAAGGATCATGTCCTGGATCGGGAGGTCCAGCTGGAAGTGGATCTGTTGGCCCTCAGCGCCGGCATGACCGCCAGTGACACCGAGGAATTGGCCTCCATCGTTAAGCTGGCCCGCATGGCCGAAGGGTATTTCATGGAGGCCCATGTCAAGCTGCGGCCGGTGGATATGGCCACCGAAGGCATTTTTGTCTGCGGCACAGCCCACAGTCCAAAGCTGATGGGTGAAACCATCACTCAGGCCCAGGCGGCGGCCTCCCGGGCCACCACCTTCCTCTCCCGAAAACAGTTGACTCTATCGGCGGTGACAGCCCAGGTCAATGGGGATCTCTGCGCCGCCTGCCTGATCTGTGTGCGGGCCTGTCCGTACACCGTACCGAAGATTACTGTCGATGGATTCAGTGAAATTGATGAGGCCTTATGTCACGGCTGCGGGATCTGTGCGGCCGAATGCCCGGCCAAGGCCATCGAACTGAACTGGTATGAGGATAGCCAGCTCTTATGCAAGATCGACACTTTATTGGAGGCAGCCCTATGAGCCCGGATTTCAAACCGATTATCTTAGCCTTTTGCTGTAACTATTGAGGGTATACCGCTGCGGACCTGGCAGGTTCGATGCGACTCCCTTATCAACCGAGCATAAAAATTATCCGTATCCCCTGTACCGGCAAGGTGGATGCCCTGCACATCATGCGCTCCTTTGAGAAGGGGGCCGACGGGGTCTACCTGGTAGGGTGCCGGGAAGGGGATTGTCATTTCAACCAGGGCAATTTCAGAGCCAGGGCCAGGGTCGAACATCTCCAAAAACTTTTGGACAAACTGGGCGTCGGCGGCCAGCGGCTGCAGATGTACAATCTTTCCTCAAGTGATGGACCCATGTTCGCCCTTTTTGCCGAAGAGATGCATAAACGGATTCTGGAGGCCGGACCGAGTCCGGTTCGTCTGGCCTTGCAGAAACGAAAACAGGGGCAATCAGCACATGAACAGGCCGTTGCTGCGGCCTAGTAATTAGGCCGCCGGAAACCGGCGAAACGCCGAAATGGAGGAATAAATCAATGATTGTGGCCGACAAGAAACCGATCGAGGAGATTATCGATTACGTCAAAGACCACCAGAGTATCCTGGTATTGGGATGCAATGAATGCGTTACGGTCTGCGAGGCCGGCGGTAAAAAGGAAGTGGGTCTATTGGCCTCGGCCCTGCGGATGCATTACCTGCAACAGGGCCGGGATGTCAATATCGGAGAACGGACTCTGGAGCGTCAGTGTGACCATGAATACCTGGAGGAAATCCGCACCAGTGTGGACAACTATGAAGCCGTAGTCTCCCTGGCCTGCGGGGTGGGGGTCCAGTTCACCGCCGAGAAATACCAGAATCTGCCGGTTTATCCCGGGGTCAATACCCTCTTTATGGGGGCCAATGAAATGCGGGGGGTCTGGTCGGAACGGTGTCAGGGATGCGGCCAATGTCTGCTGGCCCACTCCGGAGGGATCTGTCCGGTTTCCCGCTGTGCCAAACGGATTCTCAACGGACCCTGCGGCGGATCCACGGGCGGAAAGTGCGAAATCAGCAAGGAACTCCCCTGCGGTTGGCAACTGATCATCGATCGGTTGAAGGCCCTGGGACGGATGGAGGACTATGAAAAAATCAGCCCCATTAAAAACTGGTCCACTGAACGGTCCGGTGGACCGCGAAAAGTCGTCAGGGAGGATTTGAAACTATGAAGGTCAAAACACCAAGCAAACTGGAAAAGATTTTGGCTTCCGGACAGATGGCCGTTACCTCTGAATGTGGTCCGCCCCGGGGCAGTGACCCTCATGTGGTGACCCACAAAGCCGAAAAGATCAAGAACCATGTCGATGCCATCAATATCACCGACAACCAGACCTCCATGACCCGGATGTGCAGTCTGGCCGCCTGTATCCGTTTAAAATTGATGGGGCTGGAGCCGGTCCTGCAGATGGTCACCCGGGATCGAAATCGCATCGCCATTCAAAGTGATATCTTGGGAGCGGCCTCCTTTGACATTAACAATATCCTCTGCCTTTCAGGAGACCATCAGAGTTTTGGGGATTGCGCCCAGGGGCAGAACGTCTATGACCTGGATTCCATGCAACTGATCCAGACGGTCCGGCATATGCGGGATGAAGGAAAATTTTTGGGGGGTGATCCCATCTCCCGGCCCCCGCAGATGTTTGTCGGGGCGGCGGAGAACCCTTTTGCTGATCCCTATGAAATCCGGGTTCCCCGTTTGGCCAAAAAAATCGCTGCCGGAGTGGAATTCATTCAGACCCAGTGCATCTATAACCTGGACAAATTCGAAGATTGGATGAGCAAAGCCCGGGACCGGGGACTGACCGATCAGGCTTATATCTTGGCCGGGGTGACGCCCATGAAATCGGCGGGTATGGCCAAGTATATGAAAAATCGGGTCCCGGGAATGGATGTGCCCGATGAGGTGGTCAAGCGTCTGGCCGGGACACCGAAAGAAAAACAGGCCGAAGAAGGAATCAAGATGTGTATCGAATCCATCCAGCGGCTGAAAGAAGTCAAGGGGATATCGGGATTCCATATTATGGCTATTGAATGGGAAGAGATGGTCCCTGAAATCGTCGAGCGGGCCGGGTTATATCCCCGGCCGGTGGTTGATTAAAAGAAAGAATTCTTGGATATTAGTTGGGAATAATGAGTTCGGAGTTTGGAGTATAATTTTTTCTTTAGATTGAACTCTCCAAACTCCGAACTCTATTTCCGTAAAAAGGAGTCCAGTATGAGCCTGAAAAAGAAAATTCTTGTGGTTGATGATGAACCGGATTTCGCCTCTATCGTTCAAGGCTATTTGGAAAAAGAAGGCTTTCAGGTCGAAGTGGCCTATAATGGAGAAGAAGGATTGCAGAAGGTGCGGGCCAATCCGCCCGATGCCGTGGTCCTGGATGTGATGATGCCGGAAAAGGACGGCTACGCGGTCTGCAAAGAACTGAAGAAAGACGAACAGACCCGCAACATCCCGGTTATCCTCCTGACGGCCGTGGCCTCCCATGTCTCTTCCACCCGTTATACCCATTATGACGGCATGTCTACCGAAGCGGATGATTACCTCAGTAAACCGGCCTCGGCGGAAGAGATCACTAAAAGCCTCAAAAGGGTGCTGGGGCTTTAAAAACAGTTCCGAGTTTAGAGTTCGGAGCTGTGTGCATTATCTTAAAAGGATAGAAGATATGCTCTGAACTCCGAACTTATTACACCCATTATTCTCGGCCCCTTGAATCCTGGTACTTTCAATGAAAGTCTTCTGCATCCTCAGCGACGAACGGGCGGTGCAATCCAAATCACCGCTCATGTTCTCCCGTATCTTGAAGCGCCAGGGGATAAACGGGACCTATGTTCCCTTCGCCGTCAAACCCCAGAACCTTGAACCGGCCGTCAATAGTATCCGAATCCTCCATATGGCCGGGGCCAATATCACCGTCCCTTATAAAGAAGCCGTTCTGCCTTTGTTGGATAGTTTGTCTGAAGGGGCCAATATCATCGGCGCCGTTAATACCATTGTCCGGGATGGGGATCGTTTAAAAGGGTATAACACCAACGCCATCGGCGTCATGGATGCCTTGAATAGTGCCGGGTTTGAGGTGGATGGTAAGACGGCTCTGGTTGTCGGAACCGGAGGAGCCGCCCGGGCCGTGGTCTTTATTTTGAATTGGCTAAGGGCCTCCGCCATTTATGTGGCTGGCCGCCAGAAAGAAAAGGCTCTGGCTATTTGCCGGTCCATCGGCGGGGAGCCGCTGGAGATCCACACCCTGGCCGACCGCTCCTGGTCGGTGGATCTGGTGGTTAATGCCAGTTCCGTCTCTAGCCGGGCGGATTCCACGGAAATGGCCGAGGTCATCCAGCACTTGGAATGTCCAGGATGCCGGCTGATTTTCGATTTGAATTATGGGCGAGAAAAAAATTTTTGGGAAGAGCTGGCCCGGGCTAAAAACATCCCCTTTCTGGACGGGCTCCCGGCCCTGGCTTATCAGGCCCGCCGGGCTTTTGCCCTGTGGACCGGCCTGCAGGTTCCGCCGGAGGATTTCTTAGAGGCCTTACAGGAAGATTAACTTCTTAGTTTTTCTGAACCGGAATAAGGACGGTGAAGGTCGATCCTTTCCCTAAGGTGCTGTTGACCTCAATGATCCCCCCGAGAGAAGTAACCAATTCCTTAACAATAGGTAATCCCAGACCCGTCCCTGTAATATAGCGGGTTCTCTCATCCTTGACCCGGAAAAACCGCTCAAAAATTTTATCGATATATTTTTCCGGGATCCCAAAGCCGTTGTCGATCACCTTGGTGCGGATATTGATCCCGGCCCGGTCCATTTCAACCCGGACAGTCCCGCCCTCCGGGGTATAGGTCAGGGCATTGGAGATCAGGTTGCCGAAGATACTTTCTACAGCCAGGGGATCAGCCATGATCTCCGGCAGGTCCGGGGTTAAAAGAGCGAAGGAAAGGGTTTGATTCTTGGCCCCTGCCCTGACGGACAGAAAATCAACGATACTCTTCATCACTTCACCCAGTTTAACCATCTTCGGCTTTTGACAGATAGTCCCTTCTTCGATTCGCGACAAATCAAGGAGATCGCCGATCAGTGAGATCAACCCTTGTGTTTTTTCCTTGGCCCGTGAGAGAAGGTGCTGATGCTGCTGCGGCTGGCTGCCCATCAGGTCGCTGACTACCAGGGCGATCTGTTCATGGATGGTGGATAAAGGCGAACGCAGTTCATGGGAGACTTTGGCTACAAATTCGGATTTCAGTCGATCCATCGTCTTCAGGCTGGTGATGTCGATGAAGTTAATAATGGCTCCCAGACATTCTTTCCTCTCGCCCAGGACCGGTTGGGCGATGGCCCGCAGATAGGTCCCGTCGGAGAGGGTAAATTCCTGTTCCGGGATATCCCCGTAATCTATATACTTTCCTTTGGAAATATCCAGGCCCAGATTGCACAAAATGCCGTCGACGATATATTCCTGAATCGCCCCTCCGGCGGTGGAATCAGGAGGCAGCTTGAGCAACTGCTTACAGGAGGGATTGATCAGGACCACTTGACCGTGGGTATTGGTGACTATTACCCCATAGGGCAGCGATTCGATGATCGTGCGCAGGCGGCTTTTTTCGGTATCAAGGTCCTGTAAGGTGCGGGCTTTTTCCTGTTCCAGTTTCTTCGCTTCCTGGGTCAGACGAATATGTTCAGCGGCCCGTTTGACCACCAGCCGCAGTTGTTCCGGCTGAAAAGGTTTGGGGATAAAATCATAGGCGCCCTGCTTCATGGCCTGAATAGCCGTTTCGACGGTGGCATAACCTGTAATGATGATCACCAGAATGGAGGGGTCTATTTCCCGCAGTCGTTGCAGCACTTCCATCCCGTCCATCCCGGGCATTTTCAAATCCAGGAGCACAATTCCCGGACGGAAGGTCCCAATAATTTCCAAGGCCTCATCCCCGCGGCCGGCCGTATTCAATTCAAATCCGACCCGGCTCAAAATGCGTTCCGATCCCTCCCGGATATCCCGCTCGTCATCTACCACCAATACCCGGATCATCTCTCCTTCTCTATTCACCTCTTTTTCCTCCCTCGGTTTTCGGATGAATGGGTAAGTCTATGACAAAAGTCGTTCCCCGGCCAGGGGTACTCCGGACATGAATCTGTCCCCTGTGCGCTTCGACAATCCCGTAGGCCACGCTTAATCCCAATCCGGTGCCTTCCCCTTCCTGTTTGGTAGTGAAAAAGGGGTCAAAGATGCGCGGCAGGATATCTTTGGGGATGCCCGGGCCGGTATCGGTGAATTCGATGTGAACCCGGTTTTTTTCTGAAAGAAACATGGTCCGAATATTCAATTCCCCTCTTCCTCCCATGGCTTGAGCGGCGTTGAGGACCACATTCATAAACAGATGGTTCATTTGCTGGATATCGCTGTGGACCGGAGGCAAGGCAGGATCCAGGATCAGATCGGTAACGATATTTTGAAACAGGGTCTGGGTTTCCAGCAGAAAGAGGGTTCGGGTCAGGGCCCGATTAATGTCCTGGGGCTGCATGAAATTCCGTGTTTGCCGGGAAAATTCCAATAGTTCTTTCACCGTATCGCGACAGCGTTGGGCGTCCTCCAAGACCCGGTTCAAATCCTTCAAGGCGCCCTTTTCCTGAGGATAATCTTCCATGGCCAGTTTCGTGAAAATAATGATTCCGGCCAGAGGGTTATTAAGCTGATGGGCCACCCCGGCCGCCAATTTCCCCAGAGAAGCCATTTTTTCCAATTGGAGCATTTGCAGCTGAGTTCTTTCCAACTCCTCTTTCATCCGAATATCACCCCGCTGGTCGTGAAAATAACCGATGGTGGCCACTTCCTTGTCGCCTTGGAAGACGATCGAGGCATTCAGTTTGATGGGTATCCGTTCGCCGTTTTTGTGAAGGACCTCCACCTCATACCCCCGCAGCTTACCCCGACCGCCAAAGTCTTCACTGCGCAGGGCCTTCATGACTTCATATTCCTTTTTCTCCGGATAGATATCCCGGATGTTCAACCGTTCCATAGCCTCCTCGACCGAATATCCGAACAGTTCGGAGGCGATGTCGTTGAAGATCAGGATGCGGCCCTGTTTGTCGGCGGCGATGACGCCGTCAACGGCACTGAGGATCAGGTTGCGCAGCAGGGTATTGGATCGTTGCAGTTTATTTTCAAACTCCCCGCGGGTAGGCAGGTCGAAATCCAGGCTGGCGTAGGCCTCGATTCGATTTCCTTCATAAACAGGATAGGCGTAGAGACAAGGTAGTTTTTCCAGGTCCGTTTGTTCCTCCTCCTTCGGTTGAAGGGCTGGGCGGCCGGTTTCCTTCGATTTTTTGACAGCGCAGTTCAGGCAGGGTTCCGAACGGTCATAAAAGACTTGGTGGCAGGGACGGCCTACGATGTCCGCTTGTTCCATCCCTTCGGGGCAATCGTTGGCTGCCAGGATTTTGAATTCGGGGGAAATAACGATCAAACGTCTTTTAAAAGCATTAACGGCCTTTAAAAGATGATCGATTTCTGGTTCCGTCCGCATATCCGTCGTCCCAAGAGAGTAAGATCGAACAGTGTCATTTTTTTCGGGAAGTATAAGGGAAGGATGGTTAAGGGTCAAGGAGAAAAAGGGCTTTCCCTAATTCTTAAACATCCCCTTTTCATAAACAATGATTTTTTTTCCATTGGTCAAGTGAGCCGTGACGGTCTTGTCTTCCGTATTGACCATATCCCAATGCAGGGCCGAATCATTAAACCCCAGTTTCTTTTTCATCTCTTTGGTCATCTCCGCCGGATTGCCGTCAAAAGTATCCGTATAGGAGGACCCGACAGCCAGATGGCAGTTTCCAAATTCCCCGCCGAAATTCTCATCAAAAAGGGTATCGGCCATAAAACGATCGATCCGGGAAAAGCGTTTGTCCGTCAAGGAAAACTCACCGACTCGGGAAGCCCCTGGATCCATCGCGAGCTGTTTTCGGGTAAAATCCTCACCGGTCCTGGCCTCCACTTTGATCACTACCCCTTTAGCAAAGGTCAAACGCACTTCCTCGACATAATTTCCACTGCGAAAAGAGGGCAGATCGGCAAAATAAACCCCTTCCGTGCCTCGCCAGTCCGGAGAAAAAAAGAGTTCAAAGCTGGGAATATTATGACCGGAGATCCCTTTCCAACGCCGCCGTTCACCGGGAGTAATCTTTAAATCTACCCTGGCGGATTCAATATGAAAAAATTTCACCTTGAGGCCGTTCAACCATTTTTTAATCCGGCTCACATTCCTGAGGACCTCTTCCCACTCCTTGACCGGATCGGCCTGATCAAGATAACAGGCCCGGATGATCTGGTCGGTATAGTCCCGGAGAGATGTTTTAGCCTGTCCGGCCAGTTCCTTGGTGGGAAAGGAACAGAGGGTCCAACTGTAAGCCCCTTGCTCCTCCCGCCGGTCCATGATGTTCCGCAAAGGCTTCCGGGAGATGAGGACCTTTCCAATTTTTCGGGGATCGATGTCTTTCAGATGAGTCAAGGATTCCGGGGCCCTGAGGAAAAAACGGCCGTTTATTTTTCGGTAGAGTTCTCGATCGCCCGGTGCGATAAAAACCAACTGTTCTTCTCTGGATCGGCGATAGAAATCATATTCCATGCCCCAGGTCAAACCCTGACGTTGCACCGGGTGCATCCCTCTTTCCAATATGCGGGCATACAGTTTTTCGGCCAGTTTCACCGCCGCCGGATCATATTGGATGAGAATGATGTCTTTCTTTTTAAAACGGTCTTTCCGGGCCGTTTGCAATCCCCAAAAAAGTACCTCGGCATAATTATTCAGTTGATCGTCGGTCAGCATATTATCCTCCAAAAAATTTTCCTATTACAAGGTGATCACAAATCCCTCCCGGTGATGAAAATCGGGCTTTGATCCGGGATGCCTCAAAGCCCAGTAGCTCTTCTTTCCTTCTCTCG
>Ga0233425_10009755_pt1 | contig 12015 bp, 7 predicted proteins | sample Watercolumn_Towu_2_FD_181712 | JGI IMG/M metagenome (GOLD analysis project Ga0233425, IMG submission 181712) | Freshwater microbial communities from Lake Towuti, South Sulawesi, Indonesia - Watercolumn_Towuti2014_140_MG | ecosystem: Environmental > Aquatic > Freshwater > Lake | place: Indonesia...
AACTGCGCCTCAAGCAACAATACTTCTTCGTCAGCGCTTCGCTGCAGGACATCCTGTTCCGCTACAAGAAACACCACGAGACCTGGGACGAACTGCCGAACAAGGTGGCTATCCAGCTCAATGATACCCACCCCGCCATTTCGGTGCCGGAAATGATGCGTCTGCTGGTGGATATCGATCACCAACCCTGGGACTATGCCTGGAACCTGACCACACGCATCTTTTCCTACACCAACCACACGCTCATGCCGGAAGCACTGGAAACCTGGCCGATCGGACTGTTCGAGCACATTTTGCCGCGTCATCTGCAAATCATTTACGAGATCAATCACCGCTTCCTGCAAGACGTCATGCACAGCTTTCCTGGGGATACCGACTTGCTGCGGCGCATGTCCATCATCAACGAAGATGGAGGCCGCCGCATCCGCATGGCTCACCTGGCGATTGTCGGCAGTCACACCGTGAATGGTGTGGCTGCGCTGCATACGGAGCTGATGAAGAGCACCATCTTTGCCGATTTCGACCGTCTGAGCCCGGGAAAAATCATCAATATGACCAACGGCGTGACGCCGCGCCGCTGGTTGAATCAGGCCAACCCCGGGCTGGCCGGGCTGATCACGTCGCGCATCGGAAAAGGCTGGGTGGCCGATCTCGACCAGCTGAAAAAATTGCGCAAACACGCCGATGACGTAGGGTTCCGCCAGGAGTTCCGCGCCATCAAGCGCGCCAACAAGCAGCGTCTGGCCGCCATGATCAAGCGCCTGTTGAACATAGAGATCAACCCGGATTCGCTGTTCGATATCCAGATCAAACGCATCCATGAATACAAACGGCAACTGCTCAACGTGCTGCATGTCATCACGCTGTACAACCGCATCCGTTCCGGCTCGCACCCCGACATCGTGCCGCGCACCGTCATCATCGCCGGCAAGGCCGCGCCGGGCTACGCCATGGCCAAGCGCATCATCCGCCTCATCAACAACGTGGCCGATGTCATCAACAACGATCCGAGGGTGAACAACCTGCTCAAGGTCGCGTTCATCCCCAACTACGATGTGTCTAATGCCGAGCGCATCGTGCCGGCCGCCGACCTGTCGGAGCAGATCTCCACCGCCGGCACAGAAGCATCGGGCACTGGCAACATGAAGCTCTCGCTCAATGGTGCACTCACCATCGGCACGCTGGATGGCGCCAATATCGAAATCATGGAGGAAGTCGGGCGGGAGAATTTCTTCCTGTTCGGCCTGACCACGGCCGAGGTGGCGGAGTTGAAACGGAATGGGTACAACCCCTGGGATTATTACCACGGCAACACGGAACTCAAGCTGGCTCTGGACATGATAGGTTCCGGGTATTTTTCACCGGACGAGCCACAACGCTTCCAGCCCATTGTCGATGCGCTGCTCTCGCATGGCGATCACTTCATGCTGCTGGCAGACTATGCAGACTACGTCGCCTGTCACGACCGCGTGCGGGAGCTCTATCGCAACCCGGACGAATGGAGCCGGCAGGCCATTCTTAACGTGGCGGGCATGGGCAAGTTTTCCAGCGACCGCACCATCAAGGAGTATGCGGATAAAATCTGGCACGTGACCCCGGTGAAAAACGCATAGAAATTCATGCCTTGAGCATCATGCCAAGGTTGCTATCATTACAAAACAAGTCAAAGCACATGATTAAGGGGAGAGCATGAGTTCCATCCAGTCCGTACTGACCGAAACGCGCGTATTCGAACCCGTCGCGGACTTCAAACAAAATGCCACCGTTTCGGGCCTGGAGGCCTACAAAGCGCTGTGCAAGGAAGCGGAATCCGACTACACCGGCTTCTGGGCAAAACTTGCCCGGAATAACATCGGCTGGCACAAACCGTTCACCCAAATCCTGGATGAATCCAATGCCCCGTTCTTCCGCTGGTTTCATGATGGCGAACTGAACGTTTCCTGGAACTGCCTCGACCGTCACCTCGCCACGCAGGGCGACAAAACCGCCATCATTTTCGAGGCAGACGACGGCAGCGTCACCCGTGTCAGCTACCGCCAGTTGCACCAGCGCGTATGCCGTTTTGCCAACACGCTCAAGAAGCTCGGCATCGCCATGGGCGACCGCGTCATCATCTACCTGCCGATGAGCGTCGAGGCGGTGGTCGCCATGCAGGCCTGCGCCCGCATCGGGGCCATCCATTCGGTGGTGTTCGGCGGCTTTTCCGCGAAAAGCCTGCACGAGCGCATCACCGACGTCGGCGCCAAGCTGGTCATCACCTCCGACGGCCAGTTCCGCGGCGGACGCGCAATGCCGCTCAAGCCCGCCGTCGACGAAGCGCTGACCCAGCCCGATTGCGACTGCATCAAGAACGTCCTGGTGTACAAGCGCACCGGCGGCGAAGTCCAGTGGACCCCCCGGGACATCTGGTGGCACGATGCCGAGGCCGGAGCCAGCGACCAATGCGAACCGACCTGGGTCAATGCGGAGCATCCGCTGTTCGTCCTCTACACCTCCGGCTCCACCGGCAAGCCGAAGGGTGTGCAGCATTCTTCCGCGGGCTACCTGCTCGGCGCTCTCATGTCGATCAAATGGGTGTTCGATTACAAGCCGGACGATATTTTCTGGTGTACCGCCGACGTGGGCTGGATCACCGGCCACTCCTATGTCGCCTATGGCCCGCTGGCGCTGGGCGCCACCGAGGTGATCTTCGAAGGCATTCCCACCTACCCTGACGCCGGACGCTTCTGGCAGATGATCGAAAAACACAAGGTCAACACCTTCTATACCGCGCCCACCGCCATCCGCTCGCTCATCAAGCTGGGCGGCGACCTGCCGGACAAGTACGACCTTTCCAGCCTGCGCCTGCTGGGCACCGTGGGCGAGCCGATCAACCCCGAAGCCTGGATGTGGTATTACGAAAAAATCGGCCACAGCCGTTGCCCCATCGTCGACACCTGGTGGCAAACCGAAACCGGCGCGCACATGATCGCACCGCTGCCGGGCGCCATCGCCACCAAGCCCGGCTCCTGCACCCTGCCCCTGCCCGGCATCATGGCGGACGTGGTCAACGAAAACGGCAGCCCGCTGGAAGGTACGGGGGGCGGTCTGCTGGTCATCAAGCGCCCGTGGCCCTCCATGATCCGCACCATCTGGGGCAACGCCGACCGTTTCAAGCGCGGCTACTATCCCGACACTCTGCCCGGCTACTACCTGGCGGGCGATTCCGCGCACAAGGACGATGACGGTTACTTCTGGATCATGGGCCGCATCGACGACGTGCTCAACGTCTCCGGTCACCGCCTGGGCACCATGGAAATCGAATCCGCGCTGGTCGCCAACCCGCTGGTCGCCGAAGCCGCCGTGGTCGGCAAGCCGCACGACATCAAGGGCGAATCCATCGTCGCCTATGTGGTCCTCAAAGGCCCGCGCCCCGAAGGCGACGAAGCCAAGAAAATCGTTGCTCAACTGCGCGACTGGGTCGGCCATGAAATCGGCCCCATCGCCAAGCCCGACGAAATCCGTTTCGGCGAAAACCTGCCCAAGACCCGCTCCGGCAAGATCATGCGCCGCCTGTTGCGCTCGCTGGCCAAGGGCGAGGAAATCACCGCCGACATTTCCACGCTGGACAACCCCGCCATCCTGGAGCAGTTGAAACAAGCAGTAAACTGACCCGGCACTGCGGAACGCACAGCCCATGACTCCGCAGGCCTTCATCGCACACTGGACCGCCAAGGACATCACCGAGCGGTCCGGTGCGCAGCAGCACTTCAACGACCTGTGCGACCTGCTCGGCGTCGAAAAGCCGCGCGACCCCGACAACTACTGCTTCGAGCGCGGTGCCAAAATCCAGAGCGGCCAGGGCTGGGCGGACGTGTGGAAGCGCGGCTGTTTTGCCTGGGAATACAAAGGCCCGGGCAAGTACCTCAAGGCTGCACTCAAGCAGCTCAAATGAACTACCCCGCGCCAAGAGCGCGGGGTATCAAAACAGGGCAAGTTGACGTAGCGATTCTCGTGGCTTGCCTTGGTTGCTAACGTAGCGCTCTACTACTTCCCAGCCGCCTCGCTCCCCAACCGTTGCCACATAGTAGCCGTCCGTCCAAAACTCTCCTCCCCATAACGATTTCTTTACCAGCGGCTTGCCCCGAAATATCGCCTTCGACGTGATGCTCTTGAATACCCTGACAATCTGTCCAGGCGATATCTTCGGATGCGCCGTACATAACAGGTGGATGTGATCTCCATCACATCCCAACTGCTCAAACTCCATGTCGTACCGTTCTTCTATCCCTCGTGCCGTCTCGGTAATGATCCCTACAACGTCTTCATCTAGCAACGCTTTCCGGTACTTCACCGGAAATACGATGTGGTAATGTATCTGCCAGGCGCAGTGACTGCCTTTCTTGACACTGTGTTCGTCCATCCACCTATGCTAAACATCTAAGGCGGTGTCCCCGCGGCAAGACCGCGGGGAATTACAAGTTCAATGGTTTCATTGCCGGGCACGGAATATAAGGACTTTTGTTCTTGGCGCAATCTATGCTGACAGCGTAAAATCGAGCCTGATGGTCAAAAAATCCCTGGTCTGGCTCTACAGCGTCACCACCTACCTGTTGTGGGCAGCCGTGATCGTGGTAACGAGCTGCGTGCTGGTGATGCGCTATTACGTGCTGCCGCACGCCAAGGACTATCGCGAGGCCATCGCCCGCCATGCCAGCATGGTTGCCGGTCAGCGCATTACCATAGGCGACATCGAGGCTGGCTGGGACGGCATGCACCCTTACCTCGACCTGTACCGGGTCGATCTTCATGATGCCCAGAACCGTCCCGTCCTGCATCTGGGGCGCGTCGAGGCCAGCCTGTCGTGGCTCAGCCTGCCACTGGCAGAGCCCAGACTGGGCAAACTGGTCATTCACCAACCCAATCTGGTTATCCGGCGTACGCAGGACGGCGAGGTCTTTGTCGCCGGGATTTCCATGAAGTCCACCGGTCAGCCAGACTTTCCCAACTGGCTGCTGCGCCAGTCCAGCATTGTCGTGAGCAATGCGACCGTGGTCTGGCAGGATGACATGCGGCAGGCACCGCCACTGTCCCTCAACAATCTGCACCTGAACTTCCGCACGCCACCGTGGGAAAGCCTGCTCGGACACCACAGTTTCGGCCTGCGCGCCACACCCTCTTCCGGCGCCTCCGCTCCCATCGACATTCGCGGCAACGTATGGGGCAAGCAGGTGGACGAACTGCACGAATGGCGCGGCACCATTTACGGGCGACTGGAAGGCACGGACATTTCAGCCTGGCGTGCATGGGTGGATTACCCCTTCGATATGGCCGAGGGCTTCGGCGCAGCCCAGTTCTGGCTGGACTTCAATGACGGCCAGGCCAGCAAGATCACCGCTGACGTGCTTCTGGCCAACGTACGCACCCGCATTAGCAGGGATACCCCGGAAACCTTGCTACAGAATCTTTCCGGACGACTAGGCTGGAAGCGGTTACAAAACGGTCAGGAATTCCACGGTGAACGCCTCAGGCTGGCGACAGCCGACGGCTTCAGCATCAAACAGGGCGCATTGCGCGTCGACAGCCTGCACAAGAACGGCAAGGAGGTACTGCAGGGCAAGGTCACCCTGGATGAAATCGAGCTGGAGTCATTTGCCACTTTCGCCACCAATCTACCGCTGGGCGAAACCCTGCAGAACCAGTTGGCCGGGTTCGCCCCCAAAGGGCGACTGGAGGACACCACATTCAGTTGGGAAGGGGACCACAGCGCGATCCGGCAATATGACCTGCGCAGCCGTTTTGCCAATCTTGGCATTAGCCCCTCGCGCGGCATACCCGGATTCAGCAACCTTTCCGGCGAACTGCGCGCCACGGAAAAAAACGGGAGTCTTGTGGTCGATTCGCACGGTGCCATGCTCAACCTGCAAGACATCCTGCGCTGGCCCATCCCGGCCGACCGGCTGACCGGAAGCGTCAACTGGCAGATTGGGGAAGGCACCACCCAGGTAAAAATTGACCGGCTGACCATTGCCAGCCCGCATATCAGCGGGGCCCTGGACGCGAGCTACCGCTACGACGGCATCAAGAGCGGTTACCTCGATCTGGTCGGCAGATTCGAAAACGCCAACGGCAGGTTCGCAAAATTTTACTACCCCCTGGTTCTGGACAAGGAAACGTTGAACTGGCTGGATACTTCCATCTTCGAAGGACGCGGCGAAAATGTGCATGTGGTGATCAAGGGCTATCTCGACGATTTCCCTTATGCCGATACCAAAACCGGCGAATTCAAGGTCAGCGCGCGCATTAACAACGCCCTGCTCGACTACGCGACCGGCTGGCCGGTCATCAACGGTGTCGGCCTGGACATGCTGTTCCAGGGCAACCGCATGGACCTGGCTATCGACCAGGGGCGGGTGTACGGCGCCCAGGTGACCAAAGCCAGAGTCTCAATTCCGGATCTCGATGCGGAGCATCCCATGCTGCTGATACAGGGTGAAATTCAGGCTCCGGCGGCTGACGCAGTAAGGTTTGTCAACAACAGTCCCATCCTGAAGGCCATCGATCATTTCACCGATGGGCTGAACGCTTCCGGCAAAGGCAAGGTGCAACTGGATATCCAGATGCCTACCGACAACCCGGACATCGCCAGGGTAAAAGGCAGCTATTCGATCAGCAACGGAACGTTGACGGGGGGCGAAAATTTTCCGGCCCTCGACCATATCGAGGGGCGCCTTGAGTTCACCGAAGCTTCCCTGCGCGCGCGCGACATCAGGGCCAACGTTTACGGGGGGGCGGCCCGCTTCAGTCTGGAAAGCGGCGGCTCCGGCATGCTCAAACTCACCGCCAACGGCCGTATCGGAGAGAATGGCCTGCGACAGGCTTTCGACCATCCGCTGATGCAGAGAATTCACGGAGCCACCGACTGGGACGCTGAAATATCGGTGCGCGACCATCTCGCCGACATCCTGGTGAAATCGCAACTGCTCGGTCTGTCGGTCAGCCTGCCCCCGCCCTTCAGCAAAAGCGCACTGGACAGCGTTCCGCTGCATGTGGAACAGCGGCAAACCGGACAACAGCAGCAGACGCTGGACGTCGCCTACGGCAACGTGGTGGACGCCAAACTGCTGCTTGCCGGAGGCGTAGTAGACCGTGGCGAACTCAGTTTTGGCGGGACTGCCAGCATCCCCGCCCAGCGAGGCCTCTTCATCAACGGCAAACTGGCGTATCTGGATTGGGATTTGTGGCGGGAGTTGCTGGACAAGTCTCCCCAGGCCGCCAACCGGACAGGGAAAGAACCGGAAATCGCGGGCACCGCACTCGATATCGGTGTTCTGGATATCTTCGGCCGCCGCATCAACAACCTGACGCTCAATGCGAAACCAGTTGCCAATGGCTGGATAGCCAACCTGCAAAGCCGGGAAATTACCGGTGATGCGCATTGGCAGGATCAGGGTTCAGGAAAATTCCTGGCGCGGCTGAAGTCGCTGACTTTTCCCGGCCCCGCTCCTGCAAAAATGAGCAGCCCGGATGAGCCCGGCAAATCGCAGGAATATCCGGCCCTGGATATCGTCGCGGAAAACTTTGAAGTCAAGGAGAGAAAACTCGGGCGCCTGGAACTGACGGCCACCCCCCAAGGCTCGGACTGGAGCATCGACCGGATCAATATCAGCAATCCTGACAGCACGGTAAACCTGAGTGGCAAATGGCATAACTGGAAAAGCCGGCCCAGCACCGACCTGAGTCTGAACTGGGAAATCGAGGATCTGGGCAAGACCCTGGACCGTTTCGGATACCCGGGCACCGTCAAGGCCGGCACTGCATCGCTGTCAGGCCAACTCAACTGGCCGGGAGGGCCGGGGGACTTCAGTCCCGCCGCGCTGAACGGTACCCTGCTGCTGGATGCCAAACGCGGCCAGTTCCTCAAGATTCAACCCGGCGTAGGCCGTCTGCTCGGCGTCCTCAGCCTTCAGGCATTGCCACGTCGCCTGTTGTTCGATTTCCGCGACCTGTTCAACGACGGCTTCGCTTTCGACAGCATTGGCGGCAACATCCGGATAGACCGGGGCATCATGCAAAGCCGGGATTTCAGAATGGAGGGGCCGGCCGCCAAAGTCGCCATCAGCGGCAAAACCAACCTGGAACGTGAGACGCTGGATTTGCACGTCAAGGTAACCCCCTCGCTTAGCGACACCCTGTCGATCGCCGCCCTGGCCGGCGGCCCGGTGGCAGGCGCTGCGGCTTTTGTCGCGCAGAAACTGCTGCGCGACCCGCTCAACAAAATCGCCGCCTACGAGTACGATATCGGCGGCACCTGGGATGACCCTCAAGAACTCAAGCCCAACGCCGAAAAGAAGGAAGTGCCGGCACAAAATCTGCTTGTAAAATAGGCAGGAGCTGGCCCCGCCCAGAATCATTTGACGCAAGATCGGAACAACAACATGCCCATCAAATCGCGCACCAGAACCGGAAAGGAAACCAAACCCCAGCCCGGCTCCAGCATCGTCAAAATCGCCGGAATCCAGATGGCCTCCGGCCCCCAGGTTTCAGCCAACCTGAGCGAAGCCGAGCGCCTCATCGGCATCGCTGCCGAGCAGGGCGCGAAACTGGTCGCGCTTCCGGAACACTTCGCCATCATGGGGATCAAGGATACCGACAAGGTGGCGGTGCGCGAAAAAGAGGGCAGCGGCCAGATTCAGCGCTTCCTTTCCAAGATGGCAAGAAAACACCAGATATGGCTGGTCGGCGGCTCCATACCACTGGAAGCCAGCACGCCGAAAAAGATCAGGAATGCCTGCCTGGTGTTCGACCCCACCGGGAAACTGGCAGCACGCTACGACAAGATTCATCTGTTCAATCTCGATCTCGGCAACGAGCATTATCACGAGGATGACACCATAGAAGCGGGCGACGGCGTGGTGGTACTGGACACCCCTCTCGGCCGTATCGGGCTCTCGGTCTGCTACGACCTGCGCTTCCCTGAGCTGTTTCGCGCCATGGACAAGGTCGACCTGATCGTCATCCCGTCGGCATTTACCGACACGACGGGCAAGGCCCACTGGGAAACCCTGGTGCGCGCACGCGCCATCGAAAACCTGTGTTACGTACTGGCGCCTGCACAGGGCGGCTACCACCTGTCCGGTCGTGAAACGCATGGCAACAGCATGATCGTCGATCCCTGGGGAGTCATACTGGACCGGCTACCGCGCGGGTCGGGCGTCGTTATCGCCAGCATCAACCCAGCCTATCAGACCAGCCTGCGCAAGAGTTTGCCGGCATTGAAGCACCGCACGCTGCACAAGTGTTAACCATAAATCACGGGGAACACATGAAAGGCGAAGCTGTCTTCCATGTGTCCTTGTGCAAATCGGTACTTCCATGAAAAACGAAACTTTTCCCGCAGCCTCCAGCCCGGAACCCGGCACACTGTTTGCCTCCGCCAGCGGAGCCTTGCTCACGCCCTACGGGCTGGATTATGCGGCGTTGCAGACAGTGCTGGGCAGCATCATGGCGCACCGGGTCGATTATGCTGACCTCTATTTCCAATACAGCCGCGCCGAGCACTGGGGGCTGGAAGAAGGCCAGGTCAAGTCGGGCAGTTTCAATATCGATCAGGGGGTCGGCGTGCGGGCCGTTTCCGGCGAAAAAACCGCTTTCGCCTATTCGGACGATATCAGTCTGCCAGCGTTGCAGCATGCCGCGTCGGCCACACGCGCCATTGCCTCGCAGGGCGGCACGGAGAAGGCGGGGGCCATCACACCCAGAGATGGCGCAATCCAACTCTATTTTCCGAACGACCCGATCGCCTCGCTCAGCGATAATCACAAAGTCCGTTTGCTGGAGCGTCTGGAAAGCTTTGCGCGTGCGCTCGACCCGCGCGTTACACAAGTCATGGCCTCGCTCGCCGGCGAATACGAAGTCGTCCTGGTGGCGCGCCATGACGGCATGATGGCTGCGGATATCCGTCCGCTGGTCAGAGTGTCGCTGCAGGTGATCGCCGAGCAGGACGGACGCCGCGAGCAAGGTGGGAGCGGCGGTGGGGGGCGCTTCGATTATGGCTATTTCACCGATGACATACTGCAGGATTACGCCAGAAAGGCTGTGCATCAGGCCGTCACCAACCTCGATGCGCGCCCTGCCCCAGCCGGCAACATGACGGTTGTTCTGGGTCCGGGATGGCCCGGCATACTGCTCCACGAAGCCATCGGCCATGGCCTGGAAGGTGACTTTAACCGCAAGGGCAGTTCCGCGTTTTCCGGCCGCATCGGACAACAGGTCGCATCGCCTGGCGTAACGGTAGTGGACGATGGCGCGATCGCCAGCAGGCGTGGCTCTCTCAACATCGACGATGAAGGCACGCCCACCCAGTCCACGATGCTGATCGAGAATGGCATTCTGAAAGGCTATCTTCAGGATTCCCTCAATGCGCGCCTGATGGGGACAGGCCTCACCGGCAACGCCCGGCGCGAATCCTATGCCCATATCCCCATGCCGCGCATGACCAATACCATCATGCTGAACGGCGATAAATCCCCCGATGAAATCATCAGCTCCGTCAGGAAGGGCCTGTATGCCGTCAATTTCGGTGGAGGCCAGGTCGACATCACCAGCGGCAAGTTCGTATTTTCGGCCGCCGAGGCCTGGATGATCGAGGATGGCAAGCTGACCTATCCGGTCAAGGGAGCGACACTTATCGGCAACGGACCCGATGTGCTGACACGGGTTTCAATGATCGGCAATGACATGGCGCTGGATAGCGGCGTCGGCACGTGCGGCAAGGAAGGGCAGAGCGTGCCGGTTGGCGTCGGCCAACCTACGGTACGCATCGATGGCCTGACGGTAGGTGGCACCAGTGCCTGACAAGCTCCGCGACCAGTACCTCTGTTGATAATTGCCATGCATTTAACTATGATGGGAACAAGTTTTTTATCCGCAACCTTTATGAAAGGAAGCTATCATGGCTGACGCCAAGACCGCCGCCGCACCGAAACCCGCTGCCAAACCTGCCGCCGCACCGAAACCTGCCGCTGCCAAACTGGCCGCAGCAAAGCCAGCTGCTGCGAAAAAACCAGCCGCGCCGAAAAAAGCACCTGCTGTGAAGAAACCCGCCGCAGCCAAAAAAACCCCTGCTGCCAAGAAGCCGGCCGCAGCCAAAAAAACCACCGCCGCGAAGAAAGCGCCCGCTACGACCAAGAAGATCAGCTTAAGTGCGGAAGAGCGCTACACTTGGGTGCAGAATCGCGCCTACTACATTGCGGAAGCTGACGGTTTCAAGGGCGACCCCCAGTCCTACTGGGCGCAGGCGGAAATCCATATCACGGCTTTGCTGAAGTAAGCGTCACATTACCGGCCACGGCGTCCTCGCCGGGGCCGGTTCTACTTTGCCTTTTATCCGCGCAAAGCCTGTACCTCGCTGATCGTCACGCGCAAGCGTGTTGCAAAGTTGAGCGCAACCTGGTGCATGATCGCCAACGCCAGCTCCGGGTGCTGGTGTGCCAACATCCGGAACTGCTTGTGCGGTAATACGTACACTTCAACATCCGTCAAGGCCAGTGCATCGGTCGCATGACCGCTCCCTTCAAGGAAACCTATCCCTCCCGCAAACTCGCCCGGCCCCACGTTGATCAGGTGATAGCTGTTTTTCTTGTGGATCGGTACCGTGATCTTGATGACGCCCCGGCGCACAATCAGCAATTCATCGTCATCACTGCCTGCAGTGAACAACATCTGGCCGGCCAAGCAACTGCGTATGCCGACAACGCCCTCGAGCACTTTGATGACGTCATCACCATATCCCATGAAGATCAGCATGTTGCGCAACTCAATGGCCGGCAGATGCTGATCATCGACCTTCTCGCCCTGCGACATGACCCACTCCAGCGCCTCATCAAGTTCGCGGAAAGCAAACGCCTTGTTGGTCGGACGCACGACTCCGGTATCCTTCAGGAACCGTTTCATTTTCAGCCCGCTGGGCAAGCCTTTGGGAATGTCGCAGAACACCAGGTAAGCGTCGCGCTCTTCCAGACGATCCTTGATTTG
>Ga0233425_10009756_pt1 | contig 12012 bp, 15 predicted proteins | sample Watercolumn_Towu_2_FD_181712 | JGI IMG/M metagenome (GOLD analysis project Ga0233425, IMG submission 181712) | Freshwater microbial communities from Lake Towuti, South Sulawesi, Indonesia - Watercolumn_Towuti2014_140_MG | ecosystem: Environmental > Aquatic > Freshwater > Lake | place...
AGGGTTGAATCAGATCAATTCATCGAGCATGTCGCAAAAACAGTGGGGCTCGGCGCTGTTAAGTATGCAGATTTAAGTAGTAATCGAATCACAAACTATCAATTTAGCTTTGATCGCATGCTTGCCCTTAATGGTAATACCGCTCCCTATCTTCTCTATGCTGTTGTGAGGATTAAGGGTATTGCCCGAAAAGGGGGCGCATTAGAAAAATTATGCAGCGCTGCTAATTTAAGCTTTGATCAACCACAAGAATGGGCTCTGGCAAGGCAATTACTTCAATTTGATGTGGTGATAAATGATCTTGAAGTAGAACTTCTACCCAATCGCCTATGCAATTATCTTTTTGAATTAAGCCAAATCTTCAATCGCTTTTATGATCAAGTGCCAGTTCTCAAAGCAGAGGAGCCCGCTAGGGGATCACGGCTTGCCCTCTGTTTGCTTACGGCGAAGGTATTAGAATTAGGTTTAAACCTTCTCGGCATCCAAACTTTGGAGCGAATGTAGCCATCAATATCAAAATCTGTAAAATTCCAGCCATAATTTAATCGGGAGGGATGGCGAGGATGGCCATTTTTTGTGAGGGGGCCAAAATTTAACCAAATAATTTTTTGATCTTTTAGAGCTTCATAGCATCTAATTAAACTTTCCGAAAAATATTCTTTTGTTATTATATTTTCGCCCCAAGCAAGCCACAATGGTGGCTTCGAATTTGCTAAAATAAGATTCACAACTACCTGCTCATTATATCTTAAAATTGTTGTGCTTATTTTTAAGGGCAATAGATTTATATAGGTTGAGCGCAGCGAACATAAATTCAACATTACAAAGCCATCAAACCTATTAATTTTAGCAACCTTATCTATTCTGGTAATTGTGGAATCTGGCCGAATATTTGTTGCAGTGCTTGGATTTAAACCAATAACAAATAGAATTCTATCTCCGCTTCTACCAAGGGCTAAGCGTTGGTTCTCGTTTTTTCTATTTTTTCTAGTTCTATAGATGTCATACATAACAGACAGGGGCATCCAAGGTCTTAACTTATAGATAGCAAAACAAGCTTTCCTTTGCCCGATCTCTCTGGGTCACCGCCGGCCCGAATTGAGGTGGAAAACCTGCAAAACTACAACGCTCCTTTAGAGGGGCGCCGTGGTTTGCTTCGCCTTGATTTCAATGAAAATACGTTGGGACCAAGCCCCAAGGTGGTTGCAGCAATCCGTGCAATCCCAGCCGAGCACTACGCCATCTATCCGGAATACAAAGATCTGCGGAAAGCTTTTGCTGATTCGTTTCATATCCCTACTCACCAAATCGGATTATTCAATGGTGTTGATGCCGCCCTACATGCGACCTGCCATGCCTATGGGCGCCCCGGCGATGTTTTGCTAACTACAAGCCCCACCTTCGGTTACTACAAACCCTGTGGTGAAATGCAAGGGATGGCAATTAAAGCAATTCCATATCAGCTACCTGATTTTTGTTTTCCCCTTGATCAAATAAAACAAGAACTGCACCAGCTACAACCGCGTCTTTTCTTGTTATGTAACCCCAATAATCCCACCGGCACTAGGCTTTCAGCGACCCAGGTGTTGGAATTAGCAGCAACTGCTCCCCAAACCTTATTGGTGGTTGATGAGCTTTATGAAGCCTTCACTGGCGATAGTGTTTTGCCCATTTTACTCAGGCAAAGCGATGGAAATGATGTCTTCCGCTCCTATCCAAATCTGGTGGTTTTGCGGTCTTTATCTAAAACCGCTGGGATTGCTGGTTTAAGGATTGGGATAGCAGTTGGCGCAGCTGCCATTATCGATCGGCTTGCTCGTGTAACCGGTCCATATGACATCAACAGCTTTGCGGCGATTGCTGCGATTGCTGCATTAAGTGATCAAGCTTATGTTGATAAGTATGTTGAACAGGTGCTAAAAGCCAAAACCTGGCTAGTGAATCAACTCAAACAGGCCCGGGTTAAACATCATGTAGCCGGTGGTAATTACCTCTTGATTTGGCCACACCAGGAGGTGGCAATAGTTGATCAACAACTACGTAGTAGGGGAATTCTTTGCCGTTCCATGATTGGTAAACCTTTAATCGATAGTTCCCTAAGAGTCAGCATTGGCACCAAGGAGCAAATGGAATTTTTCTGGAGCAGTTATGCCGCCATTGAGGGGTTGGAGGTTGCCACCACCTAGGCCCATAAATATCAAAATCAAACCGAACTGTAGGGCTAAACAACAACAAACTGCCCGGCGTTGTTCCCAAAACAATCTAGCCATTACCACAAAGCGGAGGTGCCATTTTTAGGGCATCAGTTCGATTTTGGTTGTATCGCCTAGGGGTGCTGTGAGGCTTAGCACACGTTTGGGGCCATTTACGGGTGTGCCTTTCATGGCTTCTAGAAAGGATTTGTTATCGCCTTGATCGCAATCTTTTGGCGCGGTGCCACTTCGTAGGTACTGCACCGGTATTACCCGGCGTGGATTTAATTCTCGCACCACAGCGGCCGCCTCAGTGCCGGAATAAACCTTGGCCCCACCACCAACGCCAATGATCAACACATCAGGGCGGCCGATCAACACCTTATCTTCCGGTTTTAATGCTGCTGCAGTGCCACCGAGATGGGCAAATTCCAGCCCCCCCTGGCGCCAACGCCATATCACGCTATTGCCAAATCTTCTGCCCCCCACCCGGTCGTGGGGAGCAGCAAAACCTTCAAATCTAATCCCGGCAAATTTATATGTGCCTGGAGTGGCTAAAAAACGGCCTCCGCCTGCTGGGGCCCCCTCATCTCGCAATTGGCTACTGGCCAAGGTCACATTGGCTGCAACCGCCGGCATCGCTAGCCCTGCCGCACAACCCACTGGTTTAAATGGATTGAGCAACACCGAACTACCTCCCCCTTGAATCAAAAGGGCACTATGGCCATAGCTGGTGATCGTTACTCCACCAGCACCTGCAGCCGCTGGCGAAAGCCATAGCCCAAGGGCTGCGGCACCAGCTAAAGCACCGAGCACAGGGTGCACCATGGTGATCAACAAATCTGCAGGAACTTAGCAGTGTTTAAACCAATGTTTCAGTTGGAGGCACTGGATAGAAAATTGGCCAAAAGTTGATGTCCTGCCTGGGTGAGCACGCTTTCAGGGTGAAATTGCACCCCCTGCATTAGGGGATAAAAGCGATGGCGTAAGCCCATCACCATGCCATCTTCAAGCCAAGCCGTTACTTCTAAACAATCTGGCAAACTCTCCCGTTCGGCAATTAAGGAGTGATATCTAGTAGCAGTGAGGGGATTAGGTAAGCCAGAAAAAACCCCTTGTCCGCCGTGGCACACTGCGGAGGTTTTGCCGTGCATTAATTCTGGAGCTCGCACCACTTTGCCGCCAAAAACTTGGGCGATGGCTTGATGGCCAAGGCACACCCCAAGCAAGGGCAATCGCGGCCCCAACTCAGCAATAACCTCAAGGCAAATTCCAGCTTGATCAGGGGTGCCAGGCCCTGGTGAAATTAGAATTGCCGCGGGATTTAAGGCCTTAATCTGCAGTAAAGTTAGTGCATCATTACGTTCAACTCTGAGATTATTGGCAATTGGGTAATCGACAGCTAATTCACCTAAATATTGCACTAAATTAAATGTGAAACTATCATAATTATCAATAACTAAAAACATTAGAACCCTAGCTTTGTGAACAGTGGAGGCAATAGTAAAAGCACAGCTATTAATAAAGATGCGAGTGCAGCTACCAAAACAGCTGCCGCAGCACAGTCCTTCGCAATCCGAGCAAGGGGGTGATAGCGGCGCCCCACGGCTAAATCCACCATTGCCTCCATCGCTGTATTAAGCAATTCCAATACTAATACGGCCGTAACAGTAAGAACTAAAACCGCTAATCGATCTAGGGAAAGTTGTAACCACAAGGCCAGACCAAATACAAAAAACCCAGTAACAACATGGATACGAAAATTGCGTTGGGTGGCGATTGAATAGCCCAACCCTTGGGCGGCATACCGAAAGCTGGCCGGCAGATCGCGGGCCACTTGCCATGCCCCCACCCTCAAACGACGCAAGCGGCGGTTTGCCCTGAGGTCGATCGGGTTGGGATCAGTGGCTTCTAACTCTGTGGTCACCGCTTGGGACATGATGGAGGCACGATACCGCCTATCTGGTTCGGAAACAGTTCAATCAACTCTTGTTGCCTTGACAACATCGCTGAAAGTTGGGCTTGGTCGGGATGGTCCCAGCCCAGCAGATGCAATAAGCCATGGCTGGCGAGAAAACAAAGCTCTTGTTCCAAACCATCTGGCGCCTGGCGGGCAGCGGTTTCTAGAGAAATCACAATGTCTCCCAATTCCAGGGGAACCCCCGGCAAGGGCAATTGGGGGCCTGCGGGAAAAGCCAACACATCCGTAGCTTCCGGTTTCGCCCGCCAATTTGCATTTAGGGCAGTTATGGCTTCGTCGTTGCAGAGCTGAAGCCCCAGGCTGTATGCCTCTGCCCGCAACTCAGGCGCCAATTCGCTTTGTAGGTTGCTCAGCCACAATTCAAAAATATGTTGCCAGTGGCTTTCCCCAAAGGGATCTAGCAATGGCAAATCGGGGCCGCTATAGGCCAAATCCAATGGGGAGGATTCCATCACCCCGGCACTACGGGGCGGGCAAACCAGGCCACTAACAAAAGCAGTGCCGTGAAACCAACAGCAGTGAGGCCAAAGTGAAAAAGACTTTGGCGCCCCTTACGCACCATGTTGCGCATCGCCAATTTCACAAAACTTGGGGGTGTTTCCGTCATGGGGTGTCTTCGCCAACAGCTTCCACACCCTGGCGCAGCAGGGACTGGATGAAGGGGTCGAGATCACCATTCATCACCCCCTGCACATCAGTGGTTTCCTCTGCCGTACGCAAATCCTTCACCATTTGGTAGGGATGAAAAACATAATTGCGAATTTGATTACCCCAGGCGGCTTCAACAATGTCGCCGCGTATATCAGCAATTTCAGCAGCTCTTTGCTCTTGAGCGATCACCATCAACTTGGCCTTCAATAAGGCCATGGCCTTTTCTTTGTTTTGCAACTGGGATCGCTCCTGGGTGCAACGCACAGCTAGGCCTGTGGGCACATGCAAAATCCGCACCGCAGTTTCCACCTTGTTCACGTTTTGACCACCCGCACCGCCGGATCGGGAGGTGGTGATTTCCAAATCCTTGTCTGGAATATCAAGCTGCACATCCTCATCAAGCTTGGGCATCACCTCAACTCCAGCAAAACTGGTTTGGCGTTTGTCGTTTGCATTAAAAGGTGAGATACGCACCAAACGGTGGGTGCCCTTTTCATTGCGTAGGTAGCCATAGGCATAACGACCATCGATTTCAATCGTGCAGCTTTTGATACCTGCCTCCTCCCCTTCTGAAAGTTCATCCACACTCACCCTCATGCCATGGGCTTCCCCCCAGCGGGTATACATGCGCATCAACATCAGAGCCCAATCCTGGGCATCGGTGCCACCGGCGCCGGCATTGATTGAAATCACTGCACCTTCTTTGTCGTAGATGCCGCTGAGCAAGCGCTCCAACTCCCAGCGATCGAGGGCCTTACGCAGGGATTGCAGGCCGGCATTTGCCTCCTGGAGCATCGTCTCATCCGGTTCAAGGTCGTAAAGCTCAAGGGTGGCGCAGGCATCATCGATGCAATTACGCCACTGCTGCAATTGGGCTAACTGAGCTTTCACATCATCCAGCTGGCGCATTTGTTTGCGGGCATTTTGCTGGTCGTCCCAGAAATCAGCCTGGGCTGCAAGTTGCTCCAGATCGCGCTGACGCGCTTTTAAACCAGCAGCGTCAAAGACAGTCCTGGACATGGCCCAGGAGATTAGTGAGTTCAGAAAGATCCCGTTTGAAATCGGTTAGATCGAGCACCTGGCCATTGAATTCCTGGCTAAACCGTACTAAACCGCAGCCCCTTCACTGCCGTCCCCCCTAGGATTTAAAAACCATCATTGATGCCTTGTTATGGCTGCCAGCGTTGAGATTTACACCTGGCGGTCTTGCCCCTTTTGCATCCGGGCGAAACAGCTTTTGGATCGCAAACAGGTGGCTTACCAAGAACATGCCATCGATGGTGATGAAACTGCTCGCACCGCCATGGCAGCCAAAAGTGGCGGACGACGCAGCGTGCCCCAGGTATTTATCAACGGTGAACATATCGGCGGTTGTGACGATCTTCACGCCTTAGAACGGTCAGGCCGGTTGGATGCTCTGATCATTTGATTTAGGAGTTCCAGTTTGTGGAAAAGCAATTATTTGTTCTTGATCCTCTTGAACAGCTGAAGCCAGAAAAGGACAGCAGCGTTGCCCTGATGCAAGCGGCCCAAAGGGCTGATCAAGAGGTTTGGGTTTGTACAACAGCCGATCTTGCCTGCAACAGCAATGGCCCCTTGGTGCGCGCCCAGCCGATCAATACCACCCCTTGGTTTGAACTTGGGGATCCGCAATGGTTGCCTCTACAGCAATTTCCACGGGTGTGGATGCGAAAGGATCCACCGGTGGATGAGGCCTATCTCTATGCAACCCACCTATTGGAATTAGGCGAACGGCAGGGGGTGTTGGTGCTTAATCGCGCCGCCAGTTTGCGGGCCTGGAATGAAAAATTGGGGGCTTTGCGTTTTCCCCAACTGATGGCCCCAACTTTGGTTAGCAGCAAGGTGGAAGCCCTTGCCGCCTTTGCCGGCACCCATGGCGATGTGGTGCTTAAACCTCTTGGGGGGAGAGCAGGGCATGGGGTGATTAGGGCAAATGGGGAGGGTCCGGGCCTTACTGCCTTAATGGAGTTGGTAACCCAACAACAGCAACTACCGGTGATGATCCAAGCTTTTTTAGCCGTGGTTAGCGCCGGTGATAAACGCATCCTTTTGGTTGATGGCACACCATTGGGAGCCGTAAATCGCATCCCCAAAGCAGGGGATTTTCGTAGCAATTTGGCAGTTGGTGGTGCACCAGAAGCAGCAAAACTCACCCCACGGGAAGAACAAATCTGCGCAGAACTCTGCCCTGCCTTAAGGGAAGCCGGACTCTTTTTTGTTGGGATAGATGTTATCGGCGATTATTTAAGTGAGATCAATGTGACGAGTCCTACGGGGGTGCGGGAAGTGGAACGCCTTTGCCATATTCCCTTAGCGGATCTCACCCAAGCGAAACTTCTGGAACTTGATCCCAAGCGAGGCTGAGTTGTTGTTGCAACACCCCTAGCTTTAAGGCCACTTCTGCCAATTCTCTCTGCGGTTCAGATCCCCGCACTAAACCAGCTCCTGCAGTGAGTTCCAGTTGCGTACCTCGCAAAACACCACTACGAATCGCCACCCTTAATTCAGCATCACCAGCACTATCCACCCAACCGATCGGTGCCGCATAGGCACCCCGTTCAAATGGTTCTAAGCTACGCAACCAGCCCATAGCTTCCTTACGGGGTAAACCGGCTACGGCCGGGGTGGGGTGAAGGGCTTCCGCAAGGGCAAGGGGATGGTGCCCCGCAAGGGAGGCGCTAATGGGGGTGTGGAGATGGCGCAAGGGACCATGGCGCGCCAAACGGGGAATGGGGGAGCTAACGGGGTTCAAGCCCTGTTGTTGCAAAACTGTTCGAATTGCTTCCACCACCAATTCATGTTCATGGCGATCTTTATTGGAGTGCAATAAAGCCCCAGCAGGTTCACCCAATCCAGCCGTTCCCGCAAGGGCATCACATCGCAACTCTCCCTTGCGGATTGCCAGTAAACGCTCTGGTGATGCACCAACTAAATCACTGCCATCAGCCCCGCCCCAAAGAAATCGACAACTACCTGCTTGATGTTTACGTAAACCCGCTATTAACAATTGGGGTTGCAAAAGGCCATCGAGTTGTAAATGTTGCCGCACCGCTAACACAAGTTTACGTAATTCACCCCGTTCAACTAAATCGAGAGCTTGTTCCATGGCACCGCGATAGGCCTTTTGCCACAAGGATCTGGTTAATACTTTGGGGATAACTGCTGTTGGTGGGGCTAACACCATTTTTTCTAGGTGGTGGCGCATTTCCCATAACTCCTCCGCTACATACCTGGGGGTGATATCACCACCGAAAGGTCGTTGCAGGCGCAACCATGCCTGATGGCCCTGACGACTCAATTGCCAACGGGGAAGAACAGCCCGAACCCCAGGTAATAGGGAGGGTCCATTTTGCAAAGGGGAATCAAAAAACGAAAAGGCAAGTAACACCCTGGGCCTTGCAAGGGCAGGCCCCCTTTGGTTTTCCGCACCAAGGCGGTTCAAACTGAGCTGACAAAAGCGTTGGGCCAGTTCAAACCGACGGGACCCGCTTAACTCTAGATGCTGGGCTAAGCCAGCGGCAGCGAAACATAAACCCGGTGCTCCATCCCAAAGCATTCGAAATCGATCGCCACCAGGTAAGGCCCCCATTGCGGCAAGGGGATCCAATGGTGTGAGCGGTAGAGCCAAACTGAGCACACCGCCTTCTTCAAGATCAGCTGCCTGGCTGCTGGCTTGGGCCAGTAGGTCGGTGAAGGCGGAATTCAGCAAAACTGCCGTTCCTGGTACTGCTCAAATGTATGGGTTCAACGCTAACTACTACCTCCCCCCCCATGGTTGAGCCCAAGGTCGTTGCATGCCGTTACTCCCTTTGGCAGGCGGCGATTAAATGGCCGATGTATTCGGTGGCAGTAATGCCAGCCCTATTGGCAGCTGGAGCGCTGCTTGGGCAAGAGCTAAATCCCCGTTGGGAGCAACTGTTGTTTTTCTTAGTAGCTGCAGTGTTACTGCTGGCCTGGGAAAACCTTAGTAATGATGTGTTTGATGCCGATACAGGTGTTGATCGCTTCGGAAAACCCCATTCGCTTGTGAATCTCACCGGCCGTCGGGATCGAGTGGCCCTGATTGCGAATTGCGCTCTCGCGCTTGGTTTAGCCCTTATGGCATTGGTGGCCTATCGAAGCCAAGGGGCGGTTTTTAGCCTGATCTTGGCCTGTTGTGGCATTGGTTATCTATATCAAGGGCCCCCATTTCGACTCAGTTATCGCGGTTTAGGGGAACCGCTTTGCTGGATTGCATTTGGGCCCTTAGCCAGCGCGGCAGCCTTATTAGCTTTGCTGCCAACGGCTGATAATCAAATCCCCTGGGCGATGGCAGTGCAACTGGGGGCGGGGCCTGCTGTTGCCACCAGCTTGGTGTTGTTTTGTTCCCATTTCCATCAGGTGGAGGAAGATGCAAAAAACCACAAACTTTCACCGGTGGTGCGGCTTGGCAGTGCGAGAGCAGCAGCTTTAGTGCCCTGGTTTGTGGCGACTTGCTTCGCTTTGCAATGGTGGCCAATCCTCACAGGCCAATGGCCCCCTTCTGCCCTATTGGGATTATGGGGCCTGATACCTGCAGTTAATTTGATTCGTTTACTGAAACGCCGGCACAACGAACCTGAAAAAATTATCGGTTGCAAATTTTTAGCCCTGCGCTTTCAGGCCCTAAACGGTTTGGGGTTGGGTTTGGGCTTAGCCCTTGGGCCTATATTGCTAGGCCGTTGAGCAATGCAAATTCCCTAAAGCTGGAGTGGCGGCCTTTACGCTACGGCCTCACTCAGCCCCTAGAAAACGCCCATGGCCGGCTTGGGGAGAGAAGCGGTTGGTTATTAAAATTAACCAACACAAATGGTGAATCTGGCTGGGGGGAAGCAATACCACTAGCGTGCCAATATGAAAGATGCCGTGCGGCAATTCAGCAGCTGGAGCAAAAGCTGGAATTAGCAGAATTAGAACAGCAGCTAACAAAACTACCGGCTGCAGTTTCCTTTGGCTTGGGATTAGCTCTTACTGAATTAAAGGGGCTTGTAGGCAACTGGCTAAAAGCACCAGTTTCGGCTTGGTTATTACCAGCGGGCGCAGATGCGATTCCTACATTAAAAAAAATCTTAGAAATATCCACCACAAAGATCACAGTAAAATGGAAAGTAGCAAGCCAAACAGAAGCAGACGAGCGGGAGATATTAGAGAAGTTATTGCAATTGCTTCCTGCTAATGCAGATTTAAGGTTAGATGCCAATGGCGGCTGGGATCTTCCCTGCGCTGAACGATGGGTGGAACGTTTGCGCCATGAACCCCGCCTAGAATGGCTCGAGCAACCAGTTGCAGCAAAGGATCACAACGGATTACTGCAATTAGCCGAATTGCTACCGGTTGCCTTGGATGAATCCCTACGCGATCCAGTTGGCATTCCAACAGGTTGGTGCGGCTGGCGAGTGCATAAACCAACATTAGAAGGGGATCCGCGGCCCTTGCTAGAAAAGCTAAAAAACGGCACTGAAAAATTAATGATTAGCACTGCTTTTGGCACTGGCATTAGCAATCGGTTTTTGGAGCATCTTGCGGCATTGCAAATCTTGGGCCCTACCCCCTGCGCCCCAGGCCTTGCCCCTGGGTGGGGGCCAGAGGGTGAATTAGCAAGTACTGATCCTGAGAAGGTGTGGGCGGCAGCTGGGGATATGAAAAGTACACCAGGTTTTCTTGAATTTAAAGGGGTATAAATGGCTGGCAATTGGCAATTAATTTCATCTAGCCAAGAGCGCAAAGCTGCAGAGCAAATACTTAACAATTGCAAACAATTACCAGATAATGAAGGGGTGGTAATTGGTAGTGGCGGCAGTAGCGGCCATAGGCGTTGGTGTTTACAACCTTGGCGCAATTTAGAAGCTGCTGCAATTAGCAGTGGAGCCTGGTTAGAAAGTATCGGGATTGAACTTGAACAGGTTGTTGTAGTTAATCCGCTTCCAAAAAATCACATGGGTGGCCTAATGCCCCAGGTAAGGGCAACGCTTTGGAAAGTGCCTGTAATTGATATCCCAACGGAGCAACTAAAAACACCAAGTGCATTATTAGGGCTATTTAACGATCAGAAAGGCTTCAAAACCCGCAATTTAGTTCTTTCAATGGTGCCCACCCAGCTCATACGTTTGATGGCAGATCCTGCTGGCTGCAGCTGGTTAAAACAATTCCGCCTGATTTGGCTAGGAGGGGCAGGGCTAAATGATAGGGCCGCGAATCATGCTCGCAGCCTGAAATTACAACTTGCCCCTTGTTATGGGGCCACCGAAACTGCAGGTATGGTAAGTGCATTAACTCCAAAGGATTTTTTAAGCGGAATAAACAATTGTGGCAGGGCTTTATCGGATGTGAAATTAAAAATCAATCCCAGCTCTAAGGCAATCGAGGTGCGCAGTAAAAGATTAAGTAGTGGTTGGATTAATGGTGCGAAATTAGAGCAATTTACAAACAGCAATGGTTGGTGGTGCAGTGGAGATGCAGGGCAAATTGACAGTAGGGGTTTGCAAATTATTGGTCGCCTCGATTGGGCGATAAATAGTGGTGGTGCCACGGTATTTCCAGAGCAGGTAGAAGGGGCTTTATGCCACTGCAAAGGGGTGGCATCATTGTTACTAGTGGGCCTTCCCGATCCCGAATGGGGTGAGCAACTTGTGGCATTAGTACGCATTAAACCTGAAGCAAATCAACAGCTGGTAATCAAGGAACTGTGCATTACGGCGAGCAAATTACCACCTGCAGAACGACCAAAAAAGTGGATTTTATGTCCGCAACTTAACACCAACCCCACAGGCAAATGGGATCGGAAACACTGGCTGGAATGGGCCAATAAACAAGATTTAAGGAAATGCTAGATGGATTAGCTTTTAGGCGCGTTATCAGGTTTTAACAAAAATGTTCCTAGATAAGAATATAAATAAGAGGGATTAAAAAAATTTCTAATATCAATCAATACATCTTCATTAGGCATTTCAATAGAACCGCTACTATTTTTGTTTATACTAGCAACGAGAACATGAGGTTTCAATAAGTAGAACGTTGCTAATTAGTTTAGGTTAGTAAAAACCCACCATCGGCTGCGAGGCATGCCACTAAAACAAATTAATCCGTAACTACTGATGCTGCTAACCATCGGCTGATCGATGCGGGCAGTGGCGCACGCTTACGATCAAT
>Ga0233425_10009757_pt1 | contig 12011 bp, 8 predicted proteins | sample Watercolumn_Towu_2_FD_181712 | JGI IMG/M metagenome (GOLD analysis project Ga0233425, IMG submission 181712) | Freshwater microbial communities from Lake Towuti, South Sulawesi, Indonesia - Watercolumn_Towuti2014_140_MG | ecosystem: Environmental > Aquatic > Freshwater > Lake | place: Indonesia...
TCGCTGAACTTGCCCTCGCGATCGCGTCCCCACACCACACGATCGATCTCGACCGGCGCCGGGAACTCGAGCTCGACCCAGCCCTTGCCTGGCTCGTTGGAGATCCAACTTCGGCTGTTGCCGTAACGACCGTCGGTGAGGTGTTCGAGCTTGTGCAACTCGTTGTTGGGGAAAGTGCCGGAGGCGGTGGCCTTGGCGCCGGCGGTGGCCAGTGCCACATTTGTCGAGGAGGCACCCGCGGTATAGATCTCGAGTTCGTCGAGGCAAGGCTCGGCCCCTGAGGTGGCCAGGATGGTGAAGCGCACGCGGCGGGTCCTCAGGGGAGGGAAACGGTCGAGGTTCTGTCGCGGGTTGACGGCGGGCCGCAACGCGGGCTGCGCCCCGTTGGCAGAGGCGATGGCAGGGCCGGACTGGTCAGCGGGCGGCGCTTCCTGCAGGACCAGCAGGTCGGCGCTTACATAGGCATCGGTTGCGCCCCCCCGCAGCACGATCCGCGAGGCCGGGGTGATCTCCCATGCCCCCGCATCGTAAAAGCCGCTCCAGAGCGGGCGGTCCGGCACCTCGCCCGTGCCGTCGGCGAACTTTTGTTGGTTGACGCGCGCGATCTCGACCTGATCGTCACGAGTCCCGAGATCGCCGTCCCGATCCAGGAGGAAGCGAGCATCGGTGGCGTGGGTGCGCCAGCCGCAGCCCCAGGAGAGGAAAACCTGGAAGTGGCCCGTGGCCCGCGGCGCCCAGGCGAACACGTCCGCGCCGGACACCGCGCTCCAGGCGAGGTACGCAGGGGTCGGATTGGGCGGACGATCGAGCTCGCCGGGATCATCGCGTTCACCCCGCCCCATCCCGGGGCGATACTCGCCGCGGGCGGTGTGCTTGACCAACTCGAGGACGTGCGGCAGGGCCTCGTTGGTTGAGGAAGGTGTTTCCTCGTCAAGAAAGATCGTGCGGCGCGGTGAGGCGGGCGCCACGAACCCGGCCAGTTGTTCCTCGAGGCGCGCGAGGGCGTCGCGATGGGCGGCCGCCTGCTGCTCACGGGCGAGGCTCTCGGCGGTTCGCAGCTTGCGCTCGCCATGCTGCACGCCCTCGAAGACGGCCTTGAGCGCATAGTAATCACGTTGGGGGATCGGATCGAACTTGTGTTCGTGGCAACGCGCGCAACCGAGGGTCAGGCCCAAGAAGGCCGTGCCCGTGACGCTGATCATGTCGTGCAACTCGTCGGCGCGTTGGTTGCTGGTGAGCGTCACATCCGGGCTCTTGACCTGGTCCCAGGCGCCGGCCACGAGGAACCCCGTGGCTTCGTCCATGCCGAGCGCATCCCCGGCAAGCTGCTCGAGTACGAAGCGGTCGTAAGGTCTGTCTTCGTTGAACGCGCGGATCACGTAGTCGCGGTAGGGCCAGGAGTTGGGCCGCGGCTGGTTCATCTCGAAACCGTGCGTCTCGGCGTAGCGCACCACGTCCAGCCAATGCCGCGCCCAACGCTCGCCGTAGTGGGGCGAAGCAAGCAGTTCATCGACCAATCGGTCGTAGGCCTCGGGCCGGCGATCGCGCTCGAAGGCGGCAACCGCCTCGGGAGTGGGCGGCAGCCCGAGCAGATCGAAGTAGAGCCGGCGGATCAGTGTCCGTGGATCGGCAGGTGGCGAAGGCGTCAGACCCTCGCGCTCGAGCCGATCGAGGATGAAGGCGTCGATGGGGGTGCGGGACAGCCGGGAACTCCGTGGTGTGGGCGGAGGCGCGCGCTGGACAGGTTGGAAGGCCCAGTGGGCGCGCTTCATGGCGGCTGGCGGGGATTGGGTCGGCGAAGCGGCTGAAGGGGTGGTGGTCGGTTCGGCGGCGGCTGCTGCCCAGGTGGCCGCGAGCAGGCAACCGAGCCACCTGAGGGCATGCGTCATGAACACAATCGATGCACGGCGCGCGCCACCTGTCCCTGGGAGAACATCAGGTGTCCCCGGCGGACGGGTGGGGCCCGCCCGGACAGAATGAGCTGGCGGCCGGTTCTGGTTCACGGTTGCAGCAGGGTTCATGGCACGGATTAGGCGCCGTTACAAGCCCAAGCCAAGGCGGCCAGGACGCGTCGGGGTAGCATCGGACGTCAGTCCGATCTGATTCTCTCCTCACGCACGCGGCGCAGGTCCGGCGGTGCGGTGCGCGAGGCGCGCATCGGAGCGCGGACATTCCTGTCGACATTCCTGTCCGCTCCAACGCGAGCCCATCCACAGCGCAGTCCCGTCAGGGACGACCTCCTTATCGAAAACCGCCCACAACCACCCCAGAGCCCCAGCGGGGCGGCATCGAATATGGTGAGGGAACGCAAGGCACCATCCCCCACGCTTCCCTGTCCGCCATAGCTTCAGCGGCGGCGGGCCAGTCCGCCATAGGCAAAACGAAAGGCAAGTGGCTCACGCCGCGCCTGCCGACTGGGAAGTCGGCAGACACAGCAGGCTTGGAAGTCGACTTGGAAGTCTGCGGCACAAGCCGGGCGGCTTCACGGCTTCGCGTGAGACCTCCGCTCTCCCCGTTACCTCGACCTCCTCCCTTTGTGCGCCCTCAGGGGTTTCGTCGCGCAAAGGTCGGACGATCACTTCCTGGCGAAGCCTTGCTGCTCGAGCCAGAAGAGGCAGTCCTTGGTCCAGGCATGGCCGCCGGCCAAACCGATGCCGTGGCGTCCCTTTTGATAGATGTGCAGGTCGAAAGGCACTCCCGCCCGCCGAAGCGCCGCCGCGAACTCGAGGCTGTTCTCGACCGGCACGGCGGTGTCCTCGGCTGTGTGCCAGACAAAACAAGGCGGCGTCTGCGGCGTCACCTGCAACTCGTTCGAGAGCAGTTGGACCAACTCGGGCGCCGGCTCCTTGCCGAGCAGATTCTGCTTGGACCCTTGATGAGTGAACTTGCCGAGGCTGATCACCGGGTAGCAGAGGATGCCCAAGTCCGGCCGGGAACTCTGGCGATCAACCGGGTCGGCGGCGTCCGCCTGGCCGGAATCAAAGTGGGTCAAGAGTGTCGAAGCCAGATGGCCGCCAGCGGACGAACCCATGATGCCAACTCGTTTCGGGTCCACGCCCCACTCCGCCGCCCTGGCGCGGACCGTCCGAAGCGCGCGGGCCGCGTCCTGCAGCATGACCGGGTGCCGATACCCGTGAGAACCGAGGCGGTATTTGAGCACGAACCCGGCGATACCGTGTTCATTGAGCCAAACGGCGTAGTCCTTCCCCTCATGGCCGGCCAAGCCACCGTAGCCGCCACCGGGACAGACTACGATCGCGGCTCCAGTGGCCTGCGCCGGTTCGGGCAGATAAGGAGTCAGAGTAGGAATGTCGTGGTCTGCGGTCCCGAGGGCGCCCGGGGCGCCGCCCGGCCAGAGCGGGAAAGGGTCCTTGGCGTCGGCACGAAGCAGGACGGCGGCGGCGAACAAGACGAGCAGGGACGAGGGAGCTTTCATTTCATGGATCAAATGCGTTCGAAGTATCGGACCCGCTCCCAGTCGGTGACCGCGTTGTCAAAGGCCTGGACCTCGAGGCGGGCGGTGTGGGTGTAAAAGTCCACGACCGCATCGCCGAGGGCCTGGCGGGCCAGGCGGCTGGAGTCGAGCAACTGGGCGGCCTCACCCAACGTCCGTGGAAGACTGGCCAACTTCGGATCAACATAGGCGTTGCCGGCGTATTCCTCGCCGCAATCGAGGCCCTCGTCCAGGCCCGCGATGCCGGCGGCGAGCATCGCGGCGAAGGCGAGGTAGGGGTTGGCGTCGGCGCCCGGCATACGGTTCTCGATGCGGAATGAGCCTCCCTCTCCGACGACGCGAAAGCCGACCGTGCGATTATCCGTGGACCAGGCCATCTTGGTGGGCGCCCAACTGGCGGGCTGGTAGCGCTTATAGGAGTTGATGGATGGGGAGTAAAAATAGCAAAGCTCGGGTGAGTATTTCATCAGCCCGCCCAGGAACTGCCGGAAGAGCCGCGACCCCGCGTGGGCGGAAGAGTCCCAGAACAGGTTCCGGCTGCCTTGCCAGAGGCTGATGTGAATGTGGCAACTGCTCCCGGGCTCCTGAGCGGCGTACTTCGCCATGAACGTGACTGACTTGCCATGCTGTTCGGCGAGTTCCTTCACGCCGTGTTTGAAGATCACGTGCATGTCCCCCATCGTGACCGGCTCGTCATAGACGAAATTGATCTCGTGCTGTCCCCTGCCCCACTCGCCCTTGCTGGTCTCGATGGGGACACGCGCGGCCACCATGCCGTTGCGCACGGCGCGCATGAGCGGTTCGTCGCGGGTGGGCTGGAGGATGTGATAGTCGATGCGATAATCGCTGGCGGGGGCCAGGTTCCGGTAACCGGCCTCGAAAGCGGCGTGATAATTCTGGTTGAACAGAAAGAACTCGAGTTCGCTGGCGATGCAGCAGCGCAACCGCCGCCGGGCCAGGGCGCTCAACTGGCCCCGCAAGACGGAGCGCGGCGCTTCGGCTACGAGCCCTCCATCGTGATGATGGAAATCGCAGAGCACCAGGGCGGTTGCCGGCTGCCAGGGCAGAAGCCGCAGGGTGTCGAGGTCCGGGCGCAGGCCGAAGTCCCCGAAGCCCTTCTCCCAGTTGGCAAGCTGGAAGCCCTCCATGGGGTCCATTTCCATGTTGACGGTCAACAGGTAGTTGCAGCCGTGTGTGCCGTGCCGCGCAACCTGGTCGAGAAACAACGGCGCGGTGGAGCGTTTGCCCACCAGCCGCCCAAACACGTCCGGGGCTGCCACGATCACGGTGTCGATCTCGCCCTGCCGGACCTTCGTCTTGAGTGCTGCCAGGTTCATAGGTTCTCCTTTCCAGGCCGCGATCAGGATTCCGCCACGTACACGTTCTTGAGCTCGGTATAACCGTCGAGCGCGAGCATGCCCAGGTCGCGGCCCAGGCCGCTCTGTTTGAACCCGCCGAACGGCGCTTCGACATGCACGCTGCTGTGCGAGTTGACGCTGAGCACGCCGCTTTCGACCAACCGCGCCACGCGAAGGGCGCGCCGCAGGTCGTTCGTCCAAAGCGAGCCGCTCAACCCATAGGGGGAGGCATTCACCTCGCGAATCATCGCCGCTTCATCGTCGAACGGGCGGATGCAGACCACCGGACCGAAGATTTCCTCGCGCCAGCAACGATCGTTTGTCTCGACGCCGAGCAACACCGTCGGTTCGAGGTAATAGCCTTTCGACTTCAGGCGTCCGCCGCCAACCCCGAAGGTGCGCGCACCCGCCCGGGCGTCGGCCAAGTAGGCCTCGACAGACTCGCGTTGCCCGGCCGAGACCATCGGCCCGATCTGGGTCTCCGGCAGCGCGGGATCGCCAACCACCAGCTTGCGCGTCGCCGCGATGAATCGCCCGACAAACTCGTCATAGACGGGCCGCTCGACGAACAACCGGCTCCGGGCGCAGCAGTCCTGGCCCGTGTTCGCAAACACGCTCATCGGCGAAGTCTCCGCCGCGCGCCGCCAATCGGCGTCCGCGAAGACGATGTTGGGTGACTTGCCGCCCAGCTCGAGCGAGAGGCGTTTGAGATCGCGCGCCGCCAGCTCCATAATGTGGGAGCCGATGGCCGTCGAGCCGGTAAAGGAGATCTTCCGGATGAGCGGATGCGTGACGATGGCGTCGCCGATGGCCTGGCCGGAGCCGGGCAGCACCTGGAGCACGCCCGGGGGCAGCCCGGCCTCATGCGCCAGCTTCCCGAGCATCAACGCTGTCAAGGGAGAAAGCGAAGCGGGCTTGAGCACGACGCAATTGCCGGCGGCGAGCGCCGGGGCGGCCTTCCAGCAGGCGATCGGGAACGGGAAGTTCCACGGGACGATCGCCGCCACGACACCCATCGGGGTGCGAATCGTGTAATCAAACCCGCCGCGCGCCACCGGGATCGTCTGGCCGTAGAAGCGCGTGATGCCGCCCGCGTAATACTCGAAGACGCGCGCCCCCAACCCGGCCTCATCCCGGGCGTCGCTGATGGGTTTGCCGATGTTCTGGCTCTCCAACACCGCCAGGGACTCGAGGTTCTCGCGCAGCACCCGGGCCACGTTGAACATGATCTCAGTGCGTTTGCCGGGCGCGAGGTCGCGCCAGCCCGACTCGAAAGCGGTCTGCGCCGACCGGATGGCGTGATCGGCGTCGCGCACGTCGGCGGCGGCCACGTCCGCAATCGGCGCTTCGGTGGCGGGATTGATCAGGGTGGTCCGCCGGTTGCCTGTGGGTTCGCGCCAGGCGCCATCGACAAACAGTTGCGTGGGGATCATGGGGGGAGATTCGCTGGACATTCAGGCTGAGGTCGGAACCGGATTCGGAGGCCGTGGCCCGGCGGCGCGGCCAAACGCGTCACGCCGGCCGGCCGGCGGTCACCAGACACTCTGATAAAGGCGTTTGAAGTCGGCGGCCGTGACCGGCACGGGGTTGGTCTGGTGGCAGGGGTCTTCGACGGCCTGGGCGGTGAGCGCGTCGATCTGGGATTCCTTCACGCCGTGGTCGCGCAGCCGGGTGTTGAGTCCGAGGCCGGCCAGGAACCGCGCCACGAATTCGATGGTGGCCCGGTCTGCCTCGGCGGGAGTGGCGCCGAGGACCTCGAGGCCGCAGGCGACCCCAACGCGCCGGTAAAGCCCGGGCTGGCGCTCGGCGTTAAACTTCATCACCTCGACCAGGCAGAGCGCGTTGGCCAGCCCGTGGTGCATGCCGCAGATCGTCGAAAGCGGATGCGCCAGCGAGTGGGTGGCGCCCAGGTCCTTCTGGAAGGCAACCGCGCCCATGGCGGCAGCGACCAGCATGTCGCGCCGGGCCGCCAGGTCCTGGCCATCGCGATAGGCGCGAGGGAGCGCCTCGACGGTCAACCGGATGCCCTCGAGGGCCACGCCGTCGCAGAGGGGATGGTACACGGGGCAGGTGAACGACTCGATGCAATGCGTGAGGGCGTCCGCGCCCGTGGCGGCGGTCAGGTGCGGGGGCAGTCCGCGCGTCAACTCGGGGTCGAGGATGACGACCTCGGCCAGCAATTCGGGGTGAAACACGACCTTCTTGCGTCCCGTCGCCGTGAGCGTGATCACCGAGCTGCGCCCGACCTCGCTGCCCGTGCCGGCGGTGGTGGGAATCGCCACGAACGGCGCGAGGCCGCTCCAGTCCAGACTGTAGTCGAAAGCGGCGAGCGTGAGGTCGGGTCGTTTGACCAGCAGACGGACGGCCTTGCCAGCGTCGAGGGCGCTGCCGCCACCGAACGCGATCACGCCATCACAGCGCTGCGCGCGATAGGCCTCGGCGCCGGCGATCACGTCGCCCTCGACCGGGTTGGGATGCACCCCCGAGTAGAGGAACCAGCGCACACCCTGGCCGGCGAGACCCAGCGCCGCCTGAAGCTGCCGGAAGGCCTCCGTGGGCAGCAGACCGGGGTCGGTAACCACCAACGGTCGCAAAACGTTCAGCCGGCGCAGCCGGGCGGGCAGTTCGGCCAACGCGCCGCCGCCGACGAGGGTCGTCGTGGGAAAGGAAAACGTTGTCAAGCTCATGAGACCAAAGAAACCACGAAATTCCGCAAAATGCTTCCGGCCGCGGGCGTGGGCCGGAGCTGATCGAGTGTCTGATCGAGGTCGAAGGAGACCCGCGGGCGCCACGAATCGCGGCGCGCGCTCCAGATGAAACGCAGGGTGTCCGGGTCCGTCTCGGGATGAAACTGCACGCCGAAGAGTTGGTTCCGCCAATGGAAACCCTGAACCGGGCAAAAGTCGCCGCGCACAAGCAGTTCGCAGTCCGGCGGCAACTCAAGGACAGCGTCCGCGTGGCTCGAGAGGACGTCGAAGCGATCAGGAAGCCCGCTGAACAAGGGGGAACGGCGTCCCGCGTCGGTCAAGGAAACGGGGGTGTTGCCCAGCTCGAGCCCCTGCGGCTGGCGTCCCACCGATGCGCCCAGGGCGCGGCCCAGGAGTTGGTGACCATAGCAAACACCAAGCAGCGGCACACGGCGCTGTTGGCAGGAGGCAATCACCTGGATGAGTTTATGGTTGATGGGGTCGCCATTCCAGGCGTCGCGGGGCGATCCGCTGATGATCACCCCGTCGGCTTCTTCCTCGAGGACCGGCCAGAAGTCCGCCTCCGCACTGACCGTTTCGAGGGCGACGTCCGGCAGGTCTTTCAGCCACCGGCCATACCAGGAGGCGACGTCGCGAAACGGGCTGTGCGCGGGGTAGCCGGGGGCCCACACCACCGCGTCGATCAACAGCACGCGCTTGGGGCGCACTCGGGCATGGGCAGACGAGGACACGGCTGAGGATTGTTCAAGATTGCAGGTGCAAGTCTAGCCAAAGTTTCTTGCGCGAGGCGCCGCGCGGCCGCGCGCGCCGGAAGCGCGAACGATCGGCGGCACGCCGTAGCGGGGACACGCATCCGGGTTGTGGTTGCGCGACGCCGCGCCGCCTCCTTATGCTGCCGGCATGAAACATGTTCGCGTGGGCATCATCGGCTTGGGCAACATCGGCAGGTATCACGCCGAGTACTTGCTCAACCACAAGGTCAGCCGCTGCGAGTTGACCGCCGTCGCCGACGCATTCGCGCCGCTGGACGCCTATAAGGCGCTCAAGACCTTCCAGGACGGCGAGGCCTTGATCCGCTCGGGCGAGGTGGACGCAGTGATCATCGCCACACCCCATTATCAGCACACGACGCTGGGCATCGCCGCCCTCGCGCAGGGACTCCACGTCATGGTCGAGAAACCGATCTCGGTGCACAAAGCGGATGCCGAACGGCTCATCGCCGCGCATCGCCAGCGGCCGCAACTTGTCTTCGGCGCGATGTTCCAACTGCGCACCGAACCACGCTATGTCAAAATCAAACGGCTGATCACCAGCGGCGAGTTGGGCGGCATCGCGCGCGTCAACTGGCTCATGACAGACTGGTTCCGCACCGAGGCCTATTACGCCAGCGGCGGCTGGCGCGCCACCTGGAAGGGCGAAGGCGGCGGGGTGCTGCTCAACCAATGCCCGCACAACCTGGACATCCTCCAGTGGCTCTGCGGCGTCCCGGCGCGCGTGCGCGGCTTCTGCCAGCTCGGCCGCTACCATAACATCGAGGTCGAGGACAACGTGACGGCCTACCTCGAGTACGCGGGCGGCGCGACCGGCGTGTTTATCACCTCGACGGGCGAGGCCCCCGGCACGAACCGGCTCGAACTGGCGGGCACGCGCGGCAAAGTGGTGCTCGAAAACAACCGGCTCACTTTCACGCGCAACGAAATGTCCATGCTCGAGTTCAGCCGCACCGCCAAGGGCGGCTTCGCCCGCCCCGAGGTGTGGAATGCCGAGATCCCGTTCGAGAACGCGCCGGCCCAGCACGCCACCTTGATGCAGAACTTCGTCGATGCGATCCTGGACGGCACACCCTTGATCGCGCCCGCCGAGGAGGGCCTGCACTCGGTCGAACTGGCCAACGCGATTCTCTACTCGTCGCTGACCGGACAGACCATCGAGCTGCCCCTCGATGCCGCGGCGTACGAGAAGAAGCTCAACCAGTTGATCGCAGACTCGCGATTCGAGAAGAAGGTGGTGGCGGTGAGCGGCGAGGACTTCACCAAGTCCTTTGTGCGGTAGCTCAAAGCTGCGAGCGCAGCGGGGCGAGGAGCCGTTCCAGCAGCTTCTTGAGCGGTGAGCGCTTCTTCCACTCCTGATAGGAAACCTCGTGTGACTGCTGCTTGTCTTCCTCGAAGATGCGCACCTGCTCCGCGGCGAACTGGGCCGAGAAAACATTCAGGTTCGCCTCGTCGTTGAGGCGAAACGAGCGATTGTCGAAGTTGGCGGAGCCGACCGACACCCAGACATCATCGACGATCATCATTTTGCAATGGTACATCGTCGGCTGGTATTCGTAGATTTTGACGCCCGCCTCGAGCAACGGCCCCCACTTCGAGCGCGAGGCGTACCGCACGATCGGCGAATCCGTGCGCGCGCCCGGCAGGATGATCTCGACCTTCACACCGCGCCGGCAGGCCTCGACGAGTTCCTCGGTGGTCAGCGCCCCGGGGACAAAGTAAGAGGCCGCCAGCCGAATGCTCTTCTGCGCCGCGGCGATCGAGAGCAGGTACATCAACCGCACTTCTTCAGTGCCTTCGCGGGGTGAGCTCTTGAAGACCTGGGCGTAGTCCTCTCCCGCCGGTCCAAGCTCGGGGAAGTAGTCGTGGCCATGCAACACGCGCGAGCTGGTTTTCATCCAGTTGTCCATAAACGCGGCCTGCATCTGCCCCACGGCGGGTCCCTCGAGCCGGAACATGTTGTCGCGCCAATGATTCGGACCGTCGGCGTTCCCGAGCCAAATGTCGGCCAATCCGGCGCCGCCGATGAACCCGACCTCCCCGTCCACCACGAGCAGCTTGCGGTGATCGCGGTGATTGAGCCGCGCCAAATTGTAGAGCACCAGGGGATTGTACTTCTCGACCTCGACGCCCGCGTCGCGCATGAGGGCGATGAGACTGGCGTTGAGCTTCCGCGCCCCCACCCAATCGAGCAGCACATGGACCTTGACGCCGGCCCGGGCGCGCTCCGCCAGCGCTTCGGCGAACTGCCGTCCCACCTCGCCCGACCAATAGATGTACGTCTCGAGGCAGATGGTTTTCTGCGCGTTGCGGACGGCGGCAAGCATCGCCGGGAAAATCTGGTCGCCGTTGATCAGCGCGGTGACCCGGTTGCTGGCCACCAGGGCTGGGCCGAGCAGGTGGCCCATCGACTGCAGGAACTGCGGGTCGCTAACCGGATAGAGATGATCGAGCCGGTATTGAATGCCGCGGCCGTAGAAGGTGCCGCAGCCCGAAGCCCCGACGGCCAAGAGCGAGACCAGCGCCAGTCGCAGCCGCGCCCCGGCGCACAGCCTCCGCAAGATGCCGCCCGCCCGCATGGGTCACATCCGCGTCAGAGAGTGGTGCCCGTCATCGGACCGGCATCGTAATGGCCGACTGCAAAAAGCCAATCAAAGAAACTGACGAGCGCCCCTCCGCTCCGGGTGAGGGTATCCTGCAAGGATGCCATCCTACAGCCCAAGGTTGCGAGGCACGAGCTACCCCGGGTGATCAGCGCGGGGGCGAAGGCATCCCGAAGGGAGCCCAGCTTGAAGCCCAGGATTGCGAGGAACGAGCTACCCCGGGCGATCAGCGCGGGGGCGATGGCATCCCGAAGGGAGCCCAGCTTGAAGCCCAGGATTGCGAGGAACGAGCTACCCCGGGCGATCAGCGCGGGGGCGATGGCATCCCGAAGGGAGCCCAGCTTGAAGCCCAGGATTGCGAGGAACGAGCTATCCTGGGTGACCGCGCGAAGCGCCCCACCTACCCTGCAAAGGGTTGCAGCGCCCGACGTTCGCATGCACGGTGGATCAACCGCAGAGAACGCGAAGATCACAAAGATCGCGCGTCACTCGTCACTCGTCACTTGCATGCCGGGGCATCCCGAAGGGAGCCCAGCTTGAAGCCCCGGGGTCGCGAGGAACGAGCTACCCCGGGCGATCAGCGCGGGGGCGATGGCATCCCGAAGGGAGCCCAGCTTGAAGCCCAGGATTGCGAGGAACGAGCTATCCTGGGTGACCGCGCGAAGCGCCCCACCTACCCTGCAAAGGGTTGCAGCGCCCGACGTTCGCATGCACGGTGGATCAACCGCAGAGAACGCGAAGATCACAAAGATCGCGCGTCACTCGTCACTCGTCACTTGCATGCCGGGGCATCCCGAAGGGAGCCCAGCTTGAAGCCCAGAGTTGCGAGGAACGAGCTACTCTGGGAGGCCGACCCCGCGTCACCATACCCCGCAGGGGTTTTTGCAGTTCTCTCACCCCCCACAGGCGCCGTTCGACATAGGGTCGCCTCCCAGGTAGGTGTGCAACTCCGACTGCGCTGCTGGGCCGCGCAGGAACAGTCCGCGATTAATGACTGGCGACTAGAACTGGTTTCTAAAATGGGTTTTACAAGATGCTGATGTCCAGCATTTTAGACTTGTACTATCCGGAAGCCTTTGCGAGACAATGGCCATGCGAAAGCCATTGGTCAGCGATTC
>Ga0233425_10009758_pt1 | contig 12011 bp, 12 predicted proteins | sample Watercolumn_Towu_2_FD_181712 | JGI IMG/M metagenome (GOLD analysis project Ga0233425, IMG submission 181712) | Freshwater microbial communities from Lake Towuti, South Sulawesi, Indonesia - Watercolumn_Towuti2014_140_MG | ecosystem: Environmental > Aquatic > Freshwater > Lake | place...
TCCACGCCGCCACCACGGAGCCCACGTTCGAGGTGTTGATCTGGTCCAGCTGGCTGTAGCGCCAGTTCCAGTAATTACCACCGGGGAACGCCCAGTAGTTGGGGTTCTTTATCAGCGCCTCGACCCCTTCGTTGGCAAACACCGCGCCCGGTGCCGCCAGAGCAAGGGCCGCCGCCAACCACCGCTTAGATGCTTTCAGCATGACCTCCTCCTTCACTTTCACTGTTAACAGTTTCCGAATCTGATCTCTTTTTGGTTTGTAAACCCTCCACCGCCCCGAGATCAATGAGGGCAGGTCGAGGGAAGCTCAATTCGTGATTGCAACAACTTCAGGGAACACCCCGCGCGCGCAAATGCGGTCGCCCGGGTGATTGGAGATGAAGACGAACTCAAGAACGTTTTTTATCATCCGTCCAGTCGCGAATTATTGGTCTAGTCCGCGCTGCGCCATAATGCGATGGTCACAGCCGTTCACGCGTACTCGGTTTATTTATTGCCCGCATTTCCCCCTCGTGACGGGAATGCTTCCTAGCTGTCGGGATAATTTCCCGAATGGCGGGTGTCGGCAATTATAGCCATTTCCAACCCGCCATCAATACCTACTTTGCGGACCCCTGGATCAGGATCCGGCCAGCCACCCGACAAAGGCTCTGGTTCGACCGGCCCGACCTCCATCATGCCGCGCCGCAGCAGAGATGTCCCTCGCCGCCCGCCGGGAGCACATCGGCCTGGGACTAGTGGCTTGCAGCGTCGGCCTTCGCGCCGTCAGTCTTGTCGCCGTCGGTCTTCCCAACCTTGGCTTTCCGCACTGTCTTGCCGACCATGAAGCACTGTTTCTTTGCCTCGTCGCGTGCTTCGTCATACTTTCCATAGGCGTTGCGACCCATCTCCGAATCCCGGAACACCGCGCCCTTGTCGCCGGGCGTGTTGCGGAACGATTCGACGGTCTTGGCGTCGACGAATTCCTCGTAGGTGAGCTTCGTCATGAGGAAGTCCATCTCGCACGAGCACGAATTCAGGTTCTCGATCATCTGCCCGCCGTGGGCCATCATGCAGGTGAGGACGTGATCCACGCGATCGACGGTCGGGAAGCTTTCGTTGGCTTGCGCCGTAATCGACATCGCCATAAAGGCAATTACCGTTGTTGACTTCAATGACATGGAAACCTCCAAGCGCTTGTCAGATTCAGATTGGGGAAAGGATGGTGACTCGTCGCCGCGAACGCCGACGATGTTAACAGACCCGCGCGGTCATCGTCAGTTCAAACGCCCGCGATAGCGACGGGCCCCTACCACAAGCGAGCCCTTACCGGGAATCGATGGTGTTGCCCCGCGGGCTGTCCCCCGAGTAGCGCCAGTGCCCGCGCATCGCCAGCCTGCATGGCGATGGCGTTGGCAACAGTCAGGATTCCCTCCACTTCACCGCCACGCGTCAAACGCAGTCGCCCCGCAAAATCGCCGCGCCCGCCCTCATCCGTGATTTCCACGACCAGGACGCCCGCGTCCCCGGAAATTCTGATCAGCAGCGGTTCGCGCAAGATCAGGCGCCGGTCCCATACCGTTGCGGCCGCATCCTGCCACCGGAGCATGCCGTCAGCGGCATGGAACCCCGCATCCGCAACTTCAAGTTTCCGCAGTTCGACCCCGACACTGCCTTCGACGCGCGATGGCTTGGGCAACCAGGTCACGACGAATTCCGGCGACACATCCGCCCGCAGATCACGGATCCTGAACACGCCGCCCCCGCAGGCATCGGTGGTACCAGCACCTGCCGAACGGTCGTCGGCCCATGAAAATCGGTAACTCCAGCAGCCGGCAAGAAGCTGCATGGGCTCAAGAAACCAGCGGACCCGCTCCAGCCGTAGAACCCCGATGCTGACCTTGGCCGCCTCGCCGGCCAGCACTGATCCCGATTGCCCTTCAACGGCCAGGCCGGAGATGCCCATGCGGGCCATCGTCCATGGCAACGGGCTATACGCGATCAATGCCGCGGTGAACGCCAGCGGAAACAGCAGCGCCAGCGCCGTCCCCTCGCGCATGGGTTACCCGCCCCTGCCCGCCAGCGTGAGATTGACGTTGACCTGGCCGTTGCCATCACCGGCCCGCACGGCGGCGAAACGCGCAACCATCACGCCCTGCTCCAATTGCAAGGACGTTATCCAGGCAACCAACTCATCGAAGCCGATCTGCTCCAGCGACAATCGCACGCCCCCGCCAGTGTCGGGTTCCAACTTCCTGAGATTCCTGTCGAATCCCTGCTTGCGCAGTGCGCCATCAACGACGGCCATCAATGACGCCTCCGTTCCCGGTTCCGCGCCGGCCTGGTTCCGCAGTCGGTCGATCTCCGACTTGGCCTCCTGCATCCAGGCGAGCACATTCCGCTGCTCGGCATTGATCGCATTGAGTTCAGCGATCGACCGCTGCGTCGGCACCCAGATCCACTGATGACACGCAAGCGCGATCAGCGCCAGGCCGCCGAGAACCAGCGCCCGTCGATTGCGACCTTCCAGCCGTGCCCATAGTTCGTGGATCATGGTGTTCGCGCCACGCGCAGGCGCCCGCGCACCTGCTCCCCATTCACCGAGGCCGACTGGATATCGACGCGCATCCGGCCGCCCAGGGCAATATCCGCGCTGAGCGACTCCAGGGAGTGCATATCCGCGGTGGTCACGGCGAGTTCCATGACCGAATCATTGAAATCGAGAGCCTCGACCACCGTGCCACCGCGCGCCGTCAGTGCGGGCGCTATCTGATCCAGCAGGCCGATGAAATCGCCGTGACTGTCGGCCGCGGACCGCAGACGTTCCAGTTGCGCCTGCATCTGTGCGCGCGGATTGACCACGTTGCGCGCGTCCGGGAAGGTCGTACGGTACGCGGACTCGATTTCCGCCGACAGCCGCTGCCGCTCGTCGGCAAGCGTGTTCCGTTCCAGCCAGGACTCGCCGACCAGCAGTCCGAGCCAGATCATGACGAGCGCGACGGTCAGACGGATCGGACGCCATGACCACAACGCGCCGGCCTCTTCGCTGGTCACCAGTGGCAGCAGGTTCATACCCCCGACACCGAGGTCCGGGCCGCGCATCCACGCCAACACATCGCCGGTCGCGCTGGCGTGTTCCACACCCGGCACCCCCAAGCGATGAGCGCACTGTCCTGCGAGACGGACCTCGCCTGACCTTCCGCAATAGAAATGAATGGTCGCTGGTCGCGACCCGCCGGCCTGCTTGATTGCCAACCGCAGCAGATCCTCGAGATTGGCGAGGTCGCAGCCGAATCCGTTGTCCGGTCCGCGCCTGACGACGGCCATCGATTCCCGCACCAGAACCGAATAGGTGCCCACCTGCCACGGCACTGCGAGCACCTCCGAGACCATGGCGCGCGCGCTGACGCCGGCGGACTTCAGCCGCTCGCAGGTTGCGCGCAGCCGGGCGCGCGCCACGACCGCCGCTGCGTGCGATCCGTCGTCGTGGCGGGTGCCCGCCTGTACACCGAGTTCCGATACATCGCCGGAAAGTTTGTCTTCGAGGGCGAACGGCATGGCCGCCAGCACCTGGCGGCGATTGCTGGTGGGCACGGAGCATCGCGTCAGCAGGACGTCGCTGGCCGGGAGCAGAACAACCACGTGCCGTCCGCGCAACTTCGCCGCCGCTTCCTGCAACCGGACGTCCCTGGCGGCGATGACGGCACCGTCTTTCCCGGCCGCAAGCAAATCACAGCGTTCTTCGCCGTCATGAAACCGCAGCAACATCGAACCCGAACTCATAATCCGGCACGACTCCTGAAAATCACGGCTGGCCCCTGAGCATGCCGATCGATCAGACTGGTCATTTCGATCTCGGAACGACCCACGACTACCCGGGCGGCGATGCTGAAATAGTCTGAACCCACACTCATTCCGTGCGCCTCCGCGACACGCCCCGCCACGATCTCGTGCCGGGCGAATGTTTCAACATCAGGATAACCGCTTTCCCCGCGGTCATTGATCAACCGTTCCGCCCCGGCCTCGGTGAGGCCATCGATATGACTGCGCAGCACGACCGGGATGGCGGTATTGACGTTCAGCAGGGTTCGCACGGGAAGCGCGCAGACGTGAGGCCGCAGCCGATCATAGACCTCCCGGTTCATGCCCTTGATCAGGCGCAGTTCGCTCACTCCGTAGAAACGCCGGTTGGCGGCCCTGTAGGCCGGTTGCAGGCCAAGATAGGCCCCGTCCTCGGCACCATCCGGGTAGGTAAGGATCATGTCATCGTCGAGCCAATCCACCACGGCGTCGCTCACGCTCACGGGCAGGTCGAGCAACCCCAGCAGGCGCCGGAAACGCTCTACGTCCGGCGCACTGATCCTGCCGTCATCGACCAGATTGTTGAGATTGAACCGGCCCTGCATATCCTCGACTCGCGCCGACAACACGCCGCCGTCGATCGCCATGGGTGGCACGACCGTCGCCCACGGCTCGCGCAGGTGATCGACCTTGGTCTCGCGTCGATCGCGGGCGAGCAGAGTGCCAGCCCAGCGCTCGACCGCCGCAAGGTAAGCCATGGCCTGCGCGTCATGCGTGACGTTGGCCGTGTAATGCAGCGCGTAGGCCATGCGTTCGACCATGGCCACGGTCATCACGGTGGCCAGAACCGTCACCAGCATGGCCAGGACCAGCGCCACGCCACGACATCTTCCGGGGAATGGGGGCACGGGCCGGACCGGCACGTCGATCGTCACTCAATGAACCGGGGTGGAAACCGCGAGCGGGAACAGGCGCCTGATCTCGCCCAGCCGATCGACAATCAAGGTAAGTTCAATCGCCCTCGGCAGGATGTCGAGGTCCTGCGCCCGCGCCGGCCAATCCTCCCGCCAGATGCCATTGCCGTCCATGAACCGGAAACCGGCGCCGCGCAATCCGGGGACCAGCGACTGGCTCGTCGGCGATGAATCCGGCGCCAGGTCCAACACGCCCCACGACTCCCTGACCAGAGATGCCTCGGCACGATCGTAGCGATAGCGCACGCGCTGCAGATTGCTGCGGTCGCGGCCGGCCGGATTATCCCAGCCGGCATGCGTGAACTCCAACGCGGCGCCACCCGCATGCTCCGTGCCGATCACCGCAGCGCGCACGGTACCGTGCCCGTCCCGCACCGGACGCCCGATCAGTTGCTCAAGATCGCGCTCGAAAAACAGGACCGAACGTTGCAACGCCACCAGTCGCGCGGTGGCGGTACCGGCACCCGCCCGCGCCGTCGCGACCGCGTCCAGCCCGCGATAGGACATCACGGCGACGATGGAAAAGACCGCCAGTGCCACCAGCATCTCCAGCAGCGTGAAGCCGCCCTGTGCGGCCGCGTTACCGTTCACGATTCACCGCGTATTCGACCAGCCCGGTCAGGACCACGCCCGGCGTCACCGCATCTTCGATTTCAATCCGGACCTGTCGTACGGAGGCGACCGGCGTTGCCGAAATCATCAGGCGCCAAATCCAGTTGCGCGAGGCCATGGACACGGTTCCCGATTGCACCCCCGGTTCGGGCCAGGCGCCGACCAGCCGCAGCTCCGCCGCCTTGTTCTGGGCCACCCACAAAGCGAGTGTCCGATCCTCGAGGCCGACCACGTGACGCACCCCCCGGGTGGCGCTGGCGATCGCGGCCGCCAGTCCGATCGCGACGACGGCCAGCGCCACCATCACTTCGATCAATGTGAATCCTCGGGCATGGCGACGGGATGGCCCGCTCAAGGTTGCACGACCCAGGACCACAGCGACCCCGCCGCGGACGCGCCGCCGCTGGAATGGCGATGCCAGCCGAGATCCGGGCCGACGCGCAGACGGACATTCGCGCCGCCATCCGGCTCGGCCAGTACAACCTCGAACGGCGTCATTTCGCCCGAGGAGAGAAACAGGACCTGAGGGTCATCGCCCGGGGCATGCGGCGCCTCGCCGGCGAATCCATCCGCCGTCTCGCGAATCAGGGACTGGTCCTCGACTGCCAGGTACAAGGACATCGACGCGGGCAACCGCCGCGGCCGCAGGTTGTCGGTCAGTGGCTGCCAGCGTCCCGCCGTGAATTCGACGAACCGGTAGCCATCGGCCGCCGCCACCATGCCCACCTGCCGGCCGCGCAACACGGCCTGATCGATGGCCATCGTCACCAGCGCCTGCAGCCGATCCATCTCGTCTTCCACGGACGATGCGCCGCGGTTCGCGGGCATGGACAGGACTGCAACCGTTGCCACGGCCGCCATGATGACCATCACGACCAGCAACTCGATCAGGGTGAAACCGCCCGGCCGCGACCGCGATCGGGCGATTTCAATCCAGCTGCCAGCTGCCAAGGTCCGCATTCGGACCATCGCCACCTGCCTGGCCGTCCGCACCGTAGGTCATCAAGTCGAGTTCGTCATGTTCGCCGGGAGCCAGATACAAATACGGCCTGCCCCACGGATCCATTGGCATGCGGTCGAGATAACCGCCGGACTTCCAGTTGCCGGGTACCGGGTCCGTCACGGGCCTTTCGATCAGCGCCGCCAAGCCCTGATCGGTCGTCGGATAGGCGAAGTTGTCCAGCCTGTACAGGTTCAGGGCCGCCTCGATCGCCCGCATGTCCTGCCGGGCCTTCGCCACCCGCGCCTCGTCCGGACGCCCCATGATGTTCGGCACGACGATCGCCGCCAGAATCCCGAGGATCACGACGACCACCATCACTTCGATTAGGGTAAATCCCACCGCCGATGGCCGCCCCGTGCCCAATCCCATTTGACCTACCTCGCCAATTTCGCCTGGCGCATTATGATACGCTCCGCCTCATTCGGATGAACACGGAATGGTGATTATTGCGATGAACCGGGACATTCAGCTCAGGATTCGTTTCAAAGCCGTTGCTGTTGCCACTGCCGCCGCACTCGGCCTTGCCCTTGCCGGCTGCGATGCCCTGTCTGGCGCCTCGCCCGAGGAACACCTCGCGAAGGCGAAGGAATACGTCACCAGGGCCGAAACGAGTTCGGCTGTCATCGAGCTCAAGAATGCCCTGCAGCAGGACCCCAACCTCGCCGAGGCGCGATGGCTGCTCGGCAAGGCCTATGTCGATACCGGGAATCCGGCGGCGGCGGTGAAGGAGCTGGAGCGCGCCCGCGAACTGGGGATCAAGACCCCGGAATCAACCGAGGCACTGATGCGCGCCCACCTGCTTCTCGGTCAGCCGGAAAAGGCCCTCGAACTCGCCGGCACCGGCGACTCGACGGCCGGGATCATCGCCCTGCGCGCCGAGGCGCTGCTCGGACAGAACAAGCCCGGCGAGGCCAAGGCGGCATTCGAACTGGCTTTGCAGAAAAATCCCGATTCGGTCGATGGCCGCCTGGGACTTGCCAGGCTGGCCATTGCCGGGGGCAACCTCGACCAGGCCCGTGAGGAGGTCGGCAAGGCCGTGGCGGCCCATCCAGACCATGCGCGGGTCTGGTCCGTGACCGGCGAAATTGAGCTGATTCGCGCCCGCCTGCAGGAGGCCCAGTCCGCATTCGACAAGGCGGTCAAGCTGGCCCCCCAGGACCCGATCCCCCGGATCGGCCTCGCCAGGACCCTGCTGGCGCTCAACAAGCCCGACGAGGCGATGCAGCATCTGGACATTCTGGCGAAATCCCTGCCGAATCAGGCGAGTGTGCTGTATCTGCAGGGATTGACGCGTTACCTGAAGAAGGAACCCGACGCGGCCAAGGAGATTCTCCGCCAGGTCCTGAGCGGCGTGCCCAATCACCCGCAAAGCCTGTTCCTGCTCGCCAATATCCATTACGTGCAGGGACAGTACGAACAGGCCGAGGATCTGATCACGCGGTTCCTGGCCGCCGCGCCGAACCATCCACCGGCAACAAAGCTGCTCGCCGCCATCCAGATCGCGCGCGACAAGGCCGACGCCGCCATCGCCACCATGGAAACGCTGGTTGCCGAGCAACCCGACGACCCGCAATTGCTGGCAATGCTGGGCAGCGCCCATCTGCGCAAGGGTGACGCCGCCAAAGGCGCCGACTATCTCGAACGCGCCGCCGAACTGGCGCCCAACGTCGCTGCCATCAAGGCCGAACTCGCGGCCAGTCATCTGGCCGGCGGTTCGACGGAGCAGGCGCTGGTCGAATTGCAGAGCGCCGCGACCCTGGATCCGAGTCTGATCCGCGCCGATGTCATGCTCATCTTCGCGCACCTCCGCGAACGCCAGTTTGACAAGGCCATCGAGGCCGCGAACCGGCTGGTCGAGAAGCAGCCAGAGAATCCGCTGTCCTACAATCTTCTCGGCGCCGCCTATCTCGGCAGGCAGGATTCAGACAGTGCCAGAAAGCAGTTCGAAAAGGCGCTGGAGGTCAGGCCCGATTTCACGCCGGCCATGCTGAACCTCGCCAACCTGGACTTCGGCGACAAGAAAGTGGAGGCCGGCAAGAAGCATCTCGACGCGATCCTGAAGATCGACAAGAACCATCTGCAGGCCTTGCTGGCACTGTCACGGATCGCCGCCGAAGAAGGCCGCACCGATGAAATGCTGGCCCTCATCGAGCGTGCCCGCGACGGGAATCCCAAGGCACCCTCACCGCTGGTCCTGCTCGCCCGTTACCAGTTGCGCATCGGCAAACCCGGTGCGGCGCTGCCACTGGCCGAGCAGGCCGCAAAGCTCGCGCCGCGCAACGCCGACGCGATCGACATCCTGGGTCAGACGCAGATCGCCCTCGGCCGCAACGATGAAGCGCTCGCCACATATCAGGGCCTGGTTGACGCCCAGCCGGGCAGGCCGGAGCCGCTGCTGGCCCTGGCGGTCATCCAGGCCCGCACAGGCAAACAGGATGCCGCCCGCGCCAGCCTCGAACAGGCTTTGAAAGTCGAACCGAAATTTGCCCCGGCCCACAGCGCTCTGGCCAGCATGGATTTACGCGCCGGCAAGGCCGACGCGGCGATGCAGCACGCGCAGTTGCTGATCCAGATGTATCCGGACGCCGCCGAGGGCCACGCCGTCGAGGGCGAGGTATGGATGGCCCGTAAAGACCTTAAACAAGCGATCAAGTCTTTCGAGGCGGCCTACGCCAGGGCCGCCACCGGACTGCTGGCGATGAGGCTCAGGGACGCCTGGCGGCTGGCCGGTGAATCACAGAAGGGCCGCTCCATCCTCGAAGACCATGTCGGCAAGCATCCGGAAGACATCGGCACCAAGACGGCGCTGGCGACGGCCTATCAGGCCGAGGGCGATAAACCGGGCGCGATCAAGCTTTATGCCGAGATCGTCGAGGCCGCGCCCGACAACGTCATCGCCCTCAACAACCTCGCTTGGCTGTATTTCGAGGCCGGCGACGACCGCGCCCTCGACCTCGCCAAGCGCGCGCAGGAGCGCGCACCGGATAGCGTCGAGGTTTTGGATACCTTGGGTTGGATCCTGGTGCAGAAGGGGCAGGTGAACAGTGGCATCGAGTACCTCGCCCGCGCCGCCACCCTGGCCCCGGACGTACCGCAGGTGCAGTATCACCTCGGCGCGGCGCTGGTGCAGAGCGGCGATCGGGAGCAGGCCCGAGCCGCCCTGCAGCGCGCCACCGATTCCAAGGCCGACTTCGAGGAACGCGAAGCGGCCCGGAAACTGCTCGACAGCCTGCGCTGAGTCCGAACGATCAGGCCGGGACGATCCCCTTGCCCCTGAGGTAGGCGATCACGGCGTCGACACAGCCCTCGATCGGCGTCTGATCGGTGTCGAGGACGATCTCCGCGTTGAGCGGTTCCTCGTAGGGCGCCGAGATGCCGGTGAACTCCGGGATCTGGCCGGCGCGCGCCTTCTTGTACAGGCCCTTGACGTCGCGGCTCTCGCACACGTCGAGTGCGCAACGGCAGTAGATCTCGACGAAATCCCCGGCAGCCACCAAACCGCGGGCGCGATCCCGATCGGCGCGGTACGGCGAGATGAATGCCGTCAGCGTGATGACCCCGGCATCCAGGAACAACTTCGCCACTTCGCCCAGACGACGGATATTTTCGACCCGATCGTCCGGCGAGAAGCCGAGGTTGGCGTTGAGACCGTGCCGGATGTTGTCGCCGTCGCAGACATAGGTCAGGCAACCCAACTCGTGCAACCGCTCCTCGACCGCGTGCGCCACCGTCGACTTGCCGGCGCCGGACAGGCCGGTAAACCAGAGGATGGCGGAGCGATGGCCGTTCAGCTTTTCGCGATCGGCGCGGGTGATGGCGGCGTGGTGCCAGACGGTGTTGCTGCTCTTCATTGGGGTGTTTTGCGGGGCGGTGCTCACGGGGTTACTCCATTCAGGTCATGGAAATTGGAAATGGCCGATCGGTTACTTGATGATTTGGTTCAACTGGAAAATCGGCATCAGGATCGCGAGCACGATGATGAGGACTATCGCCCCCATGGTCAATATCAGCAGCGGCTCCAGCAGCGCCACGAGCGCGGCCACCACGGCCTCCAGTTCGCGTTCCTGACCCGTGGCGGCGCGTTCCAGCATCTCGCCAAGCCGGCCGCTCGCCTCGCCACTCGCCACCAGCGACAGGACTATCGGCGGGAACCATCCCGCCCGTTCCATCGCCGCACTCAGGCTGCCGCCCTGGCTGACGGTCTCGGCGGCAGTGACCAGACGCTGGCGGAGGACGCGGACACCGATGACCGGCATCGCCACGCGCAGGGCGTCGACGACCGGCACGCCACTACCGGTCAGCACCCCCAGCGTGCGCACGAACCGGGCGCTCTCGAACCCGCGGACGAGTCCGCCGATGCCCGGCAAGGCAAGCAACAGACGTTCGCGGATCGCAGCCACCATCGGCCGCTGCCACAGCATCACACCTGCAATCGCCGCAACTGACAAGCAGCCGGCGATGACCATGGCCCGGGCCTGCATGAAGCCGCTGGTCGCTATCAGCACGCGGGTCAACCAGGGCAGTCGCTGTCCGATCCCGTCGAACACCTGCACCACCTGGGGCACGACGTACATCATCAGGACCGCGACGATGATCAGGGCCACGACGACGAGCAGCACCGGATAAATCAGGGCCAGAGTCACCCGCTGGCGCAGTTGCTGGCGCCTCTCGGCGTAATCCGCCAGACGTTCGAGGATGAGGTCCAGATGGCCCGAGTGCTCGCCGGCCGCGACCGTGGCCGGAAACAAAATGGGGAATACCGCCGGATAATCCCCCATGGCATCGCCCAGCGACCGGCCTTCCACGACCGCGGCACGCAGGCCGGTGACCACCTGGCTGACCGCCTTCCGATCCGTCTGCCGGCCCACGGCGGCAAGGGCATCCGTGATCGGCGTACCGGCCTGAATCAGCGTTGCCAGCTGTCGCAGCAACACCGCGAGGTCGGTCGCACCGATGCGCGGCGACGAGGATCGCGGCGGCGCGCGTCCAGCGGCCGTCGCCATCGCCGCGACCGCGAGCGGGGTCAGACCGCGTTCGCGCAACTGCTGCCGGACCAGCCTGGCTGTCGCACCCTCGGCGACGCCGCGGGTGGTGCGGCCACGCGGGTCGAGCGCCGTGTATTCGAAGGCCGGCACGCGCCATCAATCCGTCTGGGTGACGCGGAACAATTCCTCGGCCGTGGTCGCACCCTCGATCACGCGCCGCCGGCCGTCGTCGCGAATGCCCGGCGCCTGGCTCCGGGCGTATGTCTCCAGTTCCTGTTCGCTCGCATTGCCGTGGATCAGGGTTTTCAGGGTCTCGTCGATGGCGATGAACTCGAAGATACCGGTGCGGCCTCGGTAACCCGTGCCGCGACACTGCTCGCAGCCAGCGGCCCGATACAGCGTGGGCAGTGGGTCTAGGCCCAGCGCTCGCGCCTCGCCCGCGTCCGGTGCATAGGGTTGCCGGCACTCGGAGCAAAGCAGCCGCACCAGACGCTGGGCCAGAACGCCGACGAGACTCGATGCCAGCAGGAACGGCTCGACGCCCATGTCGCGCAGCCGCGTCACCGCGCCGACGGCGGTGTTGGTGTGCAGGGTCGACAGCACCAGATGCCCGGTGAGGCTCGCCTGCACCGCGATCTGCGCGGTTTCGAGATCGCG
>Ga0233425_10009759_pt1 | contig 12011 bp, 10 predicted proteins | sample Watercolumn_Towu_2_FD_181712 | JGI IMG/M metagenome (GOLD analysis project Ga0233425, IMG submission 181712) | Freshwater microbial communities from Lake Towuti, South Sulawesi, Indonesia - Watercolumn_Towuti2014_140_MG | ecosystem: Environmental > Aquatic > Freshwater > Lake | place...
TCGTTACCCGTTACTCGTTACTCGTTACTTTGTCTGTAGTTGCTTTGCTTGACAAACAACAAGAAATTTTCATTTTCAAAAAATGCCTCCATTCGGACAGGCCCCAGATAGAGCGTGTTCAAAAAAATAAATTTTTTGGATACGCTCCAGATACAACTTTTTGTCCGTTACATTGGTAAAAATTTTGTTACAATGGGAGCCTTATTCCTCCCTTTCTAAAAACCAAAATCAACCTCTCAACTTTCTTTCCCTTGAATGTCATTGAAACTGTTAAACGTTTTTTAGGAGTCCGCAAAACAGGCCCTAAAATCAAACTCATTATTAGCTCCGAAAAACTCGAAAAACGCGTCGCCCTCCTTGAAGATGGGCAGCTGGAAGAATATTCCATCGAGCGAGAGACCGATCGCAACATTGTTGCTGGAATCTTCAAAGGCAAAGTGCGCAATATTGAACATGGTCTCAAGGCTATGTTTGTTGATATTGGGTATGAAAAAAATGCGTTCCTCCATTTTTGGGATGCCATGCCTGCGGCTCTCGATAGCGGAATTGAAGCGGTTCAACGGACCAACACTTCCTCAGTCGTTAAGAAAAGAATTACGGCCAAAGATATTCCTTCGATCTATCCCGTTGGTTCCGACGTCATGGTTCAAGTCACCAAAGGACCAATCAGCAACAAAGGTCCACGTGTCACCACGAACATCAGCTTAGCAGGACGCTACATGGTCCTCATGCCTTTCAACGATCAATGTGGTATTTCGCGAAAAATCGAAGACATCAAAGAACGCCAACGCCTGCGCAAAATCCTCACCAGTCTCTCCCTTCCTGATGGCATGGGAATTATCATTCGTACTGCTGGCGAAGGACAAAAGGCTCGCTTTTTTGTCCGTGATCTCTCGCTCTTGTTGGATCAGTGGAAAGAAATAGAAACAGGCATGAGAGAAAAACCAGCCGCAAGCACGCTGATGCTCGAGCCAGATCTTATCGCACGCACGGTGCGTGATTTTCTCACAGAAACGGTTGATGAAGTGCAAATCGATGACTTGAAAGAAGTCGAGCGCATGCAAGCCCTCGTTGGGCCCATCTCAAAACGCGCTCGTAAAGCCATTCATCACTACAGCGGCACCAAGCCGATCTTTGATTACTTTGGTGTGCAAGCGCAAATCGACAAAGCCTTCTTGCGCCAAGTCTGGCTTCCTTGCGGTGGTTACTTGGTCATTGATGAAACCGAAGCCATGATCACTATCGACGTGAACACTGGTCGCAACAAAGGAAACAAGGACATGGAAAAAACCTTGCTTCAAACCAACCTCGAAGCGGTCGATGAAATCTCACGTCAACTTCGTCTGCGCAACATCGGAGGCCTCATTGTTTGTGACTTTATCGACATGAAAAGTCGCAAAGACCAGCAGGCGGTTTACTATCGCATGCGTGATCGCTTGAAACGAGACAAGGCGCGCACCCACGTCCTGCCTATTTCTGCACTGGGCCTCATGGAAATGACGCGTCAGCGCGCTCAAGAAAGCCTTTCCAGCTCTCATTACAGCCACTGCACTTATTGCGGTGGCAAAGGTGTGGTAAAAAGTGTCATGACCATGAGCGTAGAACTGCAACGCGCCTTACACACGCTCATGAAACGCCATCAAGACGAAGTCCATGAATTTAAAGTCACTGTTCATCCTGATCTTCTCAACCGCCTGCGCCATGAAGATGATGAGCTCTTAGCCGACATCCAGCGCCGCTATTCCAGCCGCCTGACCTTCCGAGGCGATCCATCACTCCATATTGAAAAATTCATCATCACCAACGCGATGACGAATCAGGAGTTGAGCGTCTGAAGAAAGGGAAGAAGAAATTTTTTTCCTGTGTCTCTTCTCCCGTTGTAGCATCCAAAAAAGCGTTATCACATACACGAGTAGTGAACAAGGAAGCCCTATGACAATTGATCCAACAAGAAGCGGCAATCCAACGTCGATGAAATTGTTCCACTGCATGATCTCAGACATGTGAAAGTCAGCTCTCACTAATTTTGGAGCGAAAGCATGCGGATTGCTTAACACCCAATGTCCGATTTGAAATTCCAACCGAAAAAGAAAAGGCCACATCCAAAAAAAGACATCGTGCAACGTCACTCCTACAATTGCTGCAATCGTATTGCAGCGGAAGGCTAGAGAGCCTCCAATGGCTAAGAGCGTTTTAAAGCCAAACGTTGGAATAAATCCAAAAAAAAATCCGATCGACAATCCCCCTGCCATCGCGTGAGGCCGATCACGTTGCGTGATGAAGCGCAACCAGAGCTCGTGAAGGTGTTTTGAGAAATGGCGAAAGAGATGATTCACAGGGATGGAAGGAATGAAAGGGATAAAATGCCGTTGGTTACAAATAAAATTTAAAAAAAGACATCAAAAATGTCCAGACGCTCTACGCGAAGAGTGATATCCCTTCTATCCCTTCCATCCCTGTGAATTCCTTCTTCAACTTTTAGCCTTCTTCAACAGCGCCTCCGGATTAAGCGCCTGTAGCGCTTTCGGCACAAAGAGTCCATCTTTGCGAATGAGTTTTCCATCAAACCAAATTTCTCCTCCGCCATAATCCTTGCGTTGAATCGCCACCATGTCCCAATGCACGGCACTCTTGTTCCCGTTGCCAGCAACTTCGTAAGCCTGTCCTGGTGTAAAGTGGAAAGAGCCAGCAATTTTTTCATCAAACAAAATATCACGCATCGGATGCAAGATCAGCGGATGAAAGCCAAGTGAAAACTCTCCGATGTAACGCGCACCGGCATCAGTGTTGAGAATTTTGTTAAGGGCTTCGGTATTGTTTGCTGTGGCGTGGATAATTTTTCCTTCATCAAACTTGAGATGAATTTGATCAAAAGCGATGCCGCGATAAAGCGTTGGAGCATTAAACGTGATGTAACCTTCGACGGAATGTTTCACGGGACAAGAAAAAACTTCTCCATCGGGAATGTTGAACTCTCCACCGCAGGCAACGGCTCCAATTTTTTTGATGCTAAAACGAAGATCGGTCCCTGGTCCCTTGATATGCACCTGATTAGTTTTTTCCATCAGCTTTTTGAGCGCCTTCATTCCTGTTTGCATCCGCGCGTAATCAAACGTGGTCACGCGAAAGAAAAATTCTTCAAACGCCTCCGTGCTCATCTGTGCTTGTTGCGCCATGGCTGCCGTTGGCCAGCGAAGCACGACCCAGCGTGTTTTGTTGACACGATGATCGATAGCAGGACGCAATGTCGAGGAGAGAAGCTTCATGGACTTTTCCGGTACATCGGACATTTCCGTGATGTTGTGACTTCCTCGAATGCCCATGTAGACTTGCATTTTTTTGATGCGCGCCAAATCAATAGCCAGCAAGGTCCTGGCCTGTTCTGAAGTCACTTCGCGAGCGAGCTCACGCGCAATTCGACCTGTGTTTAACTGCACAAAAGGAATTCCACCTCGCTTTCTCACAGCTCTGATTAAAGCGATGACAAATTCTTCAGGAATATCATACGCATCAATGAGCACTCGCTCTCCAGCACGAATTTTCGTGGAATGGCCAGTGAGAACTTCGGTAAGAGCAGTATAGTATGAGGCTGACATGAGAAAAGAAGGGCCGTTAAAAACTGGAGACTTGAGCTTTTTGCTGAACTTCTTTTAATCGTTTTAAATATTTGTCAGGATTTTTATTAAAATCTTTCACACAATCTTTGCAACAAAAACGCACTTCCGTTCCCTTGTAGTTAATGACTGTTGGCGCTCCCATCTGCCCAAGCTTATCGCCGGAAACTACACAAATATTAAGCGGATAGGCCACCGTTGCTGGAGTATTTTCTGCAGCATGAATGACTCCGAGAAGCACCATAAAAAGTAGTAGAGTTAAAATATTTTTCATAAGCTTCCCTGCGAGGTTAAAGATTTCTAGAAAAAGTGAAAAGAAAATTGTCATTGCTCCAGTAGAATAGAAATCACTACAATCAAACCCACACGTCGGTTTTTATTATTGCCGAAGGCGACTAACTTTTACTCGTTACCCGTTACCCATTACTCATTACTTGCTTTTTTTCATGTTGCGTCGCTTACCAGCTTCTTGGCTCGTTTTTCTAAGTCTTTTAATCGCCATCATCGGCTGGGGATGGGCTTGGGTAGGGATTCGTTACGCCATTCGTTTTTACACGCCAGGGCAATTAGCATTTGGACGTTATTTGGTAGCTTCGATAACCCTTTTGTCATTTTGGATCGGACGAGGAGGACGTTTCCCAAAAAGCAGAGATTGGTTTTCTTTAATCGTCATGGGAATAACGGGATTTACGATTTATAATTTGTGCATCAATCTTGGTGAGCAGACAATCACCGCAGGAACCGCTGCCTTGATTGGCGCTTTTCTTCCCATTGGCAACACACTCGGCGCCGCTTTTTTTCTCGGCGAAAAACTTTCTCGCACGCGCTTGACCGGTATTCTCATTGCTTTTGCTGGTGTTGCTGTCACGAGCTTGGGAGCACAAGGCCATTATTTTGAATTTTCTTTTGGAGCCTTTCTTGTTTTTTTATCGGTCCTCTCAGCCTCTGTTTATGGGGTTCTCACCAAGTACATGGTCAAAAGTTATTCACCATTAGAAGTCGTTTCATGGGCGATCTGGGCGGGAACATTGGGTTTAATTCCTTTTGGACATGGATTATTCACGCGCGTGCAAGAAGTCCCCTGGCTCGCAACCTTCAATGTTATTTTACTCGGCATCCTTCCGGGAGCGATTTGTTATGCGCTTTTTACCTTTGCCCTATCTCGTCTCTCTGTTGCACGCGCTTCCACTTCGATGTTCTTTATGCCCATCACATCAATCCTACTCGGCTGGTTATTGCTGGGAGAACTTCCCTCCTGGATCGCCATTGCAGGAGGTTGTGTGACCATTGTGGGTGCCTACATCGTGAACACCAAGAAATAATTTCTTCTCAGTCTCATGAGCTACCGCGTCTTTGCTAGAAAGTATCGTCCTCAAAAATTTTCCGAATTAGTCGGACAGACTCCAATCATTCAGACACTCCAAAATGCCATCACCTCCAATCGCTTGGCACAGGCTTACCTTTTTGTAGGACCACGCGGCGTTGGCAAGACCTCCACAGCACGCATTTTTGCCAAAGCCCTCAACTGCGTCAAGGGCCCGACCATTGACCCTTGTGGCATTTGTGATGCGTGCGTTGAAATTGCAGAAGGTCGCAATTTGGATGTGCTCGAAATTGATGGAGCAAGTAATAACAGTGTTGAAAGCATCCGCACGCTTCGCGAGAACGCAGCCTTCGCTCCAGCGCAAGGTCGTTATAAAATTTATCTCATTGATGAAGTTCATATGCTCACCACAGCAGCTTTTAATGCGCTTCTCAAGACATTGGAAGAACCACCACCACACGTAAAATTTCTTTTTGCAACAACGGAAGCGCAAAAAGTTCCTGCTACCATTGTGAGTCGTTGTCAACGCTTTGACCTTCATCGCCTCTCCGAGGAGCTCATCTCCAAACATCTTCTCGAAATTGCTGCTAAAGAAAAAGTCACACTCACTCCAGAGGCCGCTTTAGCACTGGCTCACGGAGCTGATGGTGCCCTGCGTGATGCCGAGTCGATGTTAGATCAAGTCATCTCTTTTTGCGGCACTCATATTCAAGCCAAAGATGTTCAAGAGGTTTTTGGATTCACCCCGCGAGAAACTGTGCATCAGTTGGCAACAGCGGTCTTTCAGCAAGAGACTTCTACGGCACTTGCCTTGTTGCTTGAACAAAGCAACGCGGGAAAAGATCTCTCTCGTCTGCTCGCCGATTTCATCGGCTTTGTTCGTGATTTATTGGTGGAAAAAGTTTCTCCGACTTCCAGTGATTCAGAACCTGTATTCATGATCGCTGCGGCTGATGAAAGGCAAGGAGTCGACGGCGCACAGCAGCGGAGTGTATATGCAAATACTCGAGCAGCGAGCACCGGCGCGACGCAGCATGTCACAGCTGCAGTAGAGCATGAATACAGGTTCTCTCTTTTTGCAACATTAGGATCCATGGTCTCCACGGAAAAACTGCTTCAACTTTTAGAGCAACTCGGCAACGCTGAGAGCCAACTTCGTTGGTCCACGAACAAAAAATTACAACTCGATGTCATCATTATCAAAGCAATTCATCTGCTTGAAGAAGTAAGCCTGAGCGACGTTCTCGAGGCGCTGGCTGATTTGGCGGATCCGCAATCTGCTTCGCAGAAGACGACAAAGAAGATGGAAGATGGAAGATGGAAGATGAAAGCAACTACTCCATCATCAGTTGCCATTTCCAACTCTGGCGTTAAAAAGATCGATTGTCCTAGCGACAATATTGCTGATGTCACTTCAGCTTCAACCCTCAGCTTCGATTCCTGCGAGACAGCTTCTCCTATCTCCCATCTTCCATCTTCTATCTCCCAAGCTAGCTCTGCCAGCATGCCTCCAGACCTCAGCCTTCAATCTTCTTCCAACCTTTGGACTCCCGTTGCCGAACAACTTTCATCAGAATCGAAATTAAAATTCGGCTGGATGACTTCGGGAAAATTTTTGGAACAACGAGGCAACAAAATCGTTGTGGAATTTCCTCTCTCGTGTGAAGCACAGACCGAAACGCTTTTCTGGCCTCAGGCCCGCAAAAAAATTCAAGAATGCCTCTCCAAAAATTCTGGCACACCGATGGAACTCGTCACTCAATTCACGGGAGAAGAGTCAGCTGAAGAATTGCACGATGAAATTCTTGAAGAAGAAATTTCTTTTTCATCGCCTCCTCCAGCTTCAGTCAAAGCTTCACCATCACCTAAGACGCCTGCTTCCGCAGCAGCTTCCACAACTTCTAAAGAGCCACTCACGCCAGAAGCATTAGCTAATTTCAAAAACGATCCGCTCATTCAGGAAGCGCTCGAAATTTTCAAAGCGGAAATTGTGATGTAACCACTTATATTATTTGAAGCGTCATGAATGTTGTTGTCACCGGAGGAGCTGGTTTTATTGGATCTCATGTTGTGCGAGCTCTTCTTGAAAGAGGGGATGTCGTTACAATCATTGATCATTTTGATGACTTCTACGATCCTGCGATCAAGCGTCACAATATTGATGGCTTGGATTGCGAAGTGGCTCCCATTGATCTTCGCGATGAAAAAGAAATCCATCAATTGCTTCAACGCGTCAAACCAGAAGCCATCATCCATCTTGCAGCGCGAGCCGGAGTGCGACCATCGATTCAAAATCCAAAACTTTATTTAGAAAATAATGTTCATGGAACGTTGAACGTGTTAGAGGGGGCACGTGCATGTGGATGTCATCGTTTTCTCTTTGCCTCGAGTTCTTCTGTTTATGGGCTTTCCAAGGTGGTCCCTTTTCACGAAGCCTTACCTTTGCCTCAGACGCTGAGTCCTTATGCAGCCACCAAACTTGCTGGCGAACAACTCTGCGGCAATTTTTCTTATCTCTACGGCATAAGAACGATCTGCCTTCGTTTCTTTACAGTCTATGGTCCAGCGCAACGGCCTGACTTGGCCATTCATCGTTTCACCGATGCGATTAGTCGCGGAGTGCCGATTAAACAATTTGGCGATGGATCAACACGTCGCGATTACACTTTCATCGATGATATCGTACAAGGTGTTCTTGGAGCGATGACCTACGAACGAGAACACTTCGATATTTTTAATCTTGGTGAAAATGAAACCACCACGTTGTCAGCACTCATCGCGATGATTGAACAAGCCGTAGGACGTAAAGCAATCATTGAGCATCTTCCGGAACAGCCTGGGGACATGCCTCTCACTTGCGCTGATATCAGCAAAGCAAGACGTCTGCTGGGTTATCAACCGACCACACCACTTGCAGTGGGAATTCCCAAATTTGTGGAATGGTATCAGGCCGCAAAGCGGCCGGCTATAGGCTGTAGGCTGTAGGGCAGACAATTCTACTATCTCATGAATATCTCCTCCTTAACCCGCATATTTCACGGTGATCCTGCTGCGGCTTGCGAGAGCCTGATGCAGACTGCGCTACGCCTCGCGACGAATCACCGTGAAATATGCGGGTTAATCCTCAGTTTGCTTTTAGTAACAACAGTCCAGGCTATAAATTACGATAAGCTTGTCGTTCCTGAGCATGGAGCCTACACGGGAGCTTATGTTGATTTTGGAGACGGAGAAGATCATGTGACGTTGGAGGCGATGGAAGATTTTGAAAAGCTTGTTAAAAAACATCAGGCGATTATTGGGTTTGGTTCGTTTTGGGCGCGACAACAATTTCCAACTGAGCAAGTCAACTTAGTGCGTTCCTATGGCGCCGTTCCATTGTTATATTGGTCTCCATGGGATGCTCCCTTTGACAATGGACAAGAACATGGGCCTGATAAATTTGCTCTCGATAATATTTTAAAAGGCACGTGGGATCACTACATCGATACTTGGGCTGATGAGGCAAAAAAAATCCCTACGCAATTTTTCGTCGCCTTTGGATGTGAGATGAATGGAACTTGGTTTCCTTGGTCTGGTTGTTTTTATGGAAAAGGAAAAATTTTGGGCGATAAAAAAGCGAACCCTATCCTCTATGCTGGCCCAGAAAAATACAAACAAGCTTATCGTTACGTCGTCGATCGTGTGCGCGCACGAGGTGCTAGCAATATTCTTTGGGTTTTCCACGTCAACAATTATTCTTATCCCAGTGCAAAATGGAATCTCGCAGCGGCCTACTATCCAGGCTCCAACTATGTCGATTGGCTTGGGATGAGCCTCTACGGCAAACAATTTGCAAAAGAAGATTGGGATCTTTTTGAACCGCTCTTGGAATGGCCTTACAAAGAGCTTTGCAGCCTCGATCCTAACAAACCAATAATGCTCGCAGAGTGGGGAGTCGCTGAGCCACATGAACGCGACCTAAAAGGGTCCTGGTTTCGAGATGCTTTCCAAGTCATGAATGAAAAAAAATATCCACGCCTCAAAGCCGCTATCATCTGGCATGAGCGTTGGGAAAATGCTGATGGAACCTTCAGCAACCTCCGCATCAACTCCTCTCAGCTCTCCCTCAAAGCTTATCAAGACGGCGTGGCTTTGTCTTACTGGATTGATCGTCCTGTTTGGAAAAAATAATTTTGCCAGGACCACTCTTGTCTAAAATAAAATCAAAATTTTAGCCTTTAGCCTTCCGCTTTTAGCCTACTACCAATGGCATTTATTTCGCAGAAATAAAATGACGTTAGTAGTAACGAAAAATTTTATCTTGGACACTAATGAACCCATCATTTCATCTTCAAAACAGTACCGTTCTTATCACCGGTGCTTCCTCGGGCTTGGGGGCAGAATTTGCGCGGCAGATAGCCGCTTTTGCCAAAACAATCATTATTGTTGCTCGACGGGGAGAACGTTTGCGACTTTTAGCTGAGGAAATTCGAAAAAATTATCCAAAGATTTCTATCCATGAAAACGTCATTGATCTTAGAGTTTCAGCTCAAAGAGAAGAACTCGTTCAATGGATCATAGAACAAAAGATACCGCTGAATTGTCTCATCAATGATGCTGCTTGCGGTGACTTTGGAGAATTTGCCACTGCAGATTGGTCGCGCCTTCATGACTCATTACTAGTCAATATTGAAGCGCTCACGCATCTGACCCGTCTATTATTACCGTTACTCCGACAACAAGCTCCCAGTGCTATTCTCAATGTAAGTTCTCTTGTAACAAGAATGCCCCTACCTCATGGAGCTGTCTATGCAGCAACAAAAGCCTTTGTATCTAGCTTTTCAGAAGGGTTGCGCATCGAAGAAGCCTCTCATGGAGTCGTTGTTGCACACCTCTTGTCAGGACAATTTTTTGGGTCTACAGAATTTACTAAAAAAGCAGTGCGGCCTGGCGCATTGCTTCCGTGGTTTATTTTTCCTGATACCTCTTACTTTGTCTCTGCAGAAAAAAAAGTGGTCCAAGCAGCACTGAAGGAACTCTCAAAACAAAACACTTTGAGTGAGCCTCATTTTTTGAAGCGTTTTTTGATGCCTTATTTTTTGCGAAAATTTTCAGCATAAAAAATCGTGCGAGCTTACGAATGACTCTGCGCTTTTTTCAGCTGCTCCCAAGCAGCCTTTTCTTCCGTGCTCAATTTCGTTGGAATTTGAATAGTCATCACGGCAAAAAAATCGCCACGCTTATTCTTGCCTGTTGGGAGGCCTTGACCGGGAATGCGGAATTTTTTCCCAGACTGTGTCCCTGCAGGAATTTTTAATTTTACACGCCCTTCCGGAGTTGGGATGGTGAGCTCTCCACCAAGTGCCGCTTGCCAAGCGGGAATTTCGGCATCGTGAAAAATATCACTCTCCTCAAAATAAAAATCAGGATGCTGTTGGAGTTTGATGCGGAGATAGAGATCGCCCGGAGTTCCATTGCCGCTTCCACCTTGGCCTGCGAGGCGAATGCGTTGACCTTCGTGCACGCCTTGAGGAATTTTAATTGTGTAGGTTTGTGGTTGCGCAGCGCCAGGCCGGCGCAAAGAAATCGGACGTGTGGCTCCATGAAGCACTTCATCGAGTGTGACGAGGAGGTCGGCTTCCACATCACTGCCACGTTGAGGAGTCTCTTCAAACGAAGCTCCACCATTGAAGCCGCGTCCGTGACGCATTCCAAAAAACTGTTCAAAGAAATCACTAAATCCAGTGCCGCCAAAATGGAATTCTTCACCTCCTTGTCCAAAACCACCCATCCCTCCAAATCCGCCTGGCATGCCGCCTGCGCGGTGACCGCCAGCAGCTCCTGCGCCAGCTTGAGACCAGCTAGCGCCATAGGTATCATATTTTTTGCGATTCTCAGGGTTGCTTAAAACTTCGTAAGCTTCGTTGATCTCTTTGAATTTTTCTTCAGCAACTTTTTTGTCCTTCGCTACGTCAGGATGATACTTGCGTGCTAGCTTGCGAAAGGCCGACTTGATCTCGTCAGCAGAAGCGGTTTTAGAAACACCGAGCGTTTGGTAGTAATCGCGAAATTGGGCCGTTGCCATAAAAAAATTAATTAAAATACGCTACAAGAAAATTAGCCACAAAGAACACAAAGAAATCAAAGAAAAAATCCTTGAAATTTTTTATAAAAAATTTCTTTTTGATTTCTTTGATTTCTTTGTGGCCATTCCTTTATTGCTTCCTCTTCGGCTTGGGCAGATCCAGCTTCGGCAGTGGACGATTGCGCGTCACGTAAAGTTGGATGATGGAAAAAATATTTTGCGTCGTCCAATAGAGAGCCAACGCGGAAGCAAAATTATAACAGAAACTCAAAAAGACCAGTGGCATGATGTACATCATCCGCTGCTGTGCGGGATCTCCTCCTTTTGGTGAGAGAGACATTTGCCAGAGCATCGTTCCAGCCATGATGATGGGAAGCAGATTGATGGGAATGTTCATGAAATGAGCAATCGTATCGGGTTGCGAGAGATCATGAATCCAGAGGAAATGAGAGTTGCGCAGCTCAATGGCTGTTCCCAACATCGAGTAGAAGCCGAAGAAAACGGGGATCTGAATGAGCATCGGCAGGCATCCTCCAAACGGATTGACGCCATAATGTTTGTAAAGCTTCATGAGCTCTTCATTCATCTTCGTGGGATTGTCCTTATATTTTTCGCGCAGCTCGGTCATCTTGGGAGAGAGGAGCTGCATGCGGCGCATCGAGTTGGTTGCTTTGTTTTGAATGGGCCAGAGTGCTGCTTTGATCAAGAGTGTCAGCACGATGATCGCTGCTGCATAATTCCCGAGCAGCCCTTTGAGATAGTTCATTGCCCAAAGCAAAAACTCGGAAACCAAATGGAACATTCCAAAATTCATCACCGCTTGTTGCCCGGCGCCTAATTTTTCTAAGCCTTTAAAATCTTTTGGTCCGGCAAAGATCGTGAAGTGATAGGAGACTGATTCGCCCGGAGCCAAATGGAGCGAGGCTAACTGCAATCCTCCTTCCATGCCATAGATCGGTTTTTGAGTGTGTTGAGTAGACCCCTTGCATAACTCTACTGCTGACATGCA
>Ga0233425_10009760_pt1 | contig 12008 bp, 11 predicted proteins | sample Watercolumn_Towu_2_FD_181712 | JGI IMG/M metagenome (GOLD analysis project Ga0233425, IMG submission 181712) | Freshwater microbial communities from Lake Towuti, South Sulawesi, Indonesia - Watercolumn_Towuti2014_140_MG | ecosystem: Environmental > Aquatic > Freshwater > Lake | place...
TTGAAGCTCAAGTCGGCATTATGAATAGTGCTCGCTCAACGGTTTTTGGTGTCAGTTGATAGCCGCAGGTTGAGCGAGGTCAAATCTTGGTTCACCAAAAACCGCTGCGTGTTGCGGCGGGACGTTAGGCGCAACGCCCCATCAAGGATTGGAGACTCACTTAAACAAGCTTACCAGACACATCCATACTATGTGAAAGGAGATCGCAACGTGAAACCAACAGCACATTTACTCCTTGGCCTGATGCTGCTAGGAAGCTCATTGGCATTCGCACAATCATCGCGTCCACCGCAATACGATCTCACCTGCTCCGCGTTCACCTACTCTCCCTCGAAACCGGTAGTTGGTGATGCACTTAGGTTCGAATACACCATAGCTAACTTCGGTAAAGATGCCGTTCCGCCGAACTCCTATGACATCGACCTTTACCTGGATGACAAACTGATAGCTTTCGATCATGGTACAAAGGGGATGAAGGGTAGACCTGGCCGCACAGTATATGCCGTCCCAGCGACAGAAGATTCCAAACTCATAACCCCCGGCGTACACAGATACAAGTTGGTCATCGATTCCAAGAATCGCCTTCCGGAAAGCAACGAACGCAACAATGTTCGTGAAGGCACAATCACGGTCCATTGAGCAAGCCAGAAGGGGCGCTGCGTCTAACAAACGGCAAAACGACGCTCGCACACTGTATAGGCAAGGAAGGTTCAGGATTTTGCTAAATTGAAAAGTGCTCGCTCCATGCCGCTTGCCGCAGCCATCGACAAATGAATCGTTGCGGTAGGCGGCAAGCGGCACGGCGTTTTGCCTTGAACGTTATGCGCCATGCGCCGCCGCCTGATATTGGGAGGGAATATCTCATGAACATAGACACAGATAAAGTCGACGAGGCAGTGCTTGCTTTGCTCTACCTTACGAGTTTTGAGTATGGGAGAAGCGGAACTCGTGCTTGGAAGGGATTCGATTGGAATGCCCTTGATCGTCTCCACAAGAGAGGCTTGATCGGCAATCCCCGGACCAAGGCGAAATCCGTGCCGATTTTCGAAGACGGCGTTAATCAATCGAAGGAACTTTTCATCAAGCTTTTCACCAAACCATAAATGCGGCGGCGCACCGGCGCATAACAAGCGGCAAACCGGCGCTCACTCTTTGCATAGGCAATTGACGTTCGAGTTTTCGACAAACGGTTAAAGAGTTCGCTCCATTGCGTTTGCCGGATCTAAAGTAAGTTCCGAAAGGCAAACGCAACGGCGGTTTGCCGCGGGACGTTAGCCGCCACCCAGCGAAAGGAATCTCCCTATGACAGCTATCTTCCGATTTTTGGCTTGCTGTCCAACGAGCCTAGCTTTGATTTTCTTGGTTCTCTGTTCCTCTTTTGGCCAAACCGTTACTCGAACTGCTGATGACATCAGTTTTCAGAGTCAGGGTCACTCTCTAAAAGGTAAGTTCTACCAAGGAGATACCACTGGTCGCGCTCTGACGCTCATTCTGTTACAGGGCTTTCCGGGCAACCAACAAGACGTGCTAGGTCTTGGTCAGAAGCTAGCCATTGCTGGGGTCAACGTTTTCACCTTCAACTACAGCGGAACGCACAAAAGCGAAGGTGAATTTACCATGTCTAACACTCTGACGGACATCCAGGCCGCTTATGATTATCTGCATCAAAGCGACGTCGTCCGGAGATTCCACGTTGACACGAGCCGAGTCATCCTAGGCGGATATAGTTATGGCGGCGGAATGGCGTTGACCTATGCATCACGCCATCCGGAGATACGACGAGTAGTCTCCATCGCTGGTACTGATCACGGCGAGTTCGCGCGAGAATACCTGCGCAATCCGCAGATGGCCCAATCGATGGACTCGCTCTTTGACAAGCTCAAAACACCGGATGGCCCGATCAATTTCGAGGGTCGTGGGCTCCTCAAGAAGCTCGCCGCGAATCCAACTCCTGTCGATTTGCGACTCAGCGCCAATGATCTTGCTCCGCGTGATATACTCTTGATCGGCGGATGGGACGATGCTCAAATTACGATCGATCAATTCCTCCTTCCTTTGTATCGCTCTCTGAAAAAGGCTGGAGCCAACAAGATCAGATTTGTCGCCCTCCATGCGGATCACTCATTTCGGAATGTTCGGGAGGAGCTTGCAACCGAGTTGCTTCGTTGGATGCAATCCAAGTAGCATTCGCTGGGCGGCGGCTAACAAACGGCAACACGGCGCTCGCACACTGGATAGGCAAAGATGAAACTAAGGCTGGCTAGATGTAAAGTGCTCGCTCCATTGCTCGTTGCCCGAGCAATGGAGGATCAGTTCGATACGGGCAACTCGCAACGGCGTGTTGCCTAAACGTTAGCCGTCATGCGGCGCAACTCTATCGGTAATCGGAAGCAGGACGGTCAACGCGACAACCAGCTCTCTACTGCATATCATCACGATGTCACATTGCGGAGGTGTTCAATGCATACCCAATATGCCCGGACATTGATACCAAGCGTGCTTGTTGTTCTCTGCAGCATCGTGTCCTCCAGTTGCTCAAATTCTTACCAATGTTACGTCGGTCCGCGTCGAGCACCTACAGACGTGGCGCGAGTGACAACAACGCACTTCATATCGAAAATCAGCGAAGTTGACGGTCAAATGAGCAACGCTGCTACAGAATTCTGGGCCGGCCCACCAGAGTTAGAGTTTCTTCCTGGAGATCATACGCTACGTGTCGTCTTCCCTACCGGAGAGCGGGAAACAATTCACTTCCACGCGGAATCGGGGCGTTCGTATAAACTCGACCGCTGGGGAAATAACCCGGTCATCATTCGGACATCAGATAATATCTTGGTTGCACCTTTTCCGGACGCCAACGACGTCATTGTTTACAGTCCGATTCCTGAAAAAGTAAAAGCATTCGGAGTCGGTCTTGTTGCCATCGATGGCAAGAGCGAAGCCAGCATACTTCGCGGTTTCGCCGTTCGCTTGCAGCCGGGTCCACACAAATTTGAATTATCCTTTTACGCCACAGACTGGCGGGGCGGCAATGTAATTGAACTGACTGCCACCAAGACTGTTTCCGTAGACTTGGAGCCAGGCTGCAAGTACATTGTATCACCGAATGTCAACTACCAGAAGCAAGTCTGGTTTCCGACTATCGCCAAGGCTCGTCACTAATAGCTGTCGTTGCGCCGCACGAACGGCTAACAATCGGCAAACCGACGCTCGCTCTCTGGAAACACGAGGGAAAAAACAAAGTGTGGCGCTCTCAAAAGAGCTCGCTCCATTGCTTTTGCCGCGTGTTGGTTTGCGGCTCCAGCCGCGAGAGAATTGATCGTTAGTAGCGGCTTCCGCCGCATCTTCTTGAGCGGCAAAAGCAACGGCGGTTTGCCTTGACGTTATACGCCACCCCTGGCCAAATGTGTTGAAACCGGCCAAGCGTCGGCGGCGGGAAACGCGGCTAGAAAAAGGCAAAGCCTTTGATATTTAGTAACCGATGCTCTTTTGTTTCTCAGGCGGTGCTCATCTTTTCATCCGCCGCCTTGAACGGTGGCTGTGACAAACTATCGGTGTAGTGGATATCAGATTGATGGGCGGCGTATAACAAACGGCAAAACGACGCTCGCTCACTGCATAGGCAAACGAAAAGCAAGGATTGGCTATTTGAAATGAGCTCGCTCCATTGCGCTTGCCCATTCTGAAATTAGTCTCGAAAGGCAAGCGCAACGGCGTTTTGCCTTGAACGTTAGGCGCAAGCAAAGGTCCATTTCATAAGGCGTTTTGCGGCCCCAGCGTTGCATAGCACCCCAACGTGCTGTGTTCTCAGAATCACGTATGCATCAACAGGATCGGTTACCAAAGGATACGGTAGATGAGCCATAAGACTGATAAGTTCACCCCATGGGCTTCCATTTCACGCGAGGAAAGGTTCTTCACGGCGATTCTCTTTCAGGATCTTCTTAGAAATCCAACTCCTTTTTGGCAATTGCTGCAATCCAAAGTCAGAGAGTTGCGACATTTCTCGCTTGCGGAGGTCTCTTTCGAAGTGTGCTTCTTCAGAGACGCAGCTCACAAGGGTTTGATCAAACGAGCTCCGATGCGTGAAAAACAAACATTTGACTTCGTTCTCTTTCTCGAAACTGGGGACATCGTCATAATCGAGGCGAAGGCACACCAAGCATTCATAACGAAACAACTGAACGAGCTTATTCAAGCTCGCGCCGACATACTTGCGGCCTCAAACATTAGGCAGGTCTACATTATGGGCCTGTATTCCTCGAAGTATCATCCCATGAGCAGCACACTTGCCGCATTCACGGGCTCGATAACATGGAACGACGTCGCCTCTATTGTTGACTACAAGTCGAACGCGCATCATTATTTGCGAGCCGACTCCATCTTTCATAACTGAAGCATCTTGTGCCGCAAAACGCTGTTGACATAGAACTTTGCCTGCGCCTAACAAACGGCAACACGGCGCTCGCACACTGGATAGGCGAGGTTGAAACTAGGGATGGCTAAATGTAAAGTGCTCGCTCCATTGCTCGCCGCCGAAGCGATGGATGAACAGTTCGATACGGGCGGTTCGCAACGGCGTGTTGCCTAAACGTTATGCGCAAGCAAAGATTCAATTGAATGTGCGTTTTGCGGCACTTCTTGTTGAACGCACCAGCCATGCATGATCGTCCATACCACCATCTTGTCACTCCGCGCAGACCATGACATCAAACATGAATACCCTATATGACATATTGATCTATCTTATTCAAGGACTTTTTGCTTTCGTTCCACTAGCAGGTTTCTATTTGGCTTGGAGATACCCGGACAAGCGGACAACAATCTACCATCGATATCGTGGAACGCTCGTCTTAAGCTGGATTGTCGTAATCCTTCTCAACCTTTTTGCTCTCCCCGTTCTGTCAGATGTCCGCGATTACCAAGCTAAAGTGAAACTGCGCCCTCGGGTGCAAATTGATATTCAGCAGTCTCTTGATTACATCGCTTTCTCAATGGCCGCCCCGGACAGTAATCAGGTTACGATCGACGATCTCTTCTTCAAATTCGATTTGCCGGGACAAGTCATCTCCACGCTAACGGATCATAAGGACAAGATAGATCACTGCGGTCTCTTTGTAGCATTTAGTAGCTCCGTTGCCAATGACACAGTTGCTCAGACGATGCACGTACATTGTCGGACTATGCTCCCGGGCGCATATCTCAGAGTCAACATCAACTATCGACGCACGGCGGAAAGACCTATCCCAGGATCAGATCTGCTCAAGGACTCAACGCTCAAGAAGCAATTTCGTTATGTTCCAGTGATGGATTTGCATGACTACAGTCGCGCGCTCTACACCTGGCAATTTAAGGGCGAGTCCGTCTCTGAACTAGAGTACTACAACCTTCGTCACTTGGAGTATATCCAATCGGACAACGAGAATTTGCTGCGAATGTGGCGGCATGAAGACTTCTACACTCACGCCAATCCCCCGAACCTCCAGCAGATTCTGGATTCACTCAGAACAAGATGGTCCGATAGTTCTCTGCAGGCGTCCGAATGGCAAAGGCGGGATTGGTAATCATTGAATTCACGTTCTGCACAGCGAGAACGTAGCTACAATTGTCAGCGTGCCGAGAGTCGTGCCGCAAAACGCGATCGACATGGCACTTTGCCTGCGCATAACAAACGGCAAACCGGCGCTCGCACATCCGGAGAAGCGATGTTGAAACTAAGATTGGCTAGAAGTAAAGTGCTCGCTCCATTGCTCGTTGCCCGAGCAATGGACGATCAGTTCGGTACGGGCAACTCGCAACGGCGGTTTGCCTGAACGTTATGCGCCACCCCTGGCCAAATGTGTAGATACCGGCCAAGCATCGGCGGCGGGTACCGCAGGCGGAAAAAGAAGAAAGCTCTTGAAATTAGAAGAATTAGGCTCTTCTTTTCTCAGAAGATGCTCATCTCTTCATCCGCCGCCTTATACGGTGGCTGTCGGAACAAACAGAGCCGTGTAATGCAGATGTGTGGGCGGCGCATAACAAACGGCAAAACGACGCTCACTCTCTGCATAGCCGATTGGAGTTCGAGGTTTCGACAAACAGTTAGAGAGTTCGCTCCATTGCGTTTGCCACATTCTGAATTGAGTTCCAAAAGGCAAACGCAACGGCGTTTTGCCTGAACGTTAGGCGGCATTGGTTTGCGGCTTCAAATGTTGTCGATTGCTTCTGAACTTGTCGCACTATTCAACAACTCTAGCCAGGAGGCTACCGTGAAGACAATCATCTTCGCACCAGCGCTGTTCTTGCTGTGCGCCGGGTGCAGCTCGCAGCAACCAAGCCAACTCACTCAAGACCAGAAGGATCAAATCACGGGAGAAATTAAAACCATTTGCGACAGCATCGTTGCTGGGTGGAACCGCCTCGACATGGATGCATCGTTGGCATACTACTCGGACTCTCCTGAATCTATACATTTCAGGGGTGATGAAGTTGCCCTTGATTTTCCAGCGATGAAGAAGAACTGGATCGACGGAGTGCCGACCTTGACTTCCTACACATGGACGACAACGAATCAATATTATCCTATTGTATCCAATGATGTTGTGGTTTGCTGTTGGCAAGGACATTCTCAGGTTGTGATGAAGTCGGGGGACATCATCAACTTCAAAGGTGCCTACACGTCGGTCTTCAGGAAGACCGCTGGCCAATGGAAGGTGGTCGTCGGACATGAATCCGGCACAGCTGTCACTAAGAAGGCTGGCAGGAATTAGACACGTTTGCAGCTATGACTGTTGTCACCTGCATCTGATCTTGTCGGACTATTCAATAACCAACACTCGGGAGGCTTCTGTGAAAGCTACCATCTTCGTATCAGCGCTGCTCCTCTTCTGCGCCGGATGCACTTCGCAACAAAGTGAACAGTTGACTCAACAGCAAGTGGACCAAATCAAGAGTGAAGTCAAGCTGGCAGGCGACAGCCTCATGGCAAAGCTCCGAAGGCTGGATCCAGGATGGTCTCTCTATTTCGTGGAATCCCCGGATTGGAAAATGATCAACGCGGATGGGTCACACAACGATTATCAAACCTTTGCGAACTCTACCAACAATTTCAACACATCTGTAGCAACATACAATTGGGCCACAACTCGCCAGGACTTCATCGTCGCGGCAAAGGACATGGTTATCTGTTCATGGATCGGCAAAGATGAACTCACGTTCAAGTCAGGAGACAAGATGACTTATGATCCACACTCATATACGCTCATCTTCAAGAAGATTGATAACCAATGGAAAGTATTCTATAGTCATGATTCTGGCGTTCCTGTGATGTCGAAAGTCGGCAAGAAATAGAGCCAATCATCTTGCCTGCATTCATGTGCGTCCGGCTCAGGCGTGGCCGTTCAATTGCCGCAAACCAACGACCGCCTAACAAGCCGCAACACGGCGCTCGCACACTGCATAGGCGAAGTTAGTTCGTAGGTCGGCTTAGTGAAAAGTGCTCGCTCAACGGTTTTTGGTGTCTTTTCATAGGCGATGGTTGAGCGAGGTCAATTCTTGGTTCACCAAAAACCGCTGCGTGTTGCGGCGGGACGTTATACGCCATTCGCCCTGCATGTGCGACTTGAGACACAACGTCGCGGGAATACCACCGCGGTTCGTGCTGTTCCGCAACTTTGACCGAAAGGGACACGGATCATGCGAAACTCAGTGCTGACCTTGGCTATCATGCTTCTACTCCAAAATCACGCCACTGGACAGCAACCTCTTCCCACAGCTTCGCCTGATTCTGTCGGACTGTCCTCCCAACGACTGGAGCGAATCGGCGAAGTGCTTCGTGCTGACATCGCCCAAGATCGCCTTCCTGGCGCTGTAGTTGCGATCGCGCGTAAGGGTAAGCTTGTATACTTTGAGGCCTTTGGCTTTCTGGATCCGAAATCCGGAGCAAAGATGACGCGTGATGCAGTCTTTGCGCTTGCTTCAATGACAAAACCCCTGACGTCCGTCGGTGTGTTATCACTATGCGAGCAGGGCAAACTCCGCATCAATCAACCGGCGAGCGACTATCTTCCAGAACTTCGTAAGATGTCAGTGTCTGTCGGCGGATCGCTTGACAGTACACGACCTGCAATGAGGTCAGTTACTATTCAGGACCTCTTGCGGCACACTGCTGGTCTACCCTACGGGAGTGCCAGCGGCAGCGCATTGGAGAAGCGCTACGCGGCACTCGATAGCTTACTTGACTTTAGCGCCCACCAGGAGTTTCTGGAGTCCCTTACGCGACTACCTCTCTACCGCGAACCTGGAACCGAGTGGAACTACGGTTACGGCCCAGACGTCGCCGGCTTGATCATCGAAAAGGTGACGAAGCAGACTCTCGGCCAGTATCTCAATTCAATTCTCCTTCGGCCTCTGCAAATGACAGACACTGGCTTTGAGCTCTCTGCTGAACAACGGCGTCGAGTCGCAAAACCGTTCGCGGTGGATCCCATAACCAGACAGCCGCAGATCATCCCTCTTGAGTCGCCCTTCCAGTGTGGCGGTGGCTGCGCATTCTCGACAGCGTCAGATTACCTGCGCTTCGGACAGATGCTCCTCAACAAAGGGCAGCTCGACAACGCCCGCATACTTGGCCGTAAGACGGTCGAGTATATGACAGCTGATCACCTCGGCCCAGAAGTCGACGCCACAGCACTGCGCAATCATCCTATGCTCAATGGCTATGGCTTCGGCCTCGGTGTCGCCGTCCGCAAAGGTCCAGGTGTCGCTGGCATCATGGGTTCCACCGGCGAATATTCGTGGGGTGGTGCATACGGAACCTATTTCTGGGTTGACCCAAGGGAAGATCTCGTGGTCGTCTTCATGTCGGCTGTTCAAGGCCCCCTCACGCGCGTCTACAGGCAAGTCATCAACACCCTTGTACTGCAGGCCATTGTCGATTGACACCATGCTGGTATGTTCTTTCGACCAGCGGGGCGAACGGCGTATAACAAGCCGCAACACGGCGCTCGCACACTGCTTAGGCGAAGTCAAAGCTCAGGTTGGCTGTATGAAAAGTGCTCGCTCAACGGTTTTTGGTGTCATTTGATAGGCGATGGTTGAGCGACGTAAAATCTCGGTTCACCAAAAACCGCTGCGTGTTGCGGCGGGACGTTAGGCGCAACGCCGCCTTCGTGAGTTTCCTTGGGACTCCGACATGGAGCATCCAGAATGAAGGAGAATCAAGATGAACCCTGTCCTGCGAACAGTAGGATTCAGTATAGGCATTGGTCTTGCGGCATTGGTGCCAACATTTATCGCAATGATGTCAGCCCCACCACTACTAACGTCTGTACTTGCTGCCGTCATTTACCTAGGCGCTGGGTTTTGGTCAGGGCGTATGAAGATCAAACAATTCTGGTTCGCTCCGCTCCTGATCAACACTCCAATATGGATCGTATTCATTCCTATGGGCATGGAGATTTGGCCGCCCGTGATCCATATATGGTATTTCCTACTACCCCCCGGTGTAGCTCTTGTTTCGGCGTACTTAGGCCTGTACCTCAGCATTTCGCGGCATCAGGCAATGACAAAAGAGGTCGAACAGGATGACCGTATTCGCTAGGCTAGGGTCTCCACCAGAGGTGGATTTCAACAAAGCCGACTTGAGGCGGCGCTGCGCCTAACACGGCAAACAACGACACTCGCTCATTTGATAATGGCGATGTTGGAGCTCCGTAAAAGAACAGGTTGTGCTCGTTCCATCCCGCCCGTTATTTGTAGAATGATAGTCGGGCGGGACGGCGTTGTTTGCCGAGACGTTAGGCGCAACGCCGCCTTCGTGAGTTTCCTTGGGACTCCGACATGGAGCATCCAGAATGAAGGAGAATCAAGATGAACCCTGTCCTGCGAACAGTAGGATTCAGTATAGGCATTGGTCTTGCGGCATTGGTGCCAACATTTATCGCAATGATGTCAGCCCCACCACTACTAACGTCTGTACTTGCTGCCGTCATTTACCTAGGCGCTGGGTTTTGGTCAGGGCGTATGAAGATCAAACAATTCTGGTTCGCTCCGCTCCTGATCAACACTCCAATATGGATCGTATTCATTCCTATGGGCATGGAGATTTGGCCGCCCGTGATCCATATATGGTATTTCCTACTACCCCCCGGTGTAGCTCTTGTTTCGGCGTACTTAGGCCTGTACCTCAGCATTTCGCGGCATCAGGCAATGACAAAAGAGGTCGAACAGGATGACCGTATTCGCTAGGCTAGGGTCTCCACCAGAGGTGGATTTCAACAAAGCCGACTTGAGGCGGCGCTGCGCCTAACACGGCAAACAACGACACTCGCTCATTTGATAATGGCGATGTTGGAGCTCCGTAAAAGAACAGGTTGTGCTCGTTCCATCCCGCCCGTTATTTGTAGAATGATAGTCGGGCGGGACGGCGTTGTTTGCCGAGACGTTAGGCGTCATTGGTTTGCGGCCATCGATTTCATCACTCGAGCGAGATCCTGTTCCTCACGTACCAGAAAATCAACGAAGGAGGTCCCTATGAAGTCCATCCGTTGTTTACTTCTCGCACTGCTCGTCCCAACGATCTTAACGATGATGTCCTGCCAAAAAGAGTCCTCGACGGAGCCCAGCATTGATTCCGAAAAGCCAACCGTGAGCATCCTCTACCCCACGCCAAATGCTGAACTCAGTCCGGACACAGTCTACACCATTATTGCCGATGCAGCAGACAACACGACAGTTGCGGCAGTTACATTCTGGATAGACGGTGATAGTGTGGCCACTGACTATGCCAAGCCATATGAGTGCAAATGGAGCACGCTGGCACAATCGGGGAATCACTCCATCCAGGCTAAAGCCAGAGATGGTTCTGGCAATCTTGGGCAGTCGGGATCGATCATCGTAAAGGTGAAACTTGATTTCGTAGTGTCTGTAACGGGTGGTGTATTCACAATGGGTGACGCAGAAATTTTAGACGCGACTCCAATGCATTCGGTAACGGTGAGTACGTTCTCCATCGACCGAACCGAAATCACCTACGAGAAATGGACATCCGTGCGTAGTTGGGCGCTGTCGCATGGATATTCTGATCTGGCCGAAGGGAGGAACGGTTACAAGGGTTCTGGAACAAACCATCCTATCACGCGTGTAAGTTGGAATGATGCTGTGAAGTGGTGTAATGCTCGTTCAGAGAAGTACGGACTCACACCTGTTTACTATGCGGACTCTGCACTTTCTACAGTCTATCGCACGGGGGAGATCGACCTGACCACGGCTGCCGTGAAATGGGGAGCAAACGGGTACCGTCTGCCGACCGAAGCAGAGTGGGAATTCGCAGCCAGAGGCGGGCTTCAATCCAAAGGGTATAGGTATAGCGGAAGTAACAATCTTGATGAAGTAGCTTGGTACATCTCGAACTCAGGCATGGATACTCATCCCGTGGCGACCAAAACTGCGAATGAACTTGGCGTGTATGATATGACAGGAAACGTATGGGAGTATTGCTGGGATCGATATGGCAGTTACTCCAGCGCTCCGCAGACAGATCCAAGGGGGCCGTCTTCGGGATCTCTCAGAACGATGCGGGGAGGCACGTGTATCGGTGGCGGTACACCATTAACATTCCGCCATTCTCCTGGTCGCACTGAGATAGCTTCGCATATGGGTGTACGCTGCGTCCAGCGCTGAAAGACCCAACTGCTTAGGTAGGTACCACACTAGCGAGGAGCCTTGGTCCAATTCTGCCTGATCGATTCTGGCATAGATGAGAGGCCGCAAACCAACGAACGCCTAACAACCGGCAAAACGACGCTCGCTCACTGATTAGCCTTCGGTTCACAACACAAGATTGGCTCGCACAAATGAGCTCGCTCCATTGCGTCCCGCCGCCAATCGGAATTTTCTTTCGGCGGGCCGCAACGGCGTTTTGCCTTGAACGTTATACGCCACGCAGCTTACGGAAACTGTCGAGGCCTGATATTGTTTCAGACGCGAGCGGCTCGAGCTGATTCAAAGACAACGAGATGACAAAC
>Ga0233425_10009761_pt1 | contig 12008 bp, 11 predicted proteins | sample Watercolumn_Towu_2_FD_181712 | JGI IMG/M metagenome (GOLD analysis project Ga0233425, IMG submission 181712) | Freshwater microbial communities from Lake Towuti, South Sulawesi, Indonesia - Watercolumn_Towuti2014_140_MG | ecosystem: Environmental > Aquatic > Freshwater > Lake | place...
GATCGTATCGATTGCCGCGCCGAGTGAGGACGAGCGCCGCTACCATTACCTGTGGCGGTTCTGGAAGCACCTGCCGCGGGCGGGCCGGTTTCTGATCTTCGATCGCAGCTGGTACGGTCGGGTCTTAGTGGAACGGATCGAAGGTTTTGCGTCCGAGCCCGAGTGGCGCCGCGCGTACAGCGAAATCAACGACTTTGAACAGCAGTTGAGCGAACACGGTATCTATCTCGCGAAATTCTGGTTGCACATGTCCAAGGACGAACAGCTGCAGCGATTTCAAGATCGGGAAGCGACTCCGTATAAGCGCTTCAAGATCACTCCGGAGGATTACCGGAATCGGGAACGGTGGGCTCAATACGAAGAAGCGGCCACGGAGATGATTGCCCGCACCAGCACTTCGTATGCGCCGTGGCACGTGATTCCAGCCAACGACAAACGTTGGGTACGCGTGCAGGTGCTCAAGACCGTGTGCAAGGGCCTGGAGAAGGCGTGCGCAATTGAGCCGTCCCCGTGATGTTCCTAGCGCGAAAGCGCAAAGAAGACAAGACACGGATCGGCGGATTTCTCGTGGAAAAGCCCTGGCCTTTGCGTCTTTGCGGCTTTGCGTGAGACAAGAGGAATCACGCCAAGGCGCCCAGGCGCAAAGATAACAAGACACGAATCGGCGGATTTCTCGTGGATGACCTCTGACCTTTGCGGCTCTGCGGCTTTGCGTGAGACAAGGGGAATCACGCCAAGGCGCCAAGGCGCAAAGAAGACAGGACACGGATCGGTGGATTTCTCGCGGAACAGTCCTGAGCTCTGCGTCTTTGCGTGAGGCAAGGGGAATCACGCCAAGGCGCCAAGGCGCAGAGAAGGCGAGACCAGGGTCGGTGGATTTGTCGTGGAGGAGTTCTGACCTTGGCGTCTTTGCGTCTTTGCGTGAGACAAGAGGAATCACGCCAAGACGCCAAGGCGCAAAGAAGACAAGACACGGATCGGCGGGTCTATCGTGCAAGAGTTCTGGCCTTTGCGTCTTTGCGGCTTTGCGTGAGACAAAGGGGATCACGCCAAGGCGCCCAGGCGCCAAGAAGGCCAGTCGAGAATCGGTGGATTTCTCGTGGGTGAGTTCTGACCTTGGCGTCTTTGCGACTTCGCGTGAGGCAAGGGGAATCACGCCACGAAGACGAGGGAAAGATGACCGAAAATGAGATTGCCGCGGTCGTAGTTGACACCGCCTTTCACGTGCACACGAGACTGGGGCCGGGACTACTGGAGTCGGTCTATGAAGCCGTGCTTGAGTACGAGCTGAAACAACGTGGACTGCGAGTAATTCGGCAACAGCCAGTCCCCATCGTGTACGACGCACTTACGTTTAACGAAGGATTCCGTGCTGACCTGATCGTGGAGGACAAGCTGATCGTGGAACTGAAATCGGTGGAACAAGTCCAACCGGTCCACAAGAAGCAACTCCTTACCTACCTGCGTCTGACCGATCGACGCTTGGGGCTGCTGGTGAATTTTGGTGAAGCACTGATAAAGGACGGCATATCGCGCGTCGTCAACGGCCTCCCAGACACAGAGGTGTCCGAAGCGAGCTGGGAGTGATCGGCCTTCGGGCCAGGTCATGTGCCTGACTTTGCGTCTTTGCGTGAGACAAGAGGGCGTCGCGCCAAGGCGCAAAGAAGGCGAGACCAGGATCGGCGGGTCTATCGTGCAAGAGTTCTGGCCTTTGCGTCTTTGCGACTTTGCGTGAGACAAGGGGAATCACGCCAAGGCGCCAAGGCGCAAAGATAACAAGACACGGATCGGTGGATTTTTCGTGGAAAAGTCCTGGCCTCTGCGTCTTTGCGGCTTTGCGTGAGACAAGGGGAATCACGCCAAGGCGTGAAGGCGCAAAGAAGGCAAGACCAGGACCGGCGGATCTATCGTGGAAAGGTTCTGACCTCTGCGTCTTTGCGTGAGACAAGGGGAATCACGCCAAGGCGCCAAGGCGCAGAGAAGGCAAGACCAGGGTCGGTGGATTTCTCGCGGAACAGTCCTGAGCTCTGCGTCTTTGCGTGAGACAAGAGGGTGTCACGCCAAGGCGCCAAGGCGCAAAGAAGACAGGACACGGATCGGTGGACTTCTCGTGGAAAAGTCCTGGCCTCTGCGTCTTTGCGTGAGACAAGCGTCTTTGCGTGAGACACAAGAAGTCACTTCCCGAAGCGCAGCAGGCCGTACTGGACGTACATTGCCACCACAATCGCCGTGACGATGGACCACCACAGCGCCGGACTGCGCCAGCCGCGCAGGCGGCTCCGCAACTCCGCTGGCACGCGCAGGCTCTCCTTGTTCCAGATCAGGCCCATGAGCTCGTGTTCGGGTCGCGGCGAGGTCACGAGGCTGACGCCCACACCTGCCAGCATGCAGGTCCAGAACACGACCGTGGCGCGATTCAGGCCGGCCCACGACGGGAGCAGGAACTGCAGTGCCAGCGAGAGGGGAATGGTCAGCATACCCGCAGTCAGCGCGCCGGCATTCGTGGCTCGTTTCCAGAGAATTCCCAGCAGGAACATCGTGGCGATGCCGGGCGCGAAGTAGCCGTAGGCGTCCATCAGGTAACTGAACATCGGCCGGTCCGTCCAGGCCAGCAGCCAGTTTGCCCAGAACACGCCCACCACCAGCACCACAACACCAAACAGCTTCCCGAAACGCACCGCTTGGGCATCCGTCGCGTCCTGTCGCCAATAGGGAAGGTAGAAGTCGATGGTGGCAATCGTGGTGCAGGAGTTCACGGCACCGGAGATATGCGACATGATGGCCGCAATCAGTCCGGCCATGACGAGCCCCACCAAGCCCTCCGGCAGCAGGTCGCGCACCAGCGTGGGGAAGGCCATGTCGCTCTTCTCCAGATCAGGATAGAGCTGTCTGGCGATGAGGCCCGGGACGAGGATGATCAACGGGAGGAACAACTTCAGATAGTCCGTGAAGACGACTCCCATGCGGGCATGCCATTCGTCTTTCGCCGCCAGGACTCGCTGCACGATGAACTGGTTCGCCGCACAGTAGAAGACGCTGATGCTGATCACCCCGCCCAGAAACATCGTCCATGGGAAGATCGGGTGGTCGGCGGGCAGCAGTAGTCGCCACTCCGGTGACGTAGCGACGAAGCCGGACCAGCCGCCAATCTTGTGAAAGGCGGCAGCAGACAGCACGATCCCGCCCAGCGTGAGCACCACCAGCTGCAGCATCTCGGTCCACACCACGGCCCGCAGTCCGCCAGCAATCGTGTAGACTCCCGTCAGCGCGGCCAGAGCCACAACACTCCACGTCGGCGGCAACTGAAAGAGCGTCTGAAGCGCCACGGCACCCAGAACCAGGACGGCGCTGACTTCCACGAACAGGTACGTCGACAGGATCAGCAGAGCGAAAGTGGTGCGCGCCGTCCGGCCAAAACGCCGGTCGAGAAACTCCGGCATCGTGTAGAAGCCGTTGCGCAGGTAGAAGGGCAAGAATATCCACAGCAGCGCGTTGAAGCCGATCAAGATGGCTCCCCACTCGACCGTCATGGCGGCAAAGCCAATCGCATAGGCCAACCCCATGACGCCGACGAAGTGGTGGCTGCTGATATTTGAGGCCACAATACTCCCGCCGACCATCCACCACGGCAGCTTATCGCCCGCCAGAAAATAGTCGCGTTTGGTGCTCATTGCGCGCCGCGAGGCCCAGATCCCGACCGCGAGCACCGCCAGGATGTACGCGCCAAAGACCACCACGTCGATTGTGTGGATGCGCATGATGAACACGCTCGGGTTTCTGCCGTGTGCCGGGAGGCGCCCCCAGGCTGCCGCCGCAGCGTGCGATCAGCCTTCCCAAGTTTGCCCGGCACGTTCCTCGTCAGGGAGCGCCTCTGCGGGTGTACTCGTCGAGTAGCCGGCGATACACCCGGTATTGCTCAACGGTTACATGGGGAGGCGTCTGATGATCGACACTCGGAATATAACGGCCGCTCTTCATCAGGGGCAACAAGCGTTCGAACTCCGCCCGGATCGCCGATTCACCGCGGTCCATGACCATCTTGTCGAAATGGCCGACCAGACCGACCTCCGGGTAGCGCTGGCGGATGGCCATTCCCTCCACGCCTGCCTGGCGCTCCAAAGGCAAAACGCCTTGCACGCCTTCGCGCAGCAACCAGGGCACAAGTTCGGTAACGTCGCCGTCAGTGTCGACAATGACGATCGTGCCCCGTTCGCGCAACCGCGGAATGATCTGCCGATAATACGGTGCCAGGAACTCGTCGAAGTGCCGTTCCGAGATCATGGGACCGTGATTGTAGGACATATCCTCCGCGATCGTCACAAACGTGGGCACACAGGTTTCTTCCACCTGGTTCAGTATCCGCAGATTGAAGTCCACCAGATCCTGATTGATGCGGTGCAACAGTTCCGGCTGATCATAAAATGCCAGGCTGATCTTGGTGAAACCCATCAGAGTCCGCGGGAACCAGAAGAATCCTTCCAAAGTGATCCAGACGACCACCTCCCCCGCTGCCTGCCGCCGTCGCCAAGGCTGCATGGCGGCAATGGCTTGACTGTGGTCGGGAAAGAGGCGCAGCCTGACTCGCAGGTAATCGTCCATGTTCGAGACGATACCTTCCACGTGATGTTGTACCGCCTCGATCGTGGAGTCCGTTGTCGAGAACCAGAACTGCTGATACGGATCGAGATCAAAGTAGCTCGCAATGTCAGAAACGGAACGCAGGTGACTCGGCAATCCTTGGCGGTACCAGGCGGCAATCGTTTCATCCCACCACATGGCCCATTCCCACCGCGGCAGGCGATCAACTGATTGGCCGTCCATCACCGCCCGAAAACGTTCCACGTGGTTCATCAGGTTGCATCCGCGAGAACCGTCACCGTCATCCGCGCCGGATCACGAGTCGCCGACCAGCGAAGTATGTTACCGTAGCGTTCCGCCGGCGGGAATCAGTGGCCACCGCCCTCCGATCGATGAGGCGGCTCTTTCCGGGCGGCCCTCATCGCACCTCTTCCCAATCGAACGCCAGCCGGATGATGTCAGGTGTCTTGGCCGCTCCGCGCTTGAAGGTGATGACCTGGAAACGCATTCGCCCGCCGCTCTCCTGCCAATACGGCTGCGCGTAGTAGCCGTCCGCTACCGGATTACCCTCCGCGTTGTCCAGGACGACATGGCGCAAGATGGTGAGTGTATCAGGGTCAAACCTGAAGAGCGCAAGCTGCATCACACCCTTCGCCGGCCAATTGCGCCCGAGGAGATAATAGGAGCCATCACGCTGCAACAACCGCGGCCGCCCGATGTGCGAAGTGATGAATTCACAAGCGGCGTTCAGATCGGTTCGCACCACCGCCTTGAACTCCGAATCCGCGCGCAGCAGCCACTGCCGGCCGTCATAACCCCGCGCGGTGATGAGGTACCCGTCACCGTGCGCGACAAATGCGCTCTCGTTGACAGGAGCGCCCTCAAGTTCGTTCGTGATGCTGCGGACGAAATGCCATGTCCCACCATTGTCGTCGCTGCGAATGACATCCACAGATCCAGGCCGGCTCCTGGTGTCATAGACAAGCTTTCCGCCAGGGAGATTGGCAAAGGTCATGGCCAGGAGCCAGGTAGTGTTTCCGCGAATCGTCGCGTCGAAGGCGTAACCGTACTGCACACCGTCCACCAAACCCACACGTTTCACGGGGCCGAAGGTGTTTCCGCCATCGTGTGAGCGTACAACGCACAGGCCGCTGCGGAGCGGTGCTTGCGCACCATCTTGCGCGTCGATGTAGTTCGCGATGTCGCCGTTCGGAAAGCGGACCCACTCACCCATCTGCATGATCTCGCCCGGCAACGCCGCCAGTGTACCCTGCGCCAACACACGGCCGGACACCTTATCGAGGCGCAGAAGTCCCAACGTGGCATTCGGATCGGCAGCGTGCGAACGGCCACGCTTGAAAGAGATCAACACCTCGCTGCCAAGATCCAACACGGCGGGGAAGGCCAGGTAGGGCCGGTCCGGCATCGCCGCCGAAGCCGCGACTACATGAACCGACTTTTCCATCCGCGCGTCAGCTGTGCCTGTGAAGGGACTCTCCGCCGCGCCCCCGCGACCGCCAAGATCCACCGATGAGGCTGGCAACAGGACGGCGAGGATGAGATAGGTTCGCTGCCTCAAGTGAGTCATTCTCCCGCGTGATACGGATCCTGGTGCTGGCGGCACCATTCGTTAAGCCGGTGCTTCAGGTCGTCACGAATACTCCGCTGCGCTGCGCTGGTGCTGAGATCGATCTGCTCGTGTGGATCCGAATCCAGGTCAAACAGCTGCTCGCGCTGGATCTGGGGATAGCAGATGAGCTTCCAGCGAGTATCGCGAATCATGCGCTGCGTGTCGGTGAAGCACCCGGCGACAAAGTCGTGGATCCGATCGGTTTGCCCGCGCAGCAGAGGCACAAGACTCCTGGCCTCGACTGTCGGAGGAATCGCGATTCCCGCGAGTTCGCAGAGTGTGGGAAAGATATCGTTGAGGTTGACCAGTGCGGCCGAACGCCGGTTCTTCGGCAGGCCCGGGCCGGCGATGATGAACGGGCTGCGGATGGTGTGTTCATATTGATTCTGTTTGCCCAGCAGACCGTGACTGCCGAGAGCGAGACCTTGATCGCTGGTGAAGATGAGGATCGTGTTGTCTCCGTGTCCGGCTGCGGAGAGCGCGGTGAGGATTCGACCTATCTGAGCATCCACGTCGCTGATCATGGCGTAGTAGAGGGCCAGTTCCTCGCGCACCGCGGACTCCGTGAGGGGCTTTGGCAGAAGCAATTCATCACGGCCCGCAAGATTGCCGTGGTCGAAAAGATGCTGTGGCGCGAGGTTCAACGGGAGCGCCATGCGCGTGGGCACGTAGTGGTCCTTCATCCCCGCGGGCCACTGGCGGGGATCGTGCGGAAAGGCAAAGTTGACGTGCACGAGGAAGGGTTTGCCCGGTGGTGCGGTGTTGATCGCTTGAATGGCTCCCTCGGCAATGTGTCGGCTGTTGTCCGGTTGGAGTCCCACACCTCTCTCCAGTTCCGGCTCATTCGCGGCGTTTCGGAACGTCCAGCCCCGATAGCCCGTCAACGGACGCCCCCGGCTATCTGTGGCAGGCTGCCGGATCCCGGGCGCGCCACCGCTGGCAAAAAGTCCACTCACGATCGAATAGCCCCGCTGAGCCGGGTGACCGTCATTGTGCCACTTGCCGGAGTAGCAGGTGTGATAACCGGCCGATTGAAATGTCGCGGCCAACGTAGCCAGCGCCGGGTCAATTGCGCCGGTGGGATACTGCGACAGGGCCTTGAAGGCATGGCAGCCTGTAAGTATCTGGGCCCGACTCACGTGGCAGATTGGATAGCCCGCATAGGCGCGAGTGAACGCCATCCCGCGCGAGACGAGATGATCGAGGTGCGGGGTCTCGATGATCGTGTTACCCAACGCGTGAATTGTGTCGGGGCGCTGATCGTCCGTGACTATCAACACGATGTTGGGCTTGGTCCCATCAGCGCCGCAAACGGCAGCGAGCGGGACCAGCAGCTGCGCGGTGAGGACAAGGAGCCGACTCATAAGGCCTCGCCACTCGAAGTTCAGCGGACCTGTCTCGGCGACGGTCTGCTTGAGTCAGGGACGCCCAGCCGTTGTAGTCAAGCGATTCACGAGGAAGTCGCGGAAACCGTCCAAATCCTTCCACTGCGTGGCAACCTGGATGGATTTGGCCGCCGGATCAATGCGCGTGAATCCGTCGTCCGTTACGCGAATGCCGAGCCGTTCGATCTGGCACAGGTCCTGGGTGATCGCCAGGTACACGGCGACCGTGTCAAACAGCGTGCTGGAGCGGTGGTCCGCCACATTGTTGTTCTTGTCCTTGTGCGTGCTCCAGATCCGGTAGTTGGCGATGATGTTCGCGGCAATCACGTCCTGGGAATCGCGCACGCAGGCGTAGCGCTGGCCATCGAGGTTGACAATCCCGCAAGTATCCAGCGGCGTGATGAGCATCTCCCACGGGGCCGTGAACACGGCGGCACAGGACTTCGCGTCAGCGCGCACATTCCATTCAGCCGAAATCGTGTTGCTGCCGTCGTAGCCCTTGCGCACACTGCCATGCATGCCCACAAAGACAGCCCGCTCAGCAATGCGAGGTTCCCGCTTCAGAGCCGCCGCCAGGTTCGGCAAGGGCCCGATGGCCACGATGGTCACCGGCTCCGGAGACGCGAGGACGGTTTCGATCAGCGCTCCGACGCCATCCTGATGGATCTTGCCGGGATAGGACTTCAAGTCGTAGTCTTTCACCCAGTCAGCCTGGGGACCAACGGCATCGGCATTGTCGGGTACGCCCACGCCGATCGGGATATCCGTGCGGCCGGCCGCCTGGAGGAACTTGGCGAGAATCTTGGTCCGATAGTCGGGCTTGCCGTAATCTCCCATTACCAGTTTCACGTCGAGTTCGGGTGATTTCAGCAGGAGGCCCAGTGCCCAGGTGTCATCGATGTCATCGCCGATGTCGGTATCGAGAATCACCGGCTTGCGCCGTTGGTTGGCTTCCGCAGCGCTGGCCGACGACGCGCCGTCCCACGCCACAACGAACAGCAGTAGCGCCCCGATCCAGGAACTTGCGGCAGTCAACGTAGTGTTCATGGTCTGGTCCCTCTGGTTGGCAGATCAAGGAATGAGCTTCCCACCATCCTCCCAGATGATGTCGTCCCGTCAACTGTGGGGGGCATAGGGTCAGACGTTGGTTTTTGTTTTGTGCGAACACTCGGGCGGCCCGAGAAGTGGCATACCCCGAAGAAACCAATAGCAACGTCGGACCCCGGCTTCCCGCGCGATCATTCACGGTTGGTCTCCGGCGGGATAGCCCGCCGCGCCGGTCGGCTTATCGTCAGCGGGCGCTGCCCGTGATCGGCCGTTCTGGACAATCAGTCGACCGATTGGTCCTGAACGGCAGCTTCGTCACGGATGTGCTTGAACCGAACGACGTCGATTGTGTCCTTTTGATCGGCGCCGGATTCCCGCGCGACGCAGCGGCCGAGGCAGAGTTGCTCGCGGGCCTGCCGTTTCTGGAATTGAGCCTTGTTACGCAAGACTTTGTTGATCTGCTCGTCGACGAATTCTTCGCCGCAGATCGCCAGTCCATCGGGAAAGGGCCTGGTGGAGGTGATTCAATGAGCCTGCAAAGTCATCGCGAATTTGAAACGACTCGTGACAAACTTCGACTGCTCGAACAACGTTACGAGGCAGCACGGCGTAAAGGGGGTGGCGACGAACACGCCCGCGAATTGAGTATGAGATCGCTCCGACGACTGATCAACCAGTTGAAGGAGGAAATCGCTCGTTTCGAATCGCGCATCTCGACCAGAACAGGCGGGAAGTGATAGCTGCCGAAACCACCGGGTGCACGCGAGGCGGCGTTCGCGTCCGGGATGATAGTAGGGTCACTCGCGCCGCCCGCGTGCCCCGCATCATTCGGCGGCGCACGGCGGGTCCGGGGAGGCATCCTGCTGGGGATTCCCGTCGCCTTTGGGCCTCCGATGGCGGTAACCGGCGGTGCCCGGCAAGACGCGGCCCAGCCAGTACTGGGGATTGACGCGTTTTCGCGATAGACTAGAATTCTGGTCAATGGCTAGGCGACTCGAATTCACGCTGTCTTTTGCCCCGGAAGCGGTCGAGCACTTGGACCTAATCCCGCCCAAGTACCACGGGCTTCTGCGGCAAATGATCAAGGAGCAGTTGACGCACACACCGACGACGGAAACCCGAAATCGCAAGCCCTTAGACCAGCCGGCTCTGTTTGGGGCCTCCTGGGAGCTTCGCGGTGGTCCCAGTAATCGCTATCGGGTGTTCTACGATGTGGATTTGGAATCGCGGGTGGTAGAGGTGCTCGCTGTGGGCGTGAAAGATCGCAGCCGACTCTTAATTGGCGGGGAGGAGTACGATTCATGAGGATTGCACCCCTGGCGGATGTAAAGGCCCGTTTGAGCGCCTACCTGGATGAGTGCGGCGTGGAGGGCCCACTGCTCATTACTCGTAACGGCAAGGCGGCGGCCGTGTTGCTGGTTCCGGAGGACGACGATGACTTGGAACGTCTCATGCTGGCGCGTTCGCCGCGATTTCAAGCGATGCTCAACCGCTCCAGGCAAAGCTTCAAGAAAGGGAAGGGGCTGTCCGAGGCGGATTTTTGGAAGGCGGTTCGGAAGCGAACCGAGGCACGCAAGGCAGCGGCGAGGGCATCCCGCCGAACTTCTTAAGGATTTGAGTTCGCGAAGCCGGACTTCAAATCCTTAGGAAGTTGTGCACCAGGACTCCAGCCTGGGCGACGCGGTAGAGGTGTTCCCCCTGGACCGTGAAGTTGTAGACGCGGTGCGTGCCCGGGATGCGGCGGGTGGAAACCACGGCCACGGGACCCGATACACCATCCAGGCGCTCCCCAGCCTGGAGTTCCGACGCGGCCAGCCATTGGCCGCGGCTGTGGCTGTAGAACAGCCCTTAGCCGAGAAGCTAGGGCAATCCGTTGCGATTCGCACGGGCAGGGCAAGGAGCCTTGCCCGTTCTCTTTGCGCTGATACCTTTTCGATTCTCCGTTGCGGTCCCGCCGTTGCGGTCCCGCCGTTGCTTGCCTGCCGTTGCTCTGTTGCCGTCTCCCGCTGTTGCTTCCCTGCCGTTTCCCTTGCGGTCCCGCTGTTGGTTGGCAACGTCCATCGCCACCATGCCCGACGTTGACCGGGCATGACCGGGGGACGGTCAATTCGTCAAGACCCAATCGGGCTGTCTTGCGCGGCACAGGCTGCTGCTGTATCGACTGTGATTGCGCGGTGTTTTCAGATGGCCGACGCGACCTTCAGGATTCCGCACACACCGACACCGACCATGCTGACGGATCGCCGCCATGAATACAAGAAGCCTGAAGGTGCCGACAAGCCGCTGTGCCGCATGGGATAGTGGGGCTGGGCACAAGGCCACCGGACATGACGATGGACGTGCCAAGAACGCTATGGGCTGACCCGCACCTTGAAAACAAGGGAGTCAAAATCCGGGGGCGTAGCCATACCGTGGCTGCAATGGTAAATGCGTTCGTTTTCGGAAACGTGCTCTATCCAGAAGCCGGCGTTTTCCGTCCACTTCTCTTCGACGTTCTCTGCGCCGCGCTTCATCTTGTAGACGTTCCACACCCAAAGTCGCCCGTCAGGACTAAAGAACGGGTATTCAACAACGTCGTCGAACTTTTTGTCTTTCCAGGTTCGCAAGTGCGGAACGTGCTCTCCTTGTTCTAGTTCAACCCAACCATCGTCAAGTTGAATATCAAAACCTTGCTCAACACCTTCCATCGCGGACAAGAACTCCGCTCGCACTATGCCCCTCTGAGGAACATGAAGTACGTCAGCGGTCTTGACACGATGCCCGGCCCAGAGGATATGGTCGGGCCTCTTGGCTTTGTTAGGGAATCTCTTTGCGTGGTCCAGCATTGCTTCCCGAATGGTCAGGCCACTCTCGGTGTAATCGCGTGTGGTCGTCAGCGTCATGGCAGCCTCCCTCAGCGATTCGGCAGGTGCCGGTGAGGGTCAACAGCAGAGTGGTCGGCCGGCCATCGCGGTACGACTCGCGTACCGCCCTCCCGAAGTGGAATCGGCTCATGCGACAACTCCATCGTCTCAAGCTCGCCGTACTTGTTCAACTGCTGCGGACCACGCCAGCCGCGTGCCTCGATCTGGGCACGCTCTGCCGCTGTCAGGCCGGAGTTGTGGTCTTGCGCCAACTGCTTCCAAGCTGCCCGCCGTTGAGCATCCGTAAAGGTGTACGGTGACGGGGGATTGGCGGGATCAGAAATGAATCTGCCGGTCGCGGGGTCACGTAAGCGGCCAGCGCTGTTTGCTGGGGCCGTCGCACACCCATTGTTGTGCACCAGGACCCCAGCCTGGGCGACGCGGTAGAGGTGTTCCCCCTGGACCGTGAAGTTGTAGACGCGGTGCGTGCCCGGGATGCGGCGGGTGGAAACCACGGCCACGGGA
>Ga0233425_10009762_pt1 | contig 12007 bp, 5 predicted proteins | sample Watercolumn_Towu_2_FD_181712 | JGI IMG/M metagenome (GOLD analysis project Ga0233425, IMG submission 181712) | Freshwater microbial communities from Lake Towuti, South Sulawesi, Indonesia - Watercolumn_Towuti2014_140_MG | ecosystem: Environmental > Aquatic > Freshwater > Lake | place: Indonesia...
TGATGACCGCGATGCGCGGCGAGATGCCGAAGTCGGTGATGGGCCAGACCAACCCGTCGCTCTGGTGGGGAGCGGTGATGGTCGGTTGCGCGCTGCTCCTGTTCGTCGCGGACCGCATCGCGTCGCGAGGCCGCTCATGACGGCGTGCCCGTGCGTGATGCCATGCGCACGCTAATCGAGCGGCCGCCCGGAGCGGAGATCCGCGACCAGCCGTGACCGGGTTGACCGAAGGAGGGAACCGTGGGGAGTGAGATCCGGGAGCTGACGGTACCGATGGCGGACAGCCCGTACTACAACGCGGACATCGCACCGGTGCCTGCGGCGCAGCGCAAGTGGGGCAAATGGGACATCGCCGCGCTGTGGGTCGGCATGAGCGTGTGCATCCCGACCTACATGCTGGCAGCATCGCTCATCAACGGCGGCATGAACTGGTGGCAGGCCATCGTGACCATTGCGCTGGGGAACCTCATCGTGCTGGTGCCCATGGTGCTGGTGGCGCACGCGGGAACCCGCTACGGCGTGCCGTTCCCGGTGCTGGCGCGCTCCGCTTTCGGGCTTGCCGGAGCGCACATCCCGTCGGTGCTGCGCGGCATCGTCGCGTGCGGCTGGTTCGGCATCCAGACGTGGATCGGCGGCGCGGCCATCCACCAAATGATGGCAGCGGGCTTCGACTGGTGGGCGACCCTGCCGGTGGTGGACCTCGGGCCGGTGGGCGCCATGAGCCTCGGAGCGTGGCTGGGCTTCGCCATCTTCTGGCTCATCAACGTGTGGATCGTCTGGAAGGGAGTCGAGTCGATCCGCTGGATGGAGAACCTGGGAGCGCCCTTCCTCATCGTCATCGGCCTTGCGCTGCTGGGCTGGGCATGGTGGAAGGCCGGCGGGCTGGGCCCCATGCTCTCCCGGCCGTCGAGCTTCGGAAGCACCGGCGAGTTCTTCGGCTTCTTCTTCCCCGCGCTCACGGGCATGGTGGGATACTGGGCGACGCTGGCGCTCAACATCCCGGACTTCACCCGGTATGCCAGGAGCCAGAAGGACCAGGTCTGGGGCCAGGCGCTGGGGCTCAACACGACGATGCCGCTCTACGCATTCATCGGCGTGGCCGTGACGTCCGCGACCGTGGTGATCTTCGGCCGCGAGATCTGGGACCCGGTGGAGCTGCTCGCGCAGTTCCACTCGGTGCCCATCGTGGTCCTCTCCATGCTGGGCCTGGCTGTCGCGACCCTGACCACGAACATCGCGGCCAACGTGGTGGCGCCTGCGAACGCGCTGACCAACATGGCGCCGAAGCGCATCTCGTTTCGCTCCGGGGGGATGATCACCGCGGTGGTGGGCATCCTGATGATGCCGTGGAAGCTCATCGCGGACCCGTCGGGCTACATCTTCACGTGGCTCATCGGGTACTCCGCGCTCCTCGGTCCCATCGCGGGCGTCATGATCGCGGACTACTTCGTGGTGCAGCGCATGGAGCTGGACCTGGCCGACCTGTACCGCGACGGCCGCTACACCTTCTCCGGAGGGTTCAACTGGAAGGCTGTCATCGCTCTGCTGGCAGGCATCCTGCCCAACGTGCCCGGATTCCTCACAACCGTCGGCGTGGCCGACTTCGGCTCTTTCTGGAACACCCTTTACACGTATGCGTGGTTCGTCGGTTTCGCGATTGCGTTCGTCCTGCACGCGGTGTTGATGACGCGGACGTCGGCAACAAGAACGGAGGCTGCAGCATGAGACTCTACCGCCTGCCCGTGCTCCTGTCCCTCGCTTCGCTTGCCTGCTCGGGATCCGGTGGCAGCGGGTCGCCCGACGGCAGCACCGTCACCGACGTTCCCGCCAACGTCCAGGACCTGGCAGCGGATGCCGCCATCGACGATACGGGCGACGCAGCGGGCCTGCCGGATGGCGCTGCCGGCGTACAGCCGTTTCAGCCGACGCAGCCGGGCCAGCCGCTGGCCACGGTGCCGGTGACGCCCGCGGACGGCGGCATCGCGGCGTTCGGGGACCAGCTCCTGGTGGAAGTGCCTGCCGGCGCCGTGGCCTCGGAAGGGGAGCTGGTCGTGACCGGCGGGCCGACCACGGCCACGGACCTGCCGCTGGACCTGCAGGCGACCTACGACGTGAAGCTCATGGTCGGGGGAGAGGCGGTGCAGCCGCTGGTGCCGGTGAGCATCTCGTTCCGCCTCTACCCGGAGCAGCTCGTGCCCGGATCCGACGACCCGGCCGAACGCGTGGTCGCCACAGTGTTGGAAGAGGGCGCGACCGAGTGGGGCGAGGTTCCCTACGAGGTGATGAACGACCTGTCCGGAGACCCGTGGATGCGGGTCACGACCCCGCACCTCACCGGCTTTGCCGAGTGGCTGTGCACGCCCACCTACGCGGTGCTGTCCGTGCCCGGTTGGAAGTTCTACTTCGACCCGAACAAGGACGCATTCGGGCTCGGCGCCAAGAACATGGAAGAGATCGTGGTGAAGTACCGGGAGGTGCTGGACACCGCGCACGACGCGTACGTTGCAGCGGGGTTCAAGTCCCCGCGTGAAGCGCCCACCAACTGGAAGAAGATCTCGGTCTACGTGCTCCCGAGCGAAACCGGCGGAGCGGAGTACAACCCGAAGAGCGGCAACGTGATGGTCAACACGAAAATAGCCGACGACGACGAGGCTCGGGACGAGGCCTCCCACGAAGTGTTCCACCTCTTCCAGAACGCCCAGCTGAACTACATCTCCATGAACGCACGGCGCTGGTTCGTAGAGGCCGCTGCGACGTGGGCGGCCGACCGGCTGGCAACCCAAGCGGGAAAGCTTCCCAAGGTCTTGAAGCCCAAGTTCCTGGCGACCGATTTCACGGTGTGCGACGGGAAGCACGAGTACGGCACCAGCGCGCTGCTGGACTGGGTCATCTCCCACGGCGGCAAGCTCAAGGCCATGCAGGACCTGGTGTTCACCACGTCGGCCATCACCGACGACCCCGTAAAGGCTTTCGAGAAGTACGTCATGGACACGGTGGCCACCCCCTGTCCGTCATGCGCCACCTGCCCCGAGTTCGCGGCGCTGTATGCCGCGTTTGCGGAGTGGCTGCTCTTCTCCCCGGGTTCCCTGTTGAAGGTGGATCCGTGGGCCGACGCGGTCGCGGACAACGTGCTGACCCTGGACGCGGCCTCGCCCTCGGCCACGGTGACGGTGAAGGTGTTGCGCCGCACGGCCCGGGTGGTGGCGTTCCGCATTGCGCTGCCTGCGGGCGAGCGGCTGGTGCAGCCCAAGGTGGAGCCCACCGAGAACTCGTACTGCATCGAGTCCGCGTGGCACGTGCCCGGGGATTCGCAGAAGGCCGCGATGGCCATCCCGATGCTTCCCGACTGCAGCCTGAGCCCGGTCATGGCCAAGGACGGGGACGTCGTCGCGGTGGTGCTGACCACCCCGGACCACTGCGACGCGGACGTGTCCGCAGGCAACGCCCAGTGCGAGATGGGCCCGGAATCGGGCGGGGGCTACGGCCCCTACGAGTGCACCGACTACCAGGGGCTCCACACCGCAACGGCCAACAGCTGCGACGGGTCCAAGTTCTCCGTGCACTGGTACACGTGCTACGGCGGTGCGTGCTTGGAGGAGACGTGGAACGGGGACTGCGCGGTGAGCTACCCGGGCGACAGCGAATACTGCGCTCTGGCCACCTTCACCGCGGTGCCTGTCCCGGCGTGCACCTCCAACCCTCCGGGACAGAACTGAGCCGAAACGCCGCAGCACCGGGCACCGGCAGCAACGGCCCCCATCCCTGTGTCGGCTTCCAGCCTCGCGGCAGCCGCCCCTTGCCTCCATGGGGCACGGCCCGGAGTTGCCACTGCCATGCAGTTGACCCTGGAGGGAGCAACAGGATACAATCCGGGGCATTGGAGGGAGCGGATGGAGCGCAGAAGGGCCAGAGCGATGGGCGTTGTGTGCGGGCTGTTGGCCGTGGTGGGACTGGCGGCCCCTGAGCCGGCCCACGGGGCGGGTCCGGGCATGCACGTCCGGGAGTCGGGCGTCGTATTCGACACGGTGGTCCAGCAGGAGCCGTGGAAGGGCATCGCAGCCACGCCGTACGCGAAGTCGTACCTGCAGTTCGGCGCCCTGTCGCCCGACTTCGACTCCGCGAGCGTTGCGCTCACGTTCGGGCACCAGCGCGAGCTGTCGTACTACCTGCTCGAGCAGGCGGTGGGGGAGAAACCGGAGTTCCTGTTCTTCGCATTGGGTCACCTGTGCCACATGGGTTCGGACGCGGCCATGCACGCCATGTCGGTCGCGTCGTTCTTCTCGTCCGATGCGGTGGGCCTCTTCGGCCTGTACGGCGAGTACACAGACGGCCGCGGGGATTCCGAGGGCATCGTCGAGACCATCGGCGACCTGGTGAAGGGCGACTGGATGGACATGGTGGACGTGCTCTACGACTTCTGGTTCGAGGACGACGTGGCAAAGGCACGGGCCGCAGACGTGTTCCAGTGGTACTGCGAGAAGGGGTCCGAGCTCTTCGGGGCCAACACCGACTGCGCCGCGGCCCAGCTGGACCTGGAAGCAAAGCTCAACAAGGCCGAGCCGCTCCTGGGGTTCATGGACCGGGCCCAGGCCAAGGATCTGGTCCAGATGCTCATCGACCAGCCCATGGAAGACATCATCGGACTCGCCTCTTCCGGCCAGTTCGCAGGCATGCTCTCCGGCGAGTTGGAGCCGTCCCCCGAGTTCGACAGCGAGGTCGCGGCGCTCAAGAAGAGCCCCCTCATGGACAAGACGTTCTATGACGCGTACGACGCGGTCAAAGGGCTCGGACCCGCATTCACGCTGGAGATGCTGGAGACACAGGCGCCGACGCCCGCGTGGCCGGTGTACGACGGCAACCAGGTGATCTGCGGCAACGTCCAGTCCGTGATGAACTTCCTGCCCGACGAGCACGCGGTCGTGCCCGGGCTCACGGTGGACGCAGTCTCGTGGACGGATGCAGACGGGAGCCCGGCAGAATCCGCGGCTGTGGCCGATGCCGGGAAGCCCATGCAGGTACAGGTGACGTTCTTCTCGTCACGTCCCTATTCCGGCACGGTGACCGGGGTGGTGAAATCGGACATGCCCGGCTTCGACACCTCCGCGGACGCGGTGGTCGGAGAGGCATCGGTGTCGGTGGACATCGTTCCTACGGACTACATGCACACGCAGCGCTCCACGCTCACGGTGCCCTTCGTGGCAGACATCGGTGATGCGGTGGGCTTCTACCTCGAGATGTACCAGCAGGGCGGCACGCCGGTGGAGCTGTCGTCCGGCGACGGCCCCTGGTTCACCACCTCTTGGGACCGGCTCTGGAGCATCGACGCCATCGATTTCGCCCGCCCCATCTACCGCGACAACTTCGCGACGTACGGCCACTGGCCTCCGTCGCTGCCCGTGTCGGACCCCACGTCTGCTCCGGCCTGGCTCATGGCCAGCATCCGCATTGCACCCGCGGGCGCCGGCATCCCCGGCGCTGCCCTGTACGTCACCTCCGGCGGCACGGGCCACGAGTACGCGGCCAATGAGCAGGGGCTGGCCGTCGTGGACGACTTGGAAGCAGGCACCGTCGAGCTGACTGCCGCGGCCGCAGGGTACGCGACGCCCGTTCCCCCGCCGGTCCAGCAACTGGAAGCGCAGACCATGAGCTGGGTCACGCTGTGGCTCGATGCGGTGCCGGACCCCCACCCTGCCGGAGACTATGACTTCGATTCCGCGTGCATGCCGTTTGCCTGGGACGTCGCCCGCTTCGGCGGACAGGCCGAAACCTTCTCGGTCAAGGCCCTCTCGCCCGATGCGGCCGTGGTGCTGGCGGGCCCCTTCGACGTGAAGACGGCCAAGATCGAGAAGGAGGGCAGCGTGAAGGTGTGCTTCGACCCCGCGCTCTCGGTGGGCGACAGCTTCGTCGTCTCGGTCAGGGCCAGTTACACCGACGGATCGCTGGGAGTGGTGGGCCTGAGCCCGGAGGTCACGGTGGAGGAGCCCGCGCAGCCCGAGGCGCCCGAGGATGTCTGGGTGGAGTCCGAGCCGGACGTGTCGGCCGATCCCGCGGAGGAAACAGGGTCCGACGCTACCGCGGCAGACCTGCCTCCGGCCGAGGTCGCCGGGGACCAGGGCGCCTCGGACGACCTGCTTCCCGGCGACGGCGTCCTGCCGGACACAGCCGACCACGTGTCGGCAGAGGATGCGGCGGGCACGGATGGCAGCTCGGGGGGCAGCTCGGATGGCGGCTGCAGCGCCGCGGCCGCACGCGGCGGGACGGCAACCGCTACGGAGTTGATTCTCGGTGCGCTCCTTGCCATTCTTTGGGCGGTCGGCCGCAGGGGGCGTGGCTACGCGGCGCTCCTGGTTCGATAGGTGCTGCTTCCTCACGCAGAGGTGATGCCGTGATCCACGTCGCACGCAGATTTCTCCCGCTCCCACTCATGGCCCTTGCTCTGTCCCTTGCTGCCGCGTGCGGAACGGACGCCGGAGTCGGCGCAACCGACGATGCCGCGGACCTGGCCCGCGCAGACAGCCGCGTCGAGCCGGGGGAGACGCTCGTGCCGGACGAGACCGGCGTCCCGGATTCTGCAGTGCCGGATCCGGACGCGGCAGACGCGTTGCAGGAAGCGGTGGACGCGGTCACGGACATCGCGATCGAAGTCGCACCCGGAAGCCTCGGGTGGCCCTGCACCGGCAGCGCGGATTGCATCTCCGGCTACTGCGTTGCCACCGCTGACGGCCGGCAGTGCACGCTGGCCTGCGTGGACGAGTGCCCCGAGAGCTGGACCTGCGCGGTGTACACGCAGGCGGGTGCCGACCCGGCCTACATCTGTGTGCCCCTGGACACGACCGCGTGCCGGCCGTGCAGAACGAACTCCGACTGCTGGGCCGACGGCATCGACGCGGGGCAGAAGTGCGTGGCCTACGGGCCGGCCGGCAGCTTCTGCGGCGCAGCCTGTGCACCGGAAACGGGCTGCGGGGTGGAGGGCATGGAGTGCCTGCCCGACCTTGTCGACGTGACCGGCGCCACGGTCACGCAGTGCGCGGCCGCGACCGGCGAGTGCGAGTGCCGGCAGGCGTACATCGACCAGGCCGCGGAAACCGACTGCTATGCGGAGAACGACTTCGGCACGTGCACGGGCGTGCGGACCTGCGTCTTTGGAGGATTGACCGCGTGCAGCGCTGCCGCGCCCGCGGCCGAGACGTGCAACGCGGTGGACGACGACTGCGACGGCGAGGTTGACGAGGGTTTGAGCGGCGGCCCGTGCGCGGTGACCAACGAGTTCGGCGTCTGCCCCGGCACGCTCCTGTGCCTTGCGGGCACTGCCAAGTGCGACGGTCCCGAGCCCGCCAAGGAAGCCTGCGACGGCAAGGACAGCGACTGCGACGGCCAGACCGACGAAGGGTTTCCGGACACCGACGAAGACGGCACCGCGGACTGCCTCGAGACCGACTCGGATGGCGATGGCATCGCCAACGGCCCGGACAACTGCCCGCTGGACTTCAACCCCGAGCAGCTGGACACGGACTTCGACGCGATGGGCAACGCGTGCGACCCGGACGACGACAACGACAAGTCGCCCGACTCCCAGGACTGCGGGCCCCTGGACGACGCGGTGTACCCCGGAGCGGAGGAGTCGTGCGACGGCAAGGACAACGACTGCAACCTCGTGGCGGACGAGGGGTTCACGGACTTCGACGGCGACGGCTGGAAGGACTGCCTCGACGACGATGACGACAACGACGGAGTTGCGGACGGCCTCGACTGCCTCCCCCTCGACCCTCTGGCATTTCCCGGAGCGGCCGAGGCATGCGACGGCAAGGACAACGACTGCGACAATGCGACGGACGAGGGCTTCCCGGACCTCGACGCGGATGGATCGGCCGACTGCGTGGACGCCGACCTCGACGGCGACGGCGTCGCCAACACCGCGGACAACTGCATCTTCGCTCCCAACGCCGGCCAGCAAGACCTGGACAAGGATGGAGCGGGCGACGCGTGTGACCCGGACGCGGACGGAGACTCCATTCCGGACGCAGGCGACAACTGCCCCGGTCTCAAGAACACGTCCCAGTCGGACGCAGATGCGGACGGCCTCGGCGACGCGTGCGATTCGGACATGGATGGCGACGGCGTGCTCAACGGCAAGGACAACTGCCCGCTGGTGAAGAATCCCGGGCAGGAAGACACGGACACGGACGGATTGGGCGACGCGTGCGAGGACGACCAGGACGGCGACGGGACGCCGGATGCCAAGGACTGCGCGGCGCAGGACCCGGCCATCCATCCGGGTGCGGTGGAGAAGTGCGACGGCGTGGACAACGACTGCGACAGTCTCCTGGACGAGGGCTTCCCGGACACGGACGCGGACTCCTTCAAGGACTGCGTGGATGCGGACGACGACAACGACGACGACCCGGACCTCACGGACTGCGCGCCCCTCCAGCCAACGGTCTACAATGGTGCGACCGAGGTGTGCGACGGCCTGGACAACGACTGCAGCGGTATTGTCGACGACGGCCTCGGCACGGTGACCTGCGGCAAGGGGGTCTGCAAGCACACGCAACCCAAGTGCGACGGCGGCGAGATCGATGTCTGCGACCCGTTCAAGGGCGCAGCACTGGAGACCTGTGACGGCGTGGACAACGACTGCAACGGGCTCGCGGACGAGAACCTGGGAAGCAGCACGTGCGGCCTCGGAGCCTGCCTGCACACCGTTGCCAACTGCAAGAACGGCACGCCGGTGGTGTGCAACCCCAAGGAGGGGGCAGGGGCCGAGATCTGCGACGGGCTCGACAACGACTGCGACGGGAAGACCGACGAGGACCTGCCCACGCTGGCGTGCGGCAAGGGCATCTGCTTCCACACCGTGCCGTCGTGCTCGGGCGGCGTCAGCCAGGAGTGCAATCCGCTCCAGGGAGCGCTCAAGGAGACGTGCAACGGGCAGGACGACGACTGCGACGGGCTCGTGGACGAGGACCAGGGATCGGTCACCTGCGGCAAGGGAGTCTGCCTGCACACCGTCGAGAAGTGCGTGGACGGCGAGCTGACCATTTGCGACCCGACGCTGGGAGCCTCCCCCGAGTCCTGCGACGGGCTGGACAATGACTGCAACGGGCTGGTGGACGAGGGATTGGGCAGCACGAGCTGCGGCATCGGATTCTGCCTGCACACGGTGCCCTACTGCGTGGACGGCATGGTGAGCGACTGCGACCCGCTGGAAGGCGCGACGCCGGAAACGTGCGACGGCCTCGACAACGACTGCGACGGGAAGATCGACGAGGAGTTCGGCTTCTCTACCTGCGGCGTGGGCGAGTGCCTGAACACCGTGGACAACTGCAAGAATGGCACACCGCAGTCCTGCGACCCGTTCTCGGGTGCGTCGCCCGAGGCGTGCGACGGGCTAGACAACGACTGCGACTCAGTGGTGGACAACGGGTTCCCGGACACCGACAAGGACGGGACCATCGACTGCCTCGACCCTGACGACGACAACGACGGCGACCCGGACGCGACCGATTGTGCGCCGCTGGACCCGGCCCGCGGGCACAAGGCCAACGAGGTCTGCTTCGACGGCATCGACCAGGACTGCAACGGGCTGGCGGACAACGATCCCAAGTGCACGTTCAAGAGCTGTGCGGAGCTGCACAGCGCGGCGCCCGCACAGGCAAGCGGCCTCTACTCCATCGACCCCGACGGCGTGGGCGGGGCCAATCCGTTTACCGCCTACTGCGACATGGTGACCGACGGCGGCGGCTGGACTTTGTGCTACACCGACAAGTTCAACATGGTGCACCTCGCGACCGAGACTTCCTACAACCCGGCGCTCCCGTTCGGTACGCCTGGCTACAGGACGGACTGCCGCAACGTGCTCTTCTCGCAGGTGCTGTACGTCAACCACGACACGAACCAGAAGGCGTGGTTCAAGCGCAACGATCCGGCCAAAGTGACCATCATGGGAAAGGGGTACTTCCTGGGCGGCTCGGACCTGGGCCTGTGGACCGCAGGCGGCGTGGCCAACACCGCTTACTCCTACCAGCTCAACATCTGCGACGCGGGCTGGATGTGGGTGGGCCTCATGATCACCGGCTACACCAACTGCTGGAAGCAGTGCAACAGCTGGTGCAGCGACACGTCCACGCCCTACTACCGCATGGACGGCGACGACGGGGGCAACTACAACGGCATCGCGTTCAACGAGAACGGGCACAACAACGGCTTGTCCTACAAGACAATGTCCGTGGGCATTCGCTAGGAGGGCTGATGCCGGGCACCTTTGACAGGCGCACGCCGGGCAAGCCCGTGGCCACGGGCAGCGGAAGCAGTCGCCCTGCGCTGCCGCCGAGCAGCGGAAGCAGTCGCCCTGCGCTGCCGCCGGGCAGCGGAAGCAGTCGCCCTGCGCTGCCCCCGGACCGCGACACCGGCCGCGGTTTGCTGGGTGCTCTGGTCGCTGTCCGCGACATCCTGCTTCCTCCGTTGCGTGAGCGGGAGTTGTTCTACTCGTCCCTCGAACGGCTGCTCAAGTCCGGAGTCAGCCTGGCGGACGGGCTGGAGACCGTGTCGGCTCACTCCACGCCGCGGCTGCACAAGGTGGTGGAACGGATCCGGTCGCAGCTGATGGCCGGGACCACGCTTTCTGCCGCGATGAGAGCATCGCCCGGCGTCTTTCCTGCGGTCCACCTGGGCCTGGTGGAAGCGGGCGAGCGGTCGGGGAAGCTGGACTGGGTGCTGGGCCGGCTGGCCGCGCTGGATGCGGAGGCAAGGCAGCGCCGGGCCAAGCTCATCGGCTCGCTGGCCTACCCGGTGCTGATCCTGGTGCTGTCGTGCGTGCTGCTTCCCGTTCCCCGGGTGCTGGAAGGCACCGGAGCCTACGTCCGTGCGGTGCTTTCCCAGCTTGGGTTCCTGGTCGCCGCGGCCGGGCTCCTGTTGACGTGCATTGCGCTTGCCATCCGTTTCAGCGAAGAGCTGCTGGGCCCTCTGCCCGGAAGCCTCGAGCGCAAGCTGTTCCCCATGCGGCGCTGCCTCTTCTTCCGGACCCTTGCCGTCTGCTTCCAGACCGGCGTGTCGGTGCGTGAAGCGCTGCTGCTGGCCGAGCCCATGTGGGGCTCCCGCGAGAACCGCACCCTGATCCGGGGCATGGTGGAAGCCCTCGATGCGGGCAGGGCGCTGACCCCGAGCCTGGCTGCGTTCCTGCTTCCGCAGCACGTGGTCATCGTGGCCACGGGCGAGAAGTCCGGTGCGCTGGACAAGGCGTTCACGGACGTAGCGGATGCGCTGGAGCAGGCCGCTGAGACACGGCGCAAGCTCCTCATGACGGTGCTGTCCGTGGCGGTGTCGCTGGCGGTAGCGCTGTACGTGGCATCGCAGGTGCTGCAGGGGTTCAACAACGCATTGGACCTGGAGGAAAACGGGCTCGAAGAGATCAACCGGGAGCTTCGCGGCACCGGCCTTCGGCTGTAGCGGGTGCGCCCATGCGCCCTGCGGCCGTAGTGGAAACGCCCATGCGCCCTACCCTTTTCGGCGCGTGGCCGAGCATTGCGGAAGAGCCGGAGATTGCCCCCTCCTTTCTGCTCGGCATGACGGGCTGCCCGTGGCGATGTGCGTTCTGCAACGTCGCGCACAGGAGGGACGCTGCGCTCCTCACGCTGGACCGGGAAGCGCTGTCGCACCTCGCGGCCGTGGCCCTGGATCTCGGTGCGCGGACGCTGCAGCTCACGGGCGGCGAGCCGCTGCTGCACGCTGCCGCCCTATCCCGGCTCCTGTCCCGCCCGCTTCCCCTCCCGGTGGTGCTCAACACCGCTCTGGCGCTTCCCGTCTTCCCGCGGCAGGCGCTCTGGTCCCGGCTGGACCGCGTCATCGCGAGCGTCAAGTTCGGGAGCGACGCGTGCGCGTCGCGGCTGGCTGGTGTGACCGCGTACAGCGCACGGACACGGGCCCGGCTGCTCGCGCTGAAACGCCGCGGGGTCCCGCTGCTGCTGCGGCACCTGCTCATGCCCGGGCACCTCGATTGTTGCACCGTGCC